>Ga0126311_10000091_pt1 | contig 44855 bp, 48 predicted proteins | sample Plot61_FD_92539 | JGI IMG/M metagenome (GOLD analysis project Ga0126311, IMG submission 92539) | Serpentine soil microbial communities from UC McLaughlin Reserve, CA, USA - Plot61 | ecosystem: Environmental > Terrestrial > Soil > Grasslands | place: USA: UC McLaughlin Reserve, Lake County... | reverse complement strand
TATTGCTATCTATCTATCGTGCTGGCAAGGAATTTACTGTATCAAAACTCTTTACTATTCTCTTTTCGCATTCAGAACCTTCTGGTGGACTCAAATCATTACTTGCAACACAAGCATGGTATCTATCTCCAATTTGTATTTTGCCGATGTCAGTGTTTCTGTCAAATGTAAATGTTCTTTTTATTGTACTACTTTCACTTTTGTCAAGTTCAGTTCAGCTTGAACATCTTCTATAACTTCTGATTTTATTTGACCTCTTATCATAGCAGCAATTACTAACTTTTCTATATCTTTTTTATCTGCCAAAGGAGCAAGAATCTCTATTTTAACTGTATTACTTTTGTCATTTGTTGCTTTATTTAGATTAGCATCATAAACTGCTTTACTGTGAGCGTAAACTTGAGAACCAGAACTAAAGAGGCTAATTCCTGTAAGATTGCCTAAAATATCACCTTCATTACAATCAAATTTTGGTATTGGTGTAAATTGTTGTTGTTGTACATCTCCAACTTGATATGCACATACAAAGAATTCATCTGGAGAACTTGCTTCAACTATCTCATTTTCTTCATTTACTTTTAAATCGACATTCAAATTTTTCTTAGTTTTATCTATGGATGAGATTGGAATATCTTGTTTGACCTCTTCACCATTTATAAAACCAATAACTCGAATAAATTTTGTATTTTGCAAATCTACATTTTCTAAATTAATCTTTGCTCTAACTACTAGTTTGTTATCATCTTGTTCTTCTTCTTTATCATCATCTTTTTGTGCAAAAGATAATTCATATGAAGAGGACAAAAACAACATGCTAGATACAAACGAGATAACTGTAGAAAGACATAGAATTTGAATATCGGTATTTTTATTTTGTATTTTCATAGGTTTAAAAGATAAAGATAAACAGTTAGATATTTTTATATCAATTTAAAATATTAGGAAAACTTATTCCTTTTATAGACAATCTATTTCTATCAAATAAAAAAATTAATTCAAAATGATGTTTACAAAGCTTTATATTTTTAATCTAAAGTCGATTCTGATTAGATGACTAATCGTTTTTATTACTATATTAGATTCTGACAATACTTTTTCAATATAATCCCTTACATTCCAATAGAAAAACATTTCAACATAATATAAGGAGTGTTTGAGAAATGCTAAAACAAAAACAAAAAACAAAAAATAATTTACTTTATTAAATTGATACTGAATAAACATAGTTAGATTACTTGACTATCTCTTCTTATATTATAAATGCTATAACAATAAGACCTGTAAATGTCATCTCTGAATCATCATCAATAAGAGAAGAAATGAAAAAAATGTAGAAGAATATTTATGGGTTCATGCTAACGAGATTGAAGATATATTTCTCTTGCAAGATATGTTTGGGCTTCATCCATTAACGGTCGAAGCGATTCTGCATCAGAATCAACCTTCAAAGATTGAAGATTATGATAGATATATCTTTGCAGTAATAGATGGAATTGTAGAAGAAGATAGTCCAAAAAATAAAGCAATAGATGAGGGCAATAATAAAGATAAAAAATTATCATCAGAGATGATTATTGAAGATGATTTGTATGTGTTTCTTGAAAAGAGATGGATAATAACACTTAATTTTCACAATCATAATTTAGAGAAAAATATAAAGAAAAACATTACAACAATCATGCAACAGGCAAAATCATCCAGTTTATCTACTGCTACTTTTTCCAATAGTAAAAAAGAAAATTTTGATAATAATAAAAGCGGCATAATAAAAAAAAATGAATTAATCTTTAGACTTGCATTACAAGAAATGATACTAAGCTACTATCCAATTCTTGATAACATGAGCAAAGACCTTGAACAAACAGAAGAGGATATTTTAGATGAAAATATTAGTAGCAGTTCTAATAAAAATACTAAATCTCAATTATCAAAGATTCTATTACTTCGAAAAAAGATTACTTTTATAGAACGTACATTGGGTATGATATCTAGGGCAATCCAGGATTTTGTTAACAGAAACAATATTATAAATAATAGTAGCAATGACAATGAAATCTTTTCTAATAATCATATTCCAGACACTTTAACAACAACATCGAATAACATATCCAAAACTATTCTTAGTCCTGATTCAATAAGACATATGCATTCCTTGAATGATAGAATTCGCTATTTACGAAATGATGTAGAAAATATGCACCAGAGAATAATTAGCTTGAGAGAAACTTATAATTCTTCATTAAGTGCCAATTTAAATGAGACAATTAGAACCTTGACGGTAATTGCAACCATTGTATTACCATTGACATTGATTACTGGAATATATGGAATGAATTTTGAATTTATGCCTGAATTAACTTATGAATTCGGATATTTCTATGCTCTAGGATTGATAGCAGCAGTTGGTGGAGGTATGATTATTTATTTCAAAAGAAAAAAATGGATTTAGAAATAGATTATTAGAAAAAAAGTAGCAGATAATATATAACAATAATATTTTTATCCTTATTTAAATATAAATAACAAAATAAATAGATAAATTTGCAATACCTGAATAAAGGTTTTTAGAAGAATAGACTTTATGATACCTAACATTTTTAAAATAAGAATCATTATAGACTATTTTTAAAATGATTTTCTAATTTCTGTAGATATTTACATATCAAAAATACTAATCGTTTTTGACTTTAGTAGTCTATAATAATTCGCCAATTTCTCTATGCATTTTGAGAAAATTCAATCCTTTTTCAGTAGTCCTGAAGGTTCTAGCTCCTTCAATATATTCTAAGAGATTATTTTCTAATAGAATAGATATGTATTCCTTTACCTGGTTATTACTAAGATAAGCATTATACATAATTTTTGTCTTGGTTGTTTTCTTGGTAAGCTGTATCTAGTATCATTGCAGTTATTTCTGTTCTACTTCTATACCTCATGAATAATATACATGTAGTAAATTATTTGAATTTATTGTCCAAATTAAGAGTAAAAATAATTATGTAAAACATTCGGAAAATTATTTGCAAATAAAAACTATAAGAAATGGTTATATTATAACCCAATATTATATTTTAGAATAGTCATTAGTATATTTTTTTATAACTTTTTAGAGATATTTATTTATGAATATGATTCAAGTTTATTGAAGATACCAGTTGAATATAGGAAAGATACAACAACAAGAATCATAAACTTAAACCTTTTTAAAAAAAGTTTTTGCTTTCTTCGCTAGGTTTAATAAATGATACATTGATTTAAATGAATCTAAGACACAAGCCTTTAGTATCAATAATTTAATATAATAAAAAAAATAAAATAACTATTTGTTTTTGATTGTTGTAGTTTGTAATAACTCTCCAATTACATTATGCATTTTAAGAAAGTTTAATCCTTTTTCTGTAGTCTTGAATGTATTATTCCCTTCAAGACACTCTATTAGATTGTTTTCTATCAATATAGAAAGATAATCCTTTAGTTGATTATAGCTTAGGAAAGCACTATACATAATTTTTGTCTTGGTTGCTCTTCCATTTGCTGCCTCTAGCATAGTTGCTACTATTTCTGTTCTACCTCTATATTTCATATTATTAGTTAAGTGTTTTAATTATATTAGTTTAATATGACATGAAAAGATAAGATAACTATTGTAAAATATTCTATTCATATATTTGTAAATATTACCATAGGATGATAATAATCCTTGCTTGAATAATAAATTTTGATTCTACTGCTACTAATTATATTTAGCTTTTATTATTATTTAGAAACTTATTTGATGTTCTTCAACAATCTTAATAATTGGAGAGAGTCTAAATAATGAAATCTATTCTAGTTGATGGTATAAAAGATAGTTTGACAAAAATAAGAGATAAATTAGATTTATTGGTGAAAGATTTTAAATAATATATAATCTTTAAAATTATTAAATAAAAATTAAAGAAGAAAAAAAAGATTTATTATTTATTCTCTCCTACTTATATTATAAAATGTAATGTCGGGTCCAAGAAAATTAGCAAAATCAATAACTACTTTCAGGTTGTTTACTTGATGAGTCTCAGAAGAGCCTTTCTCTTGCATGTAATTATAGAAATCATATATTATAACAGAATTTTCTTTATTGGGAACAACGCTAATTTTGTTATTTACTATTGTTGAAAGTTTAACTGAACATGACGATGGCATTCTATCTCTCTTTCTCCTCTGTCTTGATTACAACTAAAAAATAGCAAAAACTATTATATGAATTCGCATTGTATATGCGGTCACCGGGATTTGAATTCCCGCTTTATTTGGAGTAAAGTCCCGGGTTACGGGCTAACTTCGCATGGTATGTGCATGGAAGGCCAGTGTCCTAACCAAACTAGACGATGACCGCAATTCATTATTTAAGAAATATTATAGATATTAAATCTTCCCATCTTTAAAATGATTATTGTATTTATTTATATAATATCTATGGATATATTAAATCAAAATCAATTTCTCCTCCGAAAGCTTGAAAACTGGATGTTTGTCTATATGCAAAACTTCCATTAACTTGAAAACTAGAGGTTTCATCAGTAATTTTATTCCATACATTCTCTATTCTGTTATCTTTTTGTATTGTTTTTTCATCTTTTAGTGTTACAGTTCCATTACCAATTATAGGATAAATTCCAGCAGAAGAATCAACAAATCCTTCTGGTCTTTGTCCTATATCTCCAGATACAATACGAGTGTTTTCTAAGTTTACGTTATAATGAATATTTTCTAGAATTAAAGTTCCTTGGTTTGGATTATAAACATTAAATATTGGATTGATTTTAACATTATTATTATTAATATTTGTAATTGAAACATTTTTCAATGAAATTTCCAAATCTTTTGCTTCTGTCACTGCTTCTTGATTAAATTTAAAATTAGACCCTTGGGAAAGGATCATTATTATAACTGCTACTGCAATAATTCCAATAGCAGAATATATAATTTTTTTATTTATCGAACCTGCTTTATACATGTTAATTTTTTTTGTAATTTCTTTTATTCCATTGTTAATTTTCTGCTTAAAATCATTAGAATCTTTTGATGGTGGTGAACTAGTTGATTTACCCTTTGATGGAGAAGATCGTGTTGAACTATAATCTGTAAATCTAGAATTATCACTTTTATCGCCTTTACCGTCATTATTAGAGATATCAAAGTTAGAATCGTCTGAATCCTCATTGCTTCTGTCATTCTTTTTAGCATTGTTATCATTACTATTTTTTTTGTCGCCTTGATCTTCGTTATCCTTTTTACTATTCAATTATGTAAATTATACACTTAACATAATTTAATAATTTTCATTAAATTTAAAAAATTATTCTAATTTTTACGTTATTTTTCATTCTTAACTTCTGAAATTCTTTTTTTGATAAATTATTCTTTCTCCATTTGTAATCTGAATTATTCTGGTTGCTGGGATAATTTCAAAATTATGGGAAATCTCAATAAATTCTAAAAGAGGAATCGAATTAATTGTATTAAAATCTCTATATGATATAATATACGTAGCTGGATTATCTGCATATATTGCTTTACTTAAAATTTCTTGCAGCTTCCCTTTTTTCCTTCCCATATCTTATTTACTCTTCTTTTTCTATTAAATTTTCATAAATTAAGCGGATTATTCTTTTATAAGATTTAAAAGAAACAAACTACATGAATAACAAATATTATCAAAAATATGAAAATTCTATTATTTACAATGATAAATGTTAGTCAACTTGCAGATTGCTCTTTAATTCATGGGAAAAGAATAGGAGGTCATTATTTATTCTAAGAATATCTATTAATTAATAAAATACTTTTTTATCATAATAATTTAGAAAATGTTAAAGTAATAAATAAAATAGGAATATACTACACATTCTATTTTAACAACTTAAATTGTAGAGGTTATTCGTATAACAGTCAATTGCATTTTATAATTAAAAGAGAACCTACAATGGAATATTATTAGCTAGAATTTTGCTTCTGATCTGTCTGTTCAAATTACTTATTCTAAGAATTTAATTCTATTTTGAATATCAGACAATTCAATTAATAATTAAAAGTATCAAACTATTCTGCTTTTTTCATATGTCTATTATAGTCATCTTCAATTCTAATTATATCATTTTCATCAAACTTTCCATAGGATATTTCTAATATTATACAGTCATCTTCTAATGCTGATATTCTATGTTTTGCACCACAAGGGATTATTATATTATCAGTTTCTTTAACTATATGTTGTGTTTCATCAATCTCTATCTTTGCTTTTCCTTTTACAATTTTCCAAAATTCGCTTCTATGTTGATGGTATTGAAGACTCAGTCTAGAATTTGCATTAACATAAATTAATTTGACTGTACAATTCTGATTTTCATGGAATTTTTCAAATTTTCCCCATGGACGACTTTCAGTATAAATATTCATACTATAAAAATTATTATTCTAATCATATAATAATTACTAATAAATGTTCAATATCTACTCCATAAGTATAATTTTGTATTGGGAATGTATAAAAGAATCATTAAAATTAACTATTAATTAATTTGTCGGAAATGCATTTTACGGATGGAAATTTAATTATTCTTTATGCTATCCATAAAAATTCCTCTTTAAAATTACCGCCTCATATTCTTGAAAGAATTGAACATTGTACTAGACTATATCAGATTATTTTAAAATCAAAACCAGATTCTCATAAAACCATTATATTAGTAATTGCTGAATCACATTATTCTGAATTAATAAAAAAAGAATTGATCGATAGAGAGATAAATGAAGAAATTATAATAATTGATTCTGACTCAAAAAAAGTATCTCATACTTTTGATAGTCTTAAAGAATTGCTTAAACAAAAGATGAATCCACCGTATGTATATTTTGTAGCCTCAGTTTGGCTAAAAGACATATTTGATTCGATTGTTAAAACACAACAATTTAAAGAATACAAAATTCAATTTGAAGGAGCATTAGACCATAGACCTGTCATGGAAGTTGAACATGATAAATCTCTTGAAATTCCTAAAAAAGGAAAAGAACATTTCAATCAAGCAATAAAAAATAAAGCATTAGACGTGCTCTTGAATTATATATTTCCGGAAGACCACAAATAATTATTGCCAAAAGAATTAAAATTTGTAAATTTTTTATTAAGATGCTATTTTTCACTAATATTATTAAATTCTCGAATTATGTTTATCTAGCAGTCTTTGATTCTGTATCAAATAAACTAGATACCTGTTCTTTAGTAAAAGCATAGTCCCATACTTGAATATCATCTAATTGTCCTGTATAATTACCATTTATTTTTCCTTTTTCAGCGTAGGAGTTTGCTCCTAACCTGATAGGTTGTTTCCCTGTGGCATCAGGTGTTATTCCTATATTTGTTGAGTTGGTTGCAACCTCTAGACCATCCATATATAGCTTTAACAGATGTTGTTCATCATTAAAAGTTAGAATTGCATTATGCCATGTTCCATCATTATAGGATCCTTGGGAAGTAAGAAAATAATCATCTCCATTTGAAGCTTCAAATCCACCTGTAACTTTTTCCCTATTATTGAGCCATATTCCATAATTAAGGTTAAATGCTGGTCGGTCACTTCCAAATCCTCCTTTATTGAGCAAAATAGCATTACTTCCTGAAGTGACATTCATTGCTGTATTAAACCATACAGATACTGTAAAACTATTTAGATTGATATCACGACTATTTACAACATCTGCATAATTAATACCTGAAAACGGTATTACCTTTGAATTCTTAACAACAGGTGTGTTATTCTCTTGAGCAAATATCTCTATATGATTTAAAGAATTATCTTTGTAGTTTTCTTCTATTGTTAAGCCAAAATATAATAATAAAACAACAAAACTAGAACCTATGATAGTAGAAACTTTTCTATTCATTTATAGGTTTATAATTTTCACAATTTAAATATTTTTCTTTTTATCTCATAGAAGATAGTAATAAGAAAAAATAAAGAATTTAATATATGAATTTACCAACCAATTTTTTTCGGAGTGGTAAGTTGCTTTTCTAATTCGTCTAATCTTTGAACAGAATCAGGATTCTTACGTAATTCTGAAAAAGAATCATCATTTCTTATTCTTTGCATTACTGCAATTACCTCTTCTTCTGTTACACCATGTTTTTTATCATATTCTATTTGTTTTGTACAATTAGACATAGTACTATATTTTTTAAAATTGCGCTTCTCAAATGAGGTCGCATTTGGAGATAACCCCTTTACATACCGAACAATTACTTTTTCAACATGTTCTAAATGCCACTCTTTCATAGCAAAACTATTGGGCTTCATAAATATATCCACATCTATTTTTGCTAAAGAGGATATTTAAATTAATAATACAAATTATGATTAAATCAATATATTATATCAATATATCAAATTTTTTTCATATGTTAATATACTTTCATCAAAATTTAGAAAATTATTCTATTAAATATTCTGATAAATTAAGATTTTCTTCTCCTGGAATCTTTGCAATTTCAAATCTTTCTTTGACTTTCAATAATGTAGCTGTTGCATCAATTCCTAATTTTGTTGTAAGTAAATTGATTTGATCACTAGATGGATCAAGACTAGATCCTTTTGCATTTTGAATAATAATCATGTCTTTATCAGCCTGACATCTTGTTGATATTGCATATTCTACTTCAACAGAATTTGTAGGGTCAATATCTTCATCCACTACTATTGCAATTTTAAGTGAAGGATGGGCTGCAAATGCTGCAAGTAGAGCATTTTTTGATTCTCCTTCTACTCTCTTTTTTATCTGTATTACTGCTGTTAGCCAATTACTTCCTCCATCTGTTAGCAACACTTGTGAAGTGCTTGAAACAACATTTTTTACTTGATCTAACATCTTTGATTCAACAGGCAAACCCATCAGTAGACGATGTTCAGAATAACCAGGTAATATATCATGGAAAATAGCGTTGTCTCTAAATCTTATTTTTTCTAATTCAAATACAGGTTGCTGTCTTCTAAAATCATATGTTTTTAACATCTCTACCATCCATTCCTCTTGGGTTTTATCAGACAAGATTTTTCCTTCTAAAACTATTTCCGACATCGCAGGAATAAGAAGTTGCGAATACTTGTTAAGACACAATTGAAGATTTCCATTTAATATTGTATTTGCTATATACATTTCATCTATGCCATATGATGCTTGATAAGCTGCTGCTATGTTAATTGCAGGATGAACTCCTATCACAATTGCAACTTTCAAATCTTCTCCATGATCTTTAGAATACATAAAACATTTATGTAAATGTCTTCCCTCTACCATTCTTATTGCCATATTTTTATCATCTAATTTTAATAATCTGTGAGTAGAAGAATTCTGATTTCCATTTTCTTGATCTTTTGCATACACAATTGATGAAGTAATATATGGTCCAGCATCCTTTTCAAAATGTGTAACAATTGGAAGAATAGATAAATTATATGATGAATTTTGATAATACGGCGGTATATTATTTACCGTTTTTACATTGATATTCTTATTATTAATATATTTGTTAATGATTTTATGAATATCGTTTTTTTCTTTTGATCCCATTGCCATGGCAAATCTTTTTCTCGTTCCAATAAGATTACTAATTACTGGAATAGTTTTATTTTCTACATTTTCAAATATTACAGCTTTATTGCCATCAAGTTTACTAACTATTCCTGGTAATTCAAATATACTATTAACATTCTTTTTAATTCTGATGATTTCATCTTCATTTTCTAGTAATTCTATAAATTCTCTAAGGTCATTATGAATATTAGTAATATTAGAATTATCTTTTTGCATCATTTTCAGTCTGTGTACTAATCATACTTAATATCTCACCCATAATTGTTTTCATATTTTTAATATCTAATTGTGTTTTAGTATGAAGGGATACTAAGCAAATTCCATTTAACATTAATGATATTCTTTGAGCAATAGAATTAATGAAAATTGAATCAAATTTACTAGGGATTACTATAGCAGACGTTACTTTATTTGATATACTCGATGATATAGTAATGGATCCTATTCTATTAGAATTTTCTGATACTATGATAAAACATCCATTCTCAAAAAAAATTAATTTTATGCGAATGGTTCTTTTATCGTCTATTTGAATATCTTTGACTAATGCATTATCTTTTTCTTCCATTTTTATACTATGATGATTAACCAATATCATTTTTTTCAAATTAAGTTAATGATAATTATTAAAATTTAAATTAATGTAAAGGTTATTTTTAACGATTCAAAATTGTTATTATAAATTGTAAAAATTAAGTGAATTTTTGTATAAACATAAAACTATAATTTATCCTAATAAATTTAAACAACTATTGTTACCTCTCTAGTAGCAATTAAAGTTAATACATATAAACTCTAAAGGTTTATATCAATTACGAATGCAGCTTTTTTATTCTTTGATTACTATTGATATTAATTATGGTCTATCTATCTTTGGATCAAAGGTCTTTCCATTTCTAAAAGCAATTAGTCTAGCTGATGATTTATCCTTAAGTATTCTTCTATTACTCTCGCTATTTTGGATAGATGAAGTTCCATGTTCATTTACTATCTCAATATGAACTAAATCTTTGAAATTGGATTTTATTAGAAATGCAATACTTTTAGCCATATTGATATTCCCATTTCCTATTCTTACAATTTTTTTCTTTGCATGTATTTCTGAGAGTATTGTGATAATGAAATTCAACGCTGATTCGATTGTAGATAATACTACACTTTCTATTTCGTCATATAAATAGAAAATCGATATGCCTATTCTATTTCCTGGATCAATACCAATTGTTAATTGATCATAAGTATGAGATTTTATCAGTTTCCTTAATATTTTTGCCTTTATTATTACAGGATTCTCATTTAATTCTGAATCCATTATTATATTCCTTTTCTTGAATATTGAAGATTCTTCCTTGGATGTAATTATTATTTTTGAATAAGAGTTCAGAGCTTCGGAAGGTGATAACTCCTCATAATTTAATTGAAGTAATTTAAGAGTATTGATAATTTTATAATATGATTTAGCATTAAGTGTAGCTACAGTTATTTTTTGATTTATTGTTTCCCACATTAAGGGTAATTCAGTAATTTCTTTATTACTAATTAGTATTAAATGTTATGTAAACAGCTGAATTAGTATTTATTCTTATAATATCTAAAACAATAACAATATAATAGTTCCATATTTGATTTTGTAAATATTTAATTTATTATATTTTAATAGCAATTTCCTTATCTTGTATATCTCCAATGACTACAGAGCATGAGAGATAATATTGAATTCTCATATATTTCATTTTTTGAATCTATCCAATACTGTTATGATCTACATGGCAGCAATGATTAGATGATCCAATATAGACAAGTTAACAGCTATTATATCTTATTTGTTTTTACGTATAATTATCTTAGAGGAACATCCGAAAATCTGAAGCTGGCAATATTGCTACAAAAATTTATTGAGCTTAATTTTTCCAAGATATAGTTAGTTTTCATTCTTTAGAATTGCTTCTAGTTTCATATCTTTACTACACCAAAATGTAATCAAATTTTTACTATATTTCTTACTATTGTATTGTATATCCTCTTCCTTTAACCAATTTTGAATATTATCTATTATATAGGAAAATCTATCTTCCATAAAGAGACCTTTTTGATTTCTTAAAACTATGTGACTACAGTTATCCGACGGTTGACAGCTCTTTCAAACCGACAGAGACTTTATAGAATCCTTAATATCAAAGATAAATAATACAATAATTCTATGACATTATAATTATTACTATTTAATTATTATTATCAATGATTAATTATTTTACTATTATTATAGGCTAATTATTTTTATATAATCTTATCAAATACAAATTCTAAAATATGTATCTACTTATGGTACAATACTAACTAATTATAGTAATAGTTTATTTAAGGATGTTATTCTGTATTATGGAAATTGTATCTTTCATTATTATATTCAATCTTGTTGTATCAATAGAATACCTTCTAACTACTTAAAGTCAGAAATCTAACTTCATGGTAGTTTCGTTAGATTTCTAAATTATGTTGTTCTTTATTTTTATTCTAGTGATTTAGTAGATTGAAACAACTTATATTTTCGTTTCTTTACTCTTTAATCAATCGTGGAGTCTAATACAAGATCACAGAAATCGCACATGTATCAATTCAAGTCGATTGTTAATGATAACCTTTTATGGGTCGATGTAAGAAATCCAACTCGTCAAACAATGAATAAGCTTGGGGGACAATATTCTTTTCATGAATTGAATATTGAGGATTGTCTCTCAAAAACTCAAATACCAAAGATTGATAAATATGATAATCATGTTTTTGTAATTCTACACTTTCCAGCTGGAACTAGAGATGAGAAAATACCTAGAGTTACTCAATTATCAATTTTTATTGGAACAAATTATTTAATTACTGTACATCAAGGTGACCTTAGACCTTTAGTAGAAATGTTTGATTTGTGTAAAAAAGAAGAAAATCAAGAATATCGCCAAGTAATGATGGGAAAGTCCTCTGGATATTTATTGCATACTATTATAGATGCATTAGTAGATGATCTTTTTCATATTCTAATGAAAGTAATAGGAAATTTAGATGATATCGAAGATGCAGTTTACGATGAAAAAATAGGTATTGCCAAAGAAATTTCTCATCTTAGAAGGGAAATAACTACTATTAGACGTGTATTAATACCATTAAAGAGAATAATTATAAGCCTTACTAGGGATATACAAAAGTTTTCAGAAGAAGATCTTACTCCTTACTTTGATGATATTAAAGATCACATTGATAAAGTTTTAGATACTTTGGAAGAGTCAAAAGAAACTATAGAAATTTATAAAGACACCGATTTTATGTTAAGTACAGAAAAAACAAATAAAATTATAGCAATGTTGACAGTAGTTTTTACATTATCAATTCCAATAACTGTAGTTAGTACAATATATGGTATGAACATTTCTCTTCCAGGTTCAGATATGATTCAATTTCAATTTTTTGGAGAATATACTACTTTGATATTATTGATATTAATATCAACTATAATTACACTTATAATGTTTTTATCTTTCCGTAGATTAGGATGGCTAGGAGAATTTAGTCGTTTCTAATCTATTTCTTTTTTAATATGCTACCTCTTGAATTATTAAGAACAAAAATAACTAATAAAGGTAAAAGAATTACTCCTTTATTTTGTTTGCCATCTGCTGATAATCTTTTATTAGCTCAAAAATTAATAACAGAATTTCGCCTCTCTAATAATAAAAAAGAGACAAAAGGAGAATTACAAAAAAGATTATTCTTATATGAGAGTAGTTATGATGATTTTAAGCTAATTAGAGGACTCATTGTACTATTAGAAAGACGATGTATCTTCAAAATTAATCAATTCTTTTATTCAGAGGATAAAATCCAAGATTTTGTAACTCTATTACCATCATCTTTTTCATTACGTAAAGTTTTATTTGAAGAATCTTCAAAAGGTGGATTACCTTTAGATCATACTCAACGAGATAAAATTTTTCAGAATGTTGCTTCAAAATTAGGTATAGACACTAACTATATAGAAAAATTGATGTGGCTAGATCAAGAAGATTATCTAATCCTTGAAAGCTTTAGTTCAATTGAACCAATACATTTACTAGGAACATATAATTTAGCAATTTTGCAAACACTACTATTTAATTCTGTTAATTTTGAATTTACTGTAAATGGAGGAACAAATTGGAAACACGTATTACGAACTATTAAAAGATTTGGGCTAATGTATAATCTTCAAAAAGTTCATAAGAATTTAGAGAACAATTTTCCTAAAGAAACTCAGTTTAATAAAAACAAACAAGATATTATAGAAAATGATGATTTTAAATCTTATTTCAATGACAATATCATTTGCTTCATAGACGGACCTTTGAGTATATTTAAGTTAACTAATAAATATGGTGTATTGATAGCAAAAGTAATTCCTAAAATTATTTCATCTCATAAATGGAATATGAAAGCATCAATAATTAAAAACAGTGTTTCAGGAAGAAAGTTATATGAATTTAATCTTTCATCAGATAGCGATATATATATCTTTAGTGCTATAAATGACCAATTTTACAATAATTACCAATTTGAAGATTCTAATGATGATAGTCTTAATTTTGATAGTTCTGTTGAAGCAAAGTTTGCTATTCAATTTGAAAAATTTCGAACAGGTTGGAAACTTATAAGAGAACCTGATCCTCTAATATTGCCCAATGGAAGAGCCTTTATCCCCGATTTTCTTTTTGAGAAATATAATAAAAAAATATATTTCGAAATAATAGGATTTTGGACAGCACAATATTTAGAAAGAAAATTTAAAAAAATCCATGAGATTATAAAAACAAATGATAGTAGCTATGATCTTTTGATAGCAGTAAATGAAAATAATTTTGTTTCGGAAAGTACGGAACTGAAAAAACTTTTACCAAATTCTATGTTAAATGATAATAGCATCATAATCTATAAAAAAGATTCAATTCCCATGAAAAAAATTCTTTTCTATTTGAAGTCTATAGAAAGTAAAATAATGAATCAAAATCTTGAAACATACAGATCTGCAATGACTGACTATATTGCCGATCTTTTAAATAAAAACTATGAAATAATTAATCTGGAAGAAATATCTAAAGTTTATGGTGTTTCTATTAATTCTTTGTCTGATATTATTTCAAATCTACGTACAAATGTTCATATTGAAAACTATATCATTCAAAATTCTTTATTAATTTCCAAGAGAAAATTAAAAAAAATAAAAGATGAAATTGGTAATATTGATAATTTAATAAAAATACAAGAGATTTTCGAAAATAATAATATTCCTGTTCAGTATACTACTGATATTCTTAAACATATTGGATTTGAAATTCTATGGAGGGGAATGGATTCTTCAAATATTATAATTAAACGAAAAAAATGCAATAATAGTTGATTCCTACTAAAATCATTTTAAAAGATTTATTTATTGAAATATTTAAATTTATGATAAAAGATTGATTAATAATAACATGAAAAATATTGAAAGTATCAAAATTGTTAATGATAATAGCAATAATAATAGCAATAATAATAACAAGAATAATAATACTCATACATGGTTACAAAATATTTCTGGAAATTGGCGTGATATAGAATGTCCCTGTGGAAGTAATTATCATTTTAATGGAATTTTTGAAGAATTATTTAATTGGGAAAATATACATTTAAGACATATGGCATCAGATTATGCTAATCATGCAATGATATCTTTTTATCCTGATGATATGGTTATTTTTTATCATTCTAAAACTGGATATGTTGTTGAAAGAAGAAAACATAAAGCACATGAATTGGATGAAATTAAAAATGCATGGATTCATGGAAAAATAACAATTACAGGTGCATAAATTTTTATAATGCAATTATAATATTATTTAAATATAGTATTGCTTTTTCATTAAAATTGTTTAGCCTCGGGTGGGATTTGAACCCACGACCTAAGGTTTACGAAACCTTCGCTCTAACCGAGCTGAGCTACAGAGGCAGCATTAAATATGCATAAAGAAATTATTTTTACTGATATATAATCTAGATTCTAGTAACACAATTAAATCTACACTTTCTATTCTTATTGGTATGAAAATATCTATTTCAGGAGTGCGAGGCATCTATGGTAAAGATCTTAATCTCCATGAAATTTATAGATTATCAGGTCTTTTTGGTTCTTATCTAATAAATTCTAAAAATAAAAAGATAAAATGTCTTGTATCTTGTGATACCCGAATTTCAGGCGATATAATAAAAAAAATTGTAAAGTCAAGCTTAATTGAAAAAAATATTGATGTATATGATTTAGGAATAGCACCTACTCCGATAGTATTTAGAGAATCCAAAAAATTTGACGGATCTGTTATAATAACAGCCTCTCATAATCCGTTTGATTGGAATGGACTTAAATTCCTAATTGATGGACATGGAATATTTGAAAAAGAATTATGTGAAGTCTTATCAACTCACCTAATATCTCCAAAAATATCATATGGAAATTCTCAGAAATTCTTATCTAATTATGAAAATGATATACTAGAATTAATTCATAAGTCAAAAAAATTGAATTTATCTAATAACAAACTAATTTGCATAGATGCTGGAGGAGGTGCTGCATGTGGATATGCTAATAGTATATTAAAAAATATTGGACATATTGTTTATGATGTTAGTGGAAATAAAGGTATATTCTCTAGAGGTCCAGATCCTACTGTAGATGATTTATCACAGCTGAAATCTATTGTAAAATCACATAACCTTGATTATGGATTTTCATTTGATTTAGATGGAGATCGTTTAGTTGTTGTTAATAGTAGTGGCGAAAAGTTAAATTCAGATATCACTCTATTGTTGTGTATAGCAAATATGGTATATAACTTCCAATCAAAAGAATTTGTAACAAGTATAGATACAAGTATCTCTATTCAAAATTTTATTAAAAGTCATGGAAGTTATTTAACCTATTCTAAAGTCGGTGAAGCAAATGTTGTTCAAAAAATGATGGAAAAGAATGCAGATGCAGGTGGTGAGGGAAGTAGTGCAGGATTTATTATGCCTAATTTTAATATGTGTAGAGATGCTATATTAGCTAGTGTTCTAATTAGCACAATTAATAAAAAAGTATTAAAAGAATGTTTTGAAATTTCCTATAATTATTCTCAAATTAGAACTAAAATTCCAATAGATTCTGAATTACAAAAAACTATTTTAGATAAATTATATGATGAATTTAAAAAAGACTCAACAGAAATTAATATGCTGGATGGAATTAAAATAATTGTAGATGAGAATTCTTGGATTTTATTTAGAATATCTAATACTGAACATGTTTTAAGAATATCAATAGAATCAATTAGTAATAAAATAAATTCTATCTATAAAAATGTAAATGAAAGAATAATTAAAATACATGACCAAACTAAATGAAAAAGAAATTATAGATTTATTTTTTTCTAACCTTTTAAAAAAAAATAAAATAGAATTTCAAATAAGGGATGATGTATCAGTATTATCTTTTAAAGATCTAAGAAAAAATAAAACTAGATCTTTCAATTCTTATCATATAGTAATCAAGTCTGATATGTTAGTAGAAAGTACTGATGTAGTTAAAAAAATGAAAATATGGCAAATAGCAAGAAAAAGTATTGTCTCTGCTGTTAGTGATATGTCTGCAAAAGGAATAAAACCACCTTATTTTTCGTTACTATCGCTAGGAATTCCTAGAGGTTGGACAAAATATAAAATAAAAAATTTAATTTTAGGATTTGAAAAAGCCTCCAAAGAATTTGGTGTAGTCTTTCTTGGCGGTGATACCAATGAATCTAAGGAATTAGTAATTGATTGTATTTTAGTTGGTTTTTTGGATTCTACAACTAACAATATTCCTATGAGAAATAATGCTAAAGCTGGGGATATTGTAATAACATCGGGAGAATTTGGTTATACCTCTTCTGGATTAAAAATACTGCTTTTCAATTCAAAAGCGGTATCTTCTTTTAAAAAAAAGGCTATTTCAAGTATCTTGCTTCCAAAACCTAACCAAAAATTTGGTACGTTATTGGGACAGTATTTTTCATCCTCGATTGATTCTAGTGATGGATTAGGAATATCTCTTTATGAATTGGCCAAGCAAAGTAAAGTTAATTTTTATATAGATGATATTCCAATTCCTATCGGTCTCATTGAATTCGCAAAAACTAATTCTCTAGATATTTATGATATGATATTTAATGGGGGAGAAGAATATGAAATATTAGCTACGGTTAATCCTTCTAATTTTAAAAAAGTAAAGTTTCTGTGTAAGAAATTTCATTTACCAATGTTTGTAATAGGAAAAGTAATGACTGGTAATGGTAATGTTTTTGTTAAATGCAATAATAAATTTGGATCATTATATGAAAGAACAATGAAAGAAAGTAATGATTATTTTTTATTAGAAAGTAAAGGATTTTTACATTTTACTTAATACATTAAAAAAGTTTTAATATCTAAATTAAATGAATTATAAGATTATGTCTGAAACTGAAGATATTACTCAATATAAATGGGGCGTAGCTCATATTTTTAGCAGTTATAATAACACTTTAGTTCATATTACAGATATTAGTGGTGCTGAAACAATATCATTTAGTTCTGGAGGTCGACACGTAACTGCTGATAGATATGAATCATCGCCTTATGCAGCAATGAAATCTGCCGTGTCTGCAGCAGATACAGCAAAATCTAAAGGAATAAATGCTCTTCATATTAGAGTTCGTGCTGTTGGAGGAGTAGGACCTAGAATCCCTGGTCCGGGAGCTCAAGCTGCAATAAGAGCTTTAGCTAGAGCAGGTTTTAGGATTGGAAGAATTGATGATGTTACTCCAGTTCCTCATGATACAACCAGAAAACCTGGTGGTAGAAGAGGAAGAAGAGTGTAACATTACAATATTTTTTACTATTTTTAAGTCTAATAGAATTTTAAAAATTTAGAATTTAATATTTAGAGAATATATTAATAATATATTGATAATGATAAAAATAATCGCTCTATTGATATTATCTTTTAATAATGATACACAAAAATAATTAAAAAATTATGTATAAAACGTCCTTTTTTATTTATCATCATTTTCTTTACTTTGCTTAAGTTTCTCTGCAAATGATACATATTTTCCATGCTCCTCAATTTTGATAGTAGTATTAATTTTAACATTCAATCCTAATGAACGAAATAATGATAGTAATTCTCCTCCAGAAATTTTTCGATTTATTTCTCCAATATTAATAAGTTCTACTATTCTATTTGTTATTGCTCTAGTTTCTGTTGGAAATTGGGATTCTGCTAAATTTAATACTTCATCTCCTCTATCATACAAATATGATAATAAAATCTCTCTCTCTGAAAGATCACGTTTTCTAATACCTTTTTCTATATTTTCCTTTTTCTGTTTTCTCATACGTTGCATTATTTCTTGCATTTTCTTAGCTTTAAGAATTTCAATATCTGGATCTTCCTTCATTTTATCCTTTAATCACTCCTATAGGAACTAATCTTGCTACTTTGGTTGCAATCCCTAATTTATCTGATACATTTACAACGGAATCTACATCTTTATAAGCTGAAGGTGTTTCCTCCACTATTCCATTTTTTGTTAATGATTTTATATAAATCCCTTTTGATTCAAGTTCGCCTTTTACTTTTTCAACAGTATAATTTCTTTTAGCTGTACCTCTTGACATAGTTCTTCCGGCTCCATGGGCAGTTGATCCAAAACTTAAATCAAGAGACTTTTTGTTACCTATTAATATCCAACTTGCTGTTCCCATTGAACCAGGTATAATTACAGGTTGACCAATTTGTCGATATTTTTCTGAGACCTGTTCCATGTTTGCTGGAAAAGCTCTGGTAGCACCTTTTCTATGAACCACTAATTCTCTCATTCCTTCTCCATTTATCTTATGACGTTCTACTTTGGCTATATTGTGTGCTACATCATAAACTAATTTCATATCTAATCCGGTTTCTGAAATTGAAAAGACTTTTTCAAATGTTTTTCTAGTAAAATGAGTAATTATTTGTCTATTTGACCATGCAAAATTCAAAGCTGCATACATAGCTTTTCTATAATTTTCTCCTTCTATTGAATTATTTGGAACACAGGCTAGTTCTCTATCAATTAATTCAATATTGTATTTTTTTAATGATTGTTCAGAATAACGTAAATAATCACTACAAACCTGATGACCAAATCCTCTTGATCCACAATGTATTAATATTGTTATCTGACCTTTTTCTAGCCCCATCACTTTTGCCGCATTTTCATCAAAAATTTGTTGGATTTGTTGAATTTCTAGAAAATGATTTCCAGAGCCTAAACTTCCTAATTGAGGAGCTCCCCTTTTTCTTGCAGTATCTGACACACTTTCAGGATCAGCTCCTTCCATCCTACCTTTCTCTTCACATACTTCAGAATCTTCTTTAAATCCATAATCATGTTCAATTGCCCAGTCAACTCCTTCGATTAATAATTCATCTAATTCTGATTTGTTGAGCTTAATAGTTCCTCCACTACCTACTCCGGAGGGTATTGAATTAAATAATTCATTTACTAAATCCTTCAATCGAGGTTTAACTTGATTTACGTTAAGATTCGATCTAAGTAATCTTACTCCACAGTTAATATCATATCCTACACCTCCTGGACTAATTACTCCTTCTTCCAAGTCCGTAGCTGCTACTCCACCAACTGGAAAACCGTATCCTTCATGACCATCTGGTAATACAACTACATGTTTTTTTACGCCAGGAAGTGTTGTAACATTGACGGCTTGATCTAGTGTTCTATCTTCACTCATCTTCAAAATCAAATTATCATCTGCATAAATTGTAACCGGAACATTCATTCTTTTAGAATTATCAACATTAATTTTAAACTCAAATTCGTTTAATTTCTCAATAACATGATTGCCTCGCTTGGTTGTTATTTTATTCATTGTATTTGATTATTTACTATATAATATTATTATAAGCCTTGCTTGACTATTATTAGAATTCATAAATTTTAAAGATATCCTTCATAATCTTTTATCTGCAATTGAGCATATTAGAGTTAATGATATTTTTCTCTAAAAAATTGGCCTTTTGAAATACTAGATTTTCTAAAATTCTACTTATTTTTATAAAAAAAGGATTTAAATTCCAAAAAATCACCTTCTATCTCTAATAAGTCTAATTTTCTAGTCGCATCTTTATCTTTTTCTATTTCTTTGCTGATTTCAATACATTGATTATAATAGCTACAATATGTACGTATATACCATTTTTATTTTTGTAATCAAAGCAAAAGTCCAACATCCTTTTCTGTTAATACTTAAAGTAAATTTTTTTCTAATTATTTTATTCTTTGATATCTTCTTTATTAAACCATTTTTAAATATTTAATACTCAAACTTTTGAACTTTATTTTACTATAATAATTATACAAAAAGAATATTATTAGAATCCTTTTAAGATAATTTTACTAAATCTTGAATAATTGATGTCTATAATTTAAATTTATATGTAATATAATAATTGTTTAAGCATATTTTCATTTGTTGTCATTTGTTTTTAATGGTTTGGACTATTCTTCTCAATATCTAACTTCTCTGGTTATTATATTTTTTCAGCAATTTTTTGTAAATACTATGTTTCCATGCAATTTGAGGTATAATATTATAAAACGAATAGTATTGTCATTCTTCTTCTTTTTCTGTATAATGATCTAGTTTAAAGTAAATCTGAAGAGTGATATCTATTTTTATTGACAATATGTTGTTTATAATGGTAATATATAGTTTAAGATATCCTATTCTAAACTTTTATAATTAGTATTTTCTATTAAAATGAATCGTATTAATAGTTGTTTATTTATATTATCTTCATTAGCAATAAAGAAATGAAATTATGAAATGTTTACTGGTATAATAGAGTCTCTCTGTAAAATAAAATCTGTTGAAGAGATAAAAAAAGTGAAATCCAAATATCCTGCTGAGATTGCATTTTCTATAGATCTAGAAAAGTTAAGTAAGGGATTAAAGATTGGTCAAAGTGTAGCAGTAAATGGAGTATGTTTGACAATAACCAAATTAAATGGAAGTATTGCCGAATTTTCATTAATTGGAGAAACATTAAGAAAAACATCTTTGGGTTCAACAAAGAAAGGTGATAGAGTTAATATTGAAAGAAGTATGAAAGCTTCTGGTAGATTTGATGGTCATTTTGTTCAAGGTCATGTAGATTGTACAGGTATTATCCACGACAAAATTATTTATCCAACTGAAACAAAACTTATTATTAAAATTCCTAAAGAGCAAAAACAACCTTTTCAATATGTAATACGAAAAGGTTCAATTACAATTGATGGCATCAGCTTGACTGTAGTGGATATGGAGAAAAACTTATTATCTTTATCTTTAATACCTCATACATTAGAAAAAACCACTTTAGGAATAAAATCAATTGGAGATATTGTTAATATTGAATTTGATATTGTTGGTAAATATATTTCAAGACTTTTACCAAAAAAGTAGTAATAACAAATTTCTTAGTAAAATATATAATGACTACTGTTTTTTATAATTTGTGTTTGTCAACAGTAGAAGAAGCCATAGAGGCACTCAGTCAAGGGAAATTTGTTCTTATCCATGATGATGGTAAGAGAGAAAATGAAATTGATATGATAATAGCTGCAGAAAATATAAAACCATCTCATATAGCAACTATGAGAAATGATGGTGGTGGTCTGTTGTGCTTAGCGATAGACGGATGTATTTCCAGGAAATTGGGACTATTATATATACATGATATTTTAAACTGTATTTCTCATGATCATCCTTTATTTTCAACTATGACAAATGGTCGTTCTCCTTATGGCGATAAGCCTTCATTCTCAATCTCCGTTAATCATAGAGATACCTATACCGGAATTACTGACTATGATCGTGCTCTAACAATTTCCAAACTTGCCTCAGTTTGCAAAAACATTGATTGTGGTGGCGTATCAGAATTTATCAAGAATTTTAGAACTCCAGGCCATGTTTCTCTATTGATCGCAGCAAACGGTCTTTTAAAAGAACGATTTGGTCATACAGAACTTGCTGTTTATTTGGCAAAGATTGCAGGTTTAACTCCAGCTGTTGCAATCTGTGAAATGCTTGATTCTCACACTTTTAGATCTCTATCTGTCGCTGAAGCATATAAATATGCAGAAATAAATGGCCTTCCTTTATTAGAAGCTAATCAATTAAAGACATATTCGGTGATTTAAATTTCAATTGGTTAAAGTTCAATTAGCAATAGTTGTTTCTGAATTTAATTATGAAATTACTGATGTAATGTTAGAAGAAGCAAAAGTTCATGCATCAAAGTTAGACTCAACTATTAGTCATATTTGTTATGTTCCTGGAACGTTTGATATGCCTCTAGTAATAAGTCATCTATTGAAAGATAGTGCTATTGATGCTGTAATTACTTTAGGTGCAGTTATAAAAGGTGATACAAATCATGATATAATAATTGCTGAAAATACAGCTAGATTGATCTCAGATTTATCATTACAATATAAAAAACCAATTGCATTAGGTGTATCAGGGCCCAACATGACTATTGAACAGGCATGGGAAAGAGCTAAAATAGTTCCAATACGTGCGGTAAATGCAGCCGTGAATATGGTGACCAGAATAAAAAAATTAAATGAAACTCAACGTAGTCAAAATGAAACTATTGTTATAAAATGAGTATTCAGCTAACAATAATTAAAATAGAAGGCTATGGGCCATGGACATTAACCCTAGGTAGTGATAGAGAAGCAGAATTACAGATGCTTCAAGCCGAGATTTATCGTGATCTTCAAAATTTATTCTCAAAATATAATTGTCTAGTATTCTTCAATAGATTTGATGAATATTTTGTAATTACAAACACATTAACATTACAGAATCACGTCTCAATTATAAAAGAGATTTCTCTTAAACATCCGGAGCTTTGTATATCTTTTACAATAGGAAATGGAAAAACTCCATTAGATGCAAATATTCATGCATATCAGGCAAGGAAAAACGGCAAATTCCTTGATAAAGAATTTCAAATCTACGGTGATGCAAATAACCTTTCAGATATGTATTCTAGTTTAAATGATAGAAAAATAAAAATACTTCATATTGACATAAATGGTTCATCGGGCATTGGAAATCATGTCTCTCCTTATGAAACTACTGTTAAGGTAATGAAATCATATGTTCTTCTTATGGATAAATTCCTTAAGAAAAATTCATTAACTTTCTTTCTAGGAGGTGATAATTTTATGATTATTGCTGATTTAATAGAAAAAGATGAAATCTCTTATTTATTAAATAGTATTTCTGATGAATTAGACATTAAATTTAATTGTGGTATAGGATTTGGAAAGACTTCTAGAGAATCTGCCAAGAATGCTACGGAAGCTCTAGATTCGATAAGAAAATTGCGTAAGAAAGGACAAATTATTCCAATCTATGAAATTAAATGATTCTTATAATTAGAAATATCAGTATGTTATATGGGAAAGATTTACTTTTTATACATAAAGGATTTATTTGTATTAACGAAAATGGAATAATAATAGATGTAGGTAGGGAAGATACATATCTTGATCAGTATAATTTTACCGATACAAAAGTTTATGATGGAATGGGATTTCTTGTTATTCCTGGATTTATAAATTCCCATACTCATATAGCAGATTCAATAGGAAAGGATATTTCGATTAGTTCTACTTTTGATGAAATGATTAATCCTGTTTATGGAATTAAAAAGAAAATCTTAAATAAAAGTACCAAAGAACATCTAAAATATTTTATCCGGACTTCTGCCATTTCTATGATGATAAAAGGCACAATATCTTTTGTAGATTTTCGTGAAGGCGGACCTGAAGGAATCGAGTTGTTAAAAGAATCTATACAAGATTTACCTATAAAATCAGTAATTTTAGGTAGAATAGAATATTATTTTGATTTAAAAAAAATCATGAAAAATAAAAAACAAACTGAAAAAAAAGATATTGATGAAAAATTAGATAATTTACCAAAACTATCTTTGGAAGCTCTTTCACGAGTTCTGGAATTAAGCGATGGATTAGGATTAAGTGGGGCAAATGAAAATACTGATTATGCTCTTAAGCAATATAAATACAAAGTTAAAGAATTCAATAAAAATAATTATTTAATTCATAAAAAAAAAATAATTGCTATTCATGCAGCTGAATCCAACAGTACTATTAAATTCTCAAAATTACTTACAGGAAAAACGGAAGTAGAGAGGATTATGAACTTTCTTAAGCCAGATATATTGATCCACATGACACAGGCTAATTTGCAAGATCTCACTCTTGCCTTACATAATAATGTAAGCATCGTATTGTGTCCACGATCTAACGGAATTCTTGGAAATGGAATTCCCGATGTCGTAACTATGTTAAAATTAGGATTTAAGATATCGATAGGTACTGATAACATTATGCTTAATTCTCCAGATCTTTTGCAAGAATTAGATTATTTATGGAAAGTAATTAAATCACAACCATCTAAATATTATAATTCAATAGATCCAAAAGAATTATTAAAAATGATTACCGTTAATCCTGGGGAAATGTTTAATTTGAATTCTGGCTCAATCCAAATTGGAAAATGTGCAGATCTTTTATTTATTGATAAGTATAATATAGACTTACAACCTATTCATAATATCTATTCTTCTATTATTCATAGACTTTCTTATGGGGCAATAAAAGCTATCATGATAAATGGCCGATTTATAAATGAAATTCCCTACTGATTTAAAAATAATTATTAATTCTGCTATGACTATAGACGGAAAAATCTCTTCTTATAGTGGCAATTCATGTCTCTCTTCAAAGAAAGATTTAGTACGAGTTCATAAATTACGATCTAAAGTTGATGCGATAGTAGTAGGTATAAATACAGTTATTATAGATAATCCTATGTTAACTATTAGATTTATAAGAAATAATAAGATATCTCCAACTCGTATTATTATAGATAGTTATGGTAGAATACCATTAGATTCTAAAATTCTAAAATCTGCTGCTAACATTAAAACTATAATTGTTGTTACGAAACAGGCAAGTAGAGATACTATAGAACAAATAAAGAAATCAGGAGCTTATGTCATAATAATTGGATCAAAGTTAGTAAATTTAAAAAGACTTTTCAAAATGCTGTATGATATGGGTTATAGAAAAATCCTTATTGAGGGCGGAGGTGAATTAAATTGGTCTTGTTTACATGATGGAATTGTAAATGAATTAATTATAACTATCGCACCAAAAGTTCTTGGTGGAAGAAATGCTATTACTCTTGTTGAAGGAAGAGGCTATTCTATTATATCACAAGGGATAAAATTAAAGCTTACTAAAATTATTCAAAACAAAAATAATAATGAAATAACACTTTTTTATAACAAATAAAAATACTACTATACTTATTTTTCCTTGGATATTTCAGATAGTATTTGATCAATTTTATATTTTAATGCTTCTTTCGTATAGTTATTGTCTATCATAGCAAGATTCTCGTTACAAGTGGGACATTTAAAAAAAGATTCTATAGCTAAATCAAATTTTATTCTTTGACATTCATTATTTCCACAATGATAAAATTCAGATGATTCTTCATATTCTAATCTTTTTTGCAATCTATCAAGAATTTTTTTTTTCTGATTATCTATGAAATTATCAACTTGATCACTTTTTGCGCGCCAACGATAAACAAACCAGCCTTTCTTTTCATCTTTCACTCTAATTCCAGTGATTAGTGCTTTTCCAAACATATCATATAATACTTTTCTAATAATATTGATTCTCATTCCTGTTGCACCAGCAATTTCTTCATCAGTTGCATCCTCAGTATTTAAAAGTGCTTTAGCAACCTTCTGATATTCTTCTCCACCTATTAAATTGGATATTTTTGCAAAGGATTCTTCATTATCAATAGATGGCATAAACAATAGTATATTTCGTCAGTCAGGTATTATATATTTACCGAAGACTTAGTTTACTATTTTAAATTAACTATAATTTATTAACAAATATTGATATAAGAAAATTGAGCTTCATTTATTTAGCAACTTTATATGTACCTAAATTGGAAATTAATGCTTTCTGAAATCTCGATTTGATGATTTTTTATAATTACCGTTTTTTTTCTTACTGTTTTTATAATTATGTTTTGACCATTTGTTAAAAGGTTTATTTTTATTTAAATAATTGTGTTTTTTAAACTCTTTTTGAATTTTAGGTATCGGAATGCCAATTTCCTCATTCAGTTGACGAACATTATATTTAGTATGTTTCAAAATTTTTTCAAAATCGGAAATTTTTTCAATCGCGACTAGTGATATAGCTTTCCCATCAGAATTTGCTCTTGCAGTTCTACCGATTCTATGAAAATAAGTTAAAGGGTCCCTAGGAATATCATAATTAATAACGTATTTTATGGAAGGGATATCTATTCCTCTTGCTGCAATATCTGTAGCCACTAGAATTTGCTCTTGTTCATTTCTAAATTTATGCATTGTATAATTTCTTTGTCTTTGAGACAGATCTCCATGTAATGCAGTTACTTTTAATAGTTCTTTTTTTCTTAAATTCATGGCTAGTTGTTCAGCTTTTTGTTTTGTAGAAGTAAAAATTACAATCTGATTATTATTACTCTGTTTAATTAAATCGCATAAGTGATTGTATTTTTCTTTTTCATTTATAATTAAATACATTTGTTCAATGGTTTTTAATGTAATATCATTTTGATTTACTGTGACGTGTATCGGATTTTTCATATATTTTTTACTAATTTTTATTATCTCTGGAAATATTGTTGCTGAAAAAAGACATAATTGTTTTTTATGTTTTACTTTTGACAATATATAATTAATGTCTTCGATAAATCCCATATCTAACATTCGATCAGCCTCATCTAATACTACAAAATCTATTGAATTCAAGTATACTGTTTTTTGTCCTATATGGTCAATTAATCTCCCAGGAGTAGCAACAATAATGTGAACTCCTCTTTCAAGTCTAATAATTTGATTTCTCATATTTTGTCCTCCATAAATAGCAGCCACTTTTATTTCTGTATATTTTGCAAGTTTATTCATTTCTCCTGCTACTTGAATTGCTAATTCCCTTGTAGGAACTAACACTAAAGCTTGTGCATTTCTTGCATTTTTCATTTTCATTAAAATAGGTAATGAATATGCGGCAGTCTTTCCTGTTCCAGTATGTGCTTGTCCAATTACATCATTTCCTTGCAAGATAATAGGAATCGCTTTTTCTTGAATAGGAAATGGTGTTGTATATCCATTTTCTTTTAGAGCTAGTAGCAGTTCTTTATTTAGTCCCAATTCATCGAATAATCTTGTCATTAAATTTCACTAGTTTAATAAACATACTTTTATCTTATCTAATCTAAATCTTTTGCAAATTCGTAAAAATATATGTTACATTAATAAGTAATTAATTAATTTATTTTAAAAAATGATAATGAAATAAGAATCTAATACAAACACTAATACGACTGCTTTTGTATTATTAAGATGATATATTTAATGATGGCTGAAGATGAAGAACTAAAAGAAAAAAAGCTACGGGGTTCTGGAGGCTATGTTATGGCCAGAATTTCAGATTATGAGCAAAAAAAAGGGAATCTGGGTGGGCCTGAGTTATTTATAGCAGGAATTGGACGATTACCAAAAGATAGAATTATAAAATATTATTGTAATAAATGCGAGAAAGACTATCCATCATCCCCTGATTTAAATTATGAAAATCCAAATGAAGAAGTCGGTGAAGGGGTTATTTTAATTGAAAAAGGTGAATACAAATGTTCAGTTTGTAATGCAATTATTTCTCAATATCGTAAATTTAATAATGAAACCCATCCTCCTAATAAAACTCATTCTTCCTCTCAATTAAAGTCATCAGATGTCACTAAATCTGTAAAGGGTTTTTCAGATTCTTCATCCAAAAATAAAAGTGAATCTGAAAAACCTATACTGTCCTCTAACACTTATGGAGAAAATACTTTAAATTCGATACAATCTGAGAGTATAGATACTAAATCTACTAATGTAACTACTATCGCTAAAGGAAAATATTTCCCTATTCAGTCAATTATTGGAATGCCAGTTTATGATCATGAAGCTATGCTAGTAGGAAATGTTCAAGAAATTGGGCTTAGAAAATCACTTAATGGTAAAATACAAATTACACTAAAAATTGATAATCTCGATAAAACATCTGAAACTAATGACGATGAATTACATGATGAAATTAGTTGGTCTGATATTTCTAAAATTGGAGATATCGTTCTGATAAATTGGCAACAAAAGAAAATATCATTATCTAATGCTTCTACAGATAAAAAAATATGTGTTACATGCCAATACCGCAATGAATCAGATGCTCTTTATTGCGAACAATGTGGTAAAAAACTAGAATAATATTTTTTCTTTTAATTTTTAAATATCGTATGTTTTATTTTTTTGATTTCTTAATCCTATTCGAACATCTACTGCTCTTACGCCATTACCTTTTTCCAATACAAGTAATGGATTCATATCAAATTCTTCAATTTCCGGAAAATCATTAACTAATTGTGATAGTCGTTGAATACTTTCAACTATTCCATATATATCTGATTCCTTTTCTCCTCTTGCTCCTTTTAATAGCTTAATAGTTTTTATAGATTCTACCATTTCTTTTGCTACATGTTCATCTATAGGAGCTAATCTGAATATTACATCTTTTAGAACTTCTACATATATTCCACCTAAACCAAACATTATTAATGGTCCAAATTGTGAATCTCTTTTTGCACCTAGAATTGTCTCTTTTGCAGAACCTATCATTTCTTGAACTAAAACCCCCTTGATCTCTGCATCCGATTTATACTTTTTTACATTTGATAATATTTCACTAAATGCTTTTTTTGCTTCTTGCTGATTTTTAATTCCAATCTTGACACCTCCGGCATCGGATTTATGAATGATCTGTGGAGAAACAATTTTCATAACAACTGGGTAACCTATTTCTTCGGCTGCTCTTGCCGATTCTTCTTCATCTGTAACTAAATTTTTTTTTGGAGTTGAAAATCCATATGCTTTTAATACTTCATAACCTTCTTCTTCAAGCAAATTAGTTCTGTTAGATTTTATCACATTTTCTAAAACAGTTCTTACTTTTGCCTTGTCTACCTCAAATTGTTTTGGAGGCGTATCTTCTTTTTCAATCCATCTACTATATGTAAACATTGCTTCTAGTGTTCTTATTGCTGGTTCTGCATACATAAAATGAGGAATTCCTCCATCCGAAAGAATTTTTTTATTTTCTATTCCTTCAGCTAATCCCATTAAGGCAGCTAACATTGTTTTTCCAGAATCTTTTGATGTTTTTATTATTGTTTTTGCTAATTCATTATAATCTAATGTTGCAGATGGCGTACACATAGTAACGACTGCACTAACATTATTATTGGATATAACTTCAAACAGAACTTTTTCAAATCGATTAAAATCTGCATCTCCGACTATATCAACAGGGTTTCTAGCAGATCCATGAGGTGGTATAACTTTGGCTATTTCCGATTTTGATTTAGAAATATCTGCCATTTTTAATCCATATTTTGAACAGGCATCTGTAGAAATTATGGCTGGTCCACCTGCATTTGATACTATGACTACTCCACCATTGGAAGACGGTATTGGTTGTTTAGCAAAAGCTGTAGACATTTCAAATAATTCTTGCATGGTGTCTACTCTTATAACTCCTGATTGTTTTAACAAAGCATCATATGTTTCATCAGAACCCATCAAAGCACCGGTATGTGACATAGCCGCTTTTGCTCCTTCGGGTGTTCTACCTGATTTTAAAACAAGAATGGGTTTCTTTTTTTCTTTTGTTATCTTTTTAGCTATTTGCATAAATCTTCGTCCATCATGGATATCCTCTAGATACATGACAATTACTCTTGTTTCATCATCTTCGGAAAGTAATTCCAATATGTCATTTTCATCCATATCTACTTTATTTCCCATACTAATTACTTTTGAAAAGCCTATTCCTTGAGCTATAGCATCTTCAACAGTAGCAGCACATATTGCACCACTTTGTGATACTAGAGCTATTCCTCCAAGTTCTGGAGTGATTTTTAAAAATGTAGCATTCATCATACTGTTTTGAGATAAGCTCATTATTCCTAAACAATTTGGACCAATTATTCTTGTTCCATATTTTTTACCAATATCTCCAATTTGGTTTTCAAGTTGTGTTCCGGATTCATCAACCTCTTTAAATCCTGCAGAAACTATTATTACTCCTTTTATTTTCTTTTTTCCTATTTCTTCCATTACTTGAGGAACGATCTTGTTTGGAGTAGCTATTACTGCTAAGTCAATGTCTTCTGATATATCTAAAACGCTTTTAAAAGCAGTGATTCCAAATACAGTTGGATTAGATGGAGTAATAGGGTATATTTTTCCTTTATAGCCATTAATGATATTTGAAAAGATAGCCTTTCCTATTCCTGGCCTTTCAGAAGCTCCAATTACAGCAATTGAATTTGGATTAAAAAAAGTATTCTTTGAATCAGATGGTGATGAGGAAAGTGAATATGTCATAATTATCGTTTCACAAATTCATGGTTATATGTATTCCTGTTATGATCTATTTAGGAGTAATTCATAATTCAACAATTACACCAAATATTAATTTGTAATTTTTTGAAAAGTTAAATTATTCTTATTTTACAAATTTAAATATTGGCAAACTCGATAGAAAAAATTGTTGATTCAGAGATCAATACAATGATCTTTGATCTTAAGACATTAATTAAAATCCCTAGTGTTTCTGCAAAAAATCAAAGTCTTGTGGAATGTGCAGAAGCAGTTTCAACTCTTATGAATAGAGTTGGAATTAATTCAGAAATTATTTATCTCGATCCTAAAGATAAAGATATTACTTCTCATGTCCCTCCTCCTATTGTATATGGAGAAATAAAATCACGAAAAAATCCCAATGGTAAAACTATATTATTTTATAACCATTATGATGTTCAGCCTGAGGATCCTATCGATCAATGGAATTTTCCTCCTTTTAGTGGGGAAGTTTCTGGAAATTATATTTATGGAAGAGGCGCATCAGATGATAAAGGTGAATTAATTACTAGAATAAAAGCAGTAGAGTATTTTCTAAGAGAAACAGGTGATGTTCCATGCAATATTAAATTTATAGTAGAAGGAGAAGAAGAAATTGGAAGTATACATATTGAAAAGTATCTTACGAAATACAAAGAAAAATTTACATGTGATGGAATTATATGGGAATTTGGATATGTAAATGAAAAAAATATACCCATTATAAGTTTGGGAATGAAAGGTTTATTGTATATTGAATTAATTGCTTATGGACCAAATAAAGATACTCATTCAAGTTTAGCAGTAATTGTACAAAATCCAGCATGGAATTTAATAAAATTACTAAATAGTATAAGAGATGAAAATGGAAAAATACTAATTTCAGATTGGTACAACGATGTAAGAGACTTTGATCATGAAGAAGAAAAAATTTTAAATCTAGAGTTATTTGAAGAAGATGAATTTAAAAAAGAATATGGTATATCAAAATTCCTAGGAAATATTTCGGGAATTAATATTAAAAAAGCATTATGTGGTTCTCCTACTTGTAATATTGCTGGTTTTGTTTCAGGATATATAGAACAAGGTGCTAAAACTATAATACCGTCATTTGCACAAGTTAAACTAGACTTTCGCCTTGTTCCAGATATGGAACCACAGAAACAATTCGAACGATTTCAACAGCATATTAAAGATTTGGGTTTTACAGATATAAAAGTCAATTTTATTCATGGTGAAGCAGCCGCTAGAACTTCTCCAAAGGATCCTTTTGTTCAAATGGTAACAGAGTCAGCAAAAAGAGTCTTTGGGGATGTAATTTTAAATGTCTCCTCTGCAGGTACGGGACCAATGCACGCATTCCAAAAGATTCTCAAAGCGCCCTCTGTTTCAATAGGCAGTACATATGTATATTCTAGAATTCATTCGCCAAATGAATTTACAAGAATTGATCTTTTAACTAATATTACAAAATGTTTAGGAGAAATTATGGAGAACTGTAATTAATAAATCATTGTCAAACTATTAAAAATTTCTTTTCTAATTTCAACCTACTTTATTATAGTGGATTTTATGTTTAGAGATGGTATAAAATCCATGAGCAGAAATTAATAGAGCTGATAAAGACATTTTTGTAGCAAATACTAGATTCCAGGGTGTATTGGGATTAGGATATGGTACATGGATATGATCTAATCTTATTATTCCGTTTATTGCATCTACTGTAATAAATGAATTCCATATAATAAAATTATAAATAAATTCATATAATGATATTACCATTATAGCAAGAACAATTAATTGAAGAATAGATTTTATTGATTCAGGAATTTTCTTTATCTTATCTCCTCCTAATCTTGTAACACAATACCAACCTAGAACAGTAACTATCATCAAATACGTTACTAATTTTGCTAATCCTGGAAAAGGAAATTCTGTATTGACAAGAACTTCCCCAATGACTACTTTTCCAGTTCTTAAATATTCATCTATGCTAACATATAAAGAATAAAAAGTAATAATGGACATTGTTATAGCACAAAAGTAAAATACAATGAGAAAAATAGTTCTTGCCTTTTTCTCATCGTTTTTTTGTAAAGAATTGTGCATTGATACTATTACTCCTATTTGTTGATACTAATCTATAAAAATTCACATAAAAATTTTTAGAATTTTATATTGTTATATTCAAACTTATATTATAATAATTAGGATCTTTAAGATTAATTATGCAAGAAAGGAATATGCTGAATTGGAATAAGGTAAGGCCAACTTGGGATGAATATTTTATGCTTCAAGCTGAAATTGCAAAATTAAGATCTAATTGCCTTACAAGACAAATAGGGGCAGTTATAGTGAGAGATAATAGACAGATTGCTACCGGTTATAATGGGACTCCTCCAGGAATACTTAATTGTATAGATGGTGGTTGCAAAAGATGTCAAGAAAGAATGAACGGAAAATTGAATTCTGGAGTTAATTTAGAAAGATGTCTATGTACTCATGCTGAAGCTAATGCAATTATGCAATGTGCATTATTTGGTAATGGTTCAAGCACTAAGGGTACAACCTTGTATAGTACATTTGCACCTTGTTTAGAGTGTAGTAAAATGTGTATAAGTGTAGGTATTAGAAGAATTGTTGTTTTATATGATTATCCTGAAGAAGGTAACGTATTATTAAATGAAGCAAAGATAAAACTTGATAAACTAAAGAGAGAAGACCTACTTCCTTGGTTCGAATTTATCTAATAAATTGTATATAATGATTATTTTCATAGTGTTTTGCTAAATAATGTTTTTATTAATGTATGCTTATATTTTATATTGAATTTTTAATAATTTTCAATAAAGAATAGAATTTTATATTACTTTATACTGAAGATGAAAAATATGACTAAAGATAAATATGATCTTTCTCTAAATGAACAAGAACTACAAACTATAATGGATTCTCTTAGCAATACTATCTTTAACGAAGAAATTAAGGAAGATGCAAGAAAAAATGCAAAAGATTTATTTATAAAGTTGCAAAAAGATTTTCCAATATTAAAATAATTCTTATTTTTCTTATTTAAACATTATATAATGTGTCTAATCTAAAAGTATTAATTTCTACTATAAAATAATAAGTTCTTTTATCTATTATTTTTTTCTCTGATACTTCTAATAATTTTTAAAATAATGTCAGCATCATTTGCTTCTGGTTCGAGTTCTAGATATGTATTTAATAATTCCAATGATTTTTGTGGATCTTTATCATGTAGTATTATTCCTTTATCTCTGATTGCATATGTATTTTGAGGATCTATAGCAAAAATCATTTCATTTGCTATGTTTATTTTATCAAATTCCTGAATTTCAAAAAAACTATCTTTTAAATTATTTAGAATCCGTATCACTACTTGAGATAAGTCTGTTTTTTCAACTAATTTTTTGGTTAATGGAATATTTTTATTTGGAAAAAAGCTATCTAATAAATTTTTCATAGTGTAATCATCCATTATTCTACCTTTATTAAAAGGATCAATTATTATCTCATTATAGTCATCAGCATCATCATCTAATACATGTTTAACTAGAAAATGTCGTGGAAAATTAACTGGGTACACTTTAAAATTAATTGATTGAGCAAGAGTAATGTATATTATTGATAGTGTTATAGGAATTCCTATTCTCTTTTCAATTACTACATTTAAAAAATTATTTAATGGGTTTTGATAGTCATATATATTAGCTTTGAATTCCTTTTCTTTAAAAATATATTCATTTATTAATTCTATTATTTGAGTTGGTCTACTGGAATTAATATTAGATTTTTCCTTTTTAATATTAAGTTCCTTCTGCATTAGATTTATTTCATCTAGATATTTTTCTATATTCATATCATTATAATAAATTATTTTTGAAAGTTGTAAAGCACATTCTGCAATTTTATCTATCCTGTTAGGTTTTATTAAAGAATTAACTGTATTTATAGTCCAGTCATTGATTTTTAAATCAAGATTATCCAACAATTAATATATTCTTCAGTCTAATATATTCTTGATTAACTTCGTGTTTATTAATATCTTTACTATTTTAGCAGTTATATGCGATAGGTTTTTTATTGTATTTTATACATGATATGTATATGGATAAATTTAAGATACTTCTCAATTGTAATATCTGTGAACAAGTTTTTGATTTTGAGTATAAATTAACGAAACGCCCCAGTAAATTTCATTTAACATTTTTTTTGCAAATAGTGACATATATAATAACAATAATAATTATCATTGCAATTGTGGTTATTCTTCTTACAAAACAGATTAAACTTTTTTAAAAGACTATGCAATTCAATTCAAATAAGCTTTTTTTCATATATGTTGCAAAAAATGAAGAATGGAAAAAAAGACAGGAAGAAGATTGGGATTATGTATCTTCAATGGTTAAATTTTTTCATTGGTGGACAAAAAGAAATTTTGCTTTAAATTTTAGTATTGATGCAGATATTCTGCCTGTTATCGAAGGAAGATTATTTGATAGAATGTCCTTAGGTTATTTATTAAGAGATCATCAAGGTAGAGGAAAATCAGTATATCATTTTTATCTCTCATTTTTCAAACCATTTTGGACTGATTGTCATATAGGTGGATATGCTACAAATAATTTTGGTATGGTTCAATGGAAAAGACCCGATTATATTGAATCCAAAGAACAAATTTCAAAATTTTTCGCAGATTATAATTGTGCAAGAGTTTCACATATGTTATTACATGAAATATTAAGAATTAAAGGAGAAAGTAAAAAGAAATATTTTGAACAAATACATGATTTATGGGATGAGCATGAACATAACAATCTTCCATTTATTTACTATAATGAAAAGTATTCTAAGGTAACCGATAATGATTTCTATCAATTTGTAACAATGGATATATCAAAGCTCTAATTGTACTAAAAATAATATTAATAATAAACTTAATGCGATTTTAAATGAATTATGAATTTGTAATTAAAGTAGGTGCAGTTATTGCATCAAATGGAACAATTTTACTAGTTCTCTTTGCTAGTGTATTACTTGTATTTCCAATTACAAAATCATGTGATAATGGATCTAAATGTATATACATTTCAAATGCTCCTTATCCATTAAACTTAATGATTGCTCCAATTGTTCTAGTAATCATTCTTCTTATTATAGCTGGAGGTATAGCAATGATACGATTAGGAAAATGGTCGTTGAATAGAGAAAATTTATATGGTAAATGATAAAAGATCTATTTATTTATTCTTGATGATCTTCTTCCTCTTCCTCTTCCTTTTTCTTTGATGTTGATGCTGTTGACTTTTTATTTCCCTTCTTTGATGTTTGCTCTTCTAAATCATCTGCTCCTCTTTCTGTAACTGTAAATCTTGTATCTGAATAAGGATGATATGGTGAATCCATCATTTTAGCTATTCTATTTTCTCCTGATTTTCTAAGATAAATTCTATACGTAGAGGCATGACCTAAAACATTACCTCCAGTAGCTTTTGTAGGATCTCCAAAGAACGTATCAGGTGATGACTGTACTTGATTTGTTATGATTATTGCTATGTTATATATCTCTGCTAATCTTATTAATTTGTGTAACATGCCGTTCAATCGCTGTTGTCTATCAGCCAAAGTTCCTCTTCCAGAAAACTCGGCTCTATGAAGTGAAATTATGCTATCAATAATTACTAATTTTGATTTAAAATCGTCAATATATTTCCCTAAATCTTTAACTATTAATTCAAGGTGAGAGCTATTATATACTTTACAAACTGCTACATTTTTAAGAATTTCTGTAGGATCAAATCCTCTTGATCTTGCTATTTGTTCAACTCTTTCTGGTCTAAATGTACCTTCTGTATCAATATATATAACTGCACTATTTAATCCTCCTGCCTCAATAGGCTGATTCGCTGTTACACATAAAGTATGACAAACTTGAGATTTACCTGATCCAAATTCTCCATAAAATTCTGTTAAAGCTTGTGTTTCTATTCCTCCAAGTAAAAGATCATCTAATGCATAAGAACCTGTAGAACATCTCAACATTGATCTTCTTTTTTGTAATGCAGCATCAGCAGTAACAAATTCCTTATCTAGGACATTTGTTTCTCTTAATAGTTTTTGAGCTGAAATTATAAATGAAGCCGCTGTTTCTTTTGTAGCATTAATACTTTCAGATAGTTCTTCTGAACTAGCTACAGCTAAATCCATTACTGAAATAATACCAGCATCTTTTAATTTTTTTGCAGTAGTAGGACCTATACCTTCTATATCTTGAATATCTATATCAATTATTGCAACATTAGCATTTGATTTTGATTCGTTTTCCATATGTTATTCAATTGATTTTCTTATATTAATATATGCAGTAACTTTATGGAGACTGGGAGAGAGGGACAAAATAGCAGCAATAGTTTTATTTTGAATTTTTTTCTTGAATAAACCCTCTATTTCATATCTAATTTATCTACTAATGTATATGGGGCCGAAGGGAGCTATTCTGATAATAGTGATGAACCATTACCAATTGAACCCTTGACCTACGGGTATCTTCAAGCTATTGAACGCCCTATTTTTAGATCTGGAGCCCGTTGCGATGCCTGGCTTCGCTACGACCCCATATGACATCGCTGTTAGGTTATTGAACTATATCTCTATAAGCTTTACGTAGATATAAAAAAGATAATTCAATAATAATAAATATAAAATTATTAATTTTTTTTATAACATTTCTTATAACTTTTACTTTTATTATAAAATTTAGTTAATTCAGTAAAAAATAAATAATTTATTTGAGCAATATTAATATTGATAGGAGAAACTCAACTCCGTGCTCGAAGAACCAGAATCAAAATATTACGTGCTATAGCTGATAGAAATGGATCTGCTGGTTTTTCTGATATACAAAACGCTACTGCCTTATCAACAGGGTCTATATATTATCATATTGAAAGAATGAGAGATTATATAAAAAAAAATGCAAAGAATTATTCTATTACAAAAAAGGGCCTACAGTTATTAGTGGAAATCGACTCAAAAAATAGCGATTCATAATACAATATTCAATAAATGTGTATTACATTTTTTATAATCAATATTTTGAATATTTCTACGATCAATTTTTATGAAACATTCCATTTATAGAATTTGTTAATGAAATATCGAAGTAGGACTGATATAGTAGCATTAATATTGGAAGCTACTAAAGATGGAGCAGCTAAAACAAAAATAATGTATAAGGCTTTTCTTTCTTATAGTCAATTAAAAGATTATCTTTCAATATTATTAGAACGTGAATTAATTGAATATTCTGAAAAAGATCAAATCTTTAGAATAACCGATAAGGGAAGAAGATTTTTGTACTTGTATTCTAAAGTTATGGAGCTAATTACTCCAAGTGATCAAAATTTGGAAAATTAAAAAGTTGATTGGATACTTTAGAAAATTTTTTCTAGTTAAATTTATAGTATTTCTTCCATATTTTATTATACAATACATTGAAGTCATATAATATTAGTGATTATATTAGTAATTATATTATTAATTATTAATAGTATACAACAATTTAGAAAAAAATATTTTTACCTACTAATCTTTTAAATGATTGAATATTAAATTAAATAGCAAATCAATTAGCAAAAATATGTTTTAATTTTGTTTATTTTTTGTAATGTGTTTTCTATTAATTTCCACTTGTTTGCTTCCGCAATAGATTCTCTTTCACAGTCTAAAATCTGGTTATGGGAATGATAAACCAAAGCTGACATAATTGATTCCTTAAAATTTGCATGTCCTAACCCTAAAACATGACCAATTTCATGTTTTGCTATCTATTCAATCAAATTTTTATTCAATTGTTTTCCAAAAGCTTTTTCAGCAAGTGATGTCTTGGCATTAAAAATAAATCTATCTGAATCAAAATTAGTTATAGTCTGTCCTGCAACTTTTCCATTATCATTTCTGAAAGAAATTTTTATATCTGCCTGTTCTTTACTTCCTGCTTCTTTAAATTCTATTCCTTCTCTATTTTGTTCCTAATAAATTAACGCAGATATAACTAATTCCGTTAATTCTGGCTTTGCATTATTTATTTCATACATCAATATCTCATCTGCAAGTTTCTTCCCCATGTACAACATATTTCTATTTGTTTTTTAAGATTATCACTCTTTTAGTTAGTAGGATAAATAGTATTATAATTAGATTGAATTAAACTAATTGTTAATATAAATAATAAAGGTAAATGCCTAAATTTCTCCAATAGGTGAACTATAATACTAACTAATATATTTTTTCTTTATTGCTGATTAATCTAATTATATATTGTCTTAATAAATTGATAAAAAGACGGAAGAGTATTATAGGTTATAATTATAATAGGATATGATATTTAATGTCATCAGCTGAAGTTTATTCTACTACATATCTAAAATATAAAAATTTGGAAGACATGCTTAAGGTGATTTTATTCGCTTCTCAATCACCAATAGGAATGGTGCCAATGCTTTATCACCTTAAGTTTAAGAGTAAAGAATTATTATTTATAGAGACAGGTGCCGTTAATACCGTTATTCATTATATCGTTTTGGCTGAAAAACCTGAAAAAAAATTTATTGAATTAAAACAGCTGACAGGAAAATTTGAGTTTGTAAATGGAATAGGTAATGATACTCAAGCTATTTATGTTCCAATTTTAGAATTAGAGCAATCTTCATTTCATTTTCCAATTTAATTAATTTAATGTTTTTATTTTTATTATTGGTTTAGTTATTAGATGTTTCATATTTTAGAATTTAATTTCTTAACTCAATGTTTAAAAGCAAATATTGTATTATAGTAGTATGGGATTAAAACTTTTGTATAGTATTTATGTTGGAATAAAAGTTTCTATATACCGATTGATAAAAGGAAGAAAAAAACGTTTTCCAAAACAATTGAATTGAATTCCTGCATGATTATTCTTTATTTTTATCGATATTTAGTAGTTGATTTTAATTTTAGTATATGATACAATATACTATATCATTTTATAACATTACAAATATCATATTTTTATGATGTTAGATATTTTAACTGAAGCGTCTAAGAATGTTTATAGTGAAATTAAGGATTTATTAGGAACAATTGACGGTGGTAGTAAAATAAGTATGGGTGCTGGTGGTGATATTTCTAGAAAGATTGATATTATTGCAGAAAATACAGTGCTAAATACAATCAAATCCAATAACATTTCTCCAACCATAGTTGGAGAAGAATGTGGAATAGTTAATCTAAATAAATCTTCTTCTTCTTCTTCTAACAATAATGATGAGGGTTTTTTGATAATGGATGCAGTAGATGGTACTACTAATGCAATTCGTGGTCTCCCTTTCTCTTGTTGTTCTTTAGCTTTTGCTAATGAATTTAAACTAAGTTCGGTTATTGATGCAGTGGTACTTGATTTATTCACTGGAGATATTTATTCAGCATCAAAGGAGAAAGGTTCTTTTTTCAATAATAAAAAAATACATGTTAAAAATGAAGATTTTAACTCTATTGAATCTCTTGAAGATCTTAAATCATTTGATGTATTAATAGGTACAAATGTATCTGGTATACCTTCAAATATTTTAAATGAAATTTCTAAAGTTCTTTTATTCTCTACTCATATACGGCATTTTGGTGCAAATGCTCTTGAGCTCTGTTATTTTGCTAGAGGATTCATGGATGCTTACATAGATATTAGAGAAAAGATTCGTCCTACTGATATGGCTGCAGGTTATTTAATTGCCAACGAAGCTGGTGGCAAATTGTATTCACCTAACGGCCAAGAATTAGATTCTGATTTAGGATTAAAAACAAAATTATCATTCTATGCTGTAAGCAACAAAAAAATTTTTGATTTGCTAAAAACTTAGTTATGAGAAATTTTTGTTAATACTTAGCTTTTTTCATATGAACATTAAAATAATTTTCTTGATTTTGTATCACTATCTTTTAAAGTATTAACATATATGATTAGGTAATTATAAGCAGTAGTCTCAATAATAGTATCGTATAACTTATTGACCATTTCTGAAATTTTTTGCTAGTAATAAATAAGATATTTTTTGAATATGTTAAATTTTCGTTATAATTTAATAAATTGTGAATCGAAATTTCTTTTTCTGGATCTTTTTTTATAGTTTCTAAATAGTCACACTAGCTGACTTTAAAAAACCTTTCTTATTATTTAAAATAATATTAGTTTGACTTATAATTTTATTTCTAATCTTATTTAAGCATTCATTATCTCTAAAATTCTCTATTAATTCTTTTTTTCCTGTATTTGATTATCTAAATTTTTCTAATGTCTTTTTGATATGTTCAATAGCAGATAAAAGTGATTTTAACTTTTCATTTAAATCTTAGGTATATCGTTCAGTTCATCATTATCCTCAATACGAGTATCTCTTTTATTTCTGATCTTGACATTCTCTTTGGAAATATTATTGAATTCTTCTTTAGCTCTGGGAATTTTATTGATATTTTCTTTGCTTCAACTATTTCTATTCCGTTTATTCTTATCTAATTCTTGTTTATAATATATAGTAAGTTAAGTTGAATTAATTCTTTATCCCATAGTTGATGGATCTTTACTAAGTGATGTAAGTTTGAGAAAGATAAAAAGTCACTATAATATTTTAGCCTCATTAGCACTAATGCCTAATGTTATGTCAACGTCCAGTGGAATTTTTTTCTTCTCTATATAATTTTAATACTTTTGATGTAATTGATATTTGTAATTTCTTTTCTACTGTTTTCTCTTTTTTTCGCCCTTGCTTTTTAATATGTAACTTATATCTCTAGAAGAGATATGAAGAAAGTCTGAATTTCTCTATATCTTTTTTCTGATAATATATTCTAAAACATGTGCTTCTTTTTCTTTATCTGATGGTATCATATAATTATGCTATAAAAAAATTAGCCTGATATTGCTAACCATCTGATTTTATCGCCTTTATAAACTTTAGTTGCATTCATATGCTTCTTTAAAAATTATATATGCGTAATATCCTATATAAAATATAGTTTATAAAATTAAATTTAACTTTATGAAATAAAAGATTATTATATGATATACCAGCATGGTATTGTAATAGTAGATAGTCAGATATGACATAATTTGAACACTAGTAATAATCATTATCATCAAATAATTAATAAAAATTTTTTATTTTATTTTATATATTTGTTAAAAATTTATTATAAAGTCATGAATATTTTACGATTGCATTATATATTATAAATATTATTTCTATATTCTTTTTTATTTTTCCCATTAAATATGAAAGGAAAGATATTTTAATTGCTATTATAAAACATCTTTAATGCGCCCGGGTAGTATAGAGATGCACACAAGAATTATTAATTCTGCATCGTATATTCCGGTTCAGTATGTGGGACTGTCACTCCTGCGACCCGGGTTCGAATCCCGGCCCGGGCGCTCTTAACATATATACTTTCACCAACCCTACGTATAATAGTATAAAGTTCATCTAAAATTCTCTTATTCTATTGAACCTCTCTAATCAGGCTTGTAATAGTGTCTTTATTCTATAGTATTCTGCCTTGCAATAAATTAATTACTTTTTGTTCTATTCTTCTGGTTTTTTAATAAAATAACATAAATTTTAAAATTAGGTTTAGAGCTAAAGATTTTGACTATATGTGATAACAAAATAATATTAGATATAACTTTAAATTTACATAATTAAAAATATTTATGTAAATTGAAGAATCTTCATGAAGAATCTTCATGAATTGATTAGAAAAGTTAATAATGTCTGGAATTAGGTATGTGACAAATCTAAATAAAAAAAAATTATTATTAGGTATATTTATGGCTAAGGTTTTGCCTCATAGATTATATTAAATGGTGTCTGGGTTGCACGTCTGAATTTGGTAAATCCAGCTGCTTCTACTATCTCTTTTATTCTCTTTTCACCTGCCTGTGCACCTAATGCAGGACCATTATCTGCTAAAGAATTTGGTACACATACAAGAGTAGATGCTGCATAAAATGTTCTGCCTACCACATTAAGATTCTCTTCTACCTTGCCATTAGCCATTGGTTCTATAATCATACAGGTCCCATCTGGTTTAAGTGATTGCTTTGCAAATTTCATTGCTCCTATAGGATCACCCATATCATGAAGACAGTCAAAAAAAGTAATTAGATCATAATCATTGCCAATTGATTGATCGTTTGCAGAGATGGAACTAAATTCTACATTCCCTATTCTTCCTCCTTCTTTTTCCTCTTCCTTTCTTACTTGATCTTTAGCTTGTTCAATAGAAGGACCATGATTATCAAAACCATAAAATTTAGAATTTGGATAAGCCTTAGCCATGAGAATTGTTGATATACCATATCCGCATCCAATATCGGCAACTTTAGCTCCTTGTTTTAATTTTTCTTCAGCTCCATCAAGTGAAGGAATCCATGAACTTACAAGATTTCCAACATAATTAGGTTTAAAAAATTTTGCAGTACCTTCAAAGAGATCATGATGATGCTCTCCCCATCTCAATCCCTTTCCAGTTTTGAACATTTCTACAAACTTATCTTCATCTTTAAAATAAGATCTAATTGCTTGATATGCTCCATGAATATACACAGGACTATTCTCATATGCTAATGCCATTGCTTGTTCAGGCGGAAGAGTATATTTTCCATCTGATGCATTATACGTTATATATCCTCCAGCAGCTTGATTTGCTAACCATTCTCTAACAAGTCGTTCATTTGTGTTAGTCTTTTTTGCTAACTCTTCAGATGTAGTAGGCTTTCCAGATTCTGCCATTGCCTTGTAGAAACCAAGTCTATCTCCAATAATCAAAAGCATTGCACTCAGAGTACTTGCAATGTCTCCAACAGCCTTTTGCATAAAATCATGTAGTTTTTGTTCATCAATTTTACTGGGAGTGGTATTTGATTGCATTTTGTTATGGAGTCTATATATATTATTTAATCTTTTAATTATTTAAAGAAAAGAACAATGGCAGTTCATAAATTTTACCAATTTTAGAATTTACTATATTATAAAATCGCTTTTGAATTATTAATTATTTGTCCATACTTATTTAATAATTTAGTTGGCATTACCTTACCTCTTGGGACTTATACAATTTGTATAATTATTTGTTGAGCATCTAATAGGTCTTTACTTTTCCTTGTCATTTGATATTTCGGCAATCTGAATTAGATTGATATATTTTTTGTTCTACAACTATTCGAATGTTTGTTGTTCTGACTGCTGACCTATACCTTGTTGTTCTACAGTCTAGTTTACTTCATTATCAACAGTAATTTGTTGTTCTAATTGTTGACCAATATCTTGTTGTTGTTGTTGTTGTTGTTCTACAGTCTGGTTTATTTCATTACCAACAGTCTGGTTTAGTGATTCATCTATTTGTTGTTGTTCTACAGTCTGGTTTATTTCATTACCAACAGTCTGGTTTA
>Ga0126311_10000090_pt1 | contig 45284 bp, 42 predicted proteins | sample Plot61_FD_92539 | JGI IMG/M metagenome (GOLD analysis project Ga0126311, IMG submission 92539) | Serpentine soil microbial communities from UC McLaughlin Reserve, CA, USA - Plot61 | ecosystem: Environmental > Terrestrial > Soil > Grasslands | place: USA: UC McLaughlin Reserve, Lake County... | reverse complement strand
TACGCGACATCAGCCACCATCTTCCAGGGAAGTTGGCGTTGAATGCCGAAATTCCAAACATACGTTTTCGGGTTGTGCAGATTTGGCAAAACCGTTGACTGAGTCGTTAACGGATTAGGTGCAGGCGCTTCTGTTGGCAGGATAGTGGATGCGTTAGCAAAACCCCGAATTGGGTCCGGTGCATCCGATCCAAAAAGGCTGGCGCCGACAGCGTTAGGTGACGAAGCCACGGTGTTGCTGAGAATGTTATTGAAGTAGATGTCGTAATTCACAGCGAAGCCGCCGCGGATTACGGTTGCATCATTGCCCAACAACCGCTGGAAGAACTTCGGCGTGTAGGCGAAGCTGAAGCGCGGAGCAAAGTTATTCTTATCTCGCTGAACCTCACAACGAGTTGGGAACGGTACGTCGAAGCCGCAGAACGCTGGGAACGCGGCTGTGTTTTGCGCCACACCATAGAGCTCATATCGCAAGCCGAGGTTTAACGTAAGGTTGGGACGAACACGCCAGTTGTCGTTAATGAAGTACGCCTGATTGATCACGTCAGGATGATCAGTGTTCTCTCCAAAAACTTTCGAGGCAAAAACGCCTGAATTTCCCGAGAAGTCTTCCAGGAAGTTTTCCAAAGCCGTATTTACGAGATTGTCTTCCAGGTCGAGAGAATCCGTGAAGTTTAAGGATCCACGCGTGTTAATGGGAATAAACTGCTTCGCACGCTGCATCATGATATCGAACCCGGCTCGAAGCGTGTGATTGCCTACCGTGTGCGAGATCGTGTCCTGAAGCTGGTAGTTATTGAAGATCCTACCCTGCGGAAAAGTGGCGTCAGGACCAATGCTGGTTAGGTCCGAAGCGGTTCCACCGAAAACAAATTGCGCCGGTGCAGTCAGCAGGTCAGGGTTGCGATAGTTGAAGAGCACGTTGAAACGGCCGTAACCGAAACGCAACTCGTTGGTTGTTTTGGGTGAGAAAGTCCGCGTCCAGGAGACGAGGGCATTCTGAATCAAACTGGGCACATCAACTTCAGTCCCCGGAAATTGAAGTGACGAAAACGTCGGCACCTGGTTAGCGAAGAGCTGATTATCTGCAAGGTAGCGAACGGCGACGCTGTTGTTCGAATTCGGCGTCCAATCCACGCGGAAGAGATACTGAGTATCATCCACTGGTTGCGAGCTGGTTCGCGTCGCGGTGCCGAATGGGATACTGATATTGTCACGGAACGGCACCTGAACAACGCCCGTTGAGCCGCGCAGGTCGCCGATAGTTTCGAGATAACGATCAAGGTTTGCGCTGGTGCCCGCAGGGAAGAGCGCGCGCAGTTGCGCCACACCCTCTGCTGTGGGGACCACGGGTGATGACGTCACGCCGCCCGCCCGGAACGGAGACCATTGAATCGTGCCGAAGAAGAACAGCTTGTTCTTCAGGATTGGACCACCAACCGAGAAGCCGTAGTCGTTCTCGATCGTGACCGGTTTCTTTGTCAGCTCGAGTCCCGCTTTCTCAAACGGTGAAAGGGCTGAGAGCTTGCTCGGAATAATCACGTCGTACACGGAACCGTGAAAGTCATTGGCTCCGCTTCGTGTAATCACGTTTATGACAGCGCCACCCGCGCGGCCAAACTCAGCCGAGTAATCGCTTTGTAAGACAGTTACTTCGTTGTAGCCGTCGCGCAATACTGGTTGATAAAACTGGCCGGTGATTGAGTTGTCGTTGTTGTCGAGTCCGTCGATCAACTGATTGTTCGCGCGCGGGCGCAGGCCGTTCACTGAGAACTCTGTTCCCTGAACGAAGCCGCCCCCTAATGGACCAGGATCAGAGACGCCGGGCAGTGTGAACACGAGGTTGACGGGATTGAGACCCTGAACGGGAAGTTCAGTAATCTGTCGGTTCTCGAGCGTGTTGACACGCGCGCCGTCTTGAGTCTGAAGCTCGACACCAGTTGTGGAGGTGACTGTTACTATCTCGGCTGGATTTCCAACCTCTAACAGAAACTGAGCTTCGGCAGTTTGAGCGGCTGCCACTACTACCTCACGAGTTGAGGATTTGAATCCGGTTGCAGTCACCTCAACCTTGTAGGTGCCGGGATCGACTGCGTCAAAACGATAGCTGCCATCCTCTTGTGAGATGGTTTCACGTGTTGTTCCGGTCGCCGTGTTAGTGATTTTGATAGTGACGCCCGGGACGGCAGCAGTGTTAGGGTCGGTAATGTTACCAACGATGAAGCCCTTACTGGTTTGACCCAGGGAGGTGGTCACCAATAAGAGCAGCATCGCAATACTGCAAGTTACATATTTCATCTTTGGCAAACCTCCGAAATTTCGGAAAATTACTTTGAATGTTGACTGTTGGTCTGGGGTGCAATTGGAAGGGGCAACTACTGGGCCAGTGTTCCAAAAGAGTGGATTACTTGCGCATCGAGAGAAGTTTTTTTGAATCAGGATCGTGGCGATCCAAATCCATAAATTTTTCCAAAAATGAAGAGCGCTCAGCACTTCCAAAATTTTGCAGACACAAAATCGTGACGCTACGGCGTTTTAATTTTTAATTCGTAATTCTGAAGAGTAACGGTCCCGTTTCCCACATTCTCGCTCCTCTTCACTTAACAAACATTTAAGGCGCAATTCACAGGGCTTTAACCGCTCACGACTAAGGTTTGCCTTTGAATCACGCAACCTAAAGCTCAATGCAAAACCTAATGATCTATTTTCCACAGGAGAATTGTATGTATTCGACTAATGTTCCCCGGCGACTCCTGCTCGTCGTGCTGACCGTTGCAGTTGTCTTCCTAACCGGCTTCTTACCGGCCCGGGCCCAACAGGATCAGGGCCGCATCGGAGGTGTTGTTAAAGACAGTAACGGAGCAGTCGTGCCCGGCGCGTCGGTGCTCGTGAAAAACGAACGCACCGGTGAAGAGAGAACTGCAACGTCAACCGAATCGGGTTCTTATTTCGTTTCCGGGCTAAGACCTTCGGTTTACGCGATCACCGCAGCCGCGCAGAACCTTACCGTGCGTGCGACCAGCATCCAGTTGCTTGCCGGTCAGGAACTAAATCTTGACTTGGCACTTCAAGCCACCGGGGTTGAGGCGAAGGTCGACATCGTCGCCGCAGCAGACAGCGGCATCGACACTGGAAGCGCCGCTATGGGCGTGAACGTCAATCCACGTGAAGTCGAAGCGCTGCCACTCAACGGACGCCAGCTCTCACAGCTTTACTTGCAGGCGCCCGGCTCAGTGAACAGCGGCTCGGGCACGTTCGGCGACATTCGCTTCAGCGGTCGTGCAGTGCAACAGAACGTGATTCGCTACGACGGCATCGAGGGCTCAGCCATCATCGACGCCTCGCCGGGGAACCTCAATGGTGAGGTCCCGTCACCCTTCAGACTGCAATCAAGTCTTGAGAACGTGCAGGAGTTTCGCGTTGATTCAAACAACTTCCCGGCAGAGTTTGGTACGGGCACTGGCGGGCAGGTCAGCGTCGTAACTAAATCAGGAAGCAACGCGTTTCACGGTTCGGTGTTCGAATACCTTCGCAATAACGCGCTCGATGCCGCAAACTTTTTCGACAACGTCATCGGACAGAAAGCGCCACTGCGGCTCAACCAGTTTGGCGGATCTCTCGGTGGTCCAATCGTGCGAGACAAAGCCTTCTTCTTTTTCAGTTATGAAGGCTATCGCCTGCGGGCCGGTGTAAACGCAATCGAGGCGGTGCCGGGTTCGGCGAACCGACTTTGTTCGTTCGGAACGGGGACGATTAACTGCAATGCAACAAGCGTAGCCCTGCTGCCGGCGTTTCGCTCACCTGATGCAGCAATAATCTCAACAGGATCGGGAACCAACCTGTTTGACGTAGCCCAGTTGCAGACGAACTCCTCTGTAGACGAAAACTCAGTTGCTCTGCGTCTCGACTATCGATTGAACACAAAGCACTCGACCTACTTCCGCTTCTTCCGCGATCAGGGAAGCAACAATCAGCCGGAAGGCGTTACTGGTCGACGAGTCGCGATCAAGGCAGTTCCGCAAAACGGAGTGATGGCAGTGCAGTCGCTGCTCACGCCGACCCTCCTGAACGAATTCAAGCTGGGCTACAACAGTGCTTACACGCGCATCAACGGCCAGGCGCCGACGATCGCCGGCTTCGATCTTTCCTCTGCGGTTATCAACATCTCCGGCAACACGGCAAACTTCGCCCTGCCGGGTCAGGGAACTTCAGCCGGTACGGCAGTGCCCGGCGGTTTGGTCCGCGCCAACAGCGCGACCAACGGTCGTGGTCAGCCTTACACGCCTTACTCGCTTTCATTTGTTGACAGCGCTAACTGGACCAAGGGAAATCACAACGCGAAGTTTGGCGGTGAAGTCAGGTTGATTCGCTTGTATACTGATCGCCTCGGTGGGACCACCTACACGTTTTCAAACCTGAACAACTTCCTGACGAACACTGCCCAGTCAATCCAGTTTCTTGGTGACGTGAGCGCTCCGAGTCCTTTCAATAATGGAGCGACCGGGCAGAGATTTGCGAAACAGGACTACTACATCACGTACGCGGAAGATGAGTGGAAGCTCAGGCCGAACCTGACTCTCAATTACGGTCTGCGTTACGAGTACTACACACCGTTGCGAGAAGATCGAAACCTGCAAGTGTTGTTCGATATTACCAACGGCACGCTGCGACCGCCCACTGAAGCCGCGTTTCAGTCTTCCAAAACAAACTTTGGCCCACGTATCGCGATGACATGGTCGCCAAGTCCAAACAGCACCGGGTTCTTCGGCGGTGGCCGCACAGTGCTCCGCGGTGGCTTCGGAATCTTCTATGGTCCGGGGCAGACAGAAGATCAGATTCAGCCGATCGAGAGCGACCGCGTCAGCTCGACCTTCACTACTAATCCGCTCGACGCGAGTCAGCCTCTGAGGTTCCCCCTCGATTCGAGTGTTGCGATCGCTTTCTTCAATAATCCTGCGAACGCAGACAATCGCTCGTATCAACCGCGTGCTTATGCGCCAGAGTATAAGATTCCCGAGAAGGTCTATCAATACACGTTCTCGCTGCAACAGGAGTTGTTTTCAGGAACTGTCTTGACGGCAGCGTATGTCGGCAGCCAGGGCAGAAATCTCTTCCTGCGCAGTATCGCCAACAAGATTCTCCCGGGACAAACCACCGTTCCAAACACCGTCACTACACTTCCTTCCGGGTTTGGAGTTGTGAACCTGGCCGCAGCGGATGGCCGAATTACGGCCGTTCGAACCATCAGAGAGTTTGCCGTGATCTCCGGGAACAACGTGCGAAATCCTTTTGCTGAAGTTGACTACAAAACCAGTGGTGGCGACGACAGCTATAACGCGTTGCAGATGACGCTCGCGCGACGAATCACCACCGGGCTAACGCTCAACTCGCAGTACACCTTCTCGCGCAGCGTCGGTAACACAGCCGGCTCGAATGAGGCGCGAACCTCGACGATTCCTGACAACTTCGAAGCGGATCGCGGTTACAACAACTTCGACGTACGTCACACCTTCAACATCAGCGCGCTTTACAAACTGCCGTTTGGAAAAGGAACCAGTCGCGAGTTGGGCAGCGTCGGAAATGCGTTGCTGGGTAATTGGGAGATTGGCGGCATCGTTAACGCGCGCAGTGGTCTTCCGATTGAAGTGGGAATTGTTAGACCAGATGTGGTGATGCAGTGCGTGCAGGCGACTTGTCCTGTGACTATCAATAATGTGGCGACGACGGTGCCATACGGATTCGTCGCTAATCTACCGAGTGGTGCGCTGCCAATCGGATTTGTCGGCGTGATCAATACGCCAGGCGGTGGCGCTTCGCGAAACATTCGCCGGCCTAACCTCATTCCGGGTGTCAATCCATATCTGAACAACGATCGCAATCTAATCAACCCCGCGGCATTCTCAATACCTGGCCCGGGGGAGTTCGGCGACGTGCCGCGAAATGCTTTGCGTGGGCCAGGTTTCCGCCAGTTTGATTTGGTCCTCAATAAGCGCTTCGCCCTTACGGAAACAACAAATCTCGAATTCCGGACGGAGATATTCAACATCTTCAACAACACAAACTTTGCAGTGCCGTCAACCACTCTGAACAACGCCCTGCCCAACGTAACGGTTGGGACCGGCAATGTGGGCGTGCTGGCGCCGGGCGGTTTGCAACCGGGCAGTGGCTTCAGTCAGTCGCAGGCGGGAGGCGCCTTTGGACTCTTGCGACAAACTGTGGAACGCACGGTCGGACTGGGAACAAACCGCCAAATCCAGTTTGCGTTGCGATTGAACTTCTAGTCTCCAACTCCGGGGGAAATAAATATGCCACTACAAGAAATGACACACGTCGAACATAACAGTCTGATTCCCACGGCTGAAGACATCTACGACGATGGCTTTCTGCGAGTGGAGCACAAGAACTTCTACGTTGCGTGCGGCGGCAGCCCGATAAAGCTGCCCCGCACCGAGTTTTTGATCTTCTCGCGCCTGACGCGGACGCCCAACCGGATCGTCGCGTCCGATGAGCTATGGAGCTCAGTGTGGGGAGCGAACAAACCCCTGAACACCGAGAGTCTTCACGTTTACATCTATCGCCTACGGGCCAAGCTCGCAGACTTCGGACTGCAAATCGAGACAATGGTTAACGTCGGCTACAGGCTAATAATAAGCGCGCAATAGCGCACAGAACCGAGCGCGGTTAGCGCCGGGTCAACTCCCACGATCACGTCTCTTTATTGAGTCTGACCCGGCGCTACCGCGCTCGGTTCTGTGCTGGCGAGACGCTCTGTTAACTCAGAATTCAGGCACAGTTCAGTTAGATGTAACACTCGCTGCTTAGATTTAGGCTTCGCAAAACGCTCGCCCACAGTCCAACAGCACTGGAGATGCTAAATGTCTGTCTCGAAGAGAAGCTTTCAGCTTGTAGCGTGGTTTAGCCTGGCTATTTTTCTACTTGCCTCAATCGCATGCAATAACAACGGCGGGTCTGGCTCGAGTTCGGTAACCCTGCAAGGCGCAGGCGCCACTTTTCCAGCCCCTCTTTATCAAAAGTGGCTGAGCGAGTACGGAAATCTTCACCCTAACTTGAAGATGGATTACCAGTCGATTGGCTCGGGTGGCGGCATCAAGCAGATTAAAGAGCAGACAGTCGACTTCGGGGCTTCCGATGCACCGATGAGTGACGAGGATCTCAAGTCTGCACCGGGAGAGATAGTTCACATACCCACAGTGCTCGGCGCAGTGGTCATCACCTACAACCTCGAAGCTATGAAGCAGCCATTACGCTTCTCTTCGGACGTAATCGCAGACATTTTTCTCGGCAAGATCAAAAAGTGGAACGACCCAAAGATTGCGGCGGACAATCCGGGTGTGACACTGCCTGCAAATGACATCACGGTGGTCCATCGCTCAGACGGCAGCGGCACCTCGGCAGTTTTTACGGATTACCTTTCAAAGGTAAGCGCTGAGTGGAAAGAAAAAGTTGGGGCAGGCGTTTCGCCGAGTTGGCCCACCGGCATCGGCGGCAAAGGCAATGAAGGTGTGACGGGCCAGGTGAAGAATACACCGAACACTATCGGCTATGTCGAGTTGGCTTACGCGGCAAAGAACAAGCTCCCGGTCGCTCATATAAAAAATGCAGCGGGTAGTTTTATTGAGCCATCGATCGATGCGGTTACAGCAGCGGCAGCCGCTTCAGCGGCGAACATGCCTGACGATTTGCGCATTTCGATCACAAATGCCGCAGGGGCACAGGCGTACCCGATTTCGAGTTACACGTACATCCTTGTTTATAAGAACCAGAAAGATGCCGCCAAGGGAAAAGCGATTGTAGATTTTCTCTGGTGGGGAATTCACGATGGGGAGGGCTTCGCGAAAGAGTTGCTCTACGCGCCGTTGCCGCCGGACATCGTGAAGAAAGCAGAAACGAAAATCAATTCCGTGACAGCCAACGGAGCCGCGCTGAGATCCTAGATTGTGAGTGCTGTTTCTGAAAAATTCGTAGCGACTCCAGCGTGGCGACGAGCGCTCTCGCCGACTGGGAACACGGGCGATGCGGTGTTTCGCAGTTTGATGCTCCTCATCGCGCTGTTAATGGTTGGAGTCGTCCTGGCAATGGTCATCGCGTTGGCGACTGACGCGATGCCTTCGATCCGGCAGTTTGGTTTTGGTTTTTTGAAGAGTCAGGCGTGGAATCCGATCAAGGGTGAGTTTGGCGCGTTGCCATTCATTTACGGAACGGTCGCTTCGTCATTAATTGCATTACTGATCAGTGTTCCATTCTCGCTCGGCATCGCGATCTTTTTAGTCGAACAGGCGCCGCATTACATCGCGCGTCCCGTTGGTTTTTTGGTCGAGCTGCTGGCAGCGATTCCGTCGGTCGTGTACGGCCTCTGGGGCATCTTCGTGCTGGCGCCGTTCCTGCGACAGTACGTCCAGCCTGTGCTCGCGCAGTTGTTTGGGTGGACGCCTTTCTTTCGCGGAACGATCACGGGACTCGGGTTGCTCACCGGTGGAATCATTCTCGCGATCATGGTGACGCCGATCATATCCGCGGTCGTACGTGACGTGCTCGCGGCCGTGCCCGGTTCACAACGCGAAGCCGCGCTCGCGCTCGGAGCGACGAAGTGGGAAATGATCCGCGTCGTGCTTGTGAACGGCGCACCGGGAATTGCCGGCGCAGTGATTCTCGGTTTGGGCCGAGCGCTTGGTGAGACGATGGCGGTGACGATGGTTATCGGTAATCGAGCAGAGGTTAGTCTCTCGTTGTTCGATCCGTCGTACACGATCGCATCGGCGATCGCAAACGAATTCACTGAAGCCACCGGCGATCTTTACCTGAGCGCGCTGGTCGAGCTCGGACTCATTCTTTTTCTTGTCACGTTCATTGTTAACGGCATCGCGAGAGTTTTGGTATGGAACGTGACGCGACGCACTGGTGGAGTTGGTAGAGCGGCCTGATGGCAGCAAGTTTCACAAACGTCGATCGAATACGTCGTGCCAACAGCGCGTTTATGACGACGCTGACTGCGCTCTGCACGTTAATGGCTGTCGGCGCGCTGCTGGTTATCCTCGCACATATTGCGTGGCAGGGAATCGGCGCGCTCAACTTGCAGTTTTTGATTGATCGTCCTCGTCCCGTTGGTGAAGGTGGCGGAATCGGAAATGCAATTGTCGGCTCCCTCCTGCTCCTTTTGATTTCGTCTGTCTTCGGTCTGCCACTCGGAATCTGTGTCGGAATTTACTTGTCGGAGATTGGACGTGGGCGAGTCGGCGGCGCAGTGCGGTTCATTGTCGACACGCTCACGGGTATACCGTCGATCGTCACTGGAGTTTTTGTTTACACCATCATCGTGGTGCCGACAAAACATTTTTCAGCGCTCGCGGGCGGTATTGCGCTCGCGCTGATCATGATTCCGATCGTGGCGCGCACAACGGAAGAGATGTTGAAGCTTGTGCCGCACAGTTTACGCGAAGGAGCGCTCGCGCTGGGCGCGCCGCAGTGGCGTGTGATCCTTGGCGTAGTGGTTCCAGCCGCAGCGCCGGGAATCGCGACGGGTGCGATGCTCGCGATTGCGCGTATCTCGGGTGAGACGGCGCCGCTGTTGTTTACGGCTTTCGGGAGTCGATTTTTTCCGGAGTCGTTGAACCAGCCGATCGCATCGTTGACGGTGCAGATTTACAACTACGCCATCTCGCCGTATGACGAGTGGCACGCGCAGGCGTGGGCGGCCACGCTCGTGTTAATGACCCTTGTGCTTGGGATCAACATCATCGTGCGGTTCCTGACGAGGAAGAAGTTTTGAACACGGATTTTACGGATTTTAAAACACGATCTTATTTTGTGGGTAACTATGCCGGTTCAAACTGCGGCTCCAAGAATTGAAGTGCGCCCCACGGCGCCCGTACAGACTAGTAGCGGCAAGACCAAGGTGGCCGTGCGCAACCTGGACTTTTTCTACGGTCGTGTGCAGGCGCTTCACGAGATCTCCATCGAGATTCCCGAGCGGATCGTGATGGCTTTTATTGGCCCATCCGGCTGTGGCAAGTCGACGTTTTTGCGGACGCTTAATCGCATGAACGACGTCATTCCCGGCACGCGCGTCGGCGGCGAGGTGTTGATTGACGATCATGATATCTACGCGCCCGGAACAGACGTCGTTGATTTGCGCCGTCGTGTCGGCATGGTGTTTCAGAAGTCCAACCCGTTTCCGAAGTCGATCTTCGACAACGTCGCTTACGGTCTGAGAATCAACCGCGTGACGAGCGGTGGCTCTGAGTTGGAAGGGCGCGTTGAGGAAGCCTTGAAAGATGCGGCGCTCTGGAATGAAGTGAAAGATCGATTAAAGACGTCGGCGCTAAGTCTCTCGGGAGGACAGCAGCAGCGCCTCTGCATCGCGCGCGCACTCGCGATTCGACCTGAAGTACTGTTGATGGACGAGCCTGCTTCCGCGCTCGATCCGATCGCGACTTCGAAGATCGAAGAGCTAATATTCGACTTGAAAAAGCAGTACACGATCGTCATCGTAACGCACAACATGCAGCAGGCGGCGCGCGTGTCTGACCGGACGGCGTTTTTCCTGCTCGGCAAGTTGATTGAAGTCAACGCGACTGAGAAGATGTTCACAGCCCCCAACGAAAAACTGACTGAGGACTACATCACTGGAAGGTTTGGTTAGACCCGCAAGTTATGGATACCCACCGTCATCTTGACGACGAGCTGAGCTCATTGCGCGATCGCGTTCTCCTGCTGGGGGGCGAAGCGGAACAGGCGCTCGAACGTGCCATGTATTCACTCAGCGAACGAGATAGCGAAGTCGCGCAGCAGGTCCTCGACCACGACGATCAGGTCGATCGTCTCGAAGTCGAGATCGATCGCCAGTGCATCGATATCATCGCGCTGCGCCAACCTGCAGCCCGCGATTTACGCTTCGTGATCTCGGTCGCGAAAATGGCGCCGGTTTTGGAGCGCATCGCTGACCATGCCTGCAACATCGCGCGGGCGGCTATCGATCTGAATAACGAGCCCGAGCTCAAGTCAGTGCTCGACCTCAGCCGCATGGCCGAACATGCATTGATTATGTTGCGTTCCGCACTCGACGCCTTTACGTCCAGCGACGCGGCCAGCGCGCGCGAAATCATCAAGAGCGACAGCGAGATCAACGATCTCTACAACCACACATTTCATCGCCTGATTGAGCTGATGGTGACTGAGCCAGCCACTGCGACACGCGATGCGCGGCTGTTATTTGTCGCCAAACATCTCGAACGCATCGGCGACTATGTCACTGATATTTGTGAGTTGACCGTCTACATGGCTGAAGCGGCATTTATCAAACATACTTAATTGAGTTATGACTCGCCCAATTCTGATTATTGAAGACGACGCCGACATCTCTGAGAGTTTGAAGTACAACTTCGAGCGCGAAGGATTGCCGGCTGTTACCGCGCCCACCGGAGAGGCTGGTCTCGCGGCGGCGTTGAACGAGCGCGAATCGCCGCGACTGATCATTCTCGACCTGATGTTGCCGGGGATGAGCGGTATCGAGTTGTGCCGTCGTTTGCGTCGCGAGCCTGCCACACGCCGGACGCCCATCATCATGTTGACGGCAAAAGCGTCGGAATCAGATCGTGTGACGGGTCTCGATCTCGGCGCTGACGACTACATCACGAAGCCGTTCTCAGTGCGTGAGCTGCTCGCTCGCGTTCGTGCGGTGATGCGTCGCGCAGATGAGACGATGGGAAAGACGTATGAAGACGATCATTTGCAGATCGACTTCGATGATATCCGCGTCGCCTGTGACGGCGCTAAGATCAAACTCACTAACAAAGAGTTCACCTTGCTCTCGGTCCTGGCGCGCAGTCCCGATCGGGTTGTCACGCGCCAGCAATTGCTGGATAGTGTCTGGGGTTACAGCTACTATGGCGACGCGCGCACTCTCGACGTACACATTCGTCGCTTGCGGCAGAAGCTCGATAAGTGCGGCGATTGTATCGAGACAGTGGTCGGAGTGGGCTATCGTTTTGTGGGCTGTGCCAGCCACGCAGCGGCGAGCGGCCAAGGCAGTTGAGGGTTAACTTCGGTGCCCAAGCGACCATCTATCTGGATATTTTCGTGCGTTATTCTCACCCTCCTTGCCCTCATTATTCCTTCATTGTTCGTGCGATGGATCCTGGCGCTGGTCGTAATGAGCGTCGCGTGTTTGTGGTTCGCTTTATTGAATCGCAAGACTTCTGAAACGCAGAACCAGTCTGTCGATCAACCTGAAAACTTCAAAGTACATTCGCTTTTAGACGCGACGATGACGGGCATGCGAGAGGGTTTGCTGGTCGTCGATAAGGACATGCGTGTGGTCGCGTCGAATCCTGCGGCTCGCAAGCTGTTCAATCCAACAGTGCCTGCGCTCGATTCACAACGACTGACTGAGCTCACTCGTAATCCCGCGATCTATAATGCGTTTCTTGACGGGCTGAAAGGAGAGGAACGAAGCGGGATCAAAGTTGAGACACATGGACCAGAGCGACAGATCTTCGACCTGCGGGTAGTGCCGATCGGTAAGATCAACGGCAACGGCGCGGCAGACGGCGCGCTCGGCGTGTTCTTCGACATTACACGCACCGAACGGCTCGAACACGTGCGACAGGAGTTCCTTTCCAACGTTTCACATGAATTGCGAACGCCGCTAACGTCGATCATCGCCTTTGTTGAAACACTCGAAACCGGCGCGACGGAAGATCCTGAGAGTTGCCAGCGCTTCCTGTCGATCATTCGCAAGAATGCGTCGCGCATGCAGGGACTGATCGACGACATTCTGGAGCTCACCGCGATCGAAGGTGGCAACGTACAACTGCGCGCTGCCCCGGTTGAGTTGCGCGAGCTGGTCCATGATGTGTGTGCTTCGCTGGACGCCAAAGCAGCGGCGCAGAGTGTCACGTTGGAAAACAAGGTGGGAGCCGGCGTGATGGTTTATGCGGACGAACGGCGGCTCGAACAGATGCTCACCAATTTGATAGACAACGCGATCAAGTTCAGTCGCGAGCACAGTACGGTGTCGATCTCACACGAGCCGGGAACACGCGATCGGATTCTCGTGCAGGACAACGGCGACGGCATTCCGGCGCAGCATCTGGAGCGACTTTTCGAGCGCTTCTATCGCATCGATCGTGCGCGTTCGAGAGATATGGGCGGCACGGGTCTCGGCCTCGCAATCGTGAAGCACATCGCGTTGCTGCACGGCGGTGAAGTGACCGTCACCTCGGAACTAGGCAAGGGAAGCACCTTCACGATTCACCTACCGAAGTCTGCTAGAGGATAATCTGTTAGCGAATAGAATGTTAGAGAATAGAACAAGTCAGGAAGAGGGGCTTGCCCCCGCCGTTTGGATTGGACGAGCGGGGGCAAGCCCCTCTTCCTGACTTGTTCTATTGTGAGTTGTTCGATTCTTCTGACTAGTTCTATTTCTCTATTGATTATCCTGATCGCGTGCGCGTTCTGCTTCCGGATGGAATTCGCCTAGTGTCGCACGCACTTGCTGTTCACTGCCGCCACGCTTCACCGTGAGTGTGATCTCCGTTCCCGGTGGTGTCGACGCAATCGCGTTGCGGAACGAATTCGGATCGGCCACAGCCTGCCCGTTGAGCGCGGTGATGACGTCGCCCTGCCGCAGCCCCGCACGATCGGCGCCACTCCCAGACTGCACCTGGTAAACAACGACGCCCGGTCCCTGTGTAACGCCCAGCTTCGAAGCTTCTTCAGAAGGAATCGGAAGCACAACGATCCCGAGCTGACCGCGTCTGACTTTGCCCGCATTGATCAACTGCTCCATCACGTTGCGGGCCATGTTTGACGGAACCGCAAAACCGAGCCCAATGCTGCCTCCGGACGGCGACAGTATTTGTGAATTGATGCCAATTAACTCGCCGTTCGTACTCACCAGCGCGCCACCTGAATTACCACGGTTTATCGGCGCGTCGGTTTGCAGAAAGTCTTCGAAGCTGCCGTTACTCAAACCAGTCTGACGACCCTTCGCACTGATGATTCCCATCGTCACAGTTTGGCCCACGCCAAGCGGATTTCCGATCGCGAGCACAACATCACCGACGCGAGTACGATCTGAATCTCCAAGCGGCAGCACCGGCAAACCAGTAGCATTAACTTTCAGTACCGCAAGATCGCTGGGCGGATCTGATCCGACAACCTGCGCCTCGAGACTGCGTTTGTCATTCATGTCAACTGAGATCTTATCCGCTCCATCGATGACATGATGATTAGTCAGGATGTAGCCGTCCTCTCTAACGATCACCCCTGAACCCAGGCCCTGGCGTGTCGGCTGGTTCGGCGCTTGTTGCGGGGCCCGCTCGCCGAAGAAGCGGCGAAAGAATGGATCGTCCGTGAACGGAAACTGCTGCGGTTGCCGCATGCGCGACTCCGAATGAATCGTCACGACGGCAGGCGTGGCTTTGCTGACCGTGTCGGCATACGAAGCCACAGGCATAACCGCTGGATTCGGCGCGACGGGCGCACTGCTGTTGTTCGGATTCGGATTTGAACCGGATTCCAGTGCAAAGCGGCTGCCCTTGTCGCGATTGCAGGCTCCCAGCAAAGAGACTGCGAGCAATAAACTCACGATGATTCCGGCACGCATTGTGTCGTCCCCCTTGGCATAGATTACAGGATGCACAAAGCTTACCAAGTTTGTCTCGTAATCACACTGCGCGAGGAGAGATCGTGGCGCGGAGCGCTCGGCGTGAGAGACCGTCGATGTGCGGCATTCGCATGTCCATTAGGATCAAGTCAGGAAGCGTCTTCTCGGCTAAGCCAGCGCTTCCTCACCGTCGTGAGCGGCAATCACACGATACCCAAAAACTTGTAGCAGTAGCTGGAGCATTTCACGTGTGTCATCGTGATCTTCGACAATCAGGACCACGGGACTGTTTGCCGCCGTTACCGCCATGACTACCTCCTTTTTAATTGACGTCCAGCGCACAGAACCGAGCGCGGTAGCGCCGGGTAATGTTTCCAATGTGGAGCGTGTTGTCGAGTTTGACCCGGCGCTACCGCGCTCGGTTCTGTGCGCCCAACCACGTTCTCGTCGGCACCGCTCTTTGTAAAACAATGTTGTCAATTGTCGCGGGGTTTGCGATAATCCGGTCCTGAGGTTTTGGCCTCGATCGTCCCCGACAGCCCCGTAGTCTCCACCGCCCGCGCCAAGCGCAGGTGCCCCGGTTAACTCACTAGAAATGCTTAACCGACAGACGAAGGTCTGGGGGGATCAACTATGAGAATTCGGCGATATGCGAAAAAATTCTCGTCATTTCTGACCCAGTTATGCGCCGCACTCCTGAAGGCTGCGGTAACCAGCCTCATTCTGGGAGTCGTGATTGTCTCAATCATGCACTACATGGGCGTGCCAGTGCCCAGCGGCGACGACCTGCTGCGAGGAGTGTCGAGACTAGCGAACGCCCTATCGTAGAGGAAACTTGATTACAGACTTGAGTAAGGCCTACGAACTGCTGGGGGTGAAGCCCGGCGTTTCAAGTGGGGAACTGAAAGCCGCGCATCGTGACCTTGCCAAAGTTTGGCATCCGGATCGCTTTGGGCACGATCTGCGTTTGCAGGAAAAGGCGCAGGAAAAGCTCAAGGAGATTAACGAAGCATACGAGCTGTTGCTCTCAGGTAAGACTCCGCGGTCCGCGCCACCGCCGCCGCGTGCTGCTGAGACGGCTTACACGGCTCCAATTTACACTGCTGCAGTGGAGAGACGTTCACCTCCGCGTGCAGGCAGCAGTTGGAAGTCGGTTATGGTCGTGTTTCTGTTCCTCGCGGTCTTCGCCGTCACGACGAAAGTCTTGCTCGATCGACGCAAGCCCGCACAGCCGCAAGTCGAGACCGAGGCGGTTCCAGTCGAAGTCGCCACGCGACCTGATGCGAATACGCGAATCGAGGCGACTCACAAACCAAACCGCGCTGACTCGACTGTCGAAGAACAGCCGGCAGTCGCAAGCGACACAACAACATCTACAGCCCCGATACCCGCGCTGGCGACAGTCACCGTCCTGATCGATCCCGAGAGTGGTTTACTCGCGAAACCTGATTGCCCGGTGCGCAGTCGCATGACCTACCCGAGCGGCAGCCAGCCCAGCGGTTATTGCAACATCAACCACGCGCCACCGCCCAAGGACTCAAAGCTCAAAACCATCAAAGAAAAAATCCTGCACTAAAACGCGAACACTATCTGTTGCTGTAAGCGATACGTCGTCGGCGCGAAGTCGCCGAGCGGGACGAAGAAGTTTGGAAATTGCCCGCTGCGTCGCAATGAGTTCTGAATATAAAACAAACTCTGCAACGTCACCTTCTTAGTGATTCCATACTCGAACCGGAAATGACTCGTGCGGATGTTCACGCCCGTTCCCGTTCCTAAGTCGTCATCGGTCACTTGCGAGATCATCGAATTCGCGCCTTTGATCGCGAACACATACAGGAACGACGTGTCGCCGCGTTTCGTGATCCTTCCGACCTGTAACGCCGCCAGCATCGCATCACGCTCATTCAACCCCGTCGCTACATTGCGGGCGACTTGCACATTGAACGTTAGCGGAAACGCATGGTCGTTGTGCGTGAATCCCGCGTAGTTCAAACGATACGTCAATCGCGCAACCTGAAATCCGGGAGCGGTGTAAACAACGCCGCCGGGAGTCGTCGTTGCGTTACCGGTGCCGGGCAGTGGACCTGAGAGCGCGATTCCGATTCCGGGTTGGACGAGAAGCACGAGCCCATCCTGGGTCGACGCAAGCTGAATCTGATTCGGATGATTGTAGAGTTGAATGTCGCCGCCGGCCTGGCTGTTCCAACGCTCGTTGAACTTTTGGTTGACGAGCAGTCCCTGGTGGAAGAGCGTGGCCGATCGTCCGGCTGTGCCTACGATCTCACCGGCGCGAGCGAGTGGACTATTGGGTGTAATCACTGCGACGTTTGGAGTCGAAAGAATGTACTGTCCGGCGCGGAACTCAAGACTCGAGACGTAAGCGCCGTTTGATTTAAACGAGTGTGTGTATCGTTCGTTGAAGCCGTTAAAGCGAAGGTCGTCGTCGAAGAGAAAGCGCGAGTTGTCCGCGAAAATGTCCACGACACGCCCGCCCTGTAATTGCCACGACTTGGTCGGTCGATACTCGATCCACGCCTCGCTCAGTGAGAACGGTGCGCGAACGGTCATCGAGGTGAAGTCTTGATTCGTCGAGAGCTGGTTGTTTAGAGGCCCGGTTGCGAGCTGGGCGTGGAAACTCAGGTTTGGATAGAGATCTGTATCGAGATTCAATCGGAAGCGATAACGGGCACGCGCATTTTGCACGTGATCGAGAGGCGGGTCGGGTCGCTCCGTGGCGCTGCGAAACGTTCCGTCGAAACGAAGACGGAAGTCGCCGCTCAATCGCACCGGACCGATCTTCAGCACCTGACCTTCGACTTTCGCCAAACGTTGTTCCACCGTTGGTGTTTGCGGCTCTACTGGGGCGACGGCTGCGGCTGGCTCGGGTTCTGTGACGGCGGCCACTGTTGGTTGGGCGTTGAGTTTTTCCAGCAGCGCCTGAATCGTCGCCTGCTGTTCGGTTAGCGTTTTTTGCAACTGGTCGAGCTTCGTGTTCTGGCGTTCGAGCTCGCTTTCGAGCAGGCGCACGCGCCCTGATACATTCGCTACGTTAGTTTCGGGCGAGTCGGTGGCAGGCTTGATCATCTGCTGCGCCCGCGCGGGAATGAAACCGAATAATAAAAAGACGAGCAGTAGGCTGAGTCTTGGGGTGATACAGCGCTTCATCGTTTTAGTTTCCTTTTGAGTTTGGAGCTTTAAGAGACTTTACAGCCTATGACGACTACCTTAAATCGACCTTGCTGTGAAGTTACATTAATATGAACTGAGCCACAGATGTTCGTTGACAATAAACTTACGCGACGCTTACTATTTCGGAGACAGGGATCCTGCAAAACCGAATGCTTCTTCAAGCAGCAGCGACTACAACTCAGAATGTCGGCAGCCCTATCACAGCCTACTGGCCGGTAATGGTCTTTTTCGCCGTGGCCGTGATCTTTCCCGTGCTGCCCATTGTTCTCGGCCGATTTCTGCGACCCATCAAGTATGAGAAGAACAAGATGCGGCCGTACGAGTGCGGTATCGATCCGACGACCGAAGCTCACGAGCGTTTCACCGTGCGCTATTACATCGTCGCGATGCTGTTTCTCATTTTCGACGTCGAAACGATTTTCCTGCTGCCCTGGGCCATAATCTTCATGGGCGACGACTTCTCGTTTACGAAGTTTGCGCTCATCGAAATGTTTGTGTTCATCGCGATTCTCGTCGTTGGATATTATTACGCATGGCGGAAGGGCGCGCTCGAGTGGGCGTGAGTTAAACTTAGGACGTATGGCTGAACACGAAGAGGGATTTGTTCTAACCACGGTCGATTCGATCATGAACTCGATTCGACGCACCGTCGGCGCAAAAACGGTCGACATCGCGGCGCCGGTCGTCAACTGGGCGCGCAAGTCAGCGCTGTGGCCCATGACCTTCGGTCTGGCATGTTGCGCCATCGAGATGATCGCCACGGGCGCGGGACGATTCGACATCGATCGTTTCGGCGCCGGCGTGTTTCGTCCGAGCCCGCGTCAAAGCGATCTGATCATCATCGCGGGAACTGTTACTTTGAAGATGGGTCCGGTCGTCCGGCGCGTCTACGATCAGATGCCGGAACCCAAATGGACCATCGCGATGGGCGCCTGTGCTTCCACAGGTGGACCATTCGACTCCTACTCGACGATGCAGGGCGTCGATCGTTGTATCCCTGTAGACGTTTACATCCCCGGTTGTCCTCCAAGACCCGAAGCCCTCCTGTACGGTTTGATGCGTTTGCAAGACATCATCATGCGCGAGGCGCCGTCGGCGTACATCTTTGAGTCTGATGGCACGGTCCATCGCAAACGGCAATTTGAAGATGATGTAACTAATGTGCTTTCCGATGCCGCAATGGGCGTGGTGAAGCTGTGCTTCGCTGAAATTTTTGGAGGATTGAGATGAGAAATATTTTTCACAATAGACTACGTACGCTACTGGTTTTGAGTCTGGTTTTAGGATTGGCGCCGGTCGCGTTGGCGCAAACGAAGCCCGGTATGAAGAGGCGAACGACCCCGAAACGCGTGGTGCCTCTCGTGCCGGTGGGGACGGATCTGAAAGTTCGAATCAACGATACTTTATCGAGTAAAGATTCGCGCATCGGCGATCGATTCACCGCCACAGTGATCGATCCGAGTCGTTTCGATGAAGCGCGAGTTAACGGTCACATCAGCTCGATACAGAAGTCCGGGAAGATCAAAGGCCGCACGAGCATGAACCTCGCGTTCGATTCGATCGAGCTGCGCGATGGACGACGCGGCGTGATGCACGGGTACGTGACCAGAGTTTATGGCGAAGGTTCCGGGCGCGCTGATAACGAAGGCGGGGTCGAGTCGGGAAGCAGGGGCAAGCAGACTGCTAAGCGCGCGGGAATTGGCGCGACTGTCGGCGCGGTCATCGGTGGTATTGCCGGAGGTGGCAAGGGCGCGGCGATTGGCTTGATCATCGGTGGCGCGGGCGGCGCCGGATCGCTGGCAATTAACGGAAGCAAGGAGTTGAAGATCGATTCGGGCACAGAGATGCTCGTACACGTCACGCGCTAGTACATCGCACACAGCGGGGGCAAGCCCCTCTTCCTGACTTGTTCTATTCTATAGAAGTAACAGGTCAGGAAGAGGGGCTTGCCCCCGCTCTTTTGTTTGGAAGAAATAATCTGTAACCCGCGTCTAAGTTCTGATGATGGTGGCTGAACAGCTTATCGATGGACGGGTTATCGAAGCCTGCCAGCAGGGCGATCGCGCCGCGTTTCAACTCCTGTTCGAAACCTACAAAGACAAGGTGTTCTCGATTGCCGTCTACTCATCGGGCGGCGACCGCGCCGTCGCTGACGACGTCACCCAGCAAATATTTTTGAAGTTGTTTACCGCGATTCGTCAGTTTCGCGGCGAGTCGGAGTTCACGACCTGGCTATATCGTCTCGTCGTCAATGCCTGTCTCGACGAGCGCCGCCGTCGCCGGAGATTGCTGCCGTGGGGAGAGACTGTGGCGATGAGTAATCCCAGCGAGAAGAAGCCTCAGGAGAAACAGTACGCGCGGCTTGAAGTCGCGGAGGCGGTGCGCGCGGCGATAGGCGAGCTCAAGCCGAAGTTTCGTTTGCCGATACTGTTGAAGTACATCGAGGGGTTGTCATACGAGGAGATCGCGAGCGTGATGGGTTGTTCGAAAGGTACGGTGGCTTCACGACTGAATCGTGGTCACAGCCAGTTGGCAAAGCGACTGTCGCACTTGAACAATCCGGCAGCGTGGGGTGAGTAATGTTTTCTAAACACGTAACCAAAGATATTTCAGCTTACTGTCACGGAGAACTGTCGAACGAAGAGTCGAAGCAGTTTGCGGAGCATGTTATTTCGTGCGCGAAGTGTCGCGCTAAATTTGAAGAAGTTAAGCTTGGTGTGAAACTCGCAGAACAACTGCCCGTTCTTGCCGCGCCCGATCATCTCTGGCGCGAGCTTGAGCCTCTTCTAGGTGAAACTCAGCCTTCGAGAAGCTCAACCGCCTGGTCCTGGCAGATGAAGGCTGCGGCTGCGGTGTTGTTGCTGGTTGCGAGCTGGGGTGTTTGGCTGGTCTATCGCGCTGATGCGCTCCTGGCTGACAAACGTGCATGGCGAGTGAAGCGACTCGACGGCACGCCCATAGTCGGAGCGGAAAAAATTTCAAACAATGGAGAGCTGGCTGTCGGTCAGTGGCTTGAGACAGACGGAAACTCGCGCGCGCAGATTGCCGTGAGCTCGATCGGCAATGTTGAGGTCGACGAAAACACGCGCGTGAGACTCCTGGAAACGCGACCGACCGAGCATCGCCTCGAGCTGGCGCGTGGAAAGATGAGCGCACACATCTGGGCGCCGCCGCGATTATTCTTCGTTAATACGCCATCAGCAGTGGCAGCCGATCTTGGTTGTGCTTACACGCTCGAAGTCGACGATCAGGGATCGAGTTTGTTGCGGGTGACGTCTGGATGGGTAGCGTTGGAGTTGGAGAATCGTGAATCGATCGTGCCGGCCGGTGCTGCGTGTGAAACGCGTCCATCGCTCGGTCCAGGCACTCCTTACTTCGTAGATTCCGCGGCGGGATTCCAGGATGCGTTAAAGAAAGTCGACTTCGATCCGGATGCGGCGGCACGTACCACAGCACTGAAAGCAATGTTGGACCAGGCTCGTCCCCGCGACACGCTCACACTCTGGCACTTGCTAACTCGTGTTGAGGGCGAAGATCGCGCGCGTGTTTACGACAAAATGGCTACGTTATTCCCGCCACCTGCAGGCGTCACTCGTGAAGGCGTACTGGCGTTGAATCAGCAGATGCTCGACGCCTGGCGCGACGCGATGGAGACAACGTGGATGGGCGTTTGGAAAGGCTTACCCAAGCCGCTCGCGGAAGCTTACTGGAAAACGAAGAACGGCCTCAGTCGCCGGTTGAAAGAGATGGCCCCTAAGTAAAGCCACAAATCGCCCAGGTTACTAGCGGTAGGCAACTGTCAATCGTACCTCTCTATCAAAAATCCATTCTTCACCTTTCGTGGGTTTCTTACCGAGCACATACCGGCGCCCAAGCTCCTGAGTCAAGTCATCGTTGAATAAGTGAGGAGTTGCCGCCAAACTCTCGTAAGCCTGAAGTGCGCGTTCGCTATTGTATTGAGCACCGAAGGCATGGATGCGAATGACGTTAGTACTCGGCTGCAAAAGAGGCGAGGTAATGGCATCTAACGTTTCTCCCGCTTTCTGAAAATTTCGACCCCATAGCCACCACAGGGCCAAAGCGCTCCGAAAATATTCTACTTGTGAGGCGAACGGACAGTTTTGTAGACCGACATTGAATATTCGTACTGCCTCGTCCATATTACCAAGCCGCAGCAAACACATTCCACGAATGTGGTAGGCAATCCAATCTTGTTCGTCAACAGGTGGAGTTGTTGGCAAGGACTTCAGCGCTTCATCATGACGTCCCAATGCGACTAAGACGCAGCTTCGACCATTTCTCGCCACTGCATCATAAGGATGTTGGTCGATCGCGTCATCAAAGGCCTCCAGCGCTGCACCAAATTGACCTTGGGCTTTCAGTACCTCTGCTCGCCCAATCGTCGCAAATACATCATCCGGGTGTTGTCTAATTGTTTCACTGTACGCAGTGAGTGCCTCGGCAAATCGGCCCTGAGCCTTGAGCACCTCCGCGCGACCATTTCTGGCTACTGTGTTATCGGGATGTTGTCGAACTGTTTCGTCATATGCAGTGAGCGCCTCAGCAAATCGGCCCTGCGCTTTGAGCACATCGGCCCGGCCGTTCTTCGCCACTGTGTTATCGGGATGTTGTCTGATCGTTTCGCTGTAGGCCGTTAGCGCATCAGCAAACCGGCCCTGTGCCTTGAGTACCTCAGCGCGGCCGTTCTTCGCTACTGTATTCTCAGTGTGTCGGGCGATAACTTCATCAAAGGCGCTGAGAGCTGCATTCAAGCGGCCTTGAGCTTTCAATACCTCCGCGCGACCAGTCCTGGCAATTATGTTATTGGGGTATTGTTTGATTGTTTCAGCAAACACGGTTAGCGCATCGGAAAGCTGACCCTGAGCTTTCAATACTTCGGCACGGCCGGTCTTTGCGACAACTCCAGCCCCAAACGCATCTGCCTGTTCATAGGCCTTCAAAGCCTCATCTAAGCGCCCCATTCTGAGAAGAGCATCAGCGTGTTGAGCCCATGACCATTCGTCGCCAGATGCAACACTAATACTTTTTTGTGTTAATGCGAGTTGCAACGAATACATCCCCAGGGTTTTTGCCTCCATGGCCAAATCGCATAACGACTTGGCCACATGGTGGGGCTCGCTGTAGCGTTGCTGATAGGACATGAGATCATCAACTAAATATTCAACTAGCGCCAGGTCCCGATGGTGCATCGCTGCAGTAATCTCGGATTTTTTCTTAAACGTCTCTCGCAAGACAGCTTTACGATCGATCCTGCCTCGCTTTTCAAACCTCAGGTGCGAAATAGTCTCTTCATCATCCTCGATAACTACCTCTCGCCTCTCCCGGAATTGGCGAAAAGGCTTGGTCCATTCGTGAAGGATTTGACGATAGTTTGGGAGCTGTTGAATTGATTGGTTAAGTCCGGCTTTCAAGCGAAAACCGGTTGGCGAATCCATCGTTGCCAGGTCGCGGCACAGGCCTTCTTTTACGGCAACATGTTGGAAATGCTTTCTGTTTTCGAAAGTGGTGAATTTATTGATAGGTATGGCTTCCCAGGCTTCCACAACCCTTGCGATCGCTGATTGATAATTCTCAAGCCGTTGTAAAAAGCCCTGAACGAGTTTTAGCTTCGCTTCACAGAGTTCCTTCGCTCTTGTGAGATCAGCCTCTTCGGGAAGGGGCGCGGAATACAATACGTTTTCCACTCGTTCAATAATGATGCCGTTAACAAACAAGCTCTCGAGTTCTTCCAAAGCTTCCTGGCGGATGTCATCCGGCAGTTCGGAATCAAGAGAAATAAGTGTGAGATCGAGCGCCCAGGTGAAATTACTTTCGCGTTCGAGTGCCTTCGCAACTGATTCAATTGTCGTGTTTTCGAGGATGAGGACATCTTTGGCTTCGCCGAATAAGTAAGGCAATTCGGACTGATGCCGAGGCACAAGCTTGTCAGGCTCGTCCACCTCAAGGGACTTTAGCGATTCGCCATCGAGAATCACTGCCCTTCCTGATCGTCCTGAGACTAGTGCATTCATTGTTCTACGGCTACACCATGGTTTAGGAGCTTGAATATTAACGCTTTGGATATTTTGGCTCTCGGACCTGCCTTGGCAGGTGTAACCTTTACTTTTGCCATCGTGAGAACCGTGATTGGCCCAAAAATATGTACCTCTACGAATTCGTGAGTTTCCGGAGACGCTCCCTGGGCCAGAAGCAGGTTTGAGTATTGATTGGGAGCGGTCGTGGAGTCAATGCTCGCTGCCAGTTTTGCAGTGCAAAGCCTGTCTCGCTCTCCCCAGACGGCCCGGTACCCTTTGGGAAAATCTCGTTTTCTAGACACTTTCACACCGTGACGTTCCATAAACAGCACGGAATTCTCATTAAAGACCGATGCGCGGTGAGCTATCATGTCATCCCGAAGTTCGATCGAGCAGAAACCAAACATCGACAGCCCGATTCCATCAAGCGAAAGAGCAGCGAACCGGATATGTTGTTTGTAGTGCGGAAACAACACCGTATCGGCGAGTTCTCTGGCGACGTTCCACTCGTCGTTGTCCGGGAGTTTGAGTCCAGCCTCGACTAGTTGGTAGTAGGTCGGATAAAGCTGCCCTGTACTATTTGCCAGTCGTTGTACATCCTCTATAGGTCGAGCGAGTACTGCCTTCGAATTAGCAACTACAGTCTCAAAGTGGTATACTGTTTTATCTGCTCCTCTTCTGAGAGCATCAGCTTTGGCGGCGTCATACCGAGCCTTCAAGGCCGTACGTTCATCGGCTCTATCAGCATCAATGACATTCCAGAAGATGCCGGGGCGCCCGCAATGCGGACAGCAGAGTGCGGACTGTGGAATTTCGTTTCTGCATTCAGCGCAAGGTATAGAAGTCGGCATACGTGAGAATTACACCTCAGTGAGATGACGTGTATCGTTGACTGCGAATACGCGGACAAAACCATCGTTCCGCAATTCGAAGCGTGTAATACCACAATTCGCACTCGAGATCCAGACGGGTTTGAGTTCGGGTGCGTCGAGGGCGCCCATGAGGTGCAAGGCGAGGATGCAGATAGTGCCGGTGTGACTGAACACGGCGATCTTGCCGCCGCGGTGCTCCTCGATGATCTCGTCTAACTTCTGCCGCGCGCGATCGAGTAGTTGTCGATAGCTCTCGCCGCCACTCAACACATAATCAAAATCGCGTCGCAGCAATGCCGCATACTGCTCGGGATGTTGCTGCGCGGCGTCTTCGAACGTCAGATCTTCCATCACGCCGACATCACGCTCGCGAAAGGCATTCGTACCCTGGACCGTCAAGCCCGTCACATTCGCGAGTGGCTTTGCCGTCTCCATCGCGCGCGCGAGGTCGCTCGAATAGATCGCCGTTATTGATTCTGATTTGAGTGTGCGGGCGGTGGCTTCGGCCTGGTTGCGGCCGCGTGCGGACAAGGGAGTTGCTGTGTGTCCGCCAAAGCGACGTTCAGCATTCCCTTTCGATTGACCGTGACGAATCAGGAGGACATTCGTAGAGTGAGGCATTTCTACATCAACTGCTAATCGACCTAAGCCGCGACCGCGTCCGTCTTCAACTTCTCCGCCTGGTAATGCGCGACGAGCGCGTCGATGAAGGGATCGAGGCCGCCTTCCATCACGAGATCGAGCTGGTGGATCGTCAACCCGATGCGATGATCCGAGACGCGGTTCTCTTTGAAGTTGTAAGTGCGAATCTTCTCGGAGCGATCGCCGGAGCCGACCATTGAGCGACGCTCGCTCGCGAGGGCTTCGTGCTGCTTCTGCTCTTCAAACTCCTGCAAGCGCGCACGCAAAACACGCATCGCTTTGTCGCGGTTCTTAATCTGCGACTTCTCGTCCTGCATGGAAACGACGGTGTTCGTCGGCAGGTGCGTGATGCGTACAGCCGAGTAAGTCGTGTTGACTGACTGCCCACCCGGACCAGACGAGCAGAACGTATCAATCCGCAGGTCCTTCGGATCGATCTTCACGTCGACTTCTTCTGCTTCCGGCAACACGGCCACAGTGATCGCCGAAGTATGAATTCGTCCACTCGCTTCAGTCTGCGGCACGCGCTGCACGCGATGAACGCCGGATTCGTGTTTCAACTTCGAATAGACCTTGTCGCCTTCGATCAGCACGATCGCTTCCTTGAGACCGCCAATGCCTGACTCAGACGCTTCGAGCACTTCAAACCGCCAGCGCTGCTTCTCAGCGTAACGCGAGTACATCCGCACCATCTCCGCGGCAAACAGCGTCGCCTCATCACCGCCCGTGCCCGCGCGAATCTCGAGGATCACGTTCTTCTCGTCATTCGGATCGGTTGGGATCAGGAGGAGTTTCAGCTCGCGATCCGCGTCGTCGATGCGCGTCTGTAACGACTCGAATTCGAGGCGCGCCATCTCGCGCATCTCCTCGTCGTCAGAGGTGTCCATCAACTCGCGTGCGCCGGCCAGCTCGGCATTGAGACTTTTCCACACCTGATACTTCTTCACGACTTCTTCAAGCGTGCGATGTTGCTTTGCGGCTTTGCCGTACGCGGAAGGATTCGAGAGCAGCTCGGGAGACGAAAGCTCCTGAGTCAACTCTTCATACCTGCTAACTATCTGTTCCAGTTTGTCTAACATGTAGACCCCATTTATGACAGCGGCGCCGGTAACGGCTCGCCCGTCTGCGGCTCCAGCTTCAAAGATTCTTTCAACGCTTCGATCGCAACCTCGAGTTGCTGATCGTCGGGCTCCTTGGTGGTGACGTTTTGCAGCCACACGCCGGGCTTCGTCATTATCTTAAAGATCCAGCTACTCTCTTTTTTCGCCGAAAGCCGAATGATCTCGTACGAGAGACCGGCGACTACCGGCATCAGCACGATGCGGATCAGGAAGTTCAGCAACAGCGAATCAAACTTGATCACGGAAAAGAGCACGATCGCGACGAGCATTACGACCATCAGGAAGCTCGTGCCGCAGCGCGGATGTTGTCGCGGTTGCGGTCGCGCATTCTCGACTGTCAACGGCAGACCTGCTTCCCATGTGAACACCGTCTTGTGTTCCGCACCGTGATACTGAAAGACGCGGCGAATGTCCTTCAACAGCGAGAAGCTGACGATCATGATCAAAAAGAACGTCATGCGAATCATCCCGTCGATCAGGTTGAACGCTACTGAAGGACGTACCGGATGCAGGTACGGTCGCACTGTGGACCATGCATCCGTGTACCACGCTTCGTTCTCCGGCTCAGCGGCCACAGGCGCGGTGTTAGTTGCAGGCGCTGCGGTGCTCGTCGCCGCGGCCGGAGTAGTGGCCCAGCCCGCGCCGATGAAGAGCGCATTCGTCAGCAACAACGGCGCCGCGACGAAAAGCAGTACGTTGAAGATGAGCGCAAAAATTATCGATCCGACTGCTGCGCCCGTCGTGCCTTTCTTCAACTCGTCTGTCGAACGCTTCTGCGTCGGCACCGGAAACAAACCCGGCACGGCGCCAGTTAGACCAGCAAAATCTCCTTCACCTTCGATCACGGCAGGCGAAAGCGCGACTTTCACTTCTTCGGCTGCTTCTGCCTCAGCGAAAGCCTCGTTGGCCGAGTAGTTAAGCGCCTTGATGCCGAGCCCCATCGACTGCACGAGCACCGCGCCCCCGCGCAGCACCGGCAATTTGAGGATCGGATACTTATCGCTCCACTTGGGCAGCCGTGCCGCCGTGTTTACGATCGTGCCATCGGCCTTGCGGACGGCGATCGCGTAGGCGTTTGGCGTGCGCATCATGACGCCTTCAATGACCGCCTGGCCGCCAACGATTAGATCTCGTTCTGGTGTACTCATGATCTTGATCTATAGTTACAAAAATGCCGGCGAGTGATGTAGTTCGCGATTTAGCGAGCTACCGACTACGCCGGCAGGCTGGAAATTGTGATGGCTAATGCTGTGTGGAAGCCGCGGTCTCGACGGTCTCGGCGGCTGGTTTCTTGCCGTAGCGCTTGTTGAACCGATCGACGCGTCCGGCGGTATCGACCAGCTTTTGTTTACCGGTGAAGAACGGGTGGCAAGCCGAGCAAATTTCGACGTGCAGGTCGCCCTTCTTGGTCGAGCGGGTCTGGAATGTCTCGCCGCAAGCGCAGGTAACAGTTATATCGACGTATTCTGGGTGAATTCCTGGTTTCATCTTGTCACTTTCTCATAGGCGGCACCTCGCCGCATTTTCAAACAGAATATGATAAAACATCTCACGCAAAGGCGCAAAGGCGGGTCAAATGCTTCGGGCGGGCCTTTGCGTTCTTTGCGCCTTTGCGTGAATACTTCTTCGCGTTCCTCTCCCAAAAGACCCCATCCACGTAGCCCTGAATAGTCTTGTCAGTCGACGCATTCTCTAACCGCTTCTGCGCGAGACAACAGTAACCCTCATCAATCTCAACACCGAGATAGTGCCGCCCGAGTTTCTTTGCGACGACGGTCGTCGTCCCCGAGCCATTGAACGGATCAAATACCAGATCATCTTCACGCGAGCTGGCCAGCACGATTTTCGCCAGTAATTTTTCGGGCTTTTGCGTCGGATGATCGGTGTTTTCCGCCATTGACCAGTACGGCACTGTCAAATCAGTCCAAAGGTTCGACGGGTGCGTCACCCGAAAGCGCCCGTTTTCAGTCTCTGTCCAATCTTTCGGCTCGCCATTGCTGTTCGTGTACGGCGCGATCACTTGGCGCTTGAGCATCACCGCGTCCACATTGAAGTAATAATCATCACTAACAGTGAAAAACCAGATATCTTCCGAACAGTTCTTCCAATTAGCCTTCGCGCCGCGACCCTTCTCGCGTTCCCATGTGATCCGGTTCTGCGGAATGAAATATTTTTCACCAACGCGCTGTATCGCCGCCGAGCTACGCCAATCGCCGCAGACGTAAACAGACGCCGTTGGCTTGAGTATTCGGACAGTCTGCGACAGCCACGAATCGAGCCATTCGGAGTATTCCTCGATCGATGTTTGTTTGAATTTGCGGTCGTTGAAGCTCTTCGTGAGGTTGTACGGTGGATCGGCAAACATTAGATCCACTGACCGTTCCGGCAAAAACGGGAAGGCGGTGAAAACGTCCTGGCAGAAGATCTTGTCTCCCACATTTTCGAGACTCGCAGGCGCGTCGATCTTTGTGAGTGAGGCTTGATACCGTGCTACCTCCGACGCAGAAAGCGTCAACGTTCGATTGAGCGGAGCCCGCGCTCTATTACCGTCGGCGTTATTATTAGACACACTCACACTTTACCTCAGTTGGAAAAAATTCGTGAGATCATTGTCACCATGAGGTAATATGAATCGCGCTTTGCTATAATTCGTTTTCGCTTTCTTCTCTTACTCGCTGTAACAGCAGTGTTTACGAAGCGATTGTCTCCCCGATCCCAATGCGGAGATAGTCAGCTAACCGTAGTGTAGTGTGAACGGGCTGCCGGCATAATGTCAGAAGACACGAAGCAACCAGGTTCTGAAGAACCCATACCGCCGGGCGTCTCAGATGCTGAGGCGTCCGGCACGCCACCCCCTTCTGTAATTCCGCCCGCAGGAACGCTCGCCGGAGCTGACGCCGAAAAAGCGTCGATGGTCGAGCAGGCCAAAGCGCGCGTGGCTGCAGTGAAAGATTCACTCGCGACCGATCAGGCTGCGCCGGGTGCGCCGAAACCACCGGTCAAGAAAAAGGACGAAGGGCCAAAACCGACTGATGCCGCCGATCATCCGCTCGTAAAAAAACTGAAAGCGCAATTCGGTGACGCGGTTGGCGGTGCGGTTGAGTTTATCGGGCAGCTTTCCGTCAACGTCGATGCCGCACGCATCGTCGAGATCTGTGACTTTCTAAAAAGCGATAGCGAGATAAGCTTCAACTACCTCTCGGATCTGACGTGCGTACATTGGCCTCGCACACCCGCGCCATTCGAGATGGTCTATAACCTGTTTTCGATTGATTCGAACGAGCGCGTCAGACTAAAAGCCAGAATTAAAGAGAGTGTTGATAGTGTCACTGGTGTTTGGCCCGCTGCAAACTGGCTCGAACGCGAAGTTTTCGATCTGTTTGGTGTGCGCTTCAACAACCATCCGGATCTGCGACGACTGCTCTTGCCGCCGGATTGGGAAGGTTATCCTTTAAGAAAAGATTACCCGCTCGAGTTTGTCGAGAATGCATGGACCGAGAGACACCTGCCCGAGATGACTGACGTCGAGAAGGAGCAGTTGCAGCAGCGGCGCGCGTATGGTCTCGAGATTCTTTCAGTGCCGCAGGAACGGATGATGCGCGAGATATTTATTGGCGGCAAGGAAGTGATGCCAAAAGATAAATGACGCCGAAAGAGATCGCCACCCAGTACGAAGCGAAAGTGTTCGACTCGCCGAATGCGGCCGAGGGTGCAGGGTTTGTTTTGGCTGAGAGCGCGGCGCCCCGGAACGTTTGGAACAAGGCGAGCGCGGCGAATGCGATCGTGTTGAAGCTCGCGGAGAAAAAGGAAGCCGGTGAGGTGGAAGACATTGGTTTGGTGATCGAGCCGTTCCGCGTGACTGGGTGTTACAAACCGAATTCCTCGGAAGCGTCCGCGGCTTAGCGAAAGCATGAACACGGATAACGCGGATAAAAAACCGGATTTTAATTTGAAATGCATCAGGTAGAGATAGCGACAACTCAGGAGACACTGCTCGACAGCCCGGAGATGGTGCTGAACATGGGCCCGCAGCATCCGTCGACACACGGTGTGCTGCGCGTGGTGCTCAGGCTCGACGGCGAAACCGTGATCGATCTCGATTGCGATATCGGTTACCTGCATCGCGGCATGGAGAAGATCGCCGAAAACCGCATGTACACGCAGATCGCGCCGTACTGGGATCGGCTTGATTACATTGCCGCGGTGTCCAACGGTCTTGTGTGGGTGGAAACAGTCGAGCAGATGATGGGCCTGCCTGTGCCACCTCGCGCGCATTACCTGCGCACGATTCTCACTGAGCTCAATCGCATCGCTTCGCACCTGCTCTGGCTCGCGACCCACGCGCTCGACATCGGCGCCGTCACCGTTCTGCTGTGGGCGCTGCGCGAACGCGAAGAGATTCTGAAGATCTTCGAGCGACAGTTTGGCGCGCGACTGACGTGTCACGCGTGGCGCGTCGGCGGTATGCCGAACGATGCTTACGACGACTTCAATAAAGACGTCCGCCAGTTCGTCAACAACTTCCCGAAGCGACTCGACGAGTATGAGACCGTGCTCTCCGAGAATCGCATCTGGCTGAGTCGAACAGTCGGCATCGGCGTGATCTCTGCTGAAGATGCGATCGCGATCGGTTTATCAGGGCCAGCGCTGCGTGGCTCCGGCGTCGCATGGGACATACGCAAGTCGCGACCATACGCAGCGTATGGCGATATGGATTTCGACATTCCGGTCGGCGAGAACGGCGATACATATGATCGGTACCTCGTGCGACTCGAAGAAATGCGACAGTCGCGAAGGATCATCGACCAGGCTTTGGAGAACCTTCCTGACGGGCCGGTCAACGCGAAACTGCCGAAGATCGTGAAGCCGCCCGTAGGTGATTACTACCATACGATCGAGGCGCCGAAAGGCGAGATCGGTTGTTATATCGTCGCAGATGGAACCGCGCACCCCTGGCGCGTACGCGTGCGGCCGCCGTCATTTATTAATCTTCAGGCGCTGCGGCAAATGTGCATCGGGCATCTCGTGGCTGACGTGGTGGCGATTATCGGAACGTTGGACATCGTTTTAGGAGAGATCGATCGCTGAACATGCTTCTATTCGCTCCAATTGACGTGCTCAACGATCTCCTGCTGAGGATGGGTCTCGGCGAGGAGACGATCAGGTATTTCGTTTGGCCGTTGATCCAGATCGGCCTCGTCGTCACACTCGTAGCGCTCTGGGTCGCTTATGCGACTTATCTCGAACGAAAGATCTCGGCGTTCATGCAGGCGCGGCTCGGGCCGATGCGCGTTGGTCCATGGGGACTGCTCCAGCCCATCGCAGACGGGCTCAAGCTGCTGACCAAGGAAGACTTCATTCCCGAGAAAGCCGATCGCTGGATCTTCTTTTTCGCACCGTACATCGCCGTCGCCTCGGCATTCATCGTCTTTTCCGTAATTCCGTTCGGTCCTGACTGGGCCGTAATTGCCGACGTCAATATCGGACTGCTGCTCGTGCTCGCAGTTTCGAGCGTCGGTGTGCTCGCGCTGATTCTCGCCGGGTGGTCTTCAAATTCGAAGTACGCGCTGCTCGGCGGATTGCGTTCGAGCGCGCAGATGGTTTCGTACGAAGTCGCGATGGGACTGTCTCTCATCGGCGCGCTGATGTTTGCGCGCACGCTTTCACTCTCAGGCATCATCGCCGCACAAGGATCGGATTCGATCTGGTACGTCTTATATCAACCCGCGGGCTTCCTGATCTTTTTGATCAGCGGGATCGCCGAGAACAACCGCGCGCCATTCGACCTTCCGGAAGCGGAATCCGAGCTCGTCGCCGGATTTCATACTGAATACTCCGGCATGCGCTGGTCGCTGTTCTTCATGGCCGAGTATGCGGCGATGGTTGTCGTCGCGGCAGTCGCGACGACCGTTTATCTCGGCGGCTGGTATTTCCCGTTTGTTTATCGACTCGAAACGAGCGGACATCACAACCTGTTCGTGCTCGTCAGCGTCCTCGTCTTCCTGGTGAAGGCTTCACTCATTCTTTATTTCTACTTCTGGCTGCGCTGGACGCTGCCGCGTTTTCGTTACGATCAACTGATGGACATCGGTTGGAAGTGGCTCATTCCATCGGCGCTGATCAATATCGTCATCTCGGCATTTGCAATCTTTCTCGTGCAGGCCCTTAATGGTTTTCAAGGAATGCAGACGATCGAGTTTATCGATCGCGGGTTGAACCTGACCGCCAGCGGTAAAGCAATCATGATCGTGATGGGCATCGCGGGCTTGTTTGCGACAGCTTCTCTACTTGCGCGCATCAACTGGCGCTCGCGAGATTTCAATCTCAAGGTTCAACGCAGAGACATTAAGCTGGTGAACTTGCCCAAGGGCAAACCCGCGGTGCAGCCGGGAAGTTAAATATGTCATTAGTAAAAACTCCGAAGTCGACGCTCAGTCAGAGACTCAAACGCTTCTTCATGATCGATCTGATCAAAGGGCTCGGGCTGACGTTGAAATACAATATCGGCGCGTTCACTGACAAAGACGCAGTGGCGGGCAAGGGAATCTACACCGAACAGTATCCGAAGGTTCGACCTGACGTGGCGCCGCGTTTCCACGGCGCGCCGCGTCTCAACATGGATCCGGAGACGCACGACACGCTCTGCATCGCGTGCAACTTGTGCGCGATTGCCTGTCCGGAAGACTGCATCGACGTGATTCCGATGGACGTCGAAATCGTCGTGGCCGGCAAGCCGCGCCGCAAGAAGGTGCTCGATGAGTTTATCTTCGACACTTCGCGGTGCATGTTCTGCGCGTTGTGCCAGGAAGCTTGCCCGACTAGTTGTTTAGAGCTGACGCAGGATTTCGAGCTCGCCACCTACTCGCGCGCCGGGTTCGTGTGGAATCGCGAGATGCTCGAACAAGGCCGCGAGACCGTGAAGTACACAAGTTAGTTTTAGCCACAAAAAGGCACAAAAAGCACATAAAAGGCTTTCTGAGCTGGCCGTGGCGTGGTGTAGTTCAGTTCAATAATTCTTTTCTTCATTTTGTGCTTTTTGTGCCTTTTTGTGGCTAAAAGATGACTCTTAGCGGGTACGAAGCGTTGTTCTTCTGGATCTTCGGTTTGGCGGCGATCTTTGCGGGGCTGCTGACTGTGATGGCGCGCAATGCTGTGCATAGCGCGCTGTTTCTGATCTCGTCGCTCATTTCGGTCGCGGCGTTGTTCATACTGGCGCGCGCCGAGTTCATTGCGGGTGTGCAGATACTCGTTTACGTCGGCGGCGTGATGGTCCTGTTTCTGTTTGTGATCATGCTCGTCAACGTCGGCGCCGAAGAACGTGGCACCGAGGAGATCTTCAACAATCAGAGACAAGTCACTGCGAGTTTGATCTTCTGCCTGCTCTTGGTCGGCGGAATGCTTTACTCAATCAACACAGGTTATCGCGGTTTGCAGGCGCGCTATCCGGCGACGCCAGACGTAGTCGCGGCGCAGGAATCGATCCGAGATCAGGCGCACGCCCCTTCAGCCACGGGCAGCAGCCGCATCACGAAAGATACAGAGAGCGTCGGCAGCAGTCTTTATCGTTACGCGTCGCTGCCATTCGAGATCGCGAGCATCTTGTTGCTGGTGGCGATTATCGGCTCCGTGATGCTGGCGCGAACGCTCAAGCAGGAAGCTTCGGCGGACGATCTCGATCCCGATACTTTGGAAACGCGGATTAACGCGGATTAAAAGACGCGGATTTTATGCTCAGTTTCTTCAATGTCATTTTCTTACTGCAGGAAGCGGAAACCCGGTTCGACATGATGAAGCGGGCGGCGGTCAATCCCGATCTGTCTAAGTTTCTCGTCATCGGCGCGCTGCTGTTCATCATTGGTGTGGCGGGTGTTCTCACGCGGCGAAACATCATCGTGATCTTCATGTCGATCGAGTTGATTCTGAACGCTGCGAATCTGAACTTTATCGCGTTCTCTCGATATCTTTCCGAGATGGGCAGCGTTAACGCGGTCGCCGGACAGATATTCACTGTCTTTATCATCGTCGTAGCCGCGGCTGAGGCGGCAATCGGGCTGGGAATCGTTATCGCGCTTTACCGGAACAAGGAAACGATCTGGGTAGATGAGATTGATTTGTTGAAGTGGTAATTATTTCAACTTCTTAAATGCAAAAATACATCTGGCTAGTTCCTCTGCTACCTCTAATCGGCGCCGCAATTAATGGTCTTCTGGGCCGGAAGCTTCGCTTCTCCGAACAGATCATCGGAGGTATCGCTGTCGGCTCTGTAGCGCTCGCTTTCCTGATCAGCGTTGCCGCTGTTTATTCATATGGATTCGGTGGACACGCGGAATGGCCCAGGCCATATCTCACCAGCCAGGACGGTTTCAGTTTCAGCTGGATTCCCGGCGGCGCGGTGAGCGTCAATCATGGCGCCCAATACGCCCTGCTCAATATCGAGTGGAGCTACCAGCTCGATCCGCTTTCGTCGATCTTCATGCTGATCGTCACGGGCGTCGGCCTGTGCATTTTCGTCTTCGCGACGGGCTACATGCACGGCGAGACCGGGTTCTATCGCTTCTTCGCTTACATGGGCCTCTTCATGTTCGCGATGCTCGTGCTCGTAATGGGCTCAAACTTCCTGATGATGTTTGTCGGGTGGGAAGGTGTCGGTCTCTGTTCCTATTTACTGATCGGCTACTACTTCGATCGACAGGAAGCTGCCAACGCTTCACGCAAAGCATTCATCACGAATCGCGTCGGCGACTTCGGCTTCGCCCTCGCGATCTTCGGCATCATCGCGACCTTCGGCAGCGCCCAGTACGTCAACGTCTTCGAACAGGCGAAGAGTTATCCGATCGAGCTAATCGGTCACTGGGGCGTCCTGTCCTGGATCGCGCTCGGACTGTTTATCGGGGCGTGCGGAAAGTCTGCGCAACTGCCGCTGCACGTGTGGCTGCCTGACGCCATGGCTGGCCCAACGCCTGTCTCCGCACTGATCCACGCCGCGACGATGGTTACCGCCGGCCTCTACATGGTCACGCGCACCAACGTTATCTTCCAGCACTCGCAAACGATGCTGCTCGTCGTCGCGCTCGTGGGCGCCGCGACTGCGATCTTCGCGGCCACGATCGGCATCACCCAGAACGACATCAAAAAGGTGCTCGCGTATTCGACCGTCTCACAGCTCGGCTTCATGTTCATGGCCTGCGGCGTAGGCGCGTTTGCGATCGGCATCTTCCACGTGATGACGCACGCGTTCTTCAAAGCGCTCATGTTCCTCGGCGCCGGCAGCGTCATTCACGGCATGCACCACGAACAGGACATGCGGCGCATGGGCGGTCTGAAGAAGTACATGCCTTACACGTACTGGACGTTCATGGCCGGCTGGCTCGCGATCTGCGGCGTCATTCCGTTCAGCGGTTTCTGGTCCAAAGACGAGATACTCTGGAACGCAGCCAGCACCACACATATTCCGCTCGGCTGGGTCGTCTGGCTGGTCGGCACGATCGCCGCGACGTGTACCGCGTTTTACATGACGCGACTGATGGCGCTGACGTTCTGGGGACGCGAGCGATTTCTCGAAGCCCCCGCGGGCGGTGAGGCCGACGAAGCACACGCTTCTGCTTACGACAAAGGCCTGGCCCAACACGATGCTACTTTTGCCTCAGCCGGAGATCGTCCGCGACACGAGCCCGGCGAGCACGTTGGACCAGTACACGAAGACGTGGCGCATCACGTCGCGACTCACGGTCACGGCGCTCATCACGGCGCGCACATACCGCACGAGTCGCCGGCGTCGATGTGGGTGCCGCTCGCAGTGTTGGCGGTGCTCGCAACGCTCGGTGGACTGGTCGGCATTGGACCGGCATTTCGCACGTTGACCGGAACGCAACATCCGGGCGGCCATTTGAATATCGTTACCTGGCTGAATCCGATCATCTGGAACCCCGTCACGCGTGAGTTCAACACGCCCGACGGTCATGAAGCCGCCGCTGCCACAACTGAAACTGCGCACGCCGAAACTGCTGCGCCGCCCGTTGTTGAAGGAGCTGAAGGCGCTGCTGAAGCCGCACATGGAAGCGCGGCTGCTGTCTACGGTGAGACGGGATTCAACCTGGCCCATGCGGTCGAAGGATCGACTCACAGCGAGCTCGCTACCGAATGGATCTTTATCATCATCTCGCTCGTCGTCGCCGGTATCGGCATGTTGTTGGGCGGACTGTTTTACATCTGGCGTCCGGCGCTGGCAGGCATCTGGTCACAACGACTGCGGCCACTTTACGTTGCGAGTTACAACAAATACTGGGTGGACGAGTTTTACGGTTTGACCGTCACGCGTCGCACGATGGATCTTGCGCGTGCAGTCTTTCGCTTCGATTCCGGGATCGTTGACGGCATCGTCAATGGTCTCGCATGGCTGAGCCGGCTGTTTAGTCGCATCGTTGGCGGCTTCGACAAGTACTTCGTCGACGGGCTCGTCAACACAATCGCCGCTTTCATCATGCGTTTGATGTCGCCGTTGTTCCGCGCCGCGCAGACGGGTTTCACGCAGAACTACGCGCTCGTGATGGTGTTGGGGTTGATGGTGGCGGTCGCAGTGTTCTTTGCGCGCGATATCCTGGCGGTCTTCCAAAGATAATTAAAACAGATGACTAACTCTTATATTCTCTCCTTAATCACATGGCTGCCGGCCGTGGGCGCAATCCTCATTCTCGCGCTCATGAAGAAGGACCAGTCGAGCCTGATCAAGCGTTTCGCGACCCTATGGTTTGCACTCGACTTCATCATCTCGCTGTTCTTATTGAAGTACAACCGCGGCGTCGGCGGCATGCAGTTTCTCGAAGATCACCAGTGGATCCCGATCATCGGCGCGCGTTACCAGATGGGTGTTGACGGCGTCACCGTGCTGCTGATCGTTCTGACCACGCTGCTCGGCGTTATCGCCGCGCTCTCTTCGTGGGACTACATTCAAAAGCGAGAGAAAGAGTATTACGTGCTGTTGCTGCTGTTGCAGACGGCCGTGATCGGTGTGTTCACTTCGATGGACCTGTTCCTGTTTTACCTGTTCTTCGAAGTGTCGCTCGTGCCGATGTACTTCCTGATCGGAATCTGGGGTGGCGAGAATCGTCTCTACGCAGCGATCAAATTCTTTCTTTACACGCTCGTCGGATCGGTGGTGATGCTGCTCGGCGTTTTGAAGATGTACTTCCTGACGCAGGACACGGCGATGACCAGCAAGATCACGCAGGCGACGATCAATCTTCTTGCCGGTAACAACGAGGCCGCGCAATTAGTTTCCGGCACGCTGCAGGCAGCCGCGGCGAACAGTACAGGCACATTCAATATTGTTTACATGCAGGCGTTGGGATCGGTTATGCCGATGGGCACGATGCAAGTGCTTCTCTTCGCCGCGTTCGCGCTCGGCTTCGCGATCAAAGTGCCGATGTTTCCGTTTCACACATGGCTTCCGGACGCTCACGTCGAAGCGCCGACAGCCGGCTCGGTGATCCTTGCCGGCATTTTGCTCAAGCTCGGAACGTACGGCTTCTATCGCTTCAACCTGCCGATGTTCCCAGGGGCTTCGAAGGACCAGAGCTACTTCGGAAGTTTCGGCGTGCGCAGTGTCATCGTCTTTCTGGCGATCGTGAGCATCATCTACGGCGCTCTCGCGGCGATGTATTTCGTCGTCAAGAAAGACGGTGACGTGAAGAAGCTCGTCGCATATTCATCCGTGTCGTCGATGGGCATGGTGATGCTCGGACTGTTTGCGCTCAATCCGAACGGCGTGAACGGCGGCGTGCTGCAGATGATCAATCACGGCATCTATTCGGGCGCGCTCTTCCTGCTGGTGGGAATAATTTACGAACGGCGACACACCCGCAACGTGGCTGAGTTTGGCGGGCTCTCGCACGTGATGCCGGGTTACGCTGCGATCTTTCTCGGTATGGTGATGACGGCGATCGGTTTGCCGCTGCTCGCCGTGTTTATCTCGGAGTTTCTCGCGCTGCGAGGAGCGTTCGAAGCGAATCCTTACTGGGCGGCGTGGGCGGCGCTCGGAATCATTCTCAACGCGGGCTACTTCCTTTGGCTGTACCAGCGCATGTTCTTCGGCACGATCGACAATCCGAAGAACGAGAAGCTGACCGATCTCAACGGGCGCGAGTGGGCTTACATGGTGCCGCTGATGATTCTGGCGCTGTGGATCGGCGTCTATCCAAAGCCGTTTCTTGAATACATTCAGCAACCCGTGAATGCGGTTGTGAAACAAGTCAGACCCGAATACGTGATACCTGGACAAGCAGCTCCGGCCGAGGTCGAGCGCGCAGAAAGGTGATGAGTTAATCCACAGATTTCACAGATTATTTCTGTGTAATCTGTGGCTGGTTTCTCTATGTTTCTACTACAAGCCAACACGACTTCGCTCATCAACGTCAGCGATCTACGATTGATCGCACCCGAGTTGATCCTGACTTTGTGCGCGTGCGTGGCGCTGGTGATGGAAGTCATTCTGCCGTATCGCAAGAGCAAGCTCACCGCTTACTTCGCGCTCGCCGGTATCGCCCTCGCTTTCGTCTCGCTCGCATTGCAGATAACCGGCCCGATGCCGATCGACGGCTTTTACGGCATGGTGCGAATCGACGGCTTCGCAATCCTGTTCCGCATAATCTTTCTGATCTCCGCTGCACTCGCGATCGGTATCTCGACGCGCTTTCTCGACATCGAAGGCGAACAACACGGCGAGTATTACTCGCTCATTCTCTTTGCCACCGTCGGCATGATGTTCATCGCCTGCGGCTACGATCTGATCTCGCTTTACATCAGTCTCGAGTTGATGGCGCTGACGTTCTACGTGCTCGTTGCTTTCACGAAGCGCGAGAGGAAGTCGAACGAAGCCGCGATGAAGTACTTTCTGCTCGGCGCGTTTTCGTCGGGTGTGTTGCTTTACGGCATGTCGCTGATCTACGGGCTGGCCGGCTCAACGAACGTCGGCGAGATCTCAAGCAGTGTTTCGGATATCGTGACGAAGATCCAAGCGGACCAAAACATCGCAAATCTCAGGCCGTTGCTGCTGCTCGGCATGATCGCGCTCGCTGCGGGCTTGTTCTTCAAAGTGGCCGCAGTGCCGTTTCACATGTGGGCGCCTGATGTTTACGAAGGCGCGCCGACGTCAGTCACGGCGTTTCTCTCGACCGGATCGAAAGCCGCGAGCTTCGCGCTGTACGCACGTATCTTCAGCGAAGCACTGCCCGCGATGCGTGCCGATTGGGCGCCGCTGCTGGGCCTCGTCGCCGCGATCACAATCATGGTCGGCAACTGGGCCGCCGTCACACAGGAAAACTCAAAGCGTCTGCTCGCTTACTCTTCAATCTCCAACGCGGGATACCTGCTGCTGGCGCTAATCGCTAACAACGAGTACGGCAGGATCGGGCTGATCGTTTATCTATTCGTCTACACGCTCATGAACATGGGTGCGTTTGGCGTAATCATCAGTTTGCGGCGACGCGGCATCATCGGCGACCACGTCGACGACTTAACCGGCCTGGCCCACAAGGCTCCGGTGATGGCTGCGATGATGGCAATCTTCATGCTGTCACTGGGCGGCCTGCCCGTGACGGGCGGTTTCATCGGCAAGTATTTTCTTTTTGGCGGCTTGATTCAGCAGGGCGCTGCCGAGCATAAGACGTGGTATTACTGGCTCGCCGGTTGGGCCATCATCAATACCGTTGTCTCGTTCGCTTATTACTTCCGCTTCATTAAGGTGATGTATCTCGGCGATCGCATCGCCGACAGCAAGCCCCTGGCGCTTTCACCGCCGCTGCAAGTGGCGTTAGCAGTCTCAGTGATCGGGATCATCATACTCGGCGTTTATCCACAGCCGTTCATCGCGCTCGCGAAAACACTAATGCCATCGGTGTGATGGTTGTTTATTACCTCGCCGTCGTTTCCTGCTGGTTCGGTCTCCAATCGTTGTTGAGCGGCATACGTTACGCGGCTTACGTGCGGCGCGAGACGAGCCGTCCGCTTCCTGATTTCCAACCATTCGTTTCCGTAATCGCGCCGGGCAGGGGACTGGAGCCTGGGTTGATGGACAACCTCCGTCCGCTCGTCGCGCAGGATTACGGGCGTTACGAAGTGCTTTTTGTTTTTGACGCCCTGGACGATCCCGCGATCAAGATCGTTGACGAGCTAAAAAGCCCGGCTAATATTGCTACACGCACAATCATCGCCGGACCGGCAACCGATAGCGGTCAGAAAGTTCACAACCTGCGCGTCGCCGTGAACGAGGTCCATCCGGAATCTGAAGTGCTGGTCTTTGTAGATACTGACGCGCGACCCGCGCAGGATTGGCTGCGTAAACTGGTCGCGCCGCTCGCTGACGAGACGCTGGGCGCAGCGACTGGCTATCGCTGGTTCATCCCCGAGCGCGGCGGCATCGCATCTCGGCTTCGCAGTGTTTGGAATGCTTCGGTGGCATCAGCGCTCGGCAGTGACACTGCTAAAAACTTTTGCTGGGGCGGCTCGACGGCAATTCGTCGCTCGACTTTTATGAAGCTCAATGTCGACGATCGTTGGCGCGGCACTGTCTCCGACGATTTCACGATCACGCACGTCCTCAAAGAAGCAAAACTCCCGATCCACTTCACGCCTCGATGTTTGGTGGCTTCGGTGGGCGACTGCGACTTTCGCGAGCTGCTCGAATTCACCACACGGCAGATCAAGATCACGCGCGTCTACGCCTCGCATCTCTGGCTGCCACTATTGCTCGGCTCCGCTCTCTTCGCGATCGCCTTCTTCGGCGGCCTGATCCTGTTAATCCTGCAAATCTTGAAAATCCTGTCTCCAACTTTGTTTTTACCCTTCATCCTGCTTCTAATTTTCACGCTCGGTGCAGCCAAATCCTTCATCCGCTTCCGCGCCGTTTCCACCATTCTCAAAACATCGCACCTCGATCTCGTCGCTCACATCTTCCTCTGGCCCTTCGCCTCTTTGCTCTATCTTTACAATGCGATCGTGGCGGGCTTCTCACGTCGAATCAAGTGGCGTGGCATCACCTATGAATTGAAATCACCAACCGAAGCTGTCATTATCTCCCGCGACTCTTAATGGTCAATAAAGCCGTACAATTAGTGCAGTTGCTGCGATCGACGAAGCGCGAGAAACGTCTCGGCACGGTGATTCTGTTCGTCACTTCGCGCTGCAACGCCTTCTGCCAGACGTGCTTCTATCACGAAGAGTTGAATCAGCCGGGCGACATGACGTTCGCGCAGATCGAGAAAATCTCGCAGACCATGCCGCCGATCACAGACCTCTGGCTCTCCGGCGGCGAGCCCACGTTGCGACGCGATCTTTCCGACATCATCGATCTCTTCGTCACGAATAACGGCGTCGATCGCATCATCATTCCCACGAACGGACTGATCAAGACACGTGTGTACGACGTCGTCGATCGCGCTCTCGGAAACAATCCAAAGATCGATCTCTACCTGAACATCGCGCTCGACGGCTACGGCAAGACGCACGATCGCATTCGCGGCGTTCCGGGCAACTGGGAAAAGGCGCTCGACTGTATCGAGTCGCTCTACCCGCTAAAGTCGAAGTACACCGATCGTTTTCGTCTGAACGTGAACACGGTCGTCTGCGCTGAGAACTACACGGAGATCGAGATGCTCTCCGAGTTTATGTGGGCCAACTATCGTCTGGACGGGCAGTACTTCAACATCATTCGCGGTGAGACACTCGTCGGTGAAACGATCAAACAAGTGCCGCCGGAAGTCCTGCCGGCGATGTACACACACGTTTCGAAACTGACAAAACGCTACGGCGAGCGAATGTTTGCCGCGGACGACGCCGGCAAGCGCTTCGTGAAGAACGCCGTCTACGCGGGGACGATCATCACTCACTACCGCACGCAACACGCAAACTTCCAGCAGCCGACTGCCTGGTCATTCCCGTGTACGGCGGGGGAAACGGCGGCGGTAATCGACTACAACGGCGACGTGCGCGCGTGTGAGCTGCGTGAGAAGTTCGCGTCACTCGCTGATTTCGATTTCGACTTCAATTCACTTTGGACTGCACGCGAGCGCCAGACCGAGATCACCGCGATCGACGGCGGCAACGCCTGCTGGTGTACGCACGTGTGCTTCATTCACGACTCGATGCGCCACTCGCGTCGCGCACAGCTCTACGACGTTCCCAGAAACTACCTGACACGCGAAAGCTGGTGACTAAAGAAGATCAGGACGAGAACCGGAAGGCCGGTTTCGCCTACGCGGCGGGCATCGCCCTCTTCGCCTCCGTGGTCACGTTTTGTGGGGCCGGCTGGCTCGTCGACAAATGGTTCGGCATCGCCCCCTGGGGCCTAATCATCGGCATTGTTCTCGGCTCCGCCCTCGGCCTCTTCGAATTCGTTCGCCTCAGCTCGAAGACTTATTAATGCAAAAGGAAAACGCCGAAGGCGTTAGCTAATGTCAGCCCAGGGTTGGAGCTTGCGACAACCCTGGGTGGAGTGAAAATAAAAAGATTCGAACCCTGAAAGGGTTCAGAGGTTGGCGAACCCTTTCAGGGTTAGAACGCTTTTGATGTGATGGTCCCAGGGTTCTCGCAAGCTCGAACCCCTGGGCTGACATTAGCCAACGCCTTCGGCGTTTATTCACGGCTTAACTCGACAATTCGCTAATATCCCAGTAAAATCAGCGGCTTTGCAATGCTGGAGTACCGAGTCTTTCGCACGATGGCGATTGCTAGCGCTCTGAGCGTGAGTGTCGCGGCCTTCATCGCGCCCTGGCGTGTGACGACGGGCCTGTTGCTGGGCGGTTTGCTCGCGCTTTTCAGTCATCGCTGGCTATCAAACTCAGCCAGTGCTGCCGTGCAACTTTCCGCCACTGGTGGCCGTCCGCAATGGAAGCTCACGCAATTTGTGCTTCGTTACGTTGTGATCGCCGCAGCCGTTTTTGCAGCTTACACGCTTGATCTCGTATCGCTGACAGCGGTCCTCGCCGGCATGTCCAGTTTTGTTGTAGCAATATTTGTGGAAGCAATCAGAGAGTTTTACTTCGCAATCATAAAGCGAGAGGAAAATTAGTTGATGTTTTGGTTTGCAGAAACTGCGGAAGCCGCGCACGGAGCCGCCGAGCATGCAGAAGAGGCGGAGCACCATGCGCCTATCATTGTGCAGTTCGTTAACCAGTACTTCGGCGAGTCTGCGCTCGCATTCGAGTTGAAATACACCAAACCGGTCTGGGACAAGGTGCTGGGTTTTTTCGGCACGACGCCAGAAGCTGCATTCGGTCCATATACTGCCGAGAACGCGATCCCGTGGTACACGGTGATGTTTGTCATCGCCTGCATTTTAAGTGTCATCATTATCTGGATCCTCAAGGGCAAGCTTTCTGAGAGTGAACCGGGCCACGGCCAGCAGACACTCGAAGTCAGCGTCCTGGCCGTACGCAGCATGATCGAAGACATCATCGGTCCACACGGTTTGAAATATTTCCCGGTGGTGATGACGTTCGGCGTGCTGATCCTCGTCTCGAACCTGATGGGACTGTTTCCGCTGTTCATGAGTCCGACGTCGGCGACGAGTGTGACCTTCGCGCTCGGTTTGGCCTCGTTCCTTTATTACAACTACATCGGCATCGCCGAGAACGGACTGTTTGGTCATCTCAAGCATTTGGCCGGTCCTATCTGGTGGATCGCGCCGCTGATCTTTCCCATCGAAGTGATCAGTAACTTGATTCGTCCGTTTTCACTCGGCATCCGTCTTTTCGGTAACTTGTTCGCGGACGAAAAGGTGCTCGAAACGTTGGCAGGACTGGCGCCGCCGGTGACGTGGTTTGCTCCGATCCTGCTGATGCCGCTAAGCGTGTTCGTGGCATTGATTCAAACATTTGTTTTCATACTGCTCTCGCAGCTTTACATCAGCGAGGTCTCGCACGCGCCGCATCATCACGAGCATGGCGCACACGAAGCTGAAGAAGCGTACGACGGCGACGAATATATTGCTCCAGTTCTTACTTAATACATGGCTTTATCAGAGCGTGCGGTGAGCGATGCGGGCAAGCGGGCCCACAAACGTTGTCGCACAGATCGAAGACTCACCAACGACTTCCGGGACAAGTTATAGCAAGGCATGTCTGTCTCGCAGGAGCGCCGTTGTAAGAGGGGCGGTGGATACCGGATGCAGGCGAAATTATATCGTCGCGGTTTGCTCGAACGTGGGTTGAAATGCGAATCAATGGAGGAAGCATGAGCAAATTTAGAATGATGTTGTTCGCGGTGATTGGGATTCTCGCAAGTGGCATGACTGTTTTCGCACAGACAGCGGCTGAAGCTGGCGACAATGTGAATTCCGTCTACAAGTACAGAGCCATCGCCGCCGGTATCGGTTTCGCGATCGCGGTTTTTGGCGGCGCCCTCGGGCAGTCGCGCATCGGCGCTGCGGCCTGTGAAGGTGCGGCACGCAACCCGGGTGCTGCGGGTCGTATCCAGACAATGATGATTCTGGGTTTGGCGCTGATCGAATCGCTGGTGTTGTTTGCACTGCTGGTTATCTTCGCAGTTGTTAAAGCGAGTGGCACTGTCTGAGTTGTGAATGAATTGTCGCTTCTGTGGGCGGGGGATTCGATCCCTCGCCCTTTCTTTTGTGTGCCGAGCATGTTCGACAGCTAGGAGGTGAAAGTCCTCTACTCAACCTGATAGAGGTGAAGAGTTAGCGAAGCGCAAGGGCGTCGTCGTGAGGCGGGGTCTGAAGGAAGCGTGGAGCAAAGGTGCGAGCCGATGAACAAGAACCGGATAGGAGGCATACGGCGTCGGGCGAGTTG
>Ga0126311_10000089_pt1 | contig 45634 bp, 41 predicted proteins | sample Plot61_FD_92539 | JGI IMG/M metagenome (GOLD analysis project Ga0126311, IMG submission 92539) | Serpentine soil microbial communities from UC McLaughlin Reserve, CA, USA - Plot61 | ecosystem: Environmental > Terrestrial > Soil > Grasslands | place: USA: UC McLaughlin Reserve, Lake County... | reverse complement strand
CGAGCGCGACCTCGGCGAGCCGCTCGGCGAGCGGGGCGAGATCGTCGGCGCGGGTGCCGCGGGCGTCGACGGCGGCGGCCCACAGGCAAGCGCGCAGCGCATCCACGGCAGCGAGCAGGTCGGCGGCGGCGTGCGCGCCCGTGAGTGCGCCGATGCGCTGGACGAGCGGGGCGAGGTCGCCGGCGGGGCGGAGGCGGTCCAGCTCGGCGTCGTTGCCCAGCGCACGGGCGAAGGCGGCGCAGACGGCCGGCCCCTCGGCGGCGAGGGCGGCGGCGGGGATCGATGCGACGGCGTCGAGCGGCGCGCGCTCGAGCAGCGTCAGCAGCCAGCCCTTCGCGACCGCCTGCGCGCGGCCGGCGAGCAGCTCGGCCTCGGCTCGCTCCACGGGCATGGGCCGATTCGGGCGTGGTGTCTCCTGATCCGTCATCCCGCTGTCTATACCAGCGGGTCCCGACACCTGCACCCGCGGATGGACAGAATGGACGCGTGCCGACCGAGCTGCTGTCGATCGAAGCCGCCCGCGCGGAGGTGGCGTCCAGATGCGCGCCGCTGGCAGCGGAGCCCGTCAGCATTGAGGATGCGGCCGGCCGAATCCTTGCGGCAAATCTGATCGCCGCCGCGGACGTCCCCCACTTCAACAATTCGGCCATGGACGGCTTCGCTGTGCGCAGTGATGCGTCCAGCGGGGAGCTGTGGATCGTGGACGAGTCGCGCGCGGGCAGTCCAGCGTCAAGGACGCTCGCCGCGGGTGAGGCGGTCCGCATCTCGACCGGCGCCGCGATGCCGGCGGGCGCCGACGCGGTCGTGCCAGTCGAGCAGGTGCATGAGGGCGACGGCCGCGTGAGGCCGATGGCCACCGTCGCACCTGGCCAGCACGTCCGCCTCGCAGGCGAGGACCTGCGCGCCGGCAACGTCGTGCTGACCGCCGGGACGGTCCTCGGCGCGGGCGCCCTGAGCGTCGCCGTCGGCGCTGGCGCCGGCATGCTGTCGTGCGCGCGCCGGCCGCGCGTCGCGGTCCTGTCCACCGGCGACGAGCTGCGTCCCCCCGGCAGCCCGCTTGGACCCGGCGAGATTCACAACTCGAACGCGGTCATGCTCGCCACGCTCGCCGCGCAGGAGGGCGCCGAGGTCGTCACCGCGACGGCTGTCCGCGACACGCGCGAGGCGACGCAGGCCGCGCTCGCGACCGCACTCGACGACGCAGACGTCGTGGTCGTCTCCGGCGGCGTCTCGGTCGGACCGCACGACCATGTCAAGCCGGCACTCGTGGCGCTCGGCGTCTCGGAGCGCTTCTGGCGTGTCGACCTGCAGCCCGGCAAGCCGACGTGGTTCGGCACGCGCGACGCACAGCTCGTCTTCGGCCTGCCCGGCAACCCCGTCTCCAGCTTTGTCACGTTCGCGCTGTTCGTGCGTCCGGCGCTGCGAGCGCTGCAGGGCGCCGAGCCGCTGCCGCCGCACGAGCAGGCGACCCTGACCGAGGACGTGAAGCGGCGCGGGCGCACCCAGGCCGTACGCGTGCGCCTGGACGCCCGTGACGGGACGCTGCGGGCGACGCCGACCGGCGCTCAGGGTTCGCACGTGACGGCGTCGCTGGCCGCCGCCGACGCGCTCGCGTTCGTCCCCGCCGGTGACGGCGTCACGACCGCCGGCACGCCTGTCGCGATCGAGCGGCTGTAGCGAGATCGCTTGTCGCTTTCCTTTCGGGCTCGCCGACTCTAGAGTCCGTCCATGGCAAGCGCCGCCTCCGAGGCGGCGGTCGCCTCGCATCGGGGGAACACGCGCGCAACAGCGCGCAGCGCGCCGGACGCCGCAACCGCGGCATGGCTTTGCGCGATCCCATGCGCGGTGATCGTCGCCACCGCGATCCTGCTGCTCGGGCCGCCGCTGGGAGACCTGCTCGGGCGGAGCCGTGCCGGCTTCACGTTCTTCCCGACGTCCGCCGCAGGCGCGTACGACGAGTCGACCGAGCACGCTCGGTACCTGATCGCGCTCACGGCGCCGATCCTGCTGGCGCTGACAACGCGATGGGCCTACCGACGGCGGCAACCGCTCCTCCCCGCCTCCGTCGTCGCACTGGCAGTTCCGGCCGCTCAACTCGCGCTCGTGGCGCTGCTGATCGCCTGCGTCGCCGCGCAATACCAGTTCCGCTACGGCACGATCTACACGCGCATCGTCGGAGTCTCGATAAGGGAGCGGTACTTCAATCCGGCGACGCTCGTAGCGGCGGCCGTAATCGCCGGCGGGCTTCTGCTGGCGGCACGGAGCGCCACCGTGCGAACGCGCGCTGCCGCGCTGTTGCGCGAGTCGCCCGGCCGCCGCTGGGGCGCGCTCGCGGCGGCGATTCTGGTGACCGCAGTGTGGCTGACGCACGCAGTCAACACCGAGGAATCGATCGGGTCCGTCATCGAAGCGGTCCGCTACCACCTCGGCTTCACGCTCGACGAAACGTATGCCGTCCTCAACGGGCGGACGCCGCTGGTCGACTTCAGCTCGCAGTACTCGGCGCTGTGGCCGTTCGCCACCGCACTCGTGATGCGCACGTTGGGCGACTCGCTGCTCGTCTTCACGCTGACGATGTGCGCGCTCACGTCGCTCTCGCTGCTCGCGATCTACGGCGTCCTGCGCCGCGTGACGCGCACCTCGCTCGCCGCGCTGCTGCTGTATGTGCCGTTCCTGGCGATGAGCCTCTTCTCGATAGGCGAGGCGGCGGTCAACCGCGGCTCGTTCGCGAACTACTTCGGCGTCTTCCCGCTGCGATATGCCGGTCCGTATCTCGTCGCGTGGCTGACCGCGCGCCAGATCGAGCGCGGCCACAGCAGGATGACCGGCCTGTGGCTGCTGTTCACCGCCGGCGGGCTCGCGCTCGTCAACAACGCCGACTTCGGCGCCGCGGCCGTGGGCGCGAGCGTAGCCGCACTCGTGTGGACGATGGACGATCGCCGGTCCCTGCGCACGCTCGCCGGCGGGCTCGCGGCCGGACTTGCCACGGCGGTGGCGCTCGTCTCGCTCCTGACGCTCGCACGTGCGGGATCGCTGCCGCAACTCGACCGCGTGGTCGACTACGCCCGCATCTACGGCGCCGGCGGATACGCGATGCTGCCGCTGCCGGGCGCCCTCGGCCTCCACACCGCGATCTACCTCACTTACGTGGCGACGATCGGCGTGGCGACGGTGCGGGCGTTGCGGGGCGCGGCGAATCGCGTGCTGACCGGGATGCTCGCGTGGGCCGGCATCTTCGGGCTCGGGTCGGCGACGTACTACGTCGGGCGATCGCAAGCTGAAGCGCTGCGCACGACATTCTCGGTGTGGGCGCTCGCGATCGCGCTGCTGACGTACGTCGCGCTGCACATGCTGGCCAGACGCCCACCGCTGCGCTCGTCGATCGCTGCCGTCGCGGTGCTCGTCGGCTTCGGGATCGCGGTGTGCTCGATCGTCCAGGTCCCCGCTCCGTGGTCGCAAGTGGACCGCATCCAGGCGGGCTTCGTTCCCCAGCCGGATTCCCGCTTCCCGCATCCGCTCGCGCCGCCGGCGGACGCGCGCACGCGCGCATTCGTGAGCTCGCTGGCGGACGGGCCATCGCGCTTCATCGTCCGACAGGGAGCGCCCGTCGCGGTCTTGATCACGACCGGGCACCGCGTGGCAGACGCGTACGGCATCGTCGACGTGTCGCCCTACACCGGCGTCGACTCGATCCACACGGTGCAGCAAGTCGACGCGCTCCTCGCCGCACTGCGCACCGCCGGGGGCAACACGATCATCGTGCCCACCCGTGCCGACCCGGGGATATTCAAGGAGCTCGGCAGCCGCGGCTTCGCGCTTCTGACGCCCAGCGGCCTGCGTCCGTACGACGCGACTCGCGGCCTCGACGGCGCCGCGAAGCTGCCGTGGTACGACGAAGCGGTGGTGAAGATGGTCGACACGCGGCATCTTCATCCGCTCGCGCTCGAGTAGCGCTCCTTCGGGTCTGGGGCTCCGATCCGGACAGGGCGGGCACAATCCAGGCGTGCTCGCTCCCCTGCTCGCGCTGCTCGCCCTTGCCGCGGCCGTCGCCGCCGCCCGCCGCCACCAGCGCGCCGAACGCGCTCCGGGACGGATCGCGAGCCTCGACGACGACACGTCGATGGGCGCGGAGGGCGCCGTTCGCTCGGTGCAGGTCGGCGAGCTGACGCTGCCGGCCGACGCGCTGGAAGCGCTGTGGAGTCCGATGCAGCTCGAGCGCCTGGCGCGCACGTACTGGCGCTTCCTCACGCACGTCACGCTCGGGCTGATCCGTGTCGACTACGGCGACGAGCAGCGCACCGTCGTGCTGCTGCGCCGGCCGCTGCGGCTGCTGCGCTTCAAGGCGCCGGAGTACGCGATGGACGCGCAGCGGGGCACCGTCCGCTGGCGGATCGAGGACGGACTGCTGGTGCAGCGGCGCGGGCACAACGGCGATGGGTACCTGCAGATCGACGTCCACCGGCTGCCGTCGGACGATGCCGACCCCGCCCGTCCGGCGCGCATCCGCGTCGAGGTCGCGGTCGCCAACTTCTACCCCTCGATTTCGCACCGGCTCAGCCGTCCCGTGTACCGCATCACGCAGTCGCGCATCCACGTGCTGGTGACGTACGGCTTCCTGCGCTCGCTGGCGCGGCTGGACCTCGCCGAGTCGCGCGTCGGCCGCTTCGCCGAGGGGTTGACAGTCGACGACGTGCCCGATCCGCCGCTGCCGTCGCCGGCGGCGCCGGTCGATCCCGAAACTCAGCCGTAGCGGCCGCCGGTGACCGCGCGCGCAGCCCCGGCTCGCCCGTCGGTTCCTCCTTTCCATATCGCCTGACCGACACTAGAGTCGGCGAATGGCATCCGCCGCCTCCGAGGCGGCGGTCGCTGCGAATCAGGGGGATGCTCGTGCAACCGCGTTCGGCGCCGACGGCGCGATCGTGGGGTGGCTCGTCGCGCTCCCCTGCGCGGCGATCGCCGGGATCGTGATCTACCTGGTCGGGCCGCCCCTCGGTGCGCTGCTGGCGCCCTCACGCGACCCGTACACCTTCCTGACCGGATTCGCGGAGGCTGTCCACCGCGAGCCGACCGAGCAGGCCCGCTACCTGATCGCCGCCTGCGTCCCGCTGCTCGGGTCCCTGGCCATCCTCACGAGCGAGCGCTGGCTCTCGCGCGTGCCGCGGGCGGCCGTCGTTCCGGTCGTCGTCGCCGCACAGGTCACGCTCGTCTGCGTCGTCGTCGCGTCAATCGTCGCGCAGTACAGGCTCCACTTCGGTGCCATATATACGGCCGGCGACCAAGACCCGAACCTGACCGTCCACTACTTCAAGCCGGCCACGCTCATCGTCGCGGCGCTGCTCGCGGGTGCGGTCGCAGCGATCGCGCGATCGCAGTCGCTGTCCGCCCGTGCCGCGGCCGTGTTGCTGCCCGAATCGCGCCGCCGCCGCCTCGTCGTCAGCGGGATCGCACTGCTGACGACCGTCGTCTGGATGCTGCACGCCGTCCACACGGACCTGGAGATCGGCAACGCCATAGAAGACGTCCGCTATCACCTCGCCTTCACGCTCGACGAGACGTTCGCGGTGTTGAACGGGCGCACGCCGCTGGTCGACTTCACCGCACAGTACGGCTCGCTCTGGCCGTACGTCATTGCGATCCCGATGGCGCTCGCCGGGAAGACGGTCCTGGCGTTCACGCTCACGGCATGCGTCATCACCGCACTCGCTCTGCTTGCGGTCTTCGGCGTGCTGCGCCGGACGTCGCCCTCGTCGCTCGTCGCGCTGGTGCTCTACCTGCCGTTCCTCGCGACCAGCCTGTTCCAGATCTACGGCACGTTCGACAACCGCTCGTCGGTCGGCAGCTACTACGCGACCTTCCCGCTGCGCTACGCGCTGCCCTTCTTTCTCGCATGGCTCACCGCCCGCAGGCTCGAGCGGGGCAGCGACACCCTGGCAAGTGGCTGGCTGCTGTTCACCGTCGCCGGGCTCACCATGCTCAACAACGGTGACTTCGGCTTCGCTGCGCTCTGCGCGAGCGTCGCGGCACTGCTGTGGACAAGGCCCGGCGCGTTCGCACCCGCGGCGCTGGTACGGCTGATGGGCACGGTGGCGCTCGGCCTCGCGACCGCGGTGGCGCTTGTCTGCGCGCTGACGCTCGTGAGCGCAGGCGCCCTGCCGCAACCGGAGCGCCTCGTCGACTATGCGCGCGTCTTCGCTGTCGGCGGGTTCGCGATGATGCCGATCCCCGAACTGCTCGGGGTCCACCTGCTGCTCTACCTCACCCAGGTTGGAGCGCTCGCAGTGGCCACCACACGCGCCCGGCGCCGCGCCGCGAACCGTGTCCTCACCGGCATGCTGGCCTGGGCAGGCGTGTTCGGGCTGGGGGCCGGCGTCTACTGGGTCGGGCGCTCCCATCCTGACGCGCTGAAGCAGGAGTTCTCGGCGTGGGCGCTCACGCTGGCGCTGCTGACCCTGACAGCCATCGTCGAGCTCGCAGGATCTCGCCGGCGGCACACCGCGACAGGCGCGCTCGTGGTGCTGTTCGGCTTCGGCATCGCGGCCTGCTCGCTCGCACAGACCCCGACGCCGTGGGGTCAGATCGATCGCTTGACCGCGCCCTTCGTTGCGTCCGAAGAAGTGCCCGACCCGAACCCGCTTGCCCCGTCGAAGGATCCTGCAGTGCGACGCTTCGTCGCCTCGCTCGCGGACGGGCCTTCACGCTTCGTCGTCAAGCGGGGAGCACCCGTCGCGATCCTGTTGGTGAACGGACACCGGGTCGCCGACGCCTACGACGTCGTGAACGTCTCGCCCTACACCGGCGTCGAGTCGGCCGTCACGGTCGAACGGGTCGACGCGGTGATCGACGCCCTGCGCGACGCCGGCGGGAACACCCTGATCCTGCCGGACAGGCTGGACACGAGCATCTTCCCGCTGCTGCAGCGTCGCGGCTTCGAGCCGCTCACGCCGGACGGCCTGCGGCCCTACGACGCGGAGGCACCATCGTTCGAGAACCGCCTGTGGCCGGACGGAGGCGGCGTGATCAAGTGGGTCGACACGCGGCACCTGCATCCGCGCGCGCTGGAGCGGTCAACGAAGGCAACTCAGCCGTAGCGCCCGCCGGTGACCGCGCGCAGCTTGCTGCGGTCGTGGCGGGCATGCACGCGGCGCACGGTGCCCGAGCGCGAGCGCATCACGAGCGATTCCGTCGTCGCGCCTCTGCCGCGGTAGCGGACGCCCTGCAGCACGTCACCGTCGGTGACGCCCGTGGCGGAGAAAAAGACGTCGTCGCCGGCGCAGAGGTCGTCGCAGGTGAGGACTCTGTCGAGGTCGTAGCCGGCGTCGAGAGCGGCTCTGCGCTCCTCGTCGTTGCGCGGCCAGAGGCGGCCGAGCAGCTGGCCGCCCATGCACTTGAGCGCAGCCGCCGAGATCACGCCCTCGGGTGTTCCGCCGATCCCCCACAGCAGATCGACCGGCGAGCGCTCGCTGACGGCGAGCAGCGCGGCCGAGACGTCGCCGTCGAGGATCAGGCGGATGCGGGCGCCGGCCTCGCGCACTTCTTTCATCGCTTCCTCGTGGCGCGGGCGGTCGAGCATGACCACCGTGACGTCGCCGATGCCCATCCCCTTGCGCTCGGCGATCAGTCTCAGCGTCTCGGGCAGCGGACGGTCGAGCGACAGCAGGTCGGCGATCTCCTCGCCGCCGGCGATCTTCTCCATGTAGACGCACGGGCCCGGGTCGAACATCGAGCCGCGCTCGGCGAGCGCGATCACCGCGAGCGCGCTCGGCATCCCGAGCGCGGTCAGGCGCGTGCCCTCGAGCGGGTCGACGGCGATGTCCACCTGCGGCGGCGTGCCGTTGCCGATCTGCTCGCCGTTGTAGAGCATCGGCGCCTCGTCCTTCTCGCCCTCGCCGATTACGACGAGGCCGTCCATCGGGACCGAGTCGAGCACGAAGCGCATCGCGTCGACGGCGGCCTGGTCGGCGGCCAGCTTGTCGCCGCGGCCGACGAGGCGGGCGGCGGCGAGCGCAGCCGCCTCGGTGACGCGCACGAGCTCCAGCGCGAGGTTGCGGTCGGGACGGGAGAGCTGGTCTGCTGATGTCATCGAGAAGGGCGGCGTTCGGGGGCACGGTGGGGCCGCCGCGCGCGGACGCTATCAGCGGTCGCGGCTGAGGGATCCGCCATGCCGGCGCGGGGTAAGGTGCGGCGCGATGGAGTACCAGCGTCTCCACCCCGACCCGGCGACGGTCGACAGCGCCGAGCTGCTCAACGACTTGCGGCTCGGCGCACGTGCGCACGATGCACGGCCGTGGGTCGTGACGAACTTCGCGACGACCACCGACGGGCGCGCGACGATCGACGGCAGAACCCGCGCGATCGGTGACGACGGCGACCTGGAGGTCTTCCGCCGCCTGCGCACGCAGGTCGACGCGCTGCTCGTCGGGACCCGCACGATCGGCATCGAGCAGTACGGGCGCGCGGTCAGACGTCCTGAGCTCCGCGTGGCACGAGAGGCGTTGGGGCTCGCGCCGGAGCCGCTCATCGTCACCGTGACTCGCAGCGGCCAGCTGCCGCTGGAGGCCCCGCTGTTCGAGGAGCCCGAGGCGAACGTCGTCGTCTTCGGGCCGCCGGAGACGCCAGAGCCCGCATGCGCGGCCTGCGTCACGCTCGTCCGGCTCGACCCGGCCGAGCTGACGCTGACGAGCGCGCTGCGCCACCTGCGCGCCGAGCACGGCGTGCGCTCGCTGTTGTGCGAGGGCGGCCCGACGTTGATGGGCGCGCTGCTGCATGAGCAGCTCGTCGACGAGGTGTTCCTGACGCTCGCGCCGCAACTTGCCGGTGGCGGCACCGGCCCGACGATGAGCAGCGGCCCGGCGCTCGCGGATCCAGCCGCGCTGGAGCTGGTGTGGGTGCTCGAACGAGCGGGCTCGCTGTACCTGCGCTACGCGGTCCGTACACGCTGAACGCCTGTTTCCGCGGCGTTCGACCGGGCATGTAGCCTGCGTGCGGATGAGGATCGCCTGCGCCTTCGACCATGCCGGCGTACCGCTGCGAGACGCGGTCGAAGCGGCCCTGAGCGACGGCGGTCACGAGCTCGTCGACGCCGGGACGTACGACGACTATCCATACGCTGCCGCCGCCGTCGGGCGAGCGCTGGCGGACGGCGCCGAGCGCGCCGTGCTCGTGTGCGGATCGGGCGCGGGCGTGTCGGTCGCGGCGGCGAAGCTGCCCGACGTCCGTGCGGCGACCGTTCACGACACCTACACCGCGCACCAGGGCGTCGAGCACGATGATCTCAACGTGCTCTGCCTGGGCGCGCGCGTCATCGGTCCGGAGCTCGCGCGCGAGCTCGTGCGGACATTCGCCGCTGCCGTGTTCAGCGGCGAGGAGCGCCACGTGCGGCGCCTCGGCCAGATCGCTGCGTTGGAGCGCCACGGTCTCGATGGACTTCCCCCTGACCTCACCCAGACCCTGTGACAGGAGATCGCCACCCATGAGCACCGTCCCCGCGACGCATCCGATCGGCCGCCTTGCCGAGCTCGGCACGAGCGCCTGGCTCGACTCGATCCGCCGCTCGATGCTGACGGGCGGGGACCTGCAGCAGCTCGTGGAGCAGGACGGCGTGGTCGGCGTGACGTCGAACCCGTCGATCTTCGAGCAGGCGATCCTCGGCAGCCCCGACTACGACGAGCGGCTCGCGGAGCTGACGACGAACGGCGAGGGCGTCGAGGCGATCTACTGGACGCTCGCGATCGAGGACGTGCAGGGCGCTGCCGACGTGCTGCGTCCGGTCTACGACGCCACAGGCGGCGTGGACGGCTACGTCTCGCTGGAGGTCGCGCCGGCGGTCGCGCGCGACACCGACGCCACGCTCGCGATGGCACGCGATTTGTGGGCGCGCGTCAACCGCCCCAACGTGATGATCAAGATCCCCGGCACGCCCGAGGGCGTCCCGGCCATCCGCGCCGCGATCGCCGACGGGATCAACATCAACGTGACGCTGCTGTTCTCGCTCGACGCGTGGGCCGCGATCGCAGAGGCGTGGCTCGCCGGGCTCGAGGACCGTGCCGCGGCCGGCAAGCCGGTCGACCACGTCGCCTCGGTCGCCTCGTTCTTCGTCTCGCGGGTGGACACGTCGGTCGACAAGCGCCTGAAGGCGCTCGGCAGAGACGAGCTGTGCGGCACCGCCGCGGTCGCCAACGCGCAGCTTTCCTACGAGCGCTGGCAGCAGCTGGTGGCCGACGAGCGCTTCTCGGCGCTCAAGGCGCAGGGGGCCAGGCCGCAGCGGCTGCTGTGGGCCTCCACCGGCACCAAGGATCCTGCCTACTCGGACGTCAAGTACGTCGCCGAGCTGGCTGGTCCGGAGACCGTCAACACGATGCCGCTCGCGACGCTGCTCGCCTACCAGGACCACGGCGAGGCCGAGCAACCGCTGCTGCCCGACGCCGCACCTGCCGCTCATAGAGCGATCGCCGCGATCGAGGCGGCCGGCGTCTCGATGGACGCGGTCACCGACGAGCTGCTCGAGGCCGGGATCGTCCAGTTCGCCAAGGCGATGGACACCCTGCTGGCCGGGATCGAGCAGCGCCGCGCCGCCGTTCTCGCAGGCGAGCCCACGAGCATCGAGGCGCACCTGACCGACGCGCAGGCACGCGCGATCGGCGCGCGCGCCGCGTGGGGCGTCGAGCAGAACGTGCTGCGGCGCGTCTGGTCGAAGGACGACTCGCTGTGGGGCCCCGGCGACGACAAGCCGGCCGAGCGACTCGGCTGGCTGTCGATCGCCGAGCAGTCGCTCGAGCACCTCGATGACGTGCTCGCGTTCGTGGACGCCGTGCGCGCCGACGGCTTCACCGACTGCGCGCTGCTCGGCATGGGCGGCTCCTCGCTCGCGCCCGAGGTGTTCCGACAGACGTTCGGCACCGCCGACGGCTATCTGCGGCTGCACGTGCTCGACTCGACGCACCCAGACGCCGTCGCGGCGCTGGAGGCTGCGCTGCCGCTCGACAGAACGCTCTTCCTCGTCTCCTCGAAGTCCGGCGGCACGCTTGAGCCGCGCTCGATGCACGCGCACTTCCACGCGCTCGTCCCAGACGGCCGGCAGTGGGCCGCGGTGACGGACCCGGGGACCAAGCTCGAGGAACTCGCGCAGGAGCAGAGCTTCCGCCACGTCTTCCACGGCGCACCCGACATCGGCGGGCGCTACTCGGCGCTGAGCGCCTTCGGCGTCGTGCCGGCGGCGCTGATCGGCGCCGACGTGCGCGGACTGCTGGAGCGCGCCGAGATCGCCGCGCGCGCCGCCGACCCGTCGCTGGCGCCCGGGGACGCGCCCGCGCTGTGGCTCGGGCTCGCGCTCGGCGAGCTGGCGATCGGCGGCCGCGACAAGCTCACGCTCGCGATCGACGAGCCGCTCGGCTCGATCGGGCTGTGGATCGAGCAGCTCGTCGCAGAGAGCACCGGCAAGCACGGCAAAGGGATCGTCCCGATCGCCGACGAGCCGCTCGGCGATCCGAGCGAGTACGGCGAGGACCGCGTCTTCCTGCACCTGCACAACGCCAGAGGCGAGGGCGACGCCGAGCGCAGCAGCCGGCTCGACGCACTCGCCGACGCCGGCCATCCGGTGATCGTGATCCCGTTCGAGCAGAAGATCGACCTCGGCGCCGTGATGTTCCACGCCGAGATGGCGATCGCGGTGGCAGGCGCGGTGATCGGCATCAACTCGTTCGACCAGCCGAACGTGCAGGCGGCGAAGGACCTCACCGTGGCGACGATCGAGGCGTACGTGCGCGACGGGTCGTTCCCGTCTGCCGACGCGGGCTCCGTCGGCGGCGAGGAGGCTGCGGCGGCGCTGCGCGAGCTGCTCGACGCGAAGGCCGGCGCCGGTACCTACGTCGCGACGATGGCCTACCTCGCCCCCGACCCGGCGATCGACGAGGCGCTGACGACACTGCGGATGGCGATCCGCCACCGCACGAAGGCGGCGACGACCGTCGGCTACGGGCCGCGCTTCCTGCACTCGACCGGCCAGCTGCACAAGGGCGGCGCGCCGATCGGGGTGTTCGTGCAGCTCGTCGACGACAGCGACACGGAGGTGGAGATCCCCGGCCAGCAGTACGACTTCGCCGCCCTCGTGCGCGCACAGGCGATCGGCGACGGGCAGGCGCTGGGCTCGCACGAGCTGCCGTTCCTGCGGATCGAGCTGCCGTCCGGCGAGGGCGCAGCCGACGGGATCGCCGCGCTCGCCGCGGCGCTCGCGTGAGCACGACTCAGGTACCCATCACCACACCCGCGAATCCGTTCGCACAGGACGTCGACGAGCGGCTGCCGCCGCCGTCGACGCTCGTCCTGTTCGGCGCCACCGGCGACCTCGCCGCACGCAAGCTGCTGCCGGCCGTCTACGACCTGCTGGCGGACGGGCGCCTGCCGGAGCGCTTCCGCCTGCTCGCGGTCGTACGAGAAGGTAGAGACGAGGCGTCGTTTCGCGCCCACGTGCGCGAGGCGATCGATGCCCACGCCCGCCGCCCGCTCGACGAGCGGTTGTGGGACGCGCTCGAGCCGCGCATCGGCATCGTGGCCGGCGACTACGGCAGCTCCGAGCTGTTCGACGCGCTCGCCGAGCGCCTCGACGAGGGCGACCGCGAGGACGGCGAGCCCTCGCAGCGGCTCTTCTACCTCGCGATCTCCCCCAGCTTCTTCGCCGAGACCGCCCGCAAGCTGGCCGCCGCCGGGCTCGGCCGCGGCGCCGACCCGCCGACCCGGCTGCTGATCGAGAAGCCGTTCGGCCACGACCTCGCGAGCGCCCGTGTGCTGAACGCGGCGATCGAGGAGTCGTTCGAGGAGCGGCAGGTCTTCCGCATCGACCACTACCTCGGCAAGGAGACGGTCCAGAACTTGCTGGTGCTGCGCTTCGGCAACGGCATCTTCGAGCCGCTGTGGAACCGCACGGCGATCGACCACGTGCAGATCACCGTCGCCGAGGACCTCGGGATCGGTCACCGCGCCGGCTACTACGACCGCGCCGGCGCGCTGCGGGACGTGATCCAAAACCACGCGCTGCAGCTGCTCAGCCTCGTCGCGATGGAGCCGCCCGCGAGCTTCGACGCGCACCTCGTGCGCGACGAGAAGGCGAAGGCGCTGCACGCCGTGCGGCCGCTGGACCCGGCGAGGGACGCCGTGCGCGGCCAGTACACCGCAGGCTGGCTCGGTGGAGAGCAGGTGCTCGGCTACCGCGAGGAGGAGGACGTCCCGGCCGACTCGCGCACCGACACGTACGCGGCGCTGCGCGTCGAGATCGACAACTGGCGCTGGGCCGGCGTCCCCTTCTACCTGCGCACCGGCAAGCGCCTGCCGCTGCGCACGACAGAGATCGCGATCGCGTTCAAGCCGGCGCCGCACCAGCCGTTCCGGGCGCTCGACGGACCGCCCCCTCCGAACGAGCTGGTGATCTCCGTACAGCCGAACGAGGGCGCGACGCTGCAGATCGCGGCGAAGATGCCAGGCACCGCGCTGCGGATGCGCCCGGTGCAGATGGACTTCCAGTACGGGACGTCGTTCCTGCGTGAGTCGCCGGAGGCGTACGAGCGGCTGCTGCACGACGCGCTGCTGGGCGACGCGACGTTGTTCACGCGCGCCGACGAGGTCGAGGCGGCGTGGGAGATCGTCGACCCGGTGCTCGCGGCGTGGGCGGACGAGAACGACGCTGAGCCGCAGTCCTACGAGGCGGGAAGCGGTGGGCCGGCGTGCGCCGACGAGCTGCTGGCGCGCGACGGCCGCGCATGGAGGCCACTGTGAGCGCGCTCGCCCACGACGGTCCGACCGACGCGCGGGAGCGCAGCGAATGGCACGGCGAGGACGTGTCCGCCGGGGAGGTCGCCGAGCGGCTGATGGCGCTCAACCGCGAGCACGCGCGCCACGAGCATGGCCACGCCGCCACGCGCACGCTCAACCTGCTGGTCGCGCCGGCGGACGACGTCGCGCCCGAGGCATTGGCGGCGCAGCTGGCGGGCCTCGCCGACCGCCATCCCTCCCGTACGATCGTCGTGCGGGAGCACGCCGCGCCGCAGCTCGACGCGACCGTCGCGATCGACTGCACGATCGGCTCGGGCGCGGGCTGCGCCGGGCACTGCCACGACATGGCGCTGCTCGTCGCCGGCGCCGAGCAGCTCGCGCACGCCGACTCGCTCGTGCGCCCGCTGCGCGTCGCCGGTCTGCCGACCGTGCTGTGGCTGCCGGGCACACGCGAGAGCGGGGCGCAGAACCCCCTCGCGAGCATCGCGGACGCGATCGTGCTCGACTCGGCGAGCGCAAGTGGCGCAGACCTGTCGGCCGCGTTCAGGCGCGCCGCCGCGCTCGACGTCGCCCGCGTGCGCGATGTCGCGTGGCTGCGCCTGCGGCGTTGGCGGCGCCACGTCGCAGCACGCTTCGACGACCCGGAGGCGCTGGAACTGCTGGACCGCGTCGAGCGCGTCGAGCTGCGCTCGTGCGCGCCGCAGCAGGCGAGCGCGCTGCTGCTGGCCGCCTGGATCGCCGCGCGCGCCGGCTGGGCGATCGAGCGCCTGACACCGGAGACGCGCGGTTGGAGCGGATCAGCCCGGCGCTCCGACGGCGGGGCGGTGGAGATCATGCTCGGACCGCCGGAGGAGCCGAACCTCACCGGCATCCATGCGCTCGCGCTGCACGCCGGATCGCATGCGATCGCGCTGCGGGCGCCCGTCGCGGCGCCCAACCCGGCGCGGGCGTTCGCCGCTGCACTGGGGATGTTCGACACGCCGACGCCCGGCTACGGGCCTGCCCTCGCCGCGCTGCTCGATGGGATGCAACAGGAGGCCGGATGATCGACCTGACCGTCGTGGAGGACGCCGAGGCGGCCGCGCGCGCCTGTGCAGAGGTGGTCTCGGCCGCGATCGAGGCGGCGCGCGCCACGCGCGGCGTCGCGCATGTCGCGCTTGCGGGCGGCAGCACTCCGGCACGCACCTACGAGCTGCTGGCGGAGATCGTGACCGACTGGCGGGACGTGCACCTGTGGTTCGGCGACGAGCGCTGTGTGCCGCTCGACGATCCCGACAGCAACGACACGCTCGTGCGCCGGACACTGCTCGACCGGCTGCCGGACGATCCCGGCAGCCCGCGGCCGATCGTCCATGCGGTCGCGCGCGCGGGCGACGGCGACCCCGCGACCGCAGCGGCGGACTACGAGCGGGAGCTGCGGGCGAATGTCCCCGGCACCCCGCCGCAGCTCGACCTCGCCTTGCTCGGCCTCGGAGAGGACGGCCACACCGCCTCGCTGTTCCCGGACGATCCGGTGCTCGATGAGCGCGAGCGGCTCGTCGTCGCGGTGCGCGGCAGAAAGCCGCCGCCGGATCGCGTCACGCTCACGCTGCCGGTCCTGTGCGCCGCGCGCACGATCGTGGTGCTGACGGCTGGTGCCGGTAAGGCGGAGGCGGTCGCCGGAATGCTCGCCGGTCCGACCTCGCACGTGCCGGCGAGCCTGCTCGGCGAGAACGCCGCGGTAGAGCTGATCGCCGACCGCCCCGCAGCGTCCGCCTCATCCGCGTAGTCGGCTATCTCATGCGACGGTAGTGCTCGCGGAGCTCGGGCTCGAGGCGCTCGATCGCGTACCGCAGCAGCGTCCGCGGCATCTGCGCGGCGTGGCGGTCCAGGAAGGCCAGCAACTGCGGACGATCCTTTTTGCCGGCCTCCCGCAGGAGGCCGCCGGTGGCGGTCTGGAGCAGGTGCTCCTCGTCGGTCAGCAGGATCTCCGCGATGCGGAAGGTGTCGTCGACGTCGCCCTGTCGGACGAGGTACAGCGTGCTGACGATCGCCGTGCGCCGCTCCCACGGGCTTGCCGAGCGCGCTAGCTCATAGAGGACGTCGCGCGGCTTGTCGAACAGGTAGCGCCCGACGACGTGCGGGCTGCCGAGGTCGACGAGGTCCCAGTTGTCGATCCGGTCGCTGCGGCGCAAGTAGAGGTCGAACAGCTCCTTGCGCCGTTCCTCCGGCGTGCGTCTCAGGCGCGCCTGCTTGTCCATGATGCTCAACGCGCCGACGCGCACCTCGTGCACCGGGCTCTCCAGCAGCGCCTCGATCTCGGCGGGCGCCATCGCGACGAACTCCTTCGCGAGCGCGAAGATGTCGCCCATGCGAATGCCCGCGAACAGTGCGTCGGCGCCGTTCGCAGCGCCCGGGGGCGCGAGGGTGGCGTGTCCGGCCGTGGGCGCCTCGCGAGGGCTCAAGCGCATCAACCGCTCCGTGAACTGCGCCGCGTCGATCGTCACCGGAGTCGCGTCAGCCACCCGACGAACTATGACGACGGCGTGCGCGGGACGCATCGCGCTCACGGCGTAACCGAGACGGCGGCCGCGACGGGCACCGCGAGGTTCCCCGTTTCGTGAAAACACAGCGTTGAGCTGGTTTCAGGTGAGGCTGGACGTGACACACTGACGGGGATGCCGAGCGAGACGGCAGCGCCGCCGGGCGCGACAGGGGACGTGCTCGACGCGCTGAGCGACACGCGCTCGCGCACGCTCGCGCTCGTCGCGCACCTGGACGACGACGCGCTCGAGCGCGTCCACTCGCCGCTGATGAGCCCGCTCGTGTGGGACCTCGGCCACATCGCCGCGTTCGAGGACCTGTGGCTCGCGCACCGCGGGGCCGGCCTCCCGCTGCTGCGCCCGGACCTCGCAGAGGTCTACGACGCGTTCGAGACGCCGCGTGCCCACCGCGGCGATCTCCCCTACCTGCGCCGCGGCGACGCGCTCGCCTACCTGGCAGCCGTGCGTGAGCGGGTGCTCGCGCTGGCAGGGAGCGATCGCGCCGCGGACGCGACGCTGCACGAGCTCGTGCTGCGCCACGAGCAGCAGCACACCGAGACGATGCTGCAGACGATGCAGCTGGCGCACCTGCCGGCGCCCTCGGACGGCGATGCGCCAACTTTCGGACCATCTCCGGACGGGACGCTTGCCGGTCTGACCGGGCTCGAGCTCGTGGAGGTGCCGGCTGGCACCTGCACGGTCGGGGCGCCGGCTGATGGCTTCGCCTACGACAACGAGCGACCCCGGCACGGCCTCGACCTGCCCGCCTTCCGCATCGGCCGCACGGCCGTCACGAACGGGGCCTTCCAGGCCTTCATCGAAGGCGGCGGCTACGCCCGTCCGGAGTGGTGGACGCGCGAGGCATGGGCCTGGAAGGAGCAGTACGACATCGAGCGCCCAGCCGGGTGGACGGCCGACGGACGCGAGTGGCGGATGGACCGCTGCGAGCCGCTCGATCCGAGCAAGCCGGTCGTCCACGTCTCCTGGTTCGAGGCCGACGCCTTCGCCCGCGCGCACGACGCGCGCCTTCCCACCGAGACCGAGTGGGAGAAGGCGGCGACCTGGGACCAGCAGACGGGGGCCGCCCGCCCCCAACCGTGGGGGGACCTCGCTGACGCCGGTCCGAGCGTCGCCAACGTCGACCAGCGCGCCTTCGGCACCATCGCCGTCGGCAGCCAGCCCGCAGGCGCCTCCCCAGTCGGCTGCCTCGGCATGATCGGCGACACGTGGGAGTGGACGTCCGGTGGCTTCCACGGCTACCCCGGCTTTGCCGCCTACCCCTACCGCGAGTACTCCGAGGTCTTCTTCGGCGGCGACTACCACGTGCTGCGCGGTGGCTCGTGGGCGACGCGTGCGCGCGTTGCGACACCCATCTTCCGCAACTGGGACCACCCGCAGCGCCGGCAGATCTTTGCCGGGCTGCGCATAGCGAAGGACGCGTGAGCGAACCCCATGTCTTCGACCTTCCAGCCTGACATCACGATCGACGACCATCTCGACGAGGCACACGAGCGCGGGCTCGCCGAGGACGTGCTCGACGGCCTCACGCGCCCGTTCAAGGAGCTGCCGCCGAAGCACTTCTACGACGAGCGCGGCTGCGACCTCTTCGACCAGATCACCGAGCTGCCGGAGTACTACCCGACGCGCGCGGAGCGCTCGATCCTGCAGGCCCAGTCCGGAGCGATCGTCGCCGCGACGGGCGCCGCCGAGCTGGTCGAGCTCGGCTCGGGCACCGCCGCGAAGACGCGTGTGCTGCTCGACGCGATGGCGGCGGCGGAGCAGCTGCGCCGCTACGTCCCGTTCGACGTCGCCGAGTCGGTCGTGCGCGCGAGCGCCGAGGCGCTCGTCGAGGAGTACCCGGGCCTGCGCGTGCACGGGGTGATCGGCGACTTCGAGCGCCATCTCGATCGCATCCCGCCGCCGACGCTCGGCGAGCCGCGCGTCGTCGCGCTGCTCGGCGGCACGATCGGCAACTTCCCGCCCGGCAGCCGGCGACGACTGCTGCGCGAGATCGCCGCGCTGCTCGGTCCCGACGACCGCCTGCTCCTCGGCACCGACCTCGTGAAGGACCCGCGCACGATCGAGGCCGCCTACGACGACGCGGCCGGCGTGACGGCGGAGTTCAACCGCAACGTCCTGCAGGTGCTCAACCGCGAGCTGGATGCCGACTTCCCGCTTGCCGACTTCGAGCACGTCGCCTTCTTCGACCGCCGGAACGAATGGATCGAGATGCGGCTGCGGGCGCGACGGGCATGCGCAGTGCGCGTCGAGGCGCTCGGCCTCGACGTCGAGCTGAGCGAGGGCGAGGAGATTCGCACCGAGATCAGCGCGAAGTTCACGCGCGAGCGCGTCGAGGAGGACTTCGCCGCCGCGGGGTTGCGACTCGACGGCTGGCACACGGACGCGCAGGAGCGCTTCGCGCTGTCGCTCGGCGCACCGACCGCCTGGGCCGTCTGAGCGCGCGTTCGCGACCTTAAGCTCGGCGGCTATCTGGTGCGAATGCGGCGGCCGCTGAGCGACCTCGCGCCCGCGTAGCCGTGCGCACTGGCGCTCCCCACGCCGCCAACTTTCGTCCGACTTCGGCGTTCCAATTGCGGTGGCGCGCATAATGCCCACATGGAGAACGTCCTCGCCGATCGTGCGCCGATGCGTCTGCGCCGTCCCGCCCGTCTCCTGCAGTTCACGAGCGACGAGCGCCTCGTCACGCTCGTGCGCGGCGGCGACGAGGGCGCGTTCGAGGCGCTGTACGACCGACATCACCCCGCGATCCTCGGCTTCTGCCGTCACATGCTCGGCACGCGCGAGGAGGCCGAGGACGCGGTCCAGCACACCTTCCTCGCCGCCTTCCGCGATCTCGTCGGCAGCGAGAAGCCGATCGACCTGCGCCCGTGGCTGTTCGCGATCGCGCGCAACCGCTGCCTGTCGCTGCTGCGGGCCCGCCGCGCGCAGGTCGCGATCGAACTCGCCGAGCCGGCGACCGACGGGCTTGCCGCGACGGTCGAGCGGCGCGAGGACCTGCGTGAGCTGCTCGCCGATCTCGCTTGTCTGCCGGAGGACCAGCGCGCCGCGCTGCTGCTCGCCGAGCTCGGTGCGCTTGACCACACTGGCATCGCGACGGTGCTCGGCTGCCCGCGGGAGAAGGTGAAGGCACTCGTGTTCCAGGCGCGCACGTCGCTGGCCGCCAGCCGGGAGGCCCGCGCGACGCCATGCGAGGACATCCGTGTCGAGCTCGCGACGGCGACCGGCGCCGCACTGCGGCGCGGTCCGCTGCGCCGGCACCTGCGTACCTGCGACGGCTGCCGTGCATTCAAGACGGAGGTCGCGACACAGCGCAAGCTGCTGGCGCTCGCGCTGCCCGTCGTCCCGAGCCTCGCGCTGAAGGCAAGCGTGCTCGGCGGCAGCGGCGCGCCGGCAGCGGGCGGCGGAACCGCTTCCGCCGGGACGGCTGCAGTTGCAGGCACGACGTCGGGCGGAGGGCTCGGCGGCGGCCTGTTGGGAACCGTGGCGACCACCGGCGTGGGAAAGGTCGCCGTCTCCCTTGCGGTCGCCAGCGCCGTCGCGGGCGGCGGCGCGTTCACCGCGCAGCTCGAACAGCGGGGCTCGACGCACGCCGCCCCCGCACCGTCATATGTGGGTACGCCCGACAGTGCCCTAGACCCTCAGGCCGCGTTCGGCAGGCGAGCAGCACGTCACGGCGCATCGGACCTGCTGCCCGCGAGCGGCCCGGGACTCACGCCACAGGGGCAGACGCACCATCCGGCCGGGCCCAGCGCACTCGGCATCGTCGTTCCCACGCATACCCTCACCCCGACACCTGCCCATGGCAGCCCCGGTGCTGCTCATCTGCCCGTTCACCCCGCACCCGTGCTGGAGATCGGTCCAGCTCCTCTGCCGCCGCAGCCCCGGCAGGACAAGCAGCCGAGCAGCGCACCGCCCGGTCACACCGGGACGCCGCCCGGTCAGAGCAGCACGCCGCCCGGGCAAGCCAAGACCCCGCCCGGTCAGAGCACCACCCCACCCGGGCAGAGCACCACACCGCCCGGGCAAGCCAAGACCCCGCCCGGGCAGAGCACCACCCCGCCTGGGCAGACGAGGACACCGCCGCCCGGTCAGAGCACCACACTGCCTGGGCAGAGCAACATCCCAGGCCCCGCCGAAGCGCTTCCAAGCAGCGGCGGACAGTCCTTGCAAGGACCGGCGGGGGGCAGTTCCGCCAACGGAGCCCTACCTGCGGGTGCCGGAACGTCGTCACCTGGCCAGTCAGGCGCTTCGCACGGCCAGGCAAGCGGCCCACGTGGCCACGCCGGCTGAGCGCGGCGGCACGCCAGCTTCCCTGGGCGCCGGACAGGGTCGCCCACAAGTGACCAACCTCAGCGGGTACGGCACGTTCCAACCGGGGGAGAGCACCCACACGATGTGAAGGCTTTCCTCAACGCGGTCCCGCTCCCGATGTGGGTCCGCGGCTCATCGTCGGGCGGTCGGCCTCGAACTCTCTGCCGGGGTCGACTGCCCGGCGGTGGCGCGGCGAGCTCTACCGCTGCGAGTTGTACGGGCGCACGCGTTCGCCACGCGAGCGGCGGATTCCCCACAGCATCAGTGTCGCGACGCCGACCGAGACGACGATCCCGGCGCCGTCGGCGTGGAAGAGCACGCGCACGATCAGGCCGCCCACGAGCGCGCCGGCCAGGCCGAGCCCGATCGTCGCCGGAATCGACATCGGATCGGGGCCCGGCAGCGCGAGGCGTGCAAGCGCCCCGATGACCAGCCCGCTCAGGACGAGCAGCAGCAGGTAGGCGAGCAGGCTCATACGACGAGCCTACCCGCCTGCGCCGCTGCGTCTAGTTCAAACGCTCCACCAACATGGCCATGCCCATCCCGCCGGCGACACACATCGTCTCGAGTCCGATCGTCTTGTCGAGTGTCTCGAGGTCGTTGAGCAGTGTCGTCATGATGCGGGCGCCTGTCATCCCGAACGGATGGCCAAGCGCGATCGCGCCGCCGAACGGGTTGAGCTGCTCGTCGGCGATGCCCCACGCCTCTTGGCACGGGACGACCTGTGCGGCGAACGCCTCGTTGAGCTCGACGATGTCGACGTCGCTCATCGTCATGCCCGCCTGCGCGAGCACGTTGCGCACGGCCGGGAGCGGGCCGAGGCCCATGTACTCTGGCTCGAGCGCGCCGACCGCCGAGGCGATGATGCGCGCCTTCGGCTTCATGCCGAGCTCGCGCGCCTTCTCCTCCGACATCACGAGCACCGCCGCGGCGCCGTCGTTGAGCGGACAGGCGTTGCCCGCCGTGACGGTGCCGTCTGGCCGGAAGGCCGGCTTGAGCTGCGCGAGCTTCTCCTCGGTCGTGCCGGGGCGCGGCCCGTCGTCCTTCGTGACGGTCGCCTCGGGGACGGCCGCCTCCTCGCCCTGCTCGTTCGTCGCCGTGTGCTCGGGGACGACGACCGGGACGATCTCGGAGTCGAAGTGGCCGGAGGCCTGCGCCTCGACCGCGCGCTGCTGCGAGATCGCGGCCCAGCGGTCCTGCGCCTCGCGCGAGATGCCCTCGCGCTCGGCGACGTTCTCGGCCGTCAGGCCCATCGGGATGTAGACGTTGACGAGCGAGCCCTCGGAGCCGTCGAGCTGCGGGTGGAACGGCAGCGGGGCGCCCCCGCCGAGGCGCGAGACGGCCTCGACGCCGGCGGCGACGTACGTGTCGCCCTCGCCCGCTCTGATCGCATGGAAGGCCATGCGGAGCGTCTGCAGCGAAGAGGCGCAGAAGCGGTTGACGGTCGTGCCGGGGACCGAGATCGGCAGGCCGGCGAGGATCGAGGCGTTACGGGCGACGTTGTAGCCCTGCTCGCCCTCTCCGGCGGCTGCGCCCATCATCACGTCGACGATCGAAGCGGGATCGAGCTGCGGGTTGCGCTCCAGGAGCGCCCGCAGGGGGATGGCGGCGAGGTCGTCGGCGCGGACGTCCTTCAGCGAGCCCTTGACGGCACGGCCGATCGGCGTCCGGACGGCGTCGACGATGACGGCATCAGACATGAGGTGATTCCTTTCGATGAGGTGCCCGGCGGTCGCACTCCACGGGCCTGCGTTTTCCCCGGCGGTCGCACTCCACGGGGGCCTGCCGTGAAGGATAGGACGAACGGTGGCGTTCAGACGCCGATTGCCATGGATGTGCTGTAGACGTCGTGCGTGGACCGGCTTACCTTGGTCGCATGACCCTTGTGAATATCCAAGCTGCCCATGCACGCCTCCCTGAGCTGCTCGACTGCGTCGAGCAGGGCGAGCAGATCGTCATCGCGCGCAATGGCACACCCGTCGTGGAACTCGTCCCTTACGCGCGTCGAGCGAGCCGTGCACGCGCAGCATTCTTCGGTTCCATGAAGGGCCAGATCGACATGTCGCGCTTCGACGAGGCCGACGAGGAGATCGCCCGCGAGTTCGGGATGCTGGATTGAGGCTCCTGCTCGACAGCCATGTTCTGTCGGTCGTGAGCGTGGCAAGCGTGTGGGAGCTGGAGATGAAGCGTGTGAAGGGCACGCTCGACGTTCCGGCCGACACGGGCGCCCGCCTCAATCCAGCCGGTTTCGACCTGCTCGACGTCACGCTCACTCATGTCGTCCGCGCCGCGGAGCTTCCCTCCCATCACCGTGACCCGTTCGATCGGATGCTCGTCGCGCAGGCGCAAGCGGAGGGCTTGACGCTGGTCACCGCCGATGCCGCGCTCGACGCCTACGACGTGCCGATCATGTCGGCGCGGGTCTGACGCGCCGCTACAGCCCCAGCCCGCGCACGCCGTCCTCGTCCCAGCCGAGGTGGTGGGCGAGCTCGTGGCGGACGGTGCGGACGACCTGGCCGCGCAGCAGGTCGATGTCGTGCCCGAAGTCGCGCACGAGCGTGTCCTGGAAGACGACGATGCGCGCAAAGCCGTCGTGCGCGACGGTGGCGCCGTGATAGAGGCCGTACGCGTGGTGCTTGCGTCCTTCGGTGCCGACCACGACGGCGACGTGCTCCAGTGCGCGGTGGAACTCGAGCGGGAGCTCGTCCAGCGCAGATCTGACGAGCGCCTTGAAGTCTTCCTCGTTCCACGGATCGAAGCCGAGGTCGTCGTCATCCTCGTCATCGTCGAAGTCGTCGTCCCCCTCGCCCGTGAGCCCCTCGCGCGCGAGCTGCTCGCTGCGCTCCACGAGCTCGTCGAAGTCCCGCTCCGAGCGCGGGTTGCGCCAGTCCGCAAGGCGACCCGTCACCAGTGCGAGGATGAACGTGATCACGAGCGCGCCCGCGAGCGCGACGGCGATCCCCTGGAAGAAGCGCAGCGGGTAGGTCACCGCGAACCCTTCGAGCAGCGTGATTGCGAGGATCCCGAGCGTGAAGGCGGCGATCGCCGACCACGCGATCTGCGCGCCGGTCGGAAGTCTGGACCACATCATCCGAGCGTAGCCGCTCGGACCGCACCTCGGGACCGAACCGCGCGTACGTGCCTTACCGCAGAGCGCGGGCGATCACGAGCCGCTGGATCTCGTTCGTGCCCTCGTAGATCTGCGTGATCTTTGCATCGCGCATCATCCGCTCGACCGGATACTCGCTCACGTAGCCGTAGCCGCCGAGCACCTGGATCGCCTCGATCGTCACGCGCATCGCGTTGTCGGAGTTGAACAGCTTGGCCATCGCCGAGTACTTGCCGCGGTCGGCGTCGCCGCGATCGGCCTTCGCAGCCGCCTGGTAGAGCAGCTCGCGGCCGGCGGCCGTCTGCGTCTCCATGTCGGCGAGCTTGAACTGGATCGCCTGGAAGGCGTTGATCGGCTGGCCGAACTGTCTGCGCTCGCGCGCGTAGGCGGCGGCGTAGTCGGTCGCGCCCTGCGCGATGCCCAACGCTTGCGCGCCGATCCCGAGGCGCGACCAGTCGAGCGTGCCGAGCGCGACGTGCATCCCCTTGTCGACCTCGCCGATCAGGTTGGCGCCCGGGATGCGGACATCGTCGAAGATCGGCTGACCGGTCGGCGAACCCTTGATGCCGAGCTTCTTCTCCAGCTTGCCGACGCTGAAGCCGGGACGATCTCTCTCGACGACGAACGCGCTGATGCCGCGCGAGTGGCCGGCCTTCGGGTCGGTGACGGCGAAGACGACGTAGAAGTCGGCGACGCCGAGGTTCGTGATCCAGTTCTTCGTGCCGCTGACGATCCAGTCGTCGCCGTCGCGCACGGCCTTGCAGATCATGCCGCCGGGATCCGAGCCTGCCTCGGGCTCTGACAGCGCGAACGCCGGGGACCACTCGCCGCTGGCGCACTTCGGCAGGAACCTAGCTTTGAGTTCCTCGCTGCCGAACAGTCTGATCGGAAGCGTGCCGAGGTCCTGGACCGCGAGCATCAGGGCGCTCGAGGCGCATGCCTTCGCGACCTCCTCGATCGCGACGCAGAGCATCAGCGCGCCGGTACCGGTGCCGCCGTACTCGGCCTCGAACGGGAGTCCGAAGAGGTCGTGCTCCGCGAACAGCTGGCGAAGGTCCCAGGGATACTCCGCCTTCTCGTCGATCTCAGCGGCGCGCGGCGCCACGCGCTCGCGCACCATCCGGCGGATCGTGTCGCGGAAGGCGAGCTGGTCGTCGGTCAGGGCGTAGGAATCGGCAAGTGCGGACATGTCGCCGATGCTAGCCGCGCGGCCAGGACCGATACGCCGGTTCCCGCGGGTCGCTGGCCGGAAGCGCCCCGCGGGACCGGTCGTCCCCCGAGCGGGCTAGAAACCGCTGGGATGCCGTGCGACGTAGCCGGAACCGGAGCGCATGTCCGACTGCCAGCGCGACGGGCTCGCCCCGCTCGTGTCGAAGCGCAGGCCGGCGACGACCATGAAGGCGTGACCGGAGTTCGCGTAGATCGTGATCCAGCGTCCGCTGCCGCGCGAGCCCCATGACTCGAAGCTCGTCGAGTCGAGCTGCGTGTCGATCAGTCCGCCGCCGTGGAGCGCGTAGCTGACGGAGCCAGAGCAGTCATAGCCGTTGTCGTTCCAGGTTCCGTGGCCGCCGCCGTAGACGTAGGGCTTCGTGGCGATGCGATTGCCGGCCGCGATCACGGCCTTGATCGCGGCGGGTGCGTCGGCCGGCGCGACGGCCGTGCCGTCGGCGCGCAGGCGGGCGTGGCCGACAGGCGCGCTTGACGGTACGCCGTCGTCGCCCGCGCTGCCGCCCTCGCCCAGGTTGCGCAGTGACTGCACCGTCGCCGCACCGACGATCCCGTCGGCGGTCAGGCCGTGGGCGCGCTGGAAGCGCCGCACGTTGCTCTTCGTGCCGGGCCCGAAGACGCCGTCGACCGGGGTCGTGACGCCGGCGCGCGAGAGGTAGTCCTGCAGCACGCGCACGTCGTGGCCGCGCATGCCCTTCTTGAGCGTGCGGTCGCCCATGTGCTCGCTGCTGCCGCCTCCGCCCTGCTCGGCATGCTCCTGCGCGCGGGCGCGCCGCGCCGCGATCGTGCGCAGCGCTCTGCTCGTTCCGGAGCCGACGACGCCGTCGACCGGCATGTGATGGGAGCGCTGGAAGCGACGCACATTGCGCAGCGTCTGCGGGCCGAAGACCCCGGCGATCGGGGTCGCGAAGCCGGCGCGGGTGAGGAAGTCCTGCAGCACGCGCACATCGTGGCCGCGGTCGCCCTTGTGGAGCGTGCGGTCGCCGAGGTGCTCTGCGGCGAGTGCGCTCGATGGCGCGAGGGCCGCGGCGAGCACGGCAAGACCGATGACAAAACGCGAACGCCGGCGAACCGGCGCGATGACGGACGACACGGGTGCAAACCCCTTCTCTTTCGGGCGCCTGCGGGGTTAGCTGACGGGCTCGCGCAGAAAGAGCAGCGCTACGTCGCGGACTTGCGACGATTCGCCCCTGAGTCCCGTGTCCGGGTCTCTGTGGTTCCCCCGCTCCCCGGCTTTTTGCTGTGCCAGGGACTCGGCTGGGTACAAGCGACGGGCGGCAGACTAGCGACTTTGCGGCAGGAATGTCGCAAAAGGCAACGAATGGCGCGCCGGCGCAGCGTACGCCTGGACGCTCCTGCCAGCGTCGGCGGCCGCCCTCCGCCCCCACCGAGACGGGCCGGTAGGGTCGGCTCGATGCCTGCTCCGGCCGACGATCTCGAGCGCCTCGACCGTGCCACCGCCGAGCTCGACCCGCCGTTCGCGGCGGTCGATCTCGACGCCTTCCGCGCCAATGCCCGCGACATGCTCCGGCGTGCCGGCGGACGGCCGATCCGCCTCGCGAGCAAGTCGATCCGCTGTCGCGCGCTGCTGGAGCGGACGCTCGCCTCCGATCCCGGCTTCCGCGGGACGCTCGCGTTCACACTCCCGGAAGCGCTGTGGCTGGCCGACCATGGCCTGCGGGATCTGGTCGTCGCCTACCCGACCGCGGATCGAGCCGCCTTGCGCGCGCTGGCAGCCCGCGAGGACGACGCCGGGATCGTGGTCATGGTCGACGACGTCGCGCAGTTGGAGCTGATCGAGGCGGCGGTCGGGACGGGGAGCGCAGAGCGGCCGATCCGCGTATGCATCGACGTCGACGCGAGCTGGCGTCCGCTCGGCGGGCGGGTGCACATCGGCGTCAAGCGCTCACCGCTGCACACGCCGGAGCAGGTCGCCGCGCTGGCGCGCGCGATTGTCGCGCGACCGGGCCTGCGGCTGGTCGGACTGATGGCCTACGAGGCGCAGATCGCCGGGCTCGGCGATCGCCCGCCCGGCAAGCCAGTGCTCGGGCTTGCGCTGCGCGCCGTGCAGCGTGCCTCGGCGCGCGAGCTGGCGGAGCGACGGGCGGCAGTCGTGGCCGCGGTCGAGGCGATTGCGCCGCTCGAGCTCGTCAACGGCGGCGGCACCGGCTCGATCGAGTCGACCGCGGCAGAGTCCGCCGTGACCGAGGTGGCCGCCGGATCCGGCCTCTACGGGCCGACGCTGTTCGACGCCTACTCGCGCTTCACGCCGCTGCCGGCCGCGCTGTTCGCGCTCCCGGTGGTGCGGCGTCCCGCGCGAGGCGCAGTGACCGCGCTCGGCGGCGGCTACCTTGCGTCCGGCTCGGGCGACCGCGTGCGGCTGCCGCGCCCAGTCATGCCAGCGGGGCTGAAGCTCGATGGACGCGAGGGCGCCGGCGAGGTGCAGACGCCGCTGCTCGGCGCCGCCGCCGACCGCATGCGGATCGGCGACCGCGTCTGGTTCCGCCACGCGAAGGCGGGCGAGCTGTGCGAGCGGTTCTCCGAGCTGCATCTCATCGAGGGCGACCACGTGGTCGAGTCGGTGCCGACGTACCGGGGCGAGGGGCAGTGCTTCTTGTAGCTCAACGGCAGAGGGCGACTCTAACGCTCGACTTGAACGTCAGAGATAGTTCCCAGAACCCTTTTTGAGTAGGCGTTTGTGAACCGGCCGCCCGGATCGAGTCGCGCGCGCACCGCCTGCCAGTCGTCCCAGCGCGGATAGCGCGGACGGAGCGTCTCGGCCGTCTGGAAATGGCGCTTGCCCCAGTGCGGGCGGCCGTCGTAGCCGTCCATGATCGCCTCGACGGCGCGGAAGTAGGGCTCCCACGGCATCCCCTTGAACATGTGGACGGCGATGTAGCCGATCGGGCGCTCGTGCGCGGGACTCAGCAGCGCGTCGTCAGGCGCCACGAGCCGCACCTCGATCGGGAACGGCACCTCGAACCCGCGCGCCGGGATGAGCTCCATCACGCGCCGGACCACCTCGGCGAGGTGCTCGCGCGGCACTGCGTACTCCATCTCGGTGAATCTGACGAGCCGGAGCGAGGCGAAGATGCGGTCGCTGCGGTCGACCCGCGTGCTTGAGCCCGCCAGCCGCGTGACGGTGCGGTTGAGCTGCGGGATCCAGCGCGGGAACGACCGGCCGGCAAGGCAGAAGGCATGGAAGGCGTGGTTGGTCAGCAGGACGTCATTCGCCCATGCCCTTGCGCGCGAGCGGGGTCGTGGCGCTTCCTCCACGCGATTGTTCGTGCGCGTCAAGGCCGTGTCGCAGTGCGGAAAGACGAAGAACTCGAAGTGCTCGTTCTCCTCCCCCAGCTGTTCGAGGCGATCGAGCGTCTCGCCCAGCGGCGCCGGCTTGTCGGCGCCGCGCAGCGTGAACGCCGGCACGGCACGCAGCGTCACGGCTGAGATCACGCCAAGGCTGCCGACGCCGACGCGCGCCGCCAGGTAGGCCGTCGGATCGGGGTCGGACGCCGAGAAGGTCGCCGTCGAGCCGTCCGCGAGCACGAGCTCGACCGCCTCGACCTGCGCAGAGATGTTGCGCAGCCGCGCGCCTGTGCCGTGCGTCGCCGTCGAGATCGCGCCTGCGATCGACTGCACGTCGATGTCACCGAGGTTCTCGAACGCAAGCCCATGCTGCGCGAGCGCCGCGCTCAGCGCGTTGATCGTGATGCCGCCCTCGACCCGCACGAGACCGCTCCCGCGGTCCACGTCGAGCACGCGATCCATTCGCTCGAGGCTCAGCAGGCGCCCGTCGGTGCAGGCCGCATCTGTGAACGAGTGCCCGCTGCCGGCGACGCGCACCCGCTCGCCGGCGGATGCGGCCCGCTCCAGCGCCGCCGCGATCTCCGCCGTGCTCGTCGGGCGCTCGAGCGCAACCGGCGCGCACTGCTGGTCTCCCGCCCAGTTGCGCCACATGCCGATCAGCCTACGTGCGGCGGCTGGCCGAGGGAGCGGTACCTGCGGCCGGCGCTGCGGTGCCCCGGCGCGCGACGGAGCGGCCCGCCGGGCGGAAGCCGGGCAGCACGAACGCCACGCGCGCACCCCCCTCCGGCGAGACGCCGGCGGAGATGCGCCCGCCATGCGCCTCGACGATCGCCCGCGCGATCGCCAGCCCGAGCCCAGCGCCGCCCCTGCCGCGGGCGCGCGCGCTGTCGAGGCGGTGGAAGCGGTCGAACACGCGGTCGCGCTGCTCGGGCGGGATCCCGGGGCCGTCGTCCTCGACCGCGATCTCGATCCAGCCGCGCGGTTGCGCCGTGACGCACACGCGCACGAGCCCGTCCGGTCCCGTGTGCTCGACCGCATTGCGCCCGAGGTTGCGCACCACCTGCGCGAGGCGGTCCTCGTCGGCGCGCAGCGTGCCGTCCGGCACGTCGCCGAGCTCGAAGCGCCGCTCGGCGGCGAGCGTGAGCGAGTCGAACAGCTCGGTCACGAACGGCCGCAGGTCGAGTGGCGCCGGCCGCAGCAGCTCGCCCTCGTCCGCGCGCGCGAGCAGCAGCAGGTCCTCGACCAGCCGCTCCATCCGCACCACCTCGGTGCGCACGACCTCGTCGACGTGGCGCACGTCCGCCGGCGTGACCTCGCGCTGGCGAGCGAGCACTTCGAGCTGCCCGCGGATCACCGTCAGCGGCGTGCGCAGCTCGTGCGAGGCGTCGGCGACGAAGCCGCGCTGGCGCGCGAACGCGTCCTCGAGGCGGTCGAGCATGCGGTCGAACGAGTCCGCCAGCACGCGCACCTCGTCGTTGCGGCCGCGCGCGTCGATGCGCTTGGAGAGGTCGCCCGCGCGGACCTGAGCGGCGGTCGCCGCCATCCGCCGCAGTGGGCGCGAGAGACGCGTCGCAAACGCGAAGCCGAGGACGATCGCGGCGAGCAGCGTCGCCGTGCCGGCGAACAGGAACGTGCGCGCAACGCCGCTCTGTGCGCGCGTCACGCCCTCGGTCGGCTCACCGACGCCGATCGTGGCGACCCGGCGCCCATCGCGCAATGCCGGGATCACGTACAGGCGGACGGGCTCGCCGTTGACGGTGATGTTGGAAAACCCGAGCGGCGCGGTGCGGACGGCGCGCGCCTCAGGGCTTTCGCGATGCGGGCCGGCCACGTTGCGATCGAGCGTCCCGCTCTCGGCCGGGTTCAGCTCGGGCTGATTGGAGACGATCCCACCGCCGGCGACGCGCACGACGTACAGGCGCGGCGTGACCGTGAAGGTGACCTGGTCGGCGATGTAGCGCTGCGCGACCCGGGTGACGTGTCTGCGCGTCACCTTGAGGACGGGGATCTTCTGTTCGAAGGCGGTCGCCTCCTGACGCAGGTCCTGGTCGATCTGCGCCTGCACCTCGGTGCCGGTGCCGCGGTAGGTGGCGACAAACGCCGTGCCGAGCGCCGCCGCGAGGATCACCGCGATCGCGAGCGCCAGACGCGCCCGCAAGCTGCGGAACCAGGGGACGCGCGCGCGGGTGCCGGTGTCGGGCGGGGTGACCGCTCGCCGTGCCATCGCGTCAGGAGCGGGTCGTGAGGCGGTAGCCGACGGAGCGCAGCGTGTCGATCGGCGCCGGGCGGCCCGGCAGCTCGAGCTTGCGCCGCAGGTAGCGGACGTAGACCTCGACGACGTTCGTGCCCGGATCGAAGTCGTAGCCCCACACAGCGCTGAGGATCTGCTGGCGGCTGAGCGCCTGGTCGGGATGGCGCAGGAAGTACGCGAGCAGGTCGAACTCGCGCGCGGAGAGACGCAACTCGACGCCGTCGCGCGCGACCTTGCGGCCGAGCAGATCGAGCTCGATGCCGGCGGCCGACAGGCTCGTCGCGTCGCGCTGGCGCGGCGTGCGCAGATGGGCGCGCACGCGGGCGGCCAGCTCGTCGAAGCTGAACGGCTTCGTGACGTAGTCGGTCGCACCGCCGTCGAGCCCGGCGACGCGGTCGTCGACGGTCGCGCGCGCGCTGAGCATCACGACCGGCAGCTCGGGCTTCTCCCGCCGGATCGCCTGCAGCACGCCAAGGCCGTCCTTGCCCGGAAGCATCACGTCGAGCACGACAAGATCGACGTCCTCCGACAGCGCCCGCCGTTCCCCCTCCAGCCCGTCGCCTGCGCACGAGACCGCATGCCCTTCGGCCTGCAGACCGCGCTGGATGAAGTCCGCGATCGCCGTCTCGTCCTCCACGACCAGGATGCGCATGGAGCAATCGTAGGTCAGCGTGTCCAGCCTGGCCTCGACGCAGCCGGCGCATCTGCCCGGTGCGCGTCCTACGATCGCGCGCATGCGCTCGCTCGGCCCCGGTCTCGCGCTCGCTGCAATGCTCGTCGCGGCGGTGCTCGCGGGCGCGGTCGTCGACGCTGCCGCACTCGACTGGACCTCCACTGCCTCGCGCACCGTCAGCGCCGCCGGCGATGGCTGCGGCAGCAGCGTGACGGAGACCGTGCGCGCCCGTCGCGGTGCGTTTGACCTCAGAGCACTGACGGCCGTCGGCACGACCGCGACCGACGACGTGACCGACGAGGTGGTCGCGCGTGTCACGGCGGCGACGCCGGTCGCCGACGCCGGCGGAGGGATCCCCGGCGTCGCGTTCACGCTGACCGGATCGGACGACGTGTGCGCGAACCCCGAGGAGTATCCGGACGGCTGGAGCACTGGACAGGAGCTGTCAATCAGCTACGTGCGCCGCGAACCCGTCTTCTTCCACGAGTTCTACGACAGCACCAACCACCTCTCGCGGCAGCGCCCCCGTTGGATCCACGGCGGCTCGGACTTCGGCTGGACGCGGATCCGCTGGAGCAGCTGGGGCGGCGAGACCGCGAGCGGACATGGCGTCGAGTACTGGGTCAAGAAAGATCGCGTCCCCTACAAGACCCTGCGCTTCCCCGAGCGGTTCACCCTCGGTAACCCGCAGCGCTGCCACGGACAGTGGCGCTACCTGCATTGGGAGATCGTGCGTACGACGCGCCGTCCGCGCGTGTTCGCGCCGCATCGGCAGTCGATCGACCTCACCTGCGACGGCGGCATCTACGCCTGATTGTCAGGCGACTGTCCACGTGTCGCCAGCGTGCAGGAGGGCATCGAGCATGGTCGTGTCCGCGACCGTGCGCGGCGCGGAGTCGGACGCCGCCGCAGCGGCGCCGTGGAGCGGGCGCTCGACGGCGCGGAAGATGCCGATCGGCGTCGGTTCCGTCGGCCGGTCGGCGAGGCGGGAGAGCGCGAAGGCGAGGCTCGGGTCCTCGCGGTGAGCGTCGTGGACGAGCAGCGCGTCCTCGCCGACGTCGGCCACGTCCACGAGCTGCAGGTCGCCGTCGGCGCCGCGCGCGACGCCATGGGCGCGATCGACCCCGAAGCGGATCGGCTCGCCGTGCACCAGGCGGATCTGACTCGCCTCGCGCGTGTCCCTCTCGGTCAGCTCGAAGAACGCGCCGTCATTGAAGACGGGGCAGTTCTGGTAGATCTCGACGAACGCGGTTCCCTCGTGCGCGGCCGCCGCGCGCAGCACCTCGGCGAGGTGCGCGCGGTCGCGGTCCAGCGAGCGGGCGACGAACGTCGCCTCCGCGCCGAGCGCCAGTGCGAGTGGGTTGAACGGCCGGTCGTGCGAGCCGAACGGCGTCGACTTCGTGATCTTGCCGCGCTCGCTCGTCGGCGACGCCTGGCCCTTGGTCAGCCCGTAGATCTGGTTGTTGAAGAGGAGGATCTTCACGGGCACGTTGCGCCGCAGCGCGTGGATCAAGTGGTTGCCGCCGATCGAGAGTGCGTCGCCGTCGCCGGTGACAATCCAGATCGACAGGTCGGGGCGCGTCGTCGCGAGGCCGGTCGCGAGCGCCGGCGCGCGGCCGTGGATGCCGTGCATCCCGTACGTGTCCATGTAGTAGGCGAAGCGCCCGGCGCAGCCGATCCCGGTCATGAAGACGATCCGCTCCGGCGGGATCCCCAGCTCGGGCATGAATCCCTGAACGGCGGAGAGGATCGCGTAGTCACCGCAGCCCGGGCACCAGCGGGTCTCCTGATCGGACTGGAAGTCCGCCTTCGCGAGAGCGCCGTTGCCGTTCGCGGGCGGCCTGCCGACGGCGGTCACTCCATCGCCTCCACCATCGCCGCCTCCAGCTCGGCCGCGAACAGCGGCTGGCCCGTGATCTTCGTGTGCGAGTGGACGTCGACGAGGAAGTGGGCGCGCAGCAGCTGCGCCAGCTGGCCGCTGTTCATCTCCGGCACGAGCACGCGCGGGTAGGCGCGCAGCAGCGCGCCGACGTTGGGCGGCAGCGGGTCGAGGTGGCGCAGGTGGGCGAGCGCGACCTTCAGGCCGCGGTCGCGCACGCGGCGCGCGGCCGCGCGGATCGAGCCATAGCTCGATCCCCAGCCGAGCACGAGCAGCTCCGCGCCGTCGTCCGCGTCGACGGCGAGCGCCGGCAGCTCGCGCTGGATGTGGGCGATCCGTTCCGCGCGCAGGCGCGTCATCGTCGCGTGGTTGGCGGGGTCGTAGGAGATGTTGCCGGTGCCGTCCTCCTTCTCCAGCCCGCCGATGCGGTGCGCGACACCGGGCGTGCCTGGCGGCGCCCACGGGCGCACTCCGCGCGCGTCGCGCGTGTAGGGCATGAATGGTTCCCGGGATTCGGCTCCCACCCGCCCCGGGGCGAATGCCGGGTCGATCTCAGGCAGCGTCGTCACGTCGGGGATCCGCCACGGCTCCGACGAGTTCGACAGGAAGCCGTCGCTCAGCAGGATCACCGGGGTGCGGTACTCGACCGCGAGGCGCGCGGCTTCGAACGCCGCCTCGAAGCAATCGCCCGGCGTCGCGGCTGCCAGCACCGGCAGTGGCGACTCGCCGTGGCGGCCGTGCAGCGCCTGCAGCAGGTCGGACTGCTCGGTCTTCGTCGGCATCCCGGTCGACGGGCCGGCGCGCTGCACGTCGATCACCACGAGCGGCAGCTCCAGCATCGCCGCGAGACCGATCGTCTCGGCCTTCAGGTCCATCCCCGGGCCGCTCGTCGCCGTCACGCCGAGGTGGCCGCCGAAGGCGGCGCCGAGCGCCATCCCGGCGGCGGCGATCTCGTCCTCCGCCTGGATCGTGCGTACCCCCGCGCCTGCGTGGCGCGAGAGCTCGTGCAGCAGCTCCGAGGCGGGCGTGATCGGGTAGCTGGCGAGCAGCAGCGGCAGGCCGCTGCGCGCCGAGGCGGCGAGCAGGCCGAGCGCGGTCGCGGTCGTGCCGTTGACCTGGCGGTAGGTGCCGGGCGCGACGTCGGTGGCCGGCGCGACGCGGTACTGCACGTCGAGCAGCTCGGTCGTCTCGCCGAAGCTCCAGCCGGCGCGAAAAGCAGCGAGGTTGGCTGCGCGCGAAGCCGGCTTGTTGGCGAACTTCGCCTCGATCCAGCGCTCGGTGACCTCGGTCGGGCGACCGTAGAGCCACGACAGCAGGCCGAGCGCGAAGAGGTTCTTCGCTCTGCCGGCGTCGCGCGTGCCGACGCCGTCGAGGCCCTCGGCCGCGCGCGTGGTGAGCGTCGTCATCGGCACGCGGTGCAGACGGAAGTCGCTCAGCGTCCCGTCCTCCAGCGGGTTCGCGTGGTAGCCGGCCTTCTCGAGGTTGCGCTTCGTGAAGGCGTCCTCGTTGGCGATGATCGTGGCGCCGCGCTCGAGCGTCGCGAGGTTCGCCTTCAGCGCCGCCGGGTTCATCGCGACGAGCACGTTCGGCGTGTCGCCCGGCGTGAGGATGTCGCGCGAGGCGAAGTGGATCTGGAAGGCGGAGACGCCCGGGATCGTGCCAGCCGGCGCGCGGATCTCCGCCGGGAAGTCGGGCAGCGTCGCGAGGTCGTTCCCGAGCAGGGCCGTAGCGTCGGTGAAGCGTCCACCGACCAGCTGCATGCCGTCCCCCGAGTCGCCCGCGAAGCGCACGACCACGCGCTCGCGCTGCTCGACCGTCTTGCCCACGTCCGACCTTTCCCCCTCGTGGCCTACGTTCGATCCTACACGCATGCACTCGCACGGAAGCCGGGTCTTAAACACGGAAGGCCCCCTCGCGAAGGCCTTCGAACGTGCGACTGCGGTACGCGGTCCTAGATGGCGGAGACGTTGACCGCCTTGGGGCCCTTGTCGCCCTGCTCCTCCTCGTAACTCACCTTCGAGCCCTCGGCGAGCGAACGGTAGCCCTCGGAATTGATGCCGCTGTGATGGACGAAGAGGTCGCGGCTGCCTTCGTCAGGCGTGATGAAGCCGAAGCCCTTCTCGTCGCTGAACCACTTCACGGTTCCGGTCGGCACGTGTGCCCTCCACTGCTGGTGTGCTGCATGCGCGGAGGATGCTTGTGGCAACGGTCCCGCGTACGTCGCACTGCTTTCTGCCGGGTTCTCCCCCGGCCTTACGGGGCAGAACGTACCAGGCGTCCCAGCGACTCGCCAGTCGTCTCTGAAGCTCGCTGGACGGCGGTGTGTCAGTCGCCGAGACGCGAGATGCGGGCGAGTGCCTCGTGGATCTCGACGACGCGCAGGCGAACCGGATCGCGCTCGGGGCGATCGTGCACGAGATCCCATGTGCGATCGGCGATCTCGCGTGCGTTCTCGGCCGTTGCCGACTCCCAGAGGCGGTCGACGAGCAGCAGCTCGAACTGCTGCACCTGCTGCTCGGGCGGGCCGGGCTGCAGTCTCGGCAGCGCTTCGCCCGTGACCTCGCGCCACATGCCGGTGGCGACGAGCAGACGGTTGCGGAGGGTCACGGGATCCATGTCGGCGGCATCCTAGACAGGATGGCGCCGCGTCAGCGCGCCGGTCGGCGCGCGGTCACCGTGCGTTCACAGCGCCGGCAGCGCCTGTCGGACGCTCAGCAAGGGCGCGAACGGGTCGCCATGCTCGGCGACGCGCGCGAGCACGGCGGCCGGGTCGAACGTGAGGGCGTTGGCCGCGCCGGTGTCGTGGGCGGCGCGCAGCTCCTCCCATGTGAGCGGCGTTGAGACAGTCGGCTGCTCGCGCGCACGCACGGAGTAGACGGCGACGGTCGTCTTGTGTGGGTCGTTCTGGCTCCAGTCGACGAGCACCTTGCCGGCGCGCAGCCGCTTCGTCATGCGCGAGACGACGAGCTCCGGCATGCGCTGCTCGAGCAGCGTCGCGACCCGGTGCGCGAAGGCCTTCGCGTGCTTGTAGGTGGGACCGCCCTCGCCGAGCGGCACGTACACCTGCAGGCCCTTGCCACCGGACGTCTTGACGACGCTGACGAGCCCAAGCCGCTCGAACAGCCCGTGCAGCACGAGCGCCACCTCCGCGCACTCGGCGAGCCCGGCCGGCTCGCCGGGGTCGAGGTCGAAGACGACGGCGGTTGGGTGCTCGAGGTCCGTCGCACGATGGAGCGGCGCATGCAGTTCGATCGCCGCCTGGTTGCCGAGCCATGCGAGCGTCGCCGCCTCCTGCACGAGCGTGTAATCGATCCGCCGTCTCTCGCCGGTGCTGTAGATCGCGGCGGTCTCGATCCAGTCGGGACGATGCTCGGGAGCGTTCTTCTCGTAGAACGTTCTGCCCTCGACGCCGTCGGGCCAGCGGCGCACGGTGAGCGGCCGGTCGCGCAGATGTGGCAGCAGCGTCGGCGCGATCTGCGCGTAGTAGGCGATCAGATCGCCCTTCGTGAAGTCCGCCTGCGGGAACAGCAGCTTGTCGCGGTTGGTGATGCGCAGCTCGCGGCCGCCGAGCGCGGCCACCACCGGATCCTGCACCGCTGCTGTGCCGCCGGCCTCGGCGACGACCTCGGCTGCGGGCTTGTCGTCGCGGAGCCCCTTGAAGACCGACTGGCGCACGAGCCCTTCCTGCGTCCAATCGCTGAACTCGACGTCCGCGAGCAGCTGCGGCGCCGCGAATCTCGCGCCCTTCGGGACCGGGCCGGAGGCGAACGGGCTGCGCGGCCGGCGCAGCGGCTCCAGCCGCCGCTCCAGCTTGTCGAGCATCGCCTCGCTGAACCCGCTGCCCACGCGGCCCGCGTAGCGCAGGGGACCACCAGGCTGCTCGTGGACGCCGAGCAGCAGCGCGCCCACGCAACCGGCGCGTCTTCCCTCCCCCTCGGTCCAGCCGCCGATCACCAGCTCTTGACGGTGGCGGTTGCGCAGCTTGCGCCACGCGCCGCTGCGGCGCCCCGGCTCGTAGCGACTGTCGAGGCGCTTGGCAACGATCCCCTCCAGGCCCTGCTCGCGCGTCGCATCGAGCAGCGCCTGCCCGCCACCGCTGTGAAAGCGCGGCGTGCGCCATGCCGAACCCTCGAGTCCGAGCTGCTCCAGCAACCCGCGGCGGCGCTCGTAGGGCAGCTCGAGCAGGGACCGGCCATCGAGGTGGAGCAGGTCGAACGCCATGTACTGGACTGCCTGTGCTTTGGCGGCGCGTCTGATCGCGGCCTCGCCTTCGGCGTTCATGCGCGATTGCAGCCGCTCGAAGCTCGGGCGGCCATGCTCGTCAAACGCGACGAGCTCGCCGTCGAGCAGCAGCTCGTGCGCACCGAGCGCGCGGCCGAGCGCGCGCAGCTCCGGATAGCGCGCGGTGATCTCGCGCTGCGTGCGGCTCTCGATCCGCACGTGCCCGTGATCGCTCCACAACAGCGCGCGGATGCCGTCCCATTTGACCTCGTAGCCCCAGCGTTCGTCGTCGTGGGGCAGCCCAGCGTCGTCGGCGCGCGCGAGCATCGGGGGCATGTGCGGCGGCAGCGGGGTGCGCAGCGGGTCCGAGGGCGGGCCGAGCCGGTGGATCATCCAAGGGTCCCCGGCCTCCGCGCCCGCCGCCTCTCCGGCCGCACGCCGCCGACCGATCGGGAACAGTCCGTAGCGGCCCGCGAGTCGCTCGCCGCGCAGCGTCACCTCGACCTTGCGGTCAGTCCACTCGTGCGTCTCGTAGGAGCCGGCGTCGAAGATCTCCATCGTGCCGGCGCCGTAGCTGCCGGCGGGGATCTCGCCGTCGAACTGGAGATACTCGAGCGGGTGGTCCTCCGTGCGGATCGCGGCGCGGTCGTCGTGCGGATCCAGCGGGACGCCGCGCGGCAGCGCCCATGAGGCGAGCGTGCCGTCGCGCTCGAGCCGCAGGTCCCAGTGCAGCCGGGAGGCCGCATGTTGCTGGACGACGAAGCGCGGGGCGGCCGCGTCGGTGGGGTCGGCGGCCGCGCCGGCGGGCTCGCTCGTCCTCTCGAAGTCGCGCTTGGCGCGGTAGTCGCGCAGGCGGTCGGGATCGCCCATGGCGGGGACCGTACATCGCCTCGCTGGGGATCGGACATTCGTCCAGCGTGCGGGAAAGCGGCCGAAGATCGCCGGCTCGCGGTCGATGGCTCGGAAGGAATGCCCCGTTCGCGCATCTCGCTCGTCGCACTGCTGGCGCTCGTGACCGCCGCGCTGCTGGTTCCCGTCGGATCGGCCGCCGCCCACCGCCACGCCCGTCACAGCGCAGGCGCGTGCAGCGCCTCCCACGCCGACGTGCGCGCCGCGACGATCAGGCGCGCGCGCGACGCGACGCTCTGCCTGCTGAACCGCGTCCGTGGGCGGCATGGGCTGCCTGGCTTCCGCCTGAACGCGAAGCTCTCGCACGCTGCGCGCCGGCACTCGCGCGACATGGTCCGTCACCGCTACTTCGCGCACAACTCGCGCAACGGCCGCTCGCCGTTCGACCGCATGCGCGCGACGCACTATGTGCCCCGCAACGCGACGTGGTGGCTGGGCGAGAACATCGGCTGGGGCAGCGGCCGGCTGGCTGAGCCCGCGTCGCTCGTGCGCGCGTGGATGCATAGCCCGCCGCACCGCGCGAACATCCTCAGCGGCCGCTTCCGCGACATCGGGATCGGGATTGTTCCCGGTGCTCCGGTGGGCGGTGGTGGCGCGACGTATACGACCGACTTCGGTCGGCACTCCTGACGCTCGTCGCTTCGGCGTCGTTGGCAGGCGCGAGGCGCCGAGCCTTGCCCTGCGAGCCGCTGAAACAGACGCCTCGCAGTCCAAGCTCGCGCCTCGCGCCGTCAGCACGCCGTGTGCTGCGGGCGATAGCGTCCGGCGGCGATGGCTGATTTGAACGAGCTGTGGCTGGCGCGGCATGGCGAGACGGAGTGGAGCCTGTCGGGGCGCCATACGGGTCGGACCGACGTTCCGCTGACGGCTCGTGGTGAGGAGCAAGCGGCGGCGCTGGGTTCGCGACTTCGCGGGGTCTCGTTCGCGTTGGTGCTGGCGAGTCCGTTAGAGCGAGCTCGACGGACGGCGGAGCTGGCGGGGTTCGGCGACGCGCTGGAGTTCGACTCGGACCTCATGGAGGTCGACTACGGGGAGTACGAGGGGCGCACGACGGCGGAGATCCATCGCTCGCGGCCGGACTGGGACCTATGGCGCGACGGCTGCCCCGGCGGCGAGACGATCGCCGAGGCGGCGGCGCGAGCGGAGCGGGTGATCGCGCGGGTGCGCACGGTCGACGGACCGGTGCTGCTCGTTGGTCACGGTCACCTCACACGCACGTTGGCCTCCCGCGCGCTGACCCTCGACCCCGACCACGGTCGCCACCTCGCGCTCGACCCCGCGAGCCTCTCGATCATCGGTGCCGAGCACGCGGCTCCGGCGTTGTGGCTGTGGAACGACGCGAGCCATCTGCTCGCGCGGTCGTAGTGTCGCCGCTGTTGCGCTGAATCGTTGCGAAGCAAGCGAGTGCTGCGTGCCGCTCGTCCATAGCTTCGGCGGATGCCGCCGCGACGAGAGCGAAGCTACGAGGAGATCCTCGGGCGCAACCGGATGATCGTGCGGTGGGAGATCGAGCGCGACGTCGTGCGCTTCGCCGTCACGCTGCTTGCGATCGTCGACGGCGTCTGGCGGACGGTCATCGTGTTTGACTGCTCTCACGGCGACCGCAACGACCGCCATCGCTACTCCCATGATGGCGTCAAAGGTCCCGCTGTCACATTCCACCACGGAACTCCCAGCGAGGCGATGAACGACGCCATCGACTTGATTAGAGCTGACCACGAGAGGATCATCGAGCGATGGCGAGGATGAGCAACGGGACAGCATCTGCCGCACAGCTCGCAGCGAACCGCATCTGCGACGCGTTCGTCAAGGCGGCGAACGCCGACGAGAAGCTTCCGTTCCCCAACGGCTCGTGTGTCATCCCGTCCGACGTCGTGACGGACGATGAGATCCGCGAGAGTCACGAGCGTGGCAAGACGGTCGTCATCGTCGACGAGCACGAGCACGTCACCGTGCTGCCGGCGCCGGATCCCTCAATCGCCGAGCGCGAGTCCGACCGCTTCTGGGACGAGCTCCGCGCGCAGCGGTGACGCGACCGGCGTGAGCGCCGGCGACACCGCCAGAGGCGCGAGCGCCTCGGCGCGGTAGGCGGGCTTGGCGAGCAGCAGATGGACGTCGGAGATGCGTCGCTCGCGGAAGCCGGCTTCGCAATAGGCGAGGTAGAGGTCCCACATGCGGCGGAAGCGCTCGTCGTAGCCGAGCGTGCGCAGCTCGGGCCATGCATCGTGGAAGCGGGCGCGCCAGCACTGCAGGGTGCGCGCGTAGTGGGGCGTGATGTCGTCGAGGGCGACGGAGCGCAGGTCCGTGCGGCGGGCGAGCGAGCGCTCGATCGCGTGCATCGAGGGCAGCGTTCCGCCGGGGAAGACGAACGCGTTGATGAAGCCGGTCGACGCCTTCTCGATGCGGAAGACGCGATGCGGGTGGACGATCGCCTGCAGCAGCATCGCGCCGTGTGGCTCCAGCAGGTGGCTGCAGGCGGCGAAGTAGGTGTCGAGGTGCTCCCAGCCGACCGCCTCGATCATCTCGATCGAGACGAGCTTGTCGTAGCGGCCGCGCAGGTCGCGGTAGTCCTGGAGGAGCACGGTGACGCGATCCTCCAGACCGGCGGTGCGCACGGCGCCGCTGGCGTAGGCGTGCTGCTCGCGCGAGATCGTCGCGGTCGTGACGTGCGCGCCGTAGTGCCGTGCCGCGTGCAGCGCGAGCCCGCCCCAGCCGGTCCCGATCTCCAGCAGCCGCTCGCCGGGCGTCAGCTGGAGGCGCTGGCAGATGTGGTCGAGCTTGGCGAGCTGCGCCTCGTGCAGCGTCGTGTCGGGCCGCTCGAAGATCGCGCTCGAGTACATCATCGTCTCGTCGAGGAAGCGCGAGAAGAGCGTGTTGCCGAGGTCGTAGTGGGCGGCGATCCGTTCGCGCGCGCGGGCGCGCGTATTCGCTCGCAGCCGCCATGCCGTCTGCTGCCATGGCGCCGTCAACGGCAGCAACCGCTCGCGCCAGCGGTCGAGCGCCGGCATCGCGCGCGCCGCGATCCGCACGAGCGCGACGAGGTCGTCGCAGTCCCACAGGCCGTCCATGTAGGCGCGGCCTGCGCCCGCGCCGCCGGACAGCAGGGAGGTGTGGAAGGCGGCGTCGTGGACTTCGATGCGGGCGTGCAGCGGCGGACTGCCTGCAGGCGTGCCGAAGGTGCGCAAGGCGCCGTGCTCGCGCAGCTGGATCGTGCCGCCGCGTGCGCGGTCGAGCAGCGCATGGACGGCGCATCGCGCAACCCGCTGGCGGGCGCTCACGGGGCCTCCGGACGTGAATGCCAGCGTGCGCCCTTCAGCCGCAGCCGGAGCGCTTGGCCGTAGATCCCGCCCAGCACGCGCAGCGTCATCGCGGGGTGGCGGACGAGCACGCGCGTGAGGCTCGTGCGCGTGATCTCCCGACGGCGCAGCGCAAGCTGCGCGTCGAACACGAGCGCGCCGTCGGGGTCGCGGTTCTCGATCGCGACCGCGAGCCGCTCGCCTGGCGTCTCCACGCGCCAGCGGTACGTCATCTCCATCGGCATGAACGGCGAGACGTGGAGGGCTTTCTCGTGCCGGCTCTCGAGCACGTGATCAGCATTCCCCTCCCCCGCGACCACGTATGCGTGACGCTCTCCCCAGGGCGTGTTCGTCACCTCGGCGACGACCGCCTCGACGCGGGTGCCATCGGGCGCCAAGCACCAGTAGAAGACGACTGGGTTGAAGCAGTGGCCGAGGTAGCGCAGGTGGGCGAGCATCCGCACCGGCCCGGTCGGGCGGAAGCCGAGCCGCTCGTGCACGAGGTCGCGCACGGCCGTGTCGAGTGGAACCGCGGCGTCGCCGAGATAGTCCGCGCGGCGAAAGCGGGCGAGGGCGCGGCGGCGCGCCGACCACAGCGGATGACCGTCGAACAACTGCGGCAGCTCGGCCAGGTCGATGTACATCAGGAACAGCGGGAAGCGGAAGGCGTGCGCGATGGGCGTGCGGCGCCGATGGGTCACGACGCCCTCGTAGATTGCGCTCGCCCAGGGATCCGCGCCGAAGTGTCCTGTCCCGGCGTCGTCCTGCGACAGCAGGACAGGACGCTCGGCAGGTGCGGAGCGCGTGGCCGGCGGCGTCACAGCCTGCCCCCCAGCCGCTCGCAGGCGCGCAGCGCGCTGACGACGCCGTCCTCGTGGAAGCCCCAGCCCCAGTACGCGCCGCAGTACGACGTCCGCGGTACGCCGTCGAGCTCGTGACGGCGGCGCTGTGCGGCGACGCCCGCCGACGTGAAGACCGGGTGGTCGTAGCGGAAGCGGTCGAGCACGTGCTCGGGCGCCACGTCGGCGTCGCGGTTGAGCGTGACGAGCAGCTCGCGGTCGGCGTCGAGCCGCTGCAAGCGGTTCATCAGGTAGGTGACGGTCGGGCGGCCGGGCTCGCCGTCGAGCAGGTGGTAGTTCCAGCTTGCCCACGCGCGACGGCGGCGCGGCAGCAAGCCTCGATCGGTGTGCAGCGTGACGTCGTTGCGCTGGTAGGGGAACGCGCCGAGCAGCTCATGCTCGCGCTCGCTCGCGTCGGCGAGCATCCGCAGCGCCTGGTCGCTGTGCGTCGCGATCACGACGTGGTCGAAGCGGGCCGGCTCGCCGCGCAGCGGGGTGAGCTCGACGTGCTCGGCGTGGCGCGCAATCGCGCGAATCGGCGTCGCGAGGCGCACGTGCCGCTCGCCGAGCCGCCGCACGATCGCCTCGACGTAGCGGCGCGAGCCGCCCGTGATCGTCCGCCACTGCGGGCGGTCGCGGAAGCCGAGCATCCCGTGGTTGTCGAAGAACTCGACGAGGAAGCGCGCGGGGAACGACCACAGCTGGCGCGGATCCGCCGACCACACGGCGGCCGCCTGCGGGACGATCAGCCTTTCGACGAAGGCGCGCGAGTAGCGGCGCTCCTCGAGCCACGCGCGCAGCGAGACGTCGGACCCGCCCGCCCGCGGCCCCGCGAGCAGCGTGCGCGCCTCCCTGTTGAAGCGCACGAGGTCCGCGACCATCCGCTGGAACCACGGCGTCACGAGATGGCGGCGCTGCGCGTAGAGGCCGTTCGGCGAGGAGCCGTTGTACTCGAACCCGCCGGCCGGATCGGAGACGCCGAACGACATGTCGGATCGCTGCGTGGCGACCCCGAGCCGTGTCAAGAGCCGCTGGAAGTTGGGGTAGTTGCGGTCGTTGTGGACGATGAAGCCGGTGTCGACATCCCACACCCCGCCATCAGTCTCGGCACGCACCGTGTGGGTGTGGCCGCCCGCATAGTCGTTCGCCTCGAACAGCGTGACGTCGTGGTGCGACTGCAGGACGTGGGCGGCGACGAGCCCGGAGACACCCCCACCGACGATCGCGATCTTCATCTACAGCTTCTACGTGCGGACGGCGGCCGCGGTTGTGCGCCCGGCGCGACGGCGTTTGGCGATCGTCTAGCCTCGGCTTCCATGGGAGTCGCGATCGAGCGCAACGGTCCTGTCACGACGGTGATCCTCGATCAACCCGAGGTGCGCAACGCGGTCGACGGGCCGACTGCGCAGGCGCTTGCGGATGCGTTCCGCGCGTTCGACGCCGACGACGAGGCGCGCGTCGGCGTGCTGTGGGGCTTGGGCGGCGCCTTCTGCGCGGGCGCGAACCTCAGACGAGCGGGAACCGCCGAGGGCAACCGCGTCGCGCCCGACGGCGACGGGCCGATGGGACCCTCGCGGATGCTGCTGAGCAAGCCGGTGATCGCCGCGGTCGCCGGCCACGCCGTCGCGGGCGGGCTGGAGCTGGCGCTGTGGTGCGACCTGCGGGTGGTGGAGGAGGACGCCGTGCTCGGCGTCTTCTGCCGCCGCTGGGGCGTGCCGCTGATCGACGGCGGGACGGTGCGGCTGCCGCGCATCGTCGGGCTCGGACGCGCGCTCGACCTGATCCTCACCGGACGGCCGGTCGGCGCCGCGGAGGCGTTGGCGATCGGGCTCGCGAACCGCGTCGTCCCGACGGGCAGCTCGCGTGAGGCGGCCGAGGCGCTGGCTGCCCAGCTGGCGGAGTTCCCCCAGCTGTGCATGCGCCACGACCGCCTGTCGGCGTACGAGCAGCACGACCTCGAGCTCGACGCGGCGCTTGCGAACGAGCTGCGCCACGGACTCGTCGCGCTCGAGCACGAGACGCTCGACGGCGCTGCCCGCTTTGCAGCGGGCGAGGGCCGCCATGGCGCCTTCTCGTAGCTGACCAGCGACGGGCCGAAAACGGCATGACCGCCGCAGTCGGCGATCATTGCAGTCGTGACCGTGCGCCCCGACGGCCGCTTCGCGCCGAGTCCCACTGGACCGCTGCACCTCGGCAACCTCCGCACCGCGCTGCTTGCGTGGCTGTTCGCGCGCAGCGCCGGAGCGCGCTACCTCGTCCGCGTCGAGGACCTCGACCCGGGCCGCTCGCGGCGAGAGCACGAGGCCGGCCAGCTCGCGGACCTCGCTGCGCTGGGCCTCGACTGGGACGGGCCCGTCGTGCGGCAGTCGGAGCGACGGGAGCGGCACCGTGCAGCGCTGGAGCAGTTGCAAGCGGACGGGCGCGTCTACCCGTGCTGGTGCACGCGTGCGGAGATCCGCGAGGCGGCGTCGGCCGCGCACGGGCCGCTGCCGGAGGACGCGTACCCGGGCACCTGCCGCCGGTTGAGCGCGGCGCAGCGCGCGGAGCGGGAGCGCGGCGGCCGGCCGCCGGCGCTGCGCCTCGACGCGCGCAGCGAGCGCATCGGGTTCGTGGATCGTCTGCACGGCGCCGTCGAGGGAGTGGTGGACGACCTCGTGCTGTGGCGCAACGACGACACGCCCGCCTACAACCTGGCGGTCGTCGTCGACGACGCTGACCAAGGGATCGGCGAGGTGGTGCGCGGCGATGACCTGCTCGAGACGACGCCGCGCCAGCTCCTCTTGCAGCGGCTGCTCGGTCTGCCGACGCCTGCGTACGCACACGTCCCGCTCGTGCTCGGCGCCGACGGCGCACGGCTCGCGAAGCGCCACGGCGCCGTCACGCTCGCCGACCGCGCTGCGCGTGGCGAAGCGCCCGCGGACGTGCTGGCGTGGATGGCGCGAAGCGTCGGCCTCGCGCAGCCGGGCGAGGCGGTGGACCTGCCGCTGCTGCTCGCGCGCTTCGACCCCGCCACGCTGCGGCGCGCGGCGACGACGTTCGCGGACTAGGGACTGGCGGTGAAGGAGACGCTGCCGCCGCTGCCGCCGCAGGTGACGCTGGCGCGCTCGCCGGCGAGCGTCCCGCTGCAGCTGTAGCCGGCCGCGTCGATCGTGCTGTCAGGCGCGGCGCCGCCGTGGACCGCATCGAACCAGGCCGTCGCGACGTTGCGCGCGACGCCGCAGTCGGTCGCCCGGATGTCGCGGACGAAGCCGCCGACCGCCGACGGGCACCCTGCCGGCGCGCCGCCGGCACCGCCGGCGAAGCCGGTGG
>Ga0126311_10000088_pt1 | contig 45879 bp, 40 predicted proteins | sample Plot61_FD_92539 | JGI IMG/M metagenome (GOLD analysis project Ga0126311, IMG submission 92539) | Serpentine soil microbial communities from UC McLaughlin Reserve, CA, USA - Plot61 | ecosystem: Environmental > Terrestrial > Soil > Grasslands | place: USA: UC McLaughlin Reserve, Lake County... | reverse complement strand
GTCACGAATGCCGGCACGATCCCCGACCGCGGGCTGTTCGGCGTGCATCTGGTGGACGGTGGCGGCCGCGTCGGCGAGCTCGACGAGGAGATGGTCTACGAGGCGCGTGCGGGACAGACGTTCCTGCTCGGCGCCTCAACGTGGCGGATCGAGGAGATCACGCGCGACCGCGTGCTGGTCTCGCCGGCTCCGGGCGTCCCCGGAGCGGTGCCGTTCTGGAAGGGCGAGGGCGTCGGCCGGCCGTACGAGCTGGGTGAGGCGATCGGCGCCGCCTCGCGCGAGCTGGTCGCGCTCAGCGAGGAGAACGCGCTCGCGCGCCTGCGCGACGAGTTCACGCTCGACGAGCCCGCCGCTCAGAACCTGCTCACGTTCCTCGGCGAGCAGCAGGCGGCGACCGGCGCCGTCCCGTCGGACCGGACGATCGTCGTCGAGCGCTTCCGCGATGAGATCGGCGACTGGCGGCTTTGCATCCTGACCCCGTTCGGTGGCCGCGTGCACGCGCCGTGGGCACTGGCGCTGGGCGCACGGCTGCGCGAATCGCTCGGGCTCGAGACGCAGGCGATCTGGTCGGACGACGGGATCGCGATCCATCTCCCCGACGCGGACGCGCCGCCGCCGATCGACGACGTGCTGCTCGAGCCGGAGCAAGTCGAGGAGCTCGTCATGCAGGAGCTCGGCGACACCGCGCTCTTCGGCGCTCGCTTTCGCGAGAACGCGGGCCGCTCGCTGCTGATCCCGCGGCGGCGGCCGGGCGAGCGCACGCCGTTGTGGCAGCAGCGCCTGAAGGCACAATCGCTGCTGCAGGTCGCGCGCCGCTATCCGGCGTTCCCGATCGTGCTCGAGACCTACCGTGAGTGCCTGCAGGACGTCTTCGACCTGCCGGCGCTGAAACGGTTGCTGCAGGGACTGCGCTCGCGGCAGATCGACCTCGTCGACGTCGAGACAGCATCGGCCTCACCGTATGCGGCGTCGCTGCTCTTCGACTACGTCGCGAACTACATGTACGAAGACGACACGCCTGCGGCCGAGCGGCGGGCGCAGGCGCTCTCGCTCGACCGCGACCTGCTGCGCGAGCTGCTCGGCCAGGAGGAGCTGCGCGAGCTGATCGACCCTGGTGCGCTCGAGGAGGTCGAGCGGCAGCTGCGGGGCGACGCGCGCACGCCCGACGAGCTGCACGACCTGCTGCGGCGGCGCGGCGACCTGCGTGACGGCGAGTACGACGACGAGCTCGCCCAGCCGCTGCTGGCGGAGCGGCGCGCGATTCACGTGCGCGTCGCCGGTGAGCGGCGCCTGATCGCGGCGGAGGACGCCGGCCGCTACCGTGACGCGGTCGGAGCGATGCCTCCCGGTGGGCTGCCCGAGGTCTTCCTCGAGGTCGACGACGCGCCGCTCGACTCGCTCGTCCGCCGCTTCGCCCGCTCGCGCGGTCCATTCACCACCGGCGAGGCAAACGAGCGCTTCGGCCGCGACGTGGAGCCGACGTTGCGCGAGCTCGAGCGTGGCGACCAGCTGGTGCGTGGCGAGCTGCGGCCGGGCGGGAGTGAGCGCGAATGGTGCGACCCGGAGGTCTTGCGCCGGCTGCGGCGGGCCTCGCTGGCAGCGCTGCGTAAAGAGGTCGAGCCGGCCGAGCAGGCGGCGTTCGGCCGCTTCCTCCCGAGCTGGCACGGCATCGATCGCCGCGCGACCCTGCGCGAGGCGCTCGTCCCGCTGCAGGGGCTTCCGCTGCCGGTCTCGCTCTGGGAGTCGGAGGTGCTGTCGCGCCGCGTCCCCGCCTACCGCCCGGAGCAGCTGGACGCGCTCTGCGCCTCCGGCGAAGTCGTCTGGGTGGGCGCGGGCCTCGACCGCGTCGCCGTCTACTTCCGCGAGGACGCGCCTGCTCTCGGCCCGCCGCCCGCGGCCGATCGGCCCGAGAAGGAGCTGCACGAGCGCTTCCGCGCCGCGCTCGGCCGGGGCGCGCTCTTCTGGCACGACCTGCTCGACGACACAGGCCTCCAGGCCGAGGAGGCGTTGCCCGCGCTCTGGGACCTCGTCTGGGCCGGAGAGGTTGCGAACGACGCCTGGACTCCGCTTCGGGCAGGGCGCCGCTACAAGACGCAGGCCCAGCGACCGCGCCCGCGCCGCTTCTCGCGCCGCCGCGCCGGCGAGGTGACGGCGACGCAGGGCCGCTGGTCGCTGACCGGCCGCCTCTTCCCGGGCCGGCCGGACCGGCGCGCGCTCGCCGAGCTGCTGCTCGAGCGGCAGGGGATCGTCGTCCGGGACGGCGTTCGCGGCGAAGGCATTCCCGGCGGCTACGGCGCCGTCTACGGCGAGCTGAAGGCGCTCGAGACGCTCGGCCTCTGCCGCCGCGGCTACTTCGTCGAGGGCCTCGGCGGTGCACAGTTCGCGCTCGGCGGGGCCGTCGAGCGGCTGCGCGAGCTGCGGCCGAAGGACGGAGAGGAGGCGGAGCCGCTCGTGCTCGCAGCGGCCGATCCGGCGCAGCCCTACGGCGGAGCGCTGCCGTGGCCGAAGCGCGCGGAGGGCCGAGCCGCCCGGGTCGCCGGCGCGCACGTGATCCTACTCGGCGGTGAGCCGGCGCTCTACGTCGAGCGCGGTGGCCGCTCGCTCGTTCCGCTGCGGGAGCCGGAGGAGGAGTGGCTGCGAGAGGCGCTCGCAGCCCTGGTCGCGCACGTGCGCGGGGGAGGAGCGAAGCGGCTCGCGGTCGAGCGCTTCGGCGGTCGACCCGTCGGCGACTCGGAGATCTTGCCGCTCCTGCTGGAGGTGGGCTTCGTCGCCGGGCCGCGCCGCGCCGTGCTCCGCCGCTAACGGATCCCCGTGTCGTAGGTGAAATCGCGCCTCGCAAAGCGTCCACGTGGGACGCTCACCGTCTGCGGCTCGAGACCCCGCTTCGGAAAGCTGCCGCCGAGTGCGGGTCGTACGAGGTAGCGCCCGCGTTCGAGTCGGACCCGGTACCGGCCGTTGCGATCGGTGGTCGCCGTGACGGTGCGGCCGTGTGCCGAGAAGACCAGCCGGAACCGGCGCGCAGGCCGATTGCACTGTGTGCCCGCGACGCAGGTCGGCGTTCCCGGGCTGACGCGCACGGTGCCGTACAGCCCGCTCCCGCTCGAGCCGCCGGAGTTCTGCGCGCCGCACGATGTGCCGAGCGCCAGCGCGGCGGAAGCGAGCAAGATGCGGGCGATCACCTCGGCGCTAGGGTAGCGCCGCGATGCCCGAGGGAGATTCGCTTCGCCGCGCGGCCCGCAAGCTCCAGGTGCTGGTCGGCGAGCGGGTCGCGGTCGAGGCGCCTCATCCGCGTGCGGCGGCGGAGCGCGTCGCCGAGCGGCTCGACGGCCGCCGGCTCGAGGCGGTCGACGCCGTCGGCAAGAATCTGCTCCTGCGCTTCGAAGGTGGCCTAGTGCTTCGCAGCCACCTGCGCATGACGGGTCGCTGGCAGGTGGTCGAGCGAGGTTCGCCGCGGCACGGCAAGCCGTGGCTCGTGCTCACCGGCTCCGAGCGCGAGGCCGTGCTCTGGAACGGGCCGGTGCTCGAGCTGACGGCGCGCGCCACCCGTCGGCTGGGCCCCGACATCCTCGCCCGGCCGCCGGACCTCCCGGCGATGGTTGGAAACCTCCGGCGGGCGCACGGCGGCCGCGAGCTCGGAGACGCTTTGCTCGACCAGCGCCTCGTCGCGGGGATCGGGAACATGTGGAAGACGGAGGCGCTCTGGCACGCGGGCCTGTCGCCGTGGCTTCGGCTCGAGGAGGCACGGGACGAGGAGCTCGAGCGCGTTCTCGCCGAGGCCGCGCGCCTGATGCACGCGTCGGTCGCGCGGTGGAGCGACCGCCGCGCCGTCTACCGCCGCGCCGGTCGTCCGTGCCCGCGTTGCGGCGAGTCGATCCACTCCCGCGGTCAGGGCGACGACAACCGCACCGCTTACTGGTGTCCGCGTTGTCAGGGGATGCCGGAAACAGGAAAGGAGCCGCGGGGCGCGTAGCTGCAACTCGTGGCCGTTCGCGCACCGCATCTCTACCGCTCCCTCCGCTGCTTCTGCCTCGCAGGCTTCTCGCTGCTCGCGAAGGACGTGGCCGGCGGGGACGATCTGCCCTTCGCGTTCGAGGAGCACGCGTCGCGCGGGCAGGCGTCCCTCTACGAGTACCGGCCGCTGGTGCGCTCGTACGTCGACGCGCGCGCCGAGCGCCTGGGCGCGCTCGCCGACGCGAGGCTCGCGCTCGAGGATCTGCGCCGCGAGCCTGCCGCCGCGATCTATGCCGCCGCTCACGCCGGCAAGGGCGGCGACGAGCCCCTCTTGCGGACGATCGTGCTGCCGTTGCTCGCCGACGTCGCCGAGGCGTGTGGCGGGTTCGACTGGAGTGACGACGCGTTCGACCGCGCCTACGTCGGGCTCGAGCGGTCGCTGCTCGGCGCGAAGAGGACGTACGCAGCCGTCGCGCCGCTGATCGGGCTCTCGTTCGGGACGACGGTCGAGCTGGCGGACGGCCTCCGCGTCCGGATCGCCGCGGCAGGCGAGCTATCGGCGCACTGGCCGGAGGCGAACGGGTTGCTGCCAGCCGGCTTCGGCCGCGAGCCCGACCGTCTCTGCGTCCTCGAGCTTGAGCGCTCGCTGCCGCCGAACGAGCCCGAGCCGCCGGATGCCGCCGGCGAGCTCGCGGACGCGGTTAGCGCGCTGCGCCTGGCGACGGCCGCTCCGGTCGCCGCGGGGCCGGTGCTCTTCGAGCGTCTCGACTGGCGGCCGCTCGCGATCCGGCCCGTGCTCCCGATCGCGGCGGCCGAGCCGCCGGGCGAGCCGACGCGGCTCGACGCGTTTCGCGCTCGACTCGCCTCCGACCTCCTGGCGCGGCTAGGCCGGGCCGAGGAGGATCCGGAGCTCGCGGAGGCGCTCGATCGCTGGGAGCTGTCGTTGTTCGCGGCGGAGCCGTTCCGCTCCGAGCAGCTGCGCGAGGCGCTGACCGCGCTGCTCGGCGGCGCCGATGGGTTGTGGGCCTCGGCCGTACGCGCCGCCGTGCTCCTCGACGAGACCGGGCACGAGCGCGCGGAGCAGCTCGCGCGCCTACGCGCGCTCGCACGCGGCGAGCAGGCGGGACGAGCAGCGGCGGACGCGGTGCGGAAGGCTGTCGTCGAGACGCTCGTGCACGGCGATCGCGAGCGGCTCGTCTCGATGCTCGATGATGCGCTGCTCGGCGTTCGGCCACGGCCCGCCGGCTACTTCGCCGCGCTCGCTTCCTAGAGCGGCGTCTGTTCCGTGGGGACCGGGAGCACCGTGGTGCCCGGGCAGGGCGTCGCCTTGGAGAGCCGCACCGCGAGCGCGCCGGAGCCGTTCTCGAGCTGCTGGTAGCCGTCGTGGATGCGCACCGGCAGGCAGTCGTCGGGACCCGAACGCTCGACTTTGAACAGCTCGACGAGCGCATCGGCGTCGACCTCGGCGTCCGTCTCGAGCCCGGGGCCGACGTCCCGGTGCATCCAGGTCGAGAAGCAGTCGGGGTCGGTGCACCCCCGGACGGTGCGGGCGCGGCCGGTGTCATTCACGAGCCGCAATGCGACCATCTGCTCGTCGGCCGGATCGAAGATGGCGATCGCGGCGATGGCTCCCGCGCCGAGGGCGACGGCGACCACGACCCCGAGCCCGATCAGGAGCTTCACCCGTCGGGTGAGGACGAGGCCGGTGTGCTCGGTCGGCGCCTGCAGGTCCGGGTACGGGTCGACCCACGGGTCGCCGTCCTGATGCGCCGCGCGCCGACTCTCCTGGCGGAGGTTCTGCTTGACGGCGTACTCGAGGTTGGCGCGGCTGATCCGCGTTCGTTCGTCGGTCTGATCGACCAGGGCAGCCATGTCGAGCACGTGCTCGAGCCCGTCCACGTCGTGCGCCTTGAAGTATCCGCGCCGCGCGCGGTCGAGGCTCTTCAGGGCGGCGGCGCCGTCACCACGGTCGAGCGCGAAGCGTGCCGCTCCGAGGTCGCGGTCGGGTTGCGAGGCCACGGCGGCACAGAACGTACCGCTTTCGTCACGGTCCAGGCACACGCGCGCGTGGAAGGCGCCACTAGGGTCGTCGCATGGACGAGGCGCGTGCGGTCCTGCAGCGGCTGAGCCGCATCGAGGCGCTCGAGCGGGAAGGCGCGCCTGCTCGTGCGCTGCTCGCGGAGGTGCACGCGCTCGTCGACGAGGCCGAGGCGTGGCTCGCAGCGGAAGGGCACCCGACCATTGCCGCTGCGGACGCCGTTGAGCGCTGCCGGCACGGGCTGGCCGCGCCGGCAGCGCTGCCGTGAAGCACGGCGTGGGCATGATGAACCGTGTCCTCGGCCGCCTCTGCTCCCGCGCCGCGGTATCGCGACGGCGCCCGCGCTGCGGTGGCTGTCGCCGCGACGGTCTGGTTCTTCGGAGCCTCCTTCGGGCTCGTCGCACGCGCCGCGGGGATGGGCGCGGTCGCGCCCCTCGTGATGTCTGCGACCACCTTCGCGGGCTCCGCGCAGTTCGCCGTAACGTCGATCCTCGCGACGAGCGGTGGCGCGGCGGCGGCAATCGCCGGTGCCGTCCTGCTGAACGCGCGCTACGCCCCGATCTCCATCTCCGTCGCGCGCCTCTTCCAAGGGCGCCGCCTGCGCCGGCTGCTCGAGTCACAACTGATCGTCGACGAGTCGTGGGCGCTCGCGGGGCGCGGCGGCCGCTTCGACCGCGGGCTCCTGCTCGGCGCTGGACTCCTGCTGTACGCGGCCTGGGTCTCCGGCACCCTCGTCGGCGTGCTCGCCGGCGACGCCCTCGGTGACCCGAAGGCGCTCGGCCTCGACGGTGCCTTCCCCGCGCTCTTCCTCGCCTTGCTCGCGCCGCAGCTGCATGCTCCCCGGGCGACCGCGGCCGCGCTCGTCGGGGGCGCCATCTCGCTCGTGCTGATCCCGGTCACGCCGCCGGGAACGCCGATCGTCGCGGCGGCCGCCGCCTGCCTGCTTGGACTCGGGCGGCGCCGGTGAGCGACGTCTGGCTCGTGGTGCTCGTCGTCGGAGGCGTGACGGTCGCGTTCAAGGCCACGGGGCCGCTGCTGCTCGGCGGACGCGAGCTGCCGGACCAGGTCGCGAACATCGTCGAGCTGCTAGCGCCCGTGCTGCTGTCGGCGCTCGTCGTGACGCAGACCGTCGGCGGCGACAACGAGCTCGTGCTCGACGCGCGGCTTGCAGGGGTCGGAGTGGGGGCGGTCGCGGTCGCTGCCCGCGCACCGCTGCCCGTGGTCGTCGTCGCCGCGGCGGCGGCGACGGCGCTCGTGCGGCTGCTCGTGTGAACCGGGTCGTCCTGTCGCAGCCGTACATTCCGGAAGACGCACCGGCCGGAGCACGCAGCCGCGAAGTCGCGGATTCTCCGCGGAGGTATCGCTAGCATGAGAGCGAAGAAAGGGGCTCGATGGGGCTCGCACGCCTGCTTCCGCGACCGGGAATCCGGACCGAAACCGCCACGGGGCCGCCGATGGGCCGGGTGATCTCGTTCGCCAACCAAAAGGGCGGCGTCGCCAAGACGACGACGACGCTGAATCTGGGCGTGGCGCTGGCCGAGCAGGGCCTGAAGGTGCTGCTCTGCGACCTCGACCCACAGGGCAACCTGACGATGAGCCAGGGCCTCAACCCGGACACGATCGAGCGCTCGATGTTCGACGTCCTCGTGCACCGGCTCCCGATCCAGGAGGTCGTCCACCGCACCGAGGTCGACCTCGCGGTCTCGTCGATCGATCTCGCCGGAGCCGAGCTCGCGCTCTCGAGCATGATCGGCCGCGAGCGCGCGCTCGAGAAGGCGATCGCGCCGGTGCGGGACACGTACGACTACGTCCTGATCGACACGCCGCCTTCGCTCGGGCTGCTGACGATCAACGCACTCGTCGCGTCGAACGGGGTGATTGTCCCGGTGCAGTGCGAGTACCTCTCCCTGCGCGGCCTCGTGCAGCTCGAGAACACGCTGTCGATGATTCGCGAAAACCTCAACCCTGATGTCGGGATCGAGGGGATCCTGCCGACGATGTACGACGGCCGCACGCTGCACTCGCGCGAGGCGGTGGAGATTCTGCAGGAGAACTTCGGCGAACTGGTGTTCAACACGAGGATCAAGAAGACCGTCCGCTACGCGGAGGCCCCGGTAAAGGGCTCCTCCGTCCTGAAATACGACCCTAGCGGCAGCGCCGCCCAGGCCTACCGCGACCTCGCGAAGGAGGTGCTCAATGGCGCGCAGGCGCGCGAGCATGCGTGAAGGCCCGCTGGCGGAGCTCTTCCGCGCCACCGAGGCCGCTCAGAAGCAGGCCGAGAAGGAAGGCCGCCCCGCGACCGAGCCGCAGGAGCTGGCCGAGTCCGAGCCGGCGGTGGCGCCGGGGCCTGACTCGCCGGCACCTGTGCCGGCGCCGACCGCGGTCGAGCCGCCCGAGAAGACGGTCGAGCACGTGCCCGAGTGGGAGGAAGCCGCTCCCCCGCCGCCTCCGCCGCCCGCGCCGGTGAAGCTGCCGGAGCGCACGCCCGAGCCGAAGGCCGAGAAGCCGAAGGCGAAGCCGCGTCCGAAGCTCGAGCCGCTCCCCGAGCCGCCACCCCGGCTCCACCGAGTTCCCGAGCCCGGCGCCTACATCGCGGTGATCCGCGTCGTCGGCGTCGGCGGCGCCGGCCTGAACGCGGTCAACCGCATGATCGACGCCGACATCTCACAGGTCGAGTTCGTCGCCGTCAACACCGACATCCAGCAGCTCCAGACGAGCGACGCGCCCGTGAAGATCCACATCGGCCGCGAGCTGACGGAGGGGCTCGGCTCAGGCGCCGACCCCGATCTCGGACGGCGCGCCGCCGAGGAGGCGTACGACCAGATCAAGCGTGCCCTGCGCGGCTCGGACATGGTCTTCGTGACCGCGGGCGAGGGCGGGGGCACCGGCTCCGGGGCCGCCCCGGTCGTGGCGCGGATCGCCCGGGAGCTCGGGGCGCTCACGGTCGGGATCGTGACCACGCCGTTCCAGTTCGAGGGGACGCGGCGCGGCAAGCAGGCGACCGACGGCGTCGACGCGCTGCGCGCGAACTGCGACACGGTGATCGTCGTCCCGAACGAGAAGCTGCTCGAGGTGCTCGATCGCGAGACGTCGATGCTCGACGCCTTTCGGATTGCGGACGACGTCCTGCGTCAGGGCGTCCAGGGCATCTGCGACCTGATCACGCTGCCCGGCCTGATCAACCTCGACTTCGCCGACGTCAGAACGATCATGAAGGACGCCGGCACCGCCCTGATGGGCATCGGCTTCTCGGCCACCGGTGAGAATCGCGCGCGCGACGCCGCGGAGCGCGCCTTGCGCTCGCCGCTGATCGAGACCGACATCGGCGGCGCGAAGGGCATCCTGCTCTCGATCGCCGGCGGCGACGACCTCTCGCTCTTCGAGGTCAACGAGGCGGCTGAGGTGGTGCGCGGCGCTGCGACCGACGACACCAACATCATCTTCGGCGCGACCGTCGACGACCGGCTCACCGGGCAGGTCTGGGTGACGGTCGTCGCGACCGGCTTCGGCTCACGGGCCGCGCAGCGGCGAGTGACGATGCGGGCCGAGGCGCGCGGCGACGATCCGCTGGAGCCTCCGAGCTTCCTGCAGACCTAGCTGCCGCGCTCGCTCGTCATCTCCTACTTCGAGCCGAAGGCGCTCGCGACGATCGCTGCCGCCGTGCGGGAGGCAGACCTGCCTCGAGGGGCGCCGCTCTTCATCGGTAGCTACGGCGTCTCCCCGAAGCTGGCGGCCCGGGTGCACGCGCTCCCGAACGCGCGCTACGCCCCGATGTTCCACATTCAGCCGGGCTGGTTCTGGGAGCGGCGGCGCCTCGATCGGCCGGCGACGCGAAAGCTGCTCGCGCGGAATCCCCGCTCGGATCGTCTGGCCGGGCCGTTGCCGGCGCTCGAGCAGCTGCTGCGGCTGCCGACCGCGACGCGGGTCAGCTGGGGCGCCGAGCTGGGCTCGCGCTTTCGCGACGCGCTGCGGGCGGAAGCTGTCGCCGACACCTGGCAGCTCGACGAGATCGTGGCGGAGTGCGCCGGCTCCCAGGGCGCTCCCTACCGCGAGCTCACGCGCGGCGTCCTGCGCGGGCTCGCCCTCGGCCGCCCCGTGCTCGGAGATCGGACGAGCCGTGGCCTCGTCTGGTGGGCGAAGACGGCGCTGGTGCTGCCGTCACGCCGCCTGACGCCGGAGCTGACGGCGTTCTGGCGGATGCTCGACCGCGCCTGCCTCGGCCTGATCGGCGAGGAGTATCCGGACTTCGCCGGCGATCCACGCGCGGCTGCGCGCCGGGCCGCTGTCGGCCACGATCGCCTCCGCCGCGGCGGGCCGGTGCGGCAGTCGCTGGCGCGCAAGTACATCGCCGGCCTGACGCCGGGCTTCCGGTTGGCCCCCGGCCTCGGCGGGAACACGCGCAGGTTGCCGCGTGCCGAGGCAGAGCGTTGGCGTGCGACGTTCCTGGCCGTGCGGGGGACAGCTCACGTCTCCGGCTTCGCCGAGTTCAACTTCCGCTTCGAGAACAGCTCGGCACGGGTGATCCGGGAGCTACTGAGCGAGCTCGCGCCCTTGCTCTAGCGCTCCGAGCCTCAGTCGTCGTCGCAGACGCGCGAGCGCGCGCCGCCGACTGCCGTGGCGAGGGCGCTTGCGGCGCCGACGTGGAAGCGCAGCTCGAGTCGCCCCGCGCGTCGCGCGACAACCTGGGTCATGCCGTCCCGCCTGCGGACGAGGCATGCATTCCGGGCCTCCCAGTAGGGCGAGAAGCGCACGGCGAGCCTGTAGTCGCCCGCGCGCGGGAGGTCGACGAGCACGCGGGTCGCCGTCACGCGCAGGACGCGGGCCTGGCGGTGACCGGTCAGGATCGGCTGCGGCCGCGGGACCTCGAAGATGGCGAGTCGAGGCGTCGAGAAGACGCGCCGGAGCCCCGAGTGCCCGCCGCGGAGGAGCGCCGCCTCGCCGCGCGCGCTGTAGTCGGACGGGGCCGTGGTGAGGACGACGTACCGGACGCCGAGGCCGCGCAACCAGCCGCGGTACGAGGCGGCCTGGAGGTCGGCGTAGAGCAGCTTGTTCTGCGGAAAATCATCCTGCCGGTAGCCACCGCGCGCGAGCGGGATCTGCGCCTCGGCCAGGTAGACGGCGGCCCAGTGGCCCGTCGTGTCGACGACCTCGACGCGGTACGAAGGCGAGAGATGCGTCCGCAGGAATCCGATCGCCGGCGACCAGTAGGCGCGGGTCGAAGCGGTGTCGCCACGACCTTTGAGGTAGCTGCCGGTGATCGGCGAGACATTCCACGCGATGGCGAGCGCGAGCACGCCCAGCGCCACGGGGAGCGGGCGCCACCGTCGGAGCGAGAGGGTCAGTACCGCAATCGGGATCGCCGCGTAGCGCAGCCGCAGGACGTTCTCGCCGACCGCGCTCGGGATCGCGAACGAGCCGATCACCGCAACGAGGTAGACGACGAACATCCACCAGAGCGGCCCGGCGCGTTCGACGCGCCATGACATCGCCAGGCCGAGGCCGCAGAACGTGAGGGCCGCGAGGAGCTCCTCCCACGAGAAGGGGTAGCGGCCGGAGCCGGGGAACGCTCGCCAGAGCGCCAGCTCGATCGCGCCGAAGCCCAGGATCAGCACGGTCGGGGCGACGAGAGCGCGACGATCCTGCCAGCGCGCGCTGCCGAACCCGGCCAGCAACAACGCGAGCAGCAGGAACGCGAGCGGGCTCGCGGCCACCGTCAGCGCCGCGAGCAGCGCGAACCGCCAGAGCCTCCGGGCCTGCAGTGCCCAGATCGCCAGCAGCGCGAGCGCGGCGCCGAGAGCGAACGGGAACGCTGCCGAGAAGACGATCCCGCACCAGACGACCGCGAAGGTGCGGCTCGACCAACGCGCGGTCGGCCCCCACTCGCGGGCGACGACGACCGCGAAGGCGAGCGCGGCGGTCGAGACCGTCGCCACCGCGAGCAGCCGGATCCCGAGGAGCGCGGCGAGCGGGTAGTAGAGGACGCTGTAGGTGACGAAGCTGTAGCGGCCCGCGTACCAGAAGTTGTTCCAGAGCGCGAACCCGTCGTGGAGGAAAAGCGTTCGCTGGTAGGCATGCTCGGCGAGATCGGCTCCCGGTGGGGCGAGCCAGACGAGCGCGGCTGCGAGCGTCGCGGCGGCACCGGCGGCGAAGGTGGCCTCGCGCAGGACGGGGGTCGCGCGTGTCACGGCAGCAGACGAGGATAACGTCCGCAGTCGAAGTAGCCTTGCGCCATGCGAGGCGCCGTCGCCGCAGGGCATCAGCTCACCGCCGAGGCGGGCGCTCAGGTGCTGGAGGAGGGCGGCAATGCCGTCGACGCCTGCATTGCGGCCGCATTCGTCTCGTGGGTTGCCGAGAGTCCGCTGACGGGGCCGGGCGCGGGGGGTTTCATGCTCGTCCACCGCGCGGACGACCGTTCGACGCGCGTGCTCGACCACTTCGTCACGGTCCCTGGTCTCGGGCTGCGGCGCCCGGGGACGAACGCGATGGATTCGGTCGGCGTCGACTTCACGCCGGAGTCCTCGCAGATGTTCCGGATCGGCGCCGCGTCGTGCGCCGTCCCGGGCGCCGCCGCCGGTCTCGGCGAGGCGCACCGCCGCTTCGCCTCGTTGCCCTGGCGCACGTTGCTCGAGCCCGCGATCGCGCATGCGCGTGCCGGCGTGGTCCTGACGAAGCCACAGGCGTACCTCCACGCGATCCTCGACCTGATTTTGCGCCACACCGACGAGGGGCGGGTGATGTACGGGTCGAACGGCGACCGTCTGGTCGCGGGCGATCGCCTCGTGCTCGCCGACCTCGCGCGCACGCTCGAGCAGCTCGCCGAGCGCGGCGCGCGCGACCTGCACGACGGCGAGCTCGCGCGTGCGGTGTCCGAGCACGTACGCGCCGGGGGAGGCGACATCACGCTGCGCGACCTGCGCGACTACCGCGTGATCCAACGGCGGCCGGTGCGGGTGCCGTTCCTCGGCCACGAGTTCCACTCGAACCCGCCGCCGTCGACCGGCGGCGTGTTGATCGGGCTCGCGCTGCGGCTGCTCGACGGGCTCGGGCCGGCGCCGCGGCCCGGGAGCGCCGAGGCGATCGCGCAGCTCGTCGAGATCATGCGTGAGCAGGAGTCGGCCCGCGGAGGCCCGTTCTCGCGCGAGCTCTATCGCGGCGGCCTCGCCCGGCGGCTCTACGATTCGGGACAGCTGTCGGCCGCCGTGCGTCGCCTTCGGGGCCGCCTGCCGGAGCTGCAGCGGGGAACGACGCACATCTCCGTCGTCGACGGCGTCGGGAACGCCGCCTCGTTGACCGCGTCCACGGGCGCTGGCTCGGGCGTGATCGTGCCGGGCACCGGCATCCAGCTGAACAACATGCTCGGTGAGTTCGATCTCGCTGCGACGGGCGGCATCCCGCGGCCGGGCGTGCGGTTCACGAGCGGGATGGCACCGTCGCTCGTGCTGTACGGCGGCCGGCCGCGGCTCGCCGTCGGCAGTGCCGGCTCGCTGCGGCTGCGCGGCGCGATCCTGCAGGTGGTCGTCAATACCGTCGTGCACGGGCTCGGGATCGAAGAGGCGATCGCGCAGCCGCGCGTGCACCTCGACGCGACGCACGTGCACGCAGAAGGCGGCAACGACCCCGACGAGCTCGACCGCCTCGAGTCGTCGGGCTACGACGTCGCCCGCTGGCGGCGGCGCAACCTCTTCTTCGGCGGCGTCGCCGGCGTCGAATGGCGCGACGACGGCAGCCTCGCCGCGGCGGGCGACCCGAGGCGCGGCGGCCACGGCGTCGTCGTCGAGTGAGGCCATTCGAGATCCGCCGGGCCACGCCCGGCGACGCGGCGGGCCTGGTCGAGCTGGCACGGGAGGTCGCGGCTGAGCCCGAGGGGTGGCTGCTCGCCGGCGAGGAGTGGCGCACCCCCGCGGCCGAGCGGCGTTACCTGCGCGCCGTGCGGCGCTCGCAGCACGCCGCGGTGTTCGTCGCGGAGACGGCGGACGGCCTGGTGGGCCGGCTGTCGGTCGCACGCGACCCCCACCCGGCGAGTCACCACGTTGCCGATCTCGGGCTGATGGTCGCCGCCAGCCACCGCCGCCTCGGGATCGGGCGCGCCCTGCTCGACCGAACGGTCGAGTGGGCCCGGGCGAACGGCATCGTGAAGCTCGAGCTGCACGTCTTCCCGCACAACGAGCCCGCGATCGCGCTCTACGAGTCGTTCGGGTTCGTGCAGGAGGGCTATCGGCGTCGCCACTACCGGCGCCGGGGCGAGTACGTGGACGCGGTGCTGATGGCCTTCGCCACACTGCCGGAATGAACGGGCTCGTCCACCACTACGGACTTCTCGCGCTCTTCCTGATCGTGATGCTCGAGTCCGGCGGCGTGCCGGTGCCCGGCGAGACGGCGCTCGTCGCGGCCGGCGTCTTCGCTTCCCGCGGCGAGCTGGACATCGTTGCGGTCGTGGCGGTCGCCGCCGCTGCGGCGATCGTCGGCGACAACCTCGGCTACTGGATCGGACGGACGGGAGGGCGGACGGTGCTCGAGCGCTGGCAGCTGCTGAGGCGCCGGTCGGAGGGCGTGCTGCCGTGGTCGGAGGGGTTCTTCCACCGCCACGGCGCCAAGACGATCTTCGTCGCGCGCTTCTTCTCGGTCCTGCGGGTCACCGCCGCGTGGATGGCCGGCGTCTCGCGCATGCGCTGGTGGACGTTCTTCTTCTGGAACGCCGTGGGTGGCATTTGCTGGGCGGTCGCCGTCGGGTTGCTGGCGTACTTCGCGGGGCAGGCGGCCGCTGACGCGATCGCCCACTACGGGCTGATCGGCGGTGGCATCCTCGTCGCGATCGCGGCCGCGGGGCTCCTCGGCTTTCACTTCTGGCGCAAGCGGCTGGTGGAGTCGCCCTGAAGGCCGCGCTCGCCGCACTCGCGCTGGCGCTCATCTGCACGTGCGCGCAGGCGGCGCCGCGGCCCGTTCCCGCTTTCGGGCACGTCGTCGTGATCGTGCTCGAGAACAAGGCGCGCGACCGCGTGCTCGGCAATCCTGCCGCGCCTGCTTTCAACGCGTTCGCGAACGGCGGAGGCGTCCTCACCGGCTATCGCGGGGTGACGCACCCGAGCCTGCCGAACTACCTCGCGCTTGTCTCCGGCTCGACGCATGGCATCGCGAGCGACTGCACGCGCTGCGTCGTATCGGGCCCGAGCCTTGCCGACACGCTGGAGGCAAGGGGCCTGACCTGGAGGACGTACGCCGAAGGGCTGCCGCGGCCGGGCTGGACCGGGGCGGGCCGCAGGCGTTATGCGAAGAGGCACGTGCCGTTTCTCTACTTCCGGCGTGTGCTCGCGAGGCCGGCCCGGTTGCGGCGGGTCGTGCCGCTGTCGCACTTCTCGACGCGGCGGCTGCCCGCGTTCTCGCTCGTCGTCCCGGACCTCTGCCACGACATGCACGACTGCTCGGTCGCCACCGGCGATGCCTGGCTGCGCCGGTTCGTGCCGCCGCTGCTGAAGCTCGAGGGGACGGTCGTGTTCGTCGTCTTCGACGAGTCCGACACCGTCGACCCGGGCGTGCCGGCTCTGGCGCTCGGGCCGCTCGTGCGGCCGGCTTCGCGCTTCACGCCGACGATGTCGCACTACCGGCTGCTGCGCACGATCGAGGACGGCCTCGGGCTCACGCGGCTCGGCCGCTCCGCTCGGGCGGCGCCCGTCACCGGAATCTGGCGCTGAGACTCCTCTCACCCAAAAGAGGGATCTGCGCCTTCGCCTTGAAACCTCCGGTTCGTGGCGATGCTGTCGGTACTGAGGGGTGCGATCGAGGCGCGTGACCCGTACACGCGAGGCCACTCCGCACGCGTCACGGCGCTGGCCGAGACGATCGCCCGGCGGCTCGGCTGGACCGAGGAGCGGCTGGCCGCCCTGCGCGTCGGCGGCTCGCTGCACGACATCGGCAAGCTTGCGGTGTCCGACGAGGTCCTCTGCAAGGAAGGACGGCTCGACGCCGACGAGCTCGCGCAGATCCGGGAGCATCCGAAGATCGGCGCCAGGCTCCTGCTACGGGTCGCGTCGCTACGCGAGGCGATTCCGTACGTGCTCTACCACCACGAGCGCTGGGACGGAACGGGCTACCCCTCCGGCAAGGCCGGCGAGGAGATCCCGATCGAGGCGCGCGTGCTGGCCGTCGCCGACGCGTTCGACGCGATGACGAACGACCGCCCGTACCGCCGCGCCCTGACGCCCGCGCAGGCGCTCGCCGAGGTGCAGCGGTGCTCCGGCACCCAGTTCGACCCGCGCATCGCACAGGTCTTCGTCGAGCTCTTCGCGGACACCCGGCGGTCCGCCGCCTCCGCCTAGAGGCTCGACCAGACCTCGAGCTTCTGCCGGATCCGGCGGATCACGTCGTCGGTGAACTCGCTCGTTCCCGCATGACCGCCGAGGTCGGCGGTGCGGATGCCGTCGGCGACGGCCTCGAGGCACGCCTCGCGGACCGCCCGCGAAGGTTGCGCCGCGGCAGCTCCCGCGTACGCGAGCACGGCCGCCGCGGCCAGGATCATCGCCATCGGGTTCGCGACGTTCTTCCCTTGGAGCGACGGTGCCGTCCCGTGCGCGGCCTCCGCGAGCACGACCGTCGGCACGTAGTCGTCCCCGAAGCCGACGAGCAGCGACTCGGAGCCCGCGATCGAGCCGAAGAGCGGCAGCACCAGGTCCGAGAGGATGTCGCCGTCGCGGTTCAGCGCCGGGATCACGAGCGGGTCGCCGCTCGCCGCGATCAGCAGCGCGAAGGTGGCGTCGATCAGCTGCGGCTCGTACGCCACGTCCGGGTGGCGAGCGGCGGCTGCGTCCATCTCCTCCTTGAGCATTCCCTCGTAGACCGGGCTGACGGTGAACTTCGGCCCACCGAAGACCTTCGCCCCGGTGTCGGCGGCGAGGCGGAAGGCGAACTCGGCGACGGCATGACAGATGCGCCGCTCGATCCGCTCGGTGCGGAAGGCCACCTCGTCCTCCCCTTCGCCCTCGCGCCACTCCTTCGCGCCGTAGGCGTCGCCGACGGCCATGCGCACCACCGAGATCGGTGCATGGACGCCGCCGAACGGGACGACGCCGGGGATGCGCCGGCCGGTCCGGACGATCACACGGCCGCCGATCTCCTCGCGCAGGATGCGGTTCGGCGAGCCGACGTCGCCCGCGCTCTCCGGCGTGACGGTCGCCGCCTTAAGGCCGAGCCCGGCATCGCGCACCGCGGCCGCGGCGTCGTGGACGACGCCGTTCTCCGTCCTGCGGCGCGACTCGAGCGAGAGGTCGTAACGCGGCAGCTCGACGTCGATGCCCGTGACGTCCGGTGCCAGCACGCGCAGCGACTCCTCGAGGAGCTCCTGCCCGGTCTCGTCACCTTCGAGGACGACGATCGTCGTGCCCGCCATCTGCCTCCGTGGATTAGGACCGCACGCCCGCGGCTACATCGCAGACTCTATGGCTCGGCGAGGAGGGTGGAGACGGCTCGGTTCGCGGCGATTCCGGTACGTGGATTCGCGCGACCGGCCGATCACGGACGCGGCTGCGCTCGAGCGGATCGAGTCGCTGCGCATCCCGCCGGCGTGGACCGACGTCTGGATCTCGGCGCGCGCCGGCTCGAAGCTGCAGGCGACCGGCGTCGACAAGGCGGGCAGGCGCCAGTATCTCTACCATCCGGAGTTCCGCGCGCGGCAGGAGCAGGCGAAATTCGACAAGCTCGTTCGCTTTGCCGAGCGGCTTCCGGCGCTGCGGGCGGCGATGGACGAACACCTCTCGCAGGAGCCGCTGACCTTCGAATGGACGGCGGCGGTTGCGGTCCGGCTGATCAACGAAGGCTGGTTCCGGGTCGGCGACGAGCGCTATGCCAAGAATTACAAGACGTTTGGCATCACCACATTGCGCAAGGGCCATGTCCGCGTGCGCGGCAGCAGGATTTCCTTTCGGTTTCTCGCGAAGCACCGCGTTCTCTGTCGAACCGTGCTCGTCGACGGTGAGCTCGCTGCCGCGATTAAGCAGTTGCTGGCAGTTCCCGGCGGTACGCGTCTCTTCCGCTACCGGCACAACGACGAGTTCGTGAACCTCGGCGCCCGGCGCCTGAACGATTACATCCGCGACCACATGGGCGACGAGTTCACCGCGAAGGACTTCCGGACGTGGGGCGGCACGCTCGTCGCGGCGATCGCCCTCGCGGAGCACGAGCCGGAAGAGACTGCGACGGCGCAGAAGCGAGCGGTCGCGGCGGTGATGCGTACCGTCGGCGAGCGGCTCGGAAATACTCCGGCCGTTGCGCGGGCCTCATATGTCAGCCCCGCCGTCGTCGAGCAATACCTCGACGGCCGAACGATCGACGATTTCCGCCCGCGACATTTGCGCATCGTGCGCGGGCGCAATTCCGAACTCGATCCGGAGGAGCAGGCGCTGCTGAGCTTGCTTCGCTCCTGGAGAATTCGCCGAGCGCGGGAAGCAGCGTAATTCCCGCTTCGGCTTTCGTTAGGCTGCTCGGCGAGCAAAAACACGATCCAGGAGGACGACGTGGCACGCAAGACCGTGCTCGTCTGTGACAACTGCGGCAAGGAGGTCGGAGAGGGGAGAGGCGCGACGATGCGCTTGAACTTCTCGGACGCGCGCCGCGGTTCGAAGCAGGCCGATCTCTGCGACGACTGCGCCGGCGGAATGCCCGGCCACGCGGCTGCGCGGCGCGGCCGCCGGCCGAAGTCCGCAGCAGCGTAGAAAACCGGTGGGGGCGGGGCGACCCGCCCCGCCGTTTTGCCCGTCGGGAACCGTCTCACCCCAGGGCTAGGATGAGCCCGTGCCTTTGAGCCTGCTCGCGGGGCCCGCCAACGCGGGGAAAGTCGCGCTTCTGCTCGAGCGCTACCTGGCCGCGCTCGAATCCGATCCGATCCTGATCGTGCCGAACCGGCCGGATGTCGACCGGGCCGAGCGCGAGCTGCTCGAGCGCACGGGCGCCCTCGTCGGTGGCTCGATCGGCACCTTCGCCGACCTCTTCGAGCGCATCGCTCGCGGCAACGGCGCGCACCGGCCGGTGATCACCGACGCGCAGCGCACGCTGCTGCTGCGCCGCATCGTTGCGCGCCACGGCACCGGACGCTCGGCGCGCTTCTCGGGGTTCGCCGATTCCCTCGCCGCGACGGTGTCGGAGCTCGAGTCGGCGCTGCTCGACCCCGCCGAGCTCGACGGCGAGCTGGCGGAGCTCTACGCCGCCTATCGGGAGGAGCTCGACCGGCTCGGCCTCTGGGATCGCGAGCTCGAGCGCCGCCACGCGGCGGAGCGCGCGGCAGGAGATCTCTCTGCCTGGAAGCCGCGGCCGGTCTTCGCCTACGGCTTCGAGGATCTGACCGGCGCGGAGTGGGCCCTCGTCGAGGCGCTCGCCGCACGCGCCGACGTGACGGTCTCGCTCCCGTACGAGCCGGGCCGCGACGCGTTCGCCTCGCTCTCGCGCACCGCCGACGACCTCACGCGCCTCGCCGACGGACGCATCGAGGAGCTGCCCCCGAGCCCGGCGGCGAGGGCGCCGGTGCTCGCCCACCTCGAACGCGCGCTCTTCCCGGGGAACGCCGACGCCGGCACCGTCGAGCTCGACGGTGCCGTCCGCTTCCTCGAGGGCGCCGGCATCCGCGGCACCCTCGAGCTCGTTGCGGACGAGATCCTCGGCCTTCTCCGCGAAGGCACCGCCGCCGCGGAGATCGCGATCGTCTGCCCGTCCGTCGACCGCTGGCGCACGCCGCTCGATACGGCCTTCACGACCCTTGGCGTCGCCTACGCGCTCGAGGGACGCCTCAAGCTCGGCCAGACGCCGTTCGGTCAGGCGCTGCTCTCGCTGCTGCGCTACGCCTGGCTCGAGGGGGAGCGCCGCGAGCTGTTCTCGTTCCTGCGCTCGCCGTACTCCGGTCTGACGCGGGCGCACGCGGATTTCCTCGAAGGACGACTGCGCGGGCGCGGAGTTGTCGAGGCTCCGCGGGTCGAGGAGGAGATCGGCAAGCTGCGCGCCCAGCCGCTGCCGCACCTCGACGTGGTGCGCGGCGCCGCGGATCCGCTCGCCGCGGTCAGAGACCTCGGGCGGGCGATGGCGCGTGCTGCCTACGGACTGGACGCGCCGCCGGTGCACGAGCGGGCTCGCAGCGACCTGCGCGCACACGAGGGTGCCGCGAAGCTGGTGGCCGAGCTCGAGGGGTGGCGCGACCTCGGCGGCGAGGCCACTCGTGAGGAGGTCGTCGCCTTGCTGGCCGACGCGCCGGTGCGGCTCGCGGGCGCAAACGAGGCCGGACGTGTCGCCGTGCTCGACCTGCTGCGCGCCCGCACGAGGCGCTTCGAGGTCGTGTTCGTCGTCGGGCTCGAGGAGGGCCGCTTACCTCGCCGCGGACAGGGCTCTCCCTTTCTGGACGACGAGCGCAAGGACGAGCTCGAGCGTGCGTCACGCAGCGGCCGGCTGCTGCGCACCGACCCCGTCTCCCGCGACCGGTACCTCTTCTACACGGCGTGCACGCGGCCGACGCGTCGCCTCTACCTCGTGCGCGAGGCCGCGAGCGACGACGGCGCCCCGCGCGAGCCGAGTCCCTTCTGGGAGGAGGCGCGCGGACTGTTCGATGCCGACGACGTAGAGCGGTGGACGCGACAGCGGCCGCTCGCTGCGCTGACGTGGCGGCTCGAGGCCGCGCCGAGCGAGCGCGAGCGCTTGCGCGCGCTGGCCGCGCTCGCGCCCACCGACCGCACGGAGGCGACCTCGCTCGCCCGCGCGAACGGCTGGGAACGGCGAGTCGAGCGCGCGCTCGGCGCCTTCCAGCGGGCGACGCGCCTGACCCACCCCGCGGTGCTGGAGGAGCTGCGGCAGAAGGCGACCTTCTCCGTAACCGATCTCGAACGCTTCGCCGAATGCTCGTCGATGTGGTTCGTCGACCGGCTCGTCGCGCCCCGGAACATCGACGCCGAGGTCGACGCCCGCCTGCGAGGAACGGTCGCGCATCAGGCGCTGTTCTCCTTCTTCAAGGGCCTGCCCAAGCGGACGGGTGACGATCGGCCGCGGCCGGAGAACCTCGACGACGCTCTCGAGTTTCTGCGCGAGTGCCTGCGTGACGCGCTGGAGGCGCACGTGCGGATCGACGTGCCGGGGCTCGAGCGCCGCGAGCTCGAGCAGGGCCTCGCACGCGACCTCGAGAAGCTGGTGCGGCGGGAGGCGGAGTCGCCCTCGCCGCTCGTGCCCAGCCGCTTCGAGGTCTCCTTCGGCTCCGAGCGCTCGGCCCCTGAGCTGCAGCGCGGCCTCGACCTCGGCGGCTTCAACATCTCCGGCAAGATCGACCGCATCGACCGCGATCCCTTCGGCGCCCGCGGCGTGGTCGTCGACTACAAGTCGGGCCGCAGCGCTCACAGCGCCGCCGAGATCGAGCGCGAGCTGCACCTGCAGATCCCGCTCTACATGCTCGTCCTGCGCGACCTCGTCGGCGTCGAGCCGCTCGGTGGGATCTACCGCGCGCTGGCGGGGGAGGGGCAGGCGCGCGGCCTGCTCCGGGCGGAGGCCAAGGAGGACGGGCTGCCCGGGTTTCAGCGCAACGACTACGTCGACGAGGACGCCTTCTGGGGTCAGATCGAGCGGGCGCAGGAGCACGCGCAAACGGTCGTCGGTCGGATCCGCGAGGGCGACGTACGGCACGACCCGAAGCGCGGCTCGTGTCCGCAGTGGTGTGAGCTATGGCCGATGTGCCGCGTGAAGCGCTCGTGACCGCCTCGCTTGCGATGTGCGCAATCAGGCTTCGCGGGCTCGGCCGTCTGCGCCGCCGGCCCGGTGAAAGCGCAGGTGCGGCGTGAACGCGGTCGAGACTCCCAACAAGGAACAGCTGCGCGCGATCGAAGAGCCCGGCGTCGTCTTCGTCTCGGCCGGTGCGGGCACCGGCAAGACGACGGTCATCGTCGAGCGCTTCTGCCGCGCGGTCTGCGAGCGCGGCTTCGGCGTCGACTCGATCCTCGTGATCACCTACACCGAGCGCGCCGCGGGCGAGCTACGCGGCCGCATCCGGAAGCGGCTGCAGGAGCTCGGCCGCCACGACCTCGCACGTGATCTCGACGCCGCGTGGATCTCGACGATTCATGGCTTCTGCCACCGGCTGCTGAAGGCGCACCCCTTCGCCGCCGGGATCGACCCGCGCTTCCGTGTCCTCGACGACAGCCAGGGGCGTGTGATCCGCGGCGAGGCCTTCCGCGCCGCGCTCGAGCAGTTCTGCGGCGAGGACGAGGGGCGGCTGCGGCTGCTCGCCTCGTACGGGGGCCGGCGGCTGCGGCGGATGCTGACGGGCGTGCACGAGACGCTCCGGTCGTCCGGACTCGAGCTGCGGATCGAGGCGCCGGGCGAACCGAGGCTTCCGGAGCGGATCGAGGAGCTCCTCGCCCTCGCCCGCGAGACCGGCGACGAGACGGCGGTGCGCTTCCTCGAGGCGCCGCACGGGTCCGAGGAGCTGCTCGACCTCTCCGACCTGCGCTCGGCCGAGCTCGACGAGGCCCGCCACGCCGTCGAGCGGGCGGCCCTCGAGGCGCTGGCCGCTCGCGACCGCGAGCAGCTGCAGGGGCTCCTGCTCGCCTACGACGCGGCCTACCGCGACGCCAAGGACCGCGAGTCGGCGCTCGACTTCGAGGACCTGCAGCTCCTAGCCCGCGAGCTGTTGCGCGACCACGAGCAGATCCGCGAGCGCGAGAGCTGGCGCTTCCGCTCGATCATGGTCGACGAGTTCCAGGACACGAACCGGCTCCAGTGCGAGCTGGTCGACCTGTTGGCGCACGCCGATGCGGAGATCTTCTTCGTCGGCGACGAGTTCCAGTCGATCTACCGCTTCCGCCACGCGGACGTCGAGGTGTTTCGCGAGCGGCGCGAGCAGGTCGGCGGGGTGCTGGCGTTGACGCACAACTACCGCTCGCGCCCCGAGGTGCTCGACGTGATCAACCATCTGTTCGCGGCCGATTTCGGCGAGACCTTCCAGCCGCTCGCCGCTGCCGGGCGCTTCCCCGATCCGGCGTTCGGGCCTGCCGTCGAGCTGCTGGTGACGGACAAGGAGAGCTATGCCGAGACGGGCGTTCACTGGCGCAAGGCCGAGGCGCAGCACATCGCGGCGCGCGTACGCGAGGTCGTCGACTCCGGCGAGGCGACTCCAGGCGAGATCGTCCTGCTCTTCGCGGCGGGAACCGACGCGCGCATGTACGAGGAGGAGCTGAGAGCCGTCGGGCTCCCGACCTTTCGTGCCACCGGGCGCGACTACTACCACCAGCAGCAGGTGGTCGACCTGCTCTCGTACCTCCGCCTCCTGCACAACCGCTACGACGACGAGGCGCTCGTGGGCGTGCTCGCGTCGCCGCTCGTCGGGGTCTCGAACGACGCGCTCGTGCTGCTGCGGCGGGCGGCGCCGAAGCGGCCGCTCTTCGCGGGCCTGGAAAAGGGGCTGACGGAGGGGCTCTCGGACCGCGACGCGCGGCTCTTCCAGGCTTTCAAGCAGCGCTTCGACCGGCTCGCCGCGCAGGCGTCGTCGCTGAGCCTCGAGCGGCTCTGCGAGCAGATCGTCGCCGACCACGACTACGACCTCGCCGTCCTCGCACAGTGGGACGGTCGCCGCCGCTACGCGAACCTGCGCAAGCTCGCGCGCCTCGCGCGCTCGTACGAGGAGCTGCGCGGGCCGGACGTGCAGGGGTTCGTCCGCTTCATCGCCGAGCAGGACGCCGTCGGCGCCTCCGAGCTCGAGGCCGTTGCCGAGGAGGAGGGGACGGACGTGATCCGGCTGCTCACGATCCACTCGGCGAAGGGGCTCGAGTTCAAGGTGGTGGTCGTTGCGGACGCCGGTCGCGACCGCGCCCGGCCCGACGCCGACGAGATCCTCTGCCTCCCCGACGGCCGACTCGGCTTCCGGGTCGCCGACCCCGACACGGGCAAGCGCCTGACGACGGCCGAATACGAGACGGTCAAGGCCGCCGAGGCGGACGCACAGGACGCCGAGCGGCGGCGCCTCTACTACGTCGCCATGACGCGGGCGATCGACCGGCTGATCGTCTCCGGCGCGATCGGCGAGCGAGGAGCGGACGCGGGGACGCCGATCGGCTGGGTCATCGACCGTCTCGACGCGAACGTCGAGGCGGAGACGGTCGAGTCGGTCGAGATCGAGCGGGGCGGCGCACGCGTGCTCGTGCGGATCGACCGCTTCGCTCCGCAGCCCGAGCCGGCGGGCGTGCCGGAGCCTCCGCCGGTGACCGAGCAGCTCGAGCTGTTCGAGCTCGCCGAGAATGGGGCAGCCGCCCGCGAGGCGCCGAAGCTCGCGCCGCTCGCGGAGGTCGCCGCGCCGCCTCTGCACCGAGTGCGGCGACTGTCGTACAGCGCGCTCTCGTTGTTCGAGCGCTGCTCGTACCGCTACTTCGCCGAGCGCGTCGTCGGGCTGCGCCCCGCCGAGGCCGCGGGATCGGTTCCCGGCCGTGCCGGCCTCGCCGCGACCGAGATCGGCGACGCGGTGCACAACCTGCTCGAGCACGTCGACCTGCGGGCGCCGCAGGTGCCGGACGACCTTCCCGAGCGGGTGCGCGCCCGCTACCCCGCCGTCGCGGAGGAGGAGCTCGAGCGCATCCGCGGCTTCGTCGCTTCGTACTGCGGCTCGGAGCTGGCGGCCCGGATCGCGGCGCTAGAGGGCGCCACCGCGGAGGTGCCGTTCGCGTTCGAGCACGACGGCGTGCTGCTCCACGGCCGCATCGACGTGCTCGCGCGCGATCCCGGGGGCCGCGCCGCGCTTGTGCTCGACTACAAGACGAACTCACTCGCCGAGGGCGAGCCCGAGAAGATCGTCGCCGACGATTACCGGCTGCAGCAGCTCGTGTACGCGCTGGCGTGCTTCCGGGCGGGCGCGGAGGAGGTGGAGGTCGTCTACCACTTCCTCGAGCGTCCCGATGCAGTCGTGACGAATCGCTTCGAGATCGGCGGTCTTCAGGAGCTCGAGGCGGGGCTATCGGCCGCGATTGCGCGCATCCAGGCGAACGACTTCCACCCGACGCCGAGTGAGTTCGTCTGCGCCGACTGTCCGGCGCTCGACCTCGTTTGCGCCGGGCCGCGGCTTCGCGGCGGCTGATGGCTCGGAGCTACGTCGCCGAGGCGCGGCGGCGCGTCGGTCCGAAGCGTGAGCGCGTGGTGCCGATCGCCGAGCGGCTGCTGGCGGAGCACCCGGACGCGACGATCGCGCTGCGGTTCGGAAGCGACCTCGAGCTGCTCGTCTCGGTGATGCTCTCGGCGCAAACGACCGACGTGAACGTGAACCGCGTCACCGAGCGGCTGTTCGAGAAATATCGGCGACCCGAGGACTACCTCGCCGTTCCACTCGAGGAGCTCGAGCGCGACATCCGCGCCACCGGCTTCTTCCGGCAGAAGGCCAAGGCGCTGCGCGGGACGATGGCGATGCTGCTCGAAGAGTTCGACGGCCGCGTGCCGGACCGCCTGGAAGAGCTGCTGCGCTTGCCGGGAGTAGCCCGGAAGACCGCCAACGTCGTCGTCGCTGAGCGCGGCGAGGCCGTCGGCATCGTCGTCGACACCCACGTCCGTCGGCTCTCGCAGCGGCTCGGGCTGACGCGCCAGGAGGATCCGGTCAAGATCGAGCGCGACCTGATGCGGCTGGTGCCGTGCAGCTACTGGAACGCGTTCCCGCACCTGTTGATCTGGCACGGGCGCCGCGTCTGCGAAGCGCGCCGGCCGCGCTGCGAGGTGTGCGTGCTGAACGAGCTCTGTCCTGCAAGTCGGGTCGAAGCCGGCACGATTCCGTCACACGCGCGCGCGTAGGGTCGGCCTATGCGCGGCGTCGACCTCGCGATCTACGCGGACGCACTCGCGGGCGAGGCCGGCAGCCTTGCCGCCCGGGCGGAGCGAGCGCGGTCGCGCCTGCGGCAGGCGGCGATCGAGAGGCGTGCGCGCGCCGGGTTGACGCCGGTCGCGGCGGAGCGGCTCGAGGGGCTCGGGCTGCTCGGGGCTGTCGACGAAGCCGCGACGCGCCGCGAACTTCGCGAGCTCGAGGCAGCGCTCGAGGCTGTCGAGGAGCTCCAGGCCTGGCTGGAGGCGGAGCTCGCTAGCGCGGCGTGACGGCGACGAGCAGGCCGCCGTCGTCGTCGTAGGCCGGAAAGAAGTCCGCGATCACAGGCTTGACGCTCCCGACCCGCGAGCGCAGCTCGAGTTCCTGCCCGAGTCGGCGGACGCCCCACTCGAGCGCGACCTTGGCCGGGCTTTCGCCCTCGAACCCGCTCAGCCCGAGCGCGGCGATCACGTCGCGCCCTATCAGATCCTCTTCGCGGTAGCCCGAGAGCTCGAACACGTCGCGCCCGCACGCGATCACCCGCGCCTCGGCATCGCAGACGACGAAGCCGGTGTTGGGCGCCGGGTAGTAGTCCTCGAGCAGCTCGAACAGGAAGCCGAACCCGCAGCGGTGACACGCGACGGCCTGCTGCGTCAGCCCTTCGCGACGATCGTGGTCGATCGAGCGGTCCTTGCAGTTCGGACAGATGAAGTACGGCATCGCGCGATCGTAGCTAGGCGGTGCGGCGTCGACGCCCTGCGAGCGTCCGGGGGTCTAGTCGACGCAACGGCGGCAGCTTGGCGCGGCCAAGAGGTGGACCGCCGATCCACCCGAGCCACCGGAAGAAGGCGAGCTGCAGGATCGTCGTGAACAGGATCCAGCCCCAGCTCCACCAGTAGCCGTAGCCCCAGTGGAGCTCCGGGATGTGCCTGAAGTTCTGGCCGTAGAGGCCGACGATGAAGGTCGGAACGAGCAACACCGAGGCGATCACCGTCAGCCGCTTCGTGACCTCGTTCTGGTCGTGCGCGATCTTCGCCTGGTGGTAGTCGCGCGCGCTTGCGAGCAGGTCGCGCGAGAGGTCGAGGCCGTCCATCGCCCGGAGCAGCTTGTCGTAGACATCTGCGAAGTCGAGCTCGATGTCGCGCGGCAGCACCCCTGCCCCTTCGCCGACGTCGATCCGGCGGTCGACGACGCGTCGAATCGCGTCGCGCGTGGGCGCCACCGTGCGACGGACGTGCAGCAGGTCGTGGCGGAGCGTCGAGATGCGTTGGCGGATTTGCGCCGCCGTCCACTCCTCGATCCCCTCCTCCAGCTCGTCGATCTCATCGTTGAGTGCGTCGACGAGATCGAGGAAGTACTCGGCGATCAGGTCGACCAGGCGGTACACCATCAGCCCGACGCCGGGATCGTCCTCCGCGCGGATCGAGTCGAGCGCCGGAGCCGCGTCGAACGGATGCCCGTGCTCGGGCATCTTGCGCACCGTCACGAGCCGCTCGCGAGACGCCACCGCGTCGATCTCCTGGTAGTAGACGCGATCCTCCTCGCGCACGCAGATCGGCACGAGGAACACCCCGAAGACGTAGTGGTCGTGGCCCTCGATCCGCGGGCGCGGCTCGTCGTCGTGGCGGGCCGGCCGCAGCAGCGTCTCGAACGCGCGCTCGTGCACGTCGCGCCCCAGAGCCGCCCGAACCTCGTCTTCCGTCGGGTCGAGCAGGTCGATCCACTCGGCCATCCCGGCCGACACTAGCCTCGGCCTCGGCTGGAGCTAACCCGTGCGCTCGGCCGCGAGGGCCGTCGCGGCATGGCCCTCGCGGGCCGCGAGCCAGCGTTCCGCGTCGAGCGCGGACATCGCGCCGCTGCCGGCGGCGGTGACCGCCTGCCGATACGTATGGTCGACGACGTCGCCTGCGGCGAAGACGCCTTCGACGTTCGTCTCCGTCGAGCCCGGCTTCGTGACCAGGTACCCGGCGTCGTCGTGGTCGAGCTGGTCGAGGAACAGCTTGGTGTTCGGGTCGTGCCCGATCGCGACGAACAGGCCGTGCGCCGGGATCTCGCGCACCTCGTCGGTGTCGAGGTCGCGGATGCGGACGGCGCTCGTCTGCCCGTTCTCCGCGATCACCTCCTCGACCGCCGCCGGCGTGACGAACTCGATCCTGTCGTTCGCTCGGGCGCGGTCGATCATGATCTGCGACGCTCGGAAGTCGTTGCGCCGGTGCACGAGACTGACCTTCGTGGCGAACTTCGTCAGGAAGACCGCCTCCTCCATCGCGGAGTCACCGCCGCCGACGACGACGACCTCCTTCTCCCGGAAGAACGCGGCGTCGCAGACCGCGCAGTACGAGACGCCGCGACCCTGCAGCAGGCGCTCGGACTCGAGGCCGAGCTGTCGCGCGCTGGCGCCGGTCGCGACGATCACGGTCTCCGCGGGGTACTCGCTGTCGCCGACCCAGACGCGGAACGGGTGCTCGCCGAGCTCGACCTTCGTCACGTCGTCGGTGAGGAATTCCGCGCCGAAGCGTTCGGCCTGCCGCCGGAAGTCCTGCATCATCGCCGGCCCCATGATCCCGTCGGCATACCCGGGATAGTTCTCGACGTCGCTCGTGATCATCAGCTGTCCCCCCCAGGCGAAGCCCTCGATCACAAGCGGTTGCAGGTTCGCGCGCGCAGCGTACAAGGCCGCCGTGTACCCGGCAGGCCCGCCCCCGATGATGATCAGCTCTCTTGTCCCCCCGTTCATTTCTGCCTCCGCAGTATTAAACGATCCGCGTCGGTCGAAGCTTCCCTCCTCAGGCCACGAGGGCGCCGCAGAGATACAGCCTGCCTGCCCGAATCTCCGCCTCGTCGAACAAGCGGTGAGGCTCCCGCTCGCCCGCTCGCAGGAGGTGGACGACCTCGTCGCCCCGCGCCGTCAGAAGCTCCGCGATCAGGCGCCGGTGGCAGCGGCGCCAATCCGTTTCGGCGCACATCAGGCACAGCCCTGACTCCGACAGCGTCGCGGCGAGCGCGTCCTGCCACAGCGAGGTCGCGATGCGCGCCGCATAGCTGCGAAACGCCGCGACGCGGAGGCACGGGAATCGCTCCTCGCCCGGCTCGCCGCTGAGGCGGCCGCCGAGCTCGACTGCGTGCCGGTACTCGATCCCACCTTTCCGCAGCACCGCGGCCAGCGCCGCCTGGCCGAACTGCGGGTTGCGGCGCGATCCGGGGTAGCGGCGGACGTCGACCAACGTACGCGCGCCTGCCTCTTGCAGCATTGCGACGAGCTCGTCCGCCGGCCGCCTGCCATGGCCGATGGTCAAGACCTCCATGGCCGAAGGCTACGACGAGGGGTTAGGACCCGCGGTATCGGGGTACCTCTTTCGACGAGAGAAAGGAGGACCAATTGTCGATCCTCTGGATCATTCTGATCGTCATTCTCGTCTTGGCTCTGCTCGGTTTTCTCGGCTTCCGCTAATCCATCGACTTCCAAGCGAAGGGCCGCCGATAGGCGGCCCTTCGCGTTCGACCGGCGCGTCGACCCGCTTAGGCTCACGCGCCGTGCATAGAATCGCCGCCTTCCGGCGAAGGGAGTCTGATGGCTTCGGTGACGTGGGACGGCGTGCGCGACCTCGCGGGCTTCCGGGCGCAGAACGGCTGTGCGATCAGCCTGTACGTCGACCTGGACGCGAGCGTCACGCCCACGGCAGCCGACCTGTCGACGCGAGTGAACGCCCTCATCGACGAGATCGAGCGCGCCGAGGCCGCGCGGCGGCCGGAGCTCGGCCACGACCAGAAGGAGGGGCTGCGGAGTGACGTGCAGCGCCTGCGGGCCTTCTTCGAGCAGGAGTTCGACCGCGACGGGATGCTCGGGCTCGCCGTCTTCTGCGGCTGGCTCGACAACCTCTGGGTGCCGCTGCCGCTGAGCGCGCGTGTGCCGGACGTGGTGAAGGTCGGCAGCAGCCTCTATCTGGCGCCGCTGGTCTCGCTCGTCGGGCGCGGGGAGGGGGCGCTCGTCGTCTTCGTCGGCCGCGAGCGGGGCGACGTCTACCGGCTCCGAGCGGGGCGCCTCGAGGAGCTCGACGAACGACACGACGAGCTCCCCGGGCGCCACGACCAGGGTGGTTGGTCGCAAGCCCGCTACCAGCGGCATATCGAAAAGCTCGCGCACGACCACTTCAAGGAGGTCGCCGAGCTGGTCGATCGGCAGCTGCGGCGCTTGCGCAACCCGCGCCTGGTCGTGGTCGCTTCCGAGGAGACTCGCGCGGAGTTCGAGAACGCGCTCTCGAACGATGCGCGCAGGGCCATCATCGGCTGGACGAGCGCCGAGGCGCACGCGACGGCCGGCGACCTCCTGCGCGAGGTCGAGCCGCTGCTCGAGAGGTGGCGGGACGAGCACGAGGCTCAGGCAGTCGACCGCTGGCGCGAGGAGGCCGGCCGCGACAGCCGTGCCGCTGCAGGCTGGGGCCCGACCCTCGAGGCGGCCTCCGACGGCCGGGTCGAGCTGTTGCTCTTCCAGGACGGCGTCGAGCGGCCGGCCTGGGAGTGCCCCGCGTGCGGCCGCGTCGCCAGCAAGGGCGGCGCGTGTCCGCTCGACGGGACGCAGATGGAGGAGCGGAGCGAGGGTCTCGACCTCGCCGTCCAGCAGACGCTCGCGCACGGCGGCACCGTGCTGGCATTGCGCGGGCGCCAGGATCTCGAGCCCGTCGAGGGCATCGGCGCGCTGCTGCGCTTTTAGCGGCTAGGCCGCGTCGACGGCGCGTGGGAGCTCATGCGCCTCCGCGCGCTCGAGCTCCGGCTGCGACTCGCTGGCCTGCTCCAGCTTCGTCTCGAACTTCCCGAGCCGCTTCTCGGAATCGAGGAACTTGTTCTGCGCGCGCCCGAGGTGCGTGCCGACGAGCTCGAAGTCCTCCTTGAAGCGTCCGAAGTCCTTCTGCAGCTGAGCGCAGTACGCCATCACCTCGTGGGCGTGCTGCTCGATCTGGAGGCCTTTCAGCCCGAGCACGATCACCTGCAGGTATGCGGTCAGCGTCGTGGGCGAGACCGGGAGCACACGCTTCTCGTGCGCGTATGCGAGCAGCGCACCGGTGCGCCCGCACGCGAGCTCGTAGTAGATCGCCTCCGACGGCAGGTACATGAAGGCGAAGTCGTACGTACCCTCGTCCGGGCGGATGTACTTGCTCGAGATCGCGTCGACGTGCGACTTCACGTCGCGCGCGAAGAGCTTCTCGAACTGCTGGCGCTCGATGTCGTTGCCGCCCCGCAGCATCCGCTCGAAGTTGTCGAGCGGGAACTTCGAGTCGATCGGGACGATGCGGTCGACCTTGATCACGGCGTCTACGCGCTCGCCGCCGGAGAACCCGTACTGGAACTCGTAGGCGGTCGCAGGCAGCCGGTCGCGCAGGAGGTTCTCGAGCAGCAGCTCGCCGAAGCCGCCGCGCGCCTTCGGCGGCCGCAGGATCTCCTGCAGCTGGCTGAGCTCCTTCGCCTGCTCGGCCATCTGAACGGTCGCCTGGCCGACCTCGCCGAGCTGCTTGTGGATTGCGTTCGTCTGCTTGGCGGCGTGCTCGAGGCGGCGGTCGACCTTCGTGTCGAGCTCGCCCAGCCGCCGGTCCATCGTCGCCGTGATCGCCTCGAGCCGTCCGTCGACCTCGCCGTTCCGGACGGCGAGCAGCTGGTCGAGTGCCTGCAGCGTCTGCGTGCCGCTCTCGCCGAGCCGGCGGCTCAGCCAGAGCGCGAGCCCGGCGCCGCCTGCGACGAGCGCAAGGAGTATTCCGACGAGGATCATGAGCCGACGAACCCTAGAGAGGGCGTCGGACGTCACGAAAGAGGGCGGCTCGCGCCGCCCTCCAGTCGCAGCTTCGGAGCCCGGTTCAGGTGTCGGTGCGCTCTGCCCGGTGCTCGGCGGCGCGCTCGCGTTCTTCCTGCGCCATTTCCTCTGCGCTCGCGGCCCGGTCCGCCGCCATGCCCTCCTGCTCCTGGTGCATGCCCTCGCGGGTCATGGAGCTGTCGCCCGTGAGATCGCCTGCGGCCTTCTTGCCGCGGCCGAGGAGCTTGTCGAGAAAACCCATTCGTAGCCTCCTTGCGGGGGTTGCCGCCTACGAGTATCCGCAATGGCCACAAAAAACGCCAGATCCGGAAAACCTTTCGGCCCTCCGGATCTGACGGGACGACCATAACGCCGCTCGGAGGGCGCGTCAAGCGCCTTGCTAGCATCGCCCGCCGGTGGCCAAGAAGACGCGCACTCCTGCCCCGCCGCGCAAGGTCCAGGCTCCTCAGCGACGCACCGACCCAAGGCGTCCGGGCGGCGGTCGGGATCGCCGGAACCTGCTGCTGATGGCGTTCGCCGGCCTCGGCGTGCTCGCCGCGGTCGTCGCCGCCGTGGTCGTTTTCACGCGCGGGAACGATGGCGTCTCGGCGCCGAACGTGCCGCAGAGCGAGGAGCTCGTCGGCCTCCAGGTCGGGCCGGCGCCGTGGAACCCGGGCCTCGACACGCTGCCCGACCGGCTCGAACCGCTCAAGCTCAACGATCTGACGACCGAGGGGCAGGTACTGCACATCCATCAGCATCTGGACGTCTTCGTGAACGGCAAGCGCCAGCCCGTGCCGGCGAGCATCGGCGTCTACGACGACCAGTTCCTGACCGAGCTCCACACGCACGACCCGAGCGGGATCATCCACGTCGAGTCGCCGACGAAGCGCCGCTTCGACCTCGGTCAGTTCTTCGGCGCCTGGGGGGTCCGGCTGAACGCCGACTGCGTTGGCGGCTACTGCCGGCAGGTGACGCCGTGGACGGTCTACGTCAACGGCCAGAGCTACAGCGGCGACCCGGCGGCGCTGGAGCTGAAGCCCCATCAGGAGATCGCCTTCGTGATCGGCACGCCGCCGAGGAAGATCCCCCGCAGCTACAAGTTCCCGGGCGGCCTCTAGCCCGCCCCGCCGACTATCCTTCGCCGCGCCGGGGTGGCGAAACTGGTCATACGCGCCTGACTTAAAATCAGGTGCCCCCGCTGGGGGCGTAAGGGTTCGAGTCCCTTCCCCGGCACTCCTCAGGAAGCGCGTCGCCAGCGGCGGCGGCCGGGCCGCTCGTCGGCGCCGTCGCCGAGTGCGCGTGCGGCAGCGGCGAAATCCGCCTCGCTCAGCGCGATCAGGTTCTCCGCGGGAAGCCCTTCGAGCCCCTCGCCGGCGGCGAGCCGCAGCGCCTGCGCGTTCAGCGCCTGCTCGAAGATCGTCCGGGCGTAGCGCGCGTTGCCGAAGCCTTCGCCGCGCACCGCGCGGTCGAAGATGCGGCGCAGCTCCGCAGCCGCAGGCTCCGTCACGAGGTACTCGTTCTGCTCCGCGAAGCGCTCCGTGATCGCGACCAGCTCCTCGGTGGAGTAGTCGGGGAAGGTGAGCTCCCGCGCGAAGCGCGAGCGGAGGCCGGGGTTCGAGTCGAGGAACTCGTGCATCAGTCGCGGGTAGCCGGCGACGATCACGATCAGGCGATGGCGGTGGTCCTCCATCCGCTTGAGCAGGATCTCGATCGCCTCCTGGCCGAAGTCGACGCCGCGCTGAGCCGGCCGCGCGAGGGCGTACGCCTCGTCGATGAAGAGCACACCGTCGAGCGCTCGGCGGATCGCGCGCTCGGTCTTGACGGCCGTCATGCCGACGTACTCGCCGACGAGCCCGGCGCGGTCGACCTCGACGAGGTGTCCGCGCTTGAGGAGCCCCATCGCGCGATACATGTGCGCGAGCAGGCGCGCGATCGTGGTCTTGCCGGTCCCGGGATTACCGAGGAAGACGAGGTGCTGCGAGGTCGCGACCTCCGGCAGCCCGCGCTCGAGCCGCTGCCCCTGCACCTCCAGAAACGCGACCAGCGCTCGCACCTGCTCCTTCACCAAGTCGAGCCCGACGAGCGAATCGAGCTCCGTCTGCAGCTCCTCGAGGCTGCGCGTGTCCTCCGGTGGCCTGCGCGGGTCGAGCCGCTCGAGCCAGTCGGCTTCGCCGCCGACGCTCTGGCGCACCTGCTCGCGCAGGACGTCCAGGCCGCGCAGGAGGTCGGAGAGCGCATTCGCCACGACCTGCGTCTACCCGCACGGCCGGAAAGAGAACGACGCCGCGCCCGAGTCTCCCTACACTCCGGGTGTGGCCGAGGTGCAGGAGGTCTCGCCCGAGCAAGGGCACCTGGAATGGGAGACGCCGCTCTACCGGACGGCGCTCGCGCAGTACGAGCAGGCGCTTCCGCACGCCGACGTCGAGGACTTCGTGGCCGAGCGGCTGCGCTACCCCGAGCGCTCGCTCGTCGTCAGTGTCCCGGTGAAGCTCGACTCGGGCCGCTGGACGGTGTTCCCCGGCTATCGCGTGCAGCACTCGACGGTGCTCGGCCCGACGAAGGGCGGCGTGCGCTACGACCCGGAGGTCACCCTCGGCGAATGTGCGGCGCTCGCGATGTGGATGACCTGGAAGTGCGCGCTCCTGCGGCTGCCCTACGGCGGCGCGAAGGGCGGCGTCCGGTGCGGGCCGCTCGAGCTCTCGCAGAACGAGCTGCAGAAGATCACGCGTCGCTTCACCTCCGAGCTCTTGCCGATCATCGGCCCGCAGAAGGACATCCCTGCGCCCGACATGGCGACGAACGAGCAGACGATGGCCTGGATGATGGACACCTACTCGATGGAGATCGGCCATGCCGTGCCGGAGGTGGTCACTGGCAAGCCGATCTCGCTCGGGGGTTCGCTCTTCCGGCACGAGGCGACCGGCGCCGGGGTGGTGATGGTGATCGAGCAGGCCTGCAAGCGGCTCGGCTGGAGCCTCGGCGATCAGCGCTGCGTGGTGCAGGGGTTCGGCAACGTCGGCGGGATCGCCGCGACGGAGCTGCACGAGCGCGGCGCGACGGTCGTCGCGGTCGCCGACGTCTCGGGCGGCGTCCATGACGAGCGCGGGCTCGACGTCGCCGCGCTGCGGGCGTTCGCCGAGGAGCGGGGCTCACTGGCGGACTGGGCCGACGGCGAGCGTGTCACGAACGAGGAGCTGCTCGAGCTCCCGTGCGACGTGCTCGTGCTCGCGGCGCGCGAGGATCAGGTGAACGCGGACAATGCACCGAGGCTGCAGGCGAAGCTGATCGCCGAGGGTGCGAACGGGCCGACGTCGCTCGAGGCAGACGCGATCCTGGCCGACCGCGGGATCCGCGTCCTTCCGGACGTGCTCACGAACGCGGGCGGCGTGACCGTCTCGTACTTCGAGTGGGTGCAGGACCTCGGGCGGCTCTTCTGGGACCGCCGGGAGATCAGAGCCAAGCTCGCGGAGCAGCTCGGCGATGCCTTCGACCGCGTCTGGGCTCTATCCGAGGCGCGGGAGCTGAGCCTGCGCAGCGCCGCGCTCGTCGCGGGCATTCGCGAGGTGGCGGGAGCGCTTCGCTCCCGGGGGATCTACCCATGAGCGTCGCTCGCCTCGAGCTCGCTCCCGCGGGTGGGACCAGGCTTCCTGCGCGTGCCCTTTCCTTGTTCCGAGCTCGGCTCGGCTCCGCCGAGGGTCGGAATCCGCGGAACCTCCCGGCTCCCGCCGAGCGCCCTCCCCGTGCTCATGGGCCGGAGGGGAGGCCATGAGCCGCGTCCGCGACGCGATGATCCCCGACCCGCAGACGCTCGAGGCGGGTGCTTCTGCGCAGGAGGCCGGCGCCCACCTGGTGCAGCCGGATGTGCGGGCGGTCTACGTCTGCGACGCCGGCCGCTTCGTCGGTGTCGTCACGCGGAAGACGCTCGTCGAGCGGGTCGTCGCCGCCGGCCGCGACCCGCGCTCGACGCCCGTCGGAGAGCTCGCGGAGCCACCGAACTGGACGGTCGACCCGGAGCTGCCGCTCGACGAAGCGTTCGGCCTGCTCGAGCGATGGGATGCCGAGCGCGTCCCGGTGGTCGACGACGGCTCGCTCGTCGGGGTGCTCTCGCGCAGCGTCCTGCAGCGGCGTCTGGCGGAAGACGAGCCGCCTCAAGAGCTCGACGCCCTAGAGCTTTAGCAGCACGTATACGCACCGGGCGGTGCGTCGCCTTCGGCGGCCTCCGGCAGCTGCGCGGCCTCGAACGCCGCACCGTGGAGGAGGTCCCGCTCGCTTGCCTCGAGGGCCTCGAGGCCGTAGCGGTCGAGCACCTCGCGCACGACGATCGCGCCGCCGACGATCACGGGTGCCCGCTCCGGCTCCAGCCCCGGTAGCTCTTGCCGCTCGGCGAGTGGGAGGGAGGCAAGCCGCTCGAGCTGCGCCTCGACCGCCCCGCGCGAGAGCCGGTGGCTGTGCACGCGCTCCGGGTCGTACCCGCCGAGCTCGAGCGCGGCGAGCGTCGTGACCGTGCCTGCGACGCCGATCGCGTCCTCTGCTTGGAGCGGCGGCAGCGCGTCTCGAACCGTCCGGGCCGCGGCCTCGAGCTCGTCGCGCGCAGGCGGATCGCGGTGCAGGTGGCGCTCGGTCAGCCGGACCGAGCCGACGTCGAGGCTCGTCTGCCGGTCGGCGGTGATCAGCTCCGTCGAGCCGCCGCCGACGTCGAGCACCAGCGTGCCGCCGTTCAGGGTCCGTCCGTTCGCGACGCCGCGGCGCGTGAGGGCCGCCTCCTCCTCGCCGCTCAGCAGTCGCGTCGCGAAGCCGTAGCTCCACTCGATCTCGCCGAGAAACGCCTCGCCGTTGTCCGCATCGCGGAGCGCGCTCGTGCCGATCGCGAGCACGCGCTCGACGCCGAGCTCCTCCAGCTCGCGGCGGTAGTCGGAGAGGACGTTGCGCACGCGCGCGATCGGAAGCGGCAGCAGCTTGCGCCGCTCGTCCACGCCCTCGCCGAGGCGCGTGATCGTCGTGCGGCGCGAGACTTCCTCGACCTCCTCGCCGTCGACGTCCGCGACGAGCAGCCGGGTGGAGTTGGTGCCGAGATCGACGACCCCTACGCGCATGGCACCGATGCTAGCCCGCCTATGCCGCGTCGGGCCTGGCGCGGGCACGGCGCGTCCTTGACCGGCGATGGGCGGCACGCCGCATTCGCACGTGAAGCTCGCCGTGAAGATGACTGTGGCTCTACGACCCGAGCTCGAGCGCGAGCTTCTTGCTCCTTTCAGGTCTCGCTATACTTTCGGCCGCGCCGCGGGGTGGAGCAGTCAGGTAGCTCGCCGGGCTCATAACCCGGAGGTCGCAGGTTCAAATCCTGCCCCCGCTACTCAGAAGACGGCGACGGTCTTGGACGGCACCGCAGCCGACGGCCGTTTCACAAACGACTAAAGTGGCCTCGTGCGTGCGCGACCGCAGCGCATCTTCATCGAACGCGGTGGGCGGTCCGGCGGCGAGACGCTCCGCGCCGAGCTCGACTCCGCGAGTCCAGACGTGGCTCGAGCGCTGGCCCGGTTGCTGGACGAGGCGCATCCTCCCACCGACGACGAGCCCGAGGACGCCTCGTACGACCTCGTCCTCGACTACGGCGACCATGAAGAGCGGCTTCGCTACGACGACGAAGAGCTTCCCGCTGACGTCCGCGCGACGCTCGACGCGCGCCTCGAGCCCGGCGGCTAGGCCCCCTTGACATCGCCCTCCCGACGGGAGGATCATCTCACCGAGCTTCCTTCTGCGGCGTGGCTCGGGCCGCCACTGGAGTTCACCGCCTGCGGCACCGGGGCGAGTGACAACCGAAAGGGGAGCGATGCCAACCACGAAGAAGCGGAGGGGCGGCAACGGCGCTGCTCTGATGGAGGCGCCCGTAGGTCTCGAGCCGGGTAGCAGCGGAGACGATGTCGAGCTGCTCCAGAACTACCTGACCCGGTTCGGCTACCTGGCGACGCCACCGTCGAACGGTGACGGCCGCAAGGCCGAGCTGGACCTGCGGCCGACGGTGACTCCGGGCGCTTTCAACGATGCAACCGAGGAGGCACTTCGAACGTTCCAGAAGTTCGCAGGACTGTCGGTCACCGGCAAGCTCGACGAGGCGACAGCCGAGAAGATGCAGCAGCCCCGCTGCGGCAACCCGGATATCACGCCGGTGTCGAACCCGACGATCCTGTCGCTGGTAGATCCCGGCGTCGCCGCGTTCGTCGCCACCGGGGGCCGCTGGCCGACGCGGAACCTGCGCTACGCATTCCAGGAGACGGGAACCGACCTGCCCGCCCCGGCCGTGCGCCAGGCAATCCACCAGGCGTTCAGCACCTGGGCCGGCTGGACCGGGCTCAGTTTCCGCGAGGTCCCGATGGCGAGCGGTCCGGAGATCATCATCCGGTTCGTCGCCGGCGACCACGGCGACGGAAGCCCGTTCGACGGCGCGAGCGGGATCCTCGCGCACGCGTTCTTCCCGCCGGTGCCGCCGAACTCGCCGCAGCCCATCCAGGGCGACACGCATTTCGACGAGGCCGAGACCTGGACGATCACCGTCCCGACGGGCGCCGGCCAGATCGACCTGACGACGGTCGCGATCCACGAGTTCGGCCACGCGCTCGGACTCAACCACTCGCCCGTCGTCGGCTCGGTGATGGAGGCGTTCTACGGCGGCCCGCGCCGCGTCCTGCATGGCGACGACATCGCCGGACTCACCTCGATCTACGGTGGCTACACGATCGCCGAAGCGTCGTGGGTGCACGGAACCGCAGTCGCCGTCGAACTGCCCAAGAACATCGAGTCGATGCGCCGCTTCGGCTTCTTCACGCGCCTGGTCGGGAAGCCGAACACGCAGAACTGGTTCCACTTCGCGCTCCCGACGCCGGTGATCGTGAACGACGACCGGAAGGTGATCGGCCCGTGCATGTTGCGCTTCCAGACCGGCGGCGCGAACGCCGTGGTTCGGGACGTGCACATCTATGACGGAGAGGTGCGCGTCGCAGCCCATGACGGCGTCAACCTCTCGGGAAGCCAGCCGTTCCGGCGCTTCGGGGTTGCACATGCGCCGGAAGTGCTGTGGGGAGTCGGGATCTCGATCGGCGTCACGTACGGTGGCGGGACCTCCGCCCAGCGCACGATCGACCTCATCTCGGCCGGCTGCGACTTCCAGCCGTAACGACTACCGCGCGTGGGGTGGCGGGGCGTTCCGCCACCCCACGGCGTGCGTGACCTGACAGCGCCGACGGCGCGTCTGACCCGCCGCACGGCTCGCCTGGCTGGTGGCCACGCTCGAGTGGTGACGTTAGCGTGCGAGGTAGCCGCCGTCGACGGGCAGGATCGCGCCAGTGATGAACGACGCTTCGTCGGACGCGAGGAAGGCAATCGCCTGGGCGACTTCCTCGGGCTCGCCCAGCCGGCCCATCGGATGCATACGTTCGATCTCCTCGAGGTACTCGCTTCCGCCCGGCTCCTCGGGGAGGCGCAGCACGCGCTCCGTCCTGATCGTGCCCGGCGCGACTGCGTTGACGCGGATGCCCCTGTCGGCCCACTCGACTGCCAGGTGCTTCGTCAGCCCGGTGGCGGCGAACTTCGCCGGTCCGTAGGTCGACTGACTCTTCTGGCCGGCAACTCCGGAGATCGAAGAGAGGCAGACGATGGAGCCGCCACCGGTCTTCAGCATCTCTTCGATCGCGTACTTGCAGCTGAGGAACATCCCGCGGCCGTCGACGGCCATTACTTCGTCCCAGTCCTCCGGCGTCGCCTCGGCGATGTTTCGCAGGGGGATGATCCCCGCATTCGCCACCAGAACGTCGAGTCGCCCGTGCTGCTCGACTGCCGCCGCCATCATCCTCTTCGCGTCTTCGGGCTTCGAGACGTCGCCGACCGCCGCGACGAGCTCGGCGCCCCGGGCCTGCAAGCGCTCGCGGAGCCGGTCGAGACCGTTGCCGTCGATGTCCCCCGCCACGATCCGCGCGCCTTCGGCGGCGAACAGCTCTGTCGTGGCCCGACCGATGCCCATCGCGGCGCCCGTGATGACGGCCGACTTTCCGAGCAGGCGGCTGGACACGGCTACATGCGCGTCCGACGGTTCGGAGCTCATCGCCGGAAAGCTAGTCGCCGAAGACAGCCACCTCGATCACGTGCTGGCCGGGTCACCTGCGCCGCTGGAGGACGGATCGGCGCAGCTTCGGCCGGCGCAGGATCTCGCGTGCGGCATTGAAGCCGGGGGTGCCCATGACGCCTCCGCCGGGGTGCGCGGCCGAGCCGCAGAGGTAGAGGCCGCGGATCGGCGTCCGGTAACGCGCGTAGCCGGGCACGGGACGGAACGCGAACAGCTGGCCCGGGGTCATCGCGCCCTGAAAGATGTTTCCGCCGGTGAGGTTGAAGACGCGCTCCAGGTCGGGCGGCGCCAGCACCTGGCGGTCGATCACTGCGTTCTTGAAATTCGGCGCGTACTCGTTCAGCACGTCGAAGCAGCGATCGGCGAAGCTCTCGCGCTGATCATCCCAGGAACCGTCGCGGAGCTCGTACGGCGCGTATTGGATGAACATCGACATCAGGTGCTTCCCGGCCGGCGCCACCGTCGGATCCACCACCGAGGGAAGCTGGCACTCGATCACGGGGTGCGCGGACGGCCGCCCGTACTTCGCGTCGTCGAACGCGCGCTCGATGTAGTCCTGGTCGGGACAGAGGTGAATGGTGCCCCGATGGTGGAGCCCGGCCTTCGTCCCGGGCACCGCGCTGAAGTTCGGCAGCTCCTCCAGGGCGACGTTGATCTTCAACGAGGCGCTCGCGTAGCTGATCCGCTCGACATCGGCCACGAACGCCTCCGGCAGCACGGTGCGGTCGAGCAGCTGCAGAAACGTCACGTTCGCATCGGCGTTGCTGGCCACGATCGAGGCGTGGAACTCGTCGCCCGAGGCAAGAGCGACGCCGACGGCCCTGCCTTCGCGCACGACAATGCCGGCCACCTCGGCCTCACAGCGGATATCGGCGCCGAGGTCGCGCGCAGCAGCGGCGAGCGACTGCGTGATCCCGCCCATCCCGCCGCGCATGTACGCCCACACGCCCCGGCTCCCCCCGGCTTCGCCCATCACGTGGTGGAAGAGCACGTAGGCGGTCCCCGGCATCGACGGGCTCGCCATCGCTCCGATGATCGCGTCGGTCGCCAGCGTTCCCTTCAGCTCCTCGGACTCGAACCAGCGGTCGAGGATCGGGCGCGCAGCTCCGGTGAGGACCTCCACCGCCTCGCCCGTTGCGTCACCGAGCTGCCGGAAGGATCGCCTCAGCGTGTTCAGCGGCCGGAGGTCGCCGAGCCGAAGCTTCTGCAGGTCGGGCGGTGCCATCGTGAGCGTGGGCTCGACCACGGCCGCCACCCGCTCGAGCATCTCCTCGTAGTGCGGGTACCGGTCGGCGTCGCGCCGGCTGAACTTCGCGATCTCCTTGGGCGTGAACTCGACGTCCGGGCCCATCATCAGCGAGCGCCCATCCGGGAACGGCGTGAACGACGACGGGCTGCGCGGGAGCACCTCGTAGCCGTATGACGTGAGGTTCAGGTCGCGGACGATTTCCGTGTGGAAGAGGCTGTTGACGTAAGAGGCGGTCGAGACCTTGAAGCCGGGGAAGGTCTCCTCCGTGACGCAGGCCCCGCCGACGATGTGACGCCGCTCGAGCACCAGCACGCGTAAACCGGCGCGGGCGAGGTAGCAGGCGGTCACGAGCCCGTTGTGCCCGGCACCGACCACGATGGCGTCGTAACGCGTCGGGCTCTGCGCCATTGACCCAGATCCTGTCACGAGCCGGCCGAGTCCGAGGCGACGAGGCCTCAGCGACGAATCGCCTCTTCCTGGTTTTTGGGGACAGCCGACGCGGTCTTCGCTCGGCCCGGTCTCGGTGCCTAGGGGCGCGGACCCTTGCCGAGCGTCAGGCGGAGTTTGGTACCGGCTGCGAGGCGGGTGCCCGGCCTCGGTTTCTGAGCGACGACTCTGCCCCGCTTCCTCCGGGTCGAGAACTTCTTCGTGATCTTCCCGACCGCGCAGTGTGCTCTGACGATCCTGCCCCGGGCCCTCTTCAGCGTGAGCCCGAGCACTCTCGGGACGATGCAGCGCGGCACCTGCGCGGCGGCGAAGCTGGCGGCCGCGAGGTGGTCGGTCGTGAGCGCGAGCGTGCAGGTGGAGGTGCCGGCGCAGTCACCGGACCAGCCCACGAAGCGCGACCCCGCCGAGGCCGTAGCCGTGAGCGTGACGGCCGTGCCGCTCGCGAACGTGGTCAAGCAGATCGCGCCACAAGTGATCCCGGCCGGTGAGCTCGTGACGGTTCCGGCGCCCTCGCCGGTCTTGACCACCGCCAGCGAATGCGGGTTGACCGGCGCAGGCGGCGGTGGCGGGGGTGGCGGCGGTGGCGTGCAGGTGTACGCAGCAGTGTCGATGCCGATGTAGTCGGAGTTCGTGCCGGGGACACCCCCGTTCTCGACGAAGTAGCGGAAGGCGAGACGTCCGCTGGCGGCTGCGCTGAGGCCGGTGACGGTCGCGGTGTACTTCGTCCACGAGAAGGGGTAGCCGCTCGTCGCGTAGGTCGGGTTGATGTCGAGCAGCAGCCGGGTAAAGGCGCCGACGGATGTCGCCGTGCTCCCGACGTCCGTGCTCGAGCCGCTGCTGCTGAGGCGCACCTGAATCCGATCGGGGAAGAAGTCCGGCGCGAGCTCGTTGATCTTGCGCGTCCAGAAGCTGAGCTGCGCCCCGTTCTGGAGCGTCACGACCGGCGTCAGGAGCCAGTTGCTGATCGTGCCGCCTCCGTCGACGTTGAGGTAATCCGCGGCCACGTAGGAGTTCGCGCCGCCGCCCTGCGCCGCGAAGTAGGAGGCGCCCTGGTACCAGCCGGTCGCACCGGGGGGCGAGCTGTTGTTCTGCATGAACCAGTCGGGCAGGTCGCCGACGTCGGCGAAGGCCTCCGCCATCGCACAGACCGACACCCTGGTCGTGGCGACCGCCGACGCTCGCCCGATGCTGCTCGTCGCCGTCGCGGTGTTCACGTAGGTCCCGCCGCTGGCGCTCGTCGTTGCGCTGACGAGGTGGACGTGCGTGCCGGCGCCTGCGGCAAGCGTCGCCGGGCCGACCAGGCTCTCGTTCGGCGGTGCTCCCGCGATCGACCAGCCCGGGCTCGAGCCGCTCGCGTCGATCGACCAGTCGAGACCGCCGCCGGCGGGCAGTTGGTCTGCGACGGAGACGCCCGTCGCGTCGACCGAGCCGCTGTTCGTGAGCGTGAGCGTGTAGCCGAGCGGCGAGCCCGCCGGCACGGCGGCGGCATCGGCGCTCTGCGTCATCGCGAGGCAGGTGACAGCCGTCGAGGCGGAGGCGCTGTCGCTGCCGCCGCTGGAGCTGGTGACGCTCGCGGTCTGCTCGTAGTCGCCGCACGAGCCGCCGTTCGTGCTACTGACCAGATGCACGTGTGAGCTCGTGTTGCCGGCCAGTGAGGCGGGCGCGACCAGGGTCTCGTTCGGCGGTGCACCGGTGATCGACCAGCCCGCGTCGCTGCTCGCCGCGTCGATCGACCAGTCGACGCCGCTACCTGCGGGCAAGTCGTCGCTGAGATGCCGGTGGCGGCGTCGGGGCCTCTGTTTCGGAGCGTCACGTCGAAGTTGATGTGCGACCCGGCAAGCACGCTCGGCGCCTCAGCGCTCGCGTCGATGGCCAGGTGGGCGCCGCTCGAGAACCCGCAGCTCGGGAAGGAAAAATCTGCGATCCGCGTCCGCCAGCTGTTAGAGGCCGTCGCGGCGTAGTACTCGTTCGTGTACCAGAAGGTGCAGTCGTTCACCGGGTCGACGGTCAGGTCGCTGTAGTCGCCCCAGCGGAAGTGCTGGCCGGGGTCGGTCTGGCTGCCGCCTCCGTCGAAGAGATGCGCCTCTCCCTGCGCGAGCGTATTCGGTGGATCGGCGGCGAGGCGGCCCGCGTAGCGGATCTGCGGGTGGATCGTCGACGACGACGCACTGAAGCCGAGCGCGAGGTCGCCGGCGCCGTCCATCGCGGCGCTGCCCAGCCAGCGCCAGGTCCCATCGGCCGGTGCGTAGGTGCTCTGCTGCGTGAACGCGGGCGATCCCGAGCTCACGTGGTTCAGCTCGTACCAGCGGGTGCCGCCGACGCCGCCCACCGAGACGCTCTGGTTGCCGACAAGTGCCTCGTGGTCGCCGAAGTTGCGGTAGGCAAGGCGGTACATCGCGCGGTCACCGAGCGCGTCCAGCGGGTCGCTCGTTCCGAGTTGCGGGACGCACGGCGCGTTCGGACAGAGGAGCGAGTACGGCGCGGGCGCGAGCGTGCCGCCGAGGGTGAAGGTCGAGCTCGCGGGGGCGACGAAGTCGACGTGGAAGCGCCAGAGCTTCCAGCTCGAGCTTGTGCCGGACATCAGGAACGGCTCCGGCGCGCCGGCCGGCGGCGGCGTCGTCCCGTCCAGGTCGGCCGGCAGCAGTGGGTCGTTGGCCGCGCTGAAGATCGCGGGGGCGCGGGTCGTGACAAAGGTCGCCGGCTGCCCGGCCAGCATCGCCGCGCGGTCGAAGGCGAACGGCTGCGGGCCGCGGTATGCGGTGCCCGCCGAGTTGAAGACGTTCATCGTCATGTAGTAGGCATCCGGCCAGATTCCCAGCTTCGGGTAGTCGAAGAAGTCGCTGCCGAAGTGGAAGGCATAGCGGCTCCAGGCGCCGGTGGCGCTCGGGCCGGTCGAGACGGCGATGCACTCATCCGTCGGGACGCTCGCGCCGGCGAACTGCGAGACCAGCCAGCGGTCGGCGAGCTGGTCGTAGACGACGACGGGATCGCCGAATCCGTTGCTCTCACAGACGCCGCCGAAGCCGCTCCAGAGGGTGGCGATGTCGGCCGGCCCGTAGAGGGAGGCGCCGGTCGTCTTGTCGAAGACCTGGAAGCCCTGGTTGACGACCTGCACGTACTGGGTTGCCCCGATCTCGCCGTTCTGGTCGGGAGGGGAGCAGTTGCAGTTGAAGCCGGGGAAGGCGATCCCGTCGAAGCTGAGGGCGGGGGTTGGCATGTTCGGCGCGAACGTCTTCGTCTGTCGCACCGTGTCCGGTGCGTCCTGGTGCCGACCGACGGGACTCGGGTTCGGGTTCGCCTCCCGCTCGGGGGCGCTCCCGGGTGGCTTTGCCGGAATCAGCCTTAGCGGGCGCGACCGAGTGTTGCGGTAGGAACGGCCGACGATCACCGAGCCGGCTCGGGTCGGCGCGGCGGTCGCTCCCGGGGTCGCGGGGCTTCTCGGGACGACCGGTCGGCCCGGCGATCCGCCTGCCAGCACGGACGTTGCGCCGGCTGCAAGAGCGACGACGACGAACACTCCGACGATGACCGCGCCGCGAGTCTGAACCGCGCGCGCGGCAGCTTGGATCCGTCTCATCGGGATCTTCCTCGCCTGCTCATATGAGTGCGGACGTCGACCCTGGGCCTCTGCTTGGCGGCGCCGCATACGGCAGGCGGCTAGAGGCTTTGTCGGCAGCGAGCGGCGCATGCGTTAGGTCCTGCCGACGTCTGACGTCCTCCGGACGCGCTGCCGGGCCGTGAACGACGAGAGGAGGACCGGAGCCGGGCACGCACGATCTCACGGAACCGTCGTCCTCACGCCGTCGAGACAGGAGGAGCGGAGCGATGCGCCGCGTGCCCGGCCGGTCGGTTCGAACGTACGCCGAATTCGACGCAGCTGGCGTTAGCCTTTCGTGTACGTGCGCCCACACGCGCGGGGCGAAGCCGGCCGCTCGACGCCCGGCAGCGACGGCTATCGAGCTAGCTCACGCTCAGCCTGTTTCAGGTACTGCGCGGCGAACGCGATCGCCATGCTGCCCTCGCCCACGGCCGACGCGACGCGCTTCACCGGGCTCGAGCGGACGTCCCCGGCCGCGAAGATGCCCTGAACGCTCGTTTCGAGGAGGTACGGGTCGCGGTCGAGCTCCCACCATCCGCCCGCGCGGACGTCCGAGCCCGTGAGCACGTAGCCGTGGCGATCGAGGGCGATCTCCGGCGGCAGCCAGCCCGTCTCCGCGTCCGCGCCGATGAACATGAACAGTCCGCCCGACGCGAGCCTCGTGGTCTTGCCGGTCACGCCGTCGCGGGCGTCGATCGCCTCGAGCGAGAGGTCTCCGTGGGCGGCCACCACCTCGGTCCGGTTCAGCGCGTGGATGTTCGGCCGCGTCGCGAGCTGATCGGCGAGATAGCGCGACATGCTCTTCTCCAGTGACTCCCCGCGGCAGAGGATGGTCACGCTCCTCGCATGGCTCGCGAAGAACATCGCGGCCTGCGCTGCCGAGTTGCCGGCACCCACGATGTGGACGTCGAGGCC
>Ga0126311_10000087_pt1 | contig 45906 bp, 49 predicted proteins | sample Plot61_FD_92539 | JGI IMG/M metagenome (GOLD analysis project Ga0126311, IMG submission 92539) | Serpentine soil microbial communities from UC McLaughlin Reserve, CA, USA - Plot61 | ecosystem: Environmental > Terrestrial > Soil > Grasslands | place: USA: UC McLaughlin Reserve, Lake County... | reverse complement strand
CTGACGCCCGACGTCAGCTACACCTGCCGCACGGCGAACGGCGAGCTGTCGTGGGACAACTCGGCCCACCAGCTGACCGTGAAGGGCGTGATCTTCATCGACGGCGACGTCTATGCGGAGATCAAGACGAACGTCGTCGGGAGCTACCGCGGTAAGGGCGTGATCTACGTCTCGGGCTCGTTCTTCATGGGCAGCACGAAGCTGTGCGCGGTCCCCGCGGCAAGCGACTGCAACTGGGATGCGTGGGACCCCAACACGACGATCCTGATCATTGCGTCGCACAACCAGAACCGGCAGCCGAACGTCGCCGTGGGCGACGGTGTGGAGGTCAAGAGCTCGAGCTTCCAGGGCGGGTTCTACTCCGACTACAACGTCCAGCTCGATACCGCCTCCCAGGTGCAGGGGCCGATCGTCTCCGCCGGTACCGTGACGATCGGCAACAGGTTCGCCTCGACCTTCCCGCCGATCACGATCGATCCGCTCGGCATCCCGGGTGTTCCGCCGAATCCGTACGCCGAGCAGCCGACGGGCTTCAGCGGCTAGACCGGCTCCTCAAGCGCCCGCCCAAGGGTGCCGATACCCCTGAGGATGGAGGCTGTTCTCGCCACGCTCGTATTCCTGCCGGGGCTCGCCGTCGGCAGCTTCCTGACGGTGGTTGCAAGCCGTGTCCCGCTGAGGCGTTCGATCGCCCGGCCCGGCTCAGCGTGCATGAGCTGCGGCACGTCGATCGCCTGGTACGACAACGTGCCGCTTCTCTCGTTCCTCGTGCTCCGCGGACGGTGCCGGCACTGCCGAGAACGGATCCCCTGGCGCGAGCCTGCCGTCGAGCTGACGAGCGCGTTGCTCGTCACGGCTTGCGTGCTCACGTTCGGTTTGACGGGCACGGCGGCGGTCGCCGCCCTGTCGTGCGCCACGCTCGTGGTCGTCACCGCGACCGACCTCGAACATCGAATCGTGCCCAACCGTGTGGTGCTGCCTGCCGCAGCTGCGGTGCTCGCGCTGCACACGGCAGTCTCGCCGAGCGCGGAGTGGGCGCTCGCGGCGGTCGGCGCCTCGGGAGCGCTGTTTCTGGTTGCGGTTGCGTACCCCGGCGGCCTCGGAATGGGCGACGTCAAGCTCGCCCTGTTGATGGGGGCGATGCTCGGGCGAACGGCTCCGCTCGCGTTGATGCTGGCGACGCTGCTCGCGCTCGTCCCGAGCGTGATCCTGCTCGCCCGGCACGGAGCGCGAGCGCGCAAGCTCGCGATCCCATTCGCGCCGTTCCTCGCGCTCGGCTCCGTGATCGCGCTGTTCGCCGGCGATCCGCTGCTCGACGTGTATCTCCGAGCTTTTGGGTGAGCTCGGTGACGGTCTCGACCAGCGGCGAGGGACCGGGCTGACGCTGCGGCGTCGGCGGATGCGGCATGGCGGTCAACGGCTCCTCCCAAGCACCAGCTGAAGGCCCGCGGGCGAATGGCCCGGTCGTCGTCGACCTGCTCGACGCGGCCGGGTTGATCCCGGCGGAGAAGCTGTCCCAGATCCGCGCGCGGGCACACGAGGTCGCCGTCGCACAGGTCCTCGTCGAGCAGGACGTGGCGTCGACGGAGGCGATCGCGCGCATCCTCGCCGCCAAGCACCATCTCCCCCTCGTCGAGCTCGCGCGGGCGCGGGTGGATCCCGCGGTGAGCGGACAAGTCCCGCTGCATGTGCTCGAGCGCGTCGTTGCAGTGCCCTACGCCTTCGAGAACGGGGCGCTCTGCGTCGCGGTCGCAGACCCGCAGGACATCCACGGTATCGACGAGCTCCGCCTGAGCACGAAGCATCCGATCGCACTCCGGGTCGCCGCGCGCAACGACGTCCTGAACGAGCTTCGCCGTCTGGCGCGGGCCTCGGAGGCGTTCGGCGCCCGCTCGGCCAGCGCCGACGAGATCGAGCTCGAGGTCGTCCCAGAGGCGGACGACCTGGAGGCCGACGACGGCATCTCAGATGCCCCGCTCGTGCGACTCGTCAACTCGATCATCTTCGAAGCGGCCGAGGAGGGAGCAAGCGACGTCCACTTCGAGCCACAGCACAACGCCCTCGTCGTCCGCTACCGGATCGACGGCGTTCTGCACGACGTCCAGCAGATTCCCAAGAAGATGACGTCCGGTGTGGTCACTCGCCTGAAGGTGCTGGCCAAGCTCGACATCGCAGAACGACGAAAGCCCCAGGACGGACGGATGACGCTCGACGCCGCCGCAGCCGGCAGGCTGCTCGACGTCCGGGTCGCGACGCTGCCGACCGTCGAAGGCGAGTCGGTCGTCATGCGTCTGCTCGACAAGTCGAAGCGGCCGCCGACGCTCCAGGAACTGGGACTGGCGCAGGAGATGCGCGACCGGCTCTCGCAGCTGATCCACCAGCCGACCGGGGCGCTGCTCGTCACCGGCCCGACGGGCTCGGGCAAATCGACGACGCTCTTCGCCGTCCTGAGCGAGATCAACCGGCCCGAGCTGAAGATCGTAACGGTGGAAGATCCCGTCGAGTACCGACTCGCGGGTGCAAACCAGGTTCAGATCAACCCCCGCGCCGGACTCTCGTTCGCAAGTGCACTCCGCGCGCTGCTGCGCGCCGATCCGGACGTCGTGATGGTCGGCGAGATCCGCGATCCGGAGACGGCGAAGATTTCGATCGAGTCGGCGCTGACCGGGCACTTCGTCCTGTCGACCCTCCACACAAACGACGCCCCCAGCGCGCTCACGCGGCTCAACGAGATGGGCGTCGAGCCTTTCTTGACCGGCGCGGCAGTGACGGCGGTGCTGGCGCAGAGGCTGGCGCGCCAGCTTTGCGAAGACTGCCGCGAGGCGTACCGGCCCGGACCGGAGGAGCTGCATGCCGCCGGCTTCACGCCCGAGACAGCACCGGAAGACGCCGTTTTCTACCGCAAGCAGGGCTGCGTCGCCTGCCGCCAGACCGGCTACCGCGGGCGCATGGGCATCTTCCAGCTGCTCACGATGAGCGAGTCGGTGCAGCAGCTGGCGGCGTCGAAGGCGTCCCGCACGGAACTCGAGCAGGCCGCCCTGGCGGAGGGCATGCAGACGCTCTGGAGCGACGGCCTCGCGAAGGTCATGGCCGGCCTCACCTCCCTCGAGGAGCTTGGTCGCGTGACGATCTAAGGTCGGGCCGGCGGCTCGAGGTGTCCGGCCGGCAGCTCGACGTGAAACGTGACCGAGCCGCTCGACGCGAGGTCCTCGGGCGAGAGTGGCGGCGCGCGGAAAGCGGCAGCTTCGACGGCCGGCTCCTCGACCAGCACGGCGGCAGCCTCTTCACGGCGGTCGACGGCGGTCGCCTGCTCCAGGCGCCGCTCGGCCTCTTCCTGAGCGGCGGCTCGCAGCTCGTCCGCCTGCAGGCGCGCTTGCTCCAGGATCTCTTCCGCGCGCTCGTCGGCCCGCGAGATCGCCTCGGCGGCATGCCGCTCGGCCTCGTCGAGCTGCGCCCGCGCCTGCGCCTCCGCGGCCTCGAGCATCTGCAGCCGCTCCTGCTCCTGCGCAGCGTTCTGCTCGTCCAACTCGCGCCTGGCCGCAGCCGCCTCCTCCTCGAGCCCCGCGAGCTGTCTGGACGCAGTCTCCCGCGCATCTTGCTCGATCGCGTGGGCGAGCTCCGTGCCGGCCTGCACGAGTCTCAGCGTCTCCGCCCGCGCCGCGTCGCCTGGCAACGGCTCCGCACCGCGGCCGCCCTGAGTCTTCCGTTCGTAGATCTCGGCCTGGAGCGCCGCGATCTGCCGGCGGAACGCCTCGAAGGCCTCCTCGACCTTCTCCTCGTCGTAGCCGTCGGGGCGTCTTGGCAGGTACCTGAGCTCCGGGGGCGGTACGGCGGCGTTGCCGCCGGGCATCCTCGCGCCTTCGCTCATTCCGCCCGGATCTCGCAACCCAGGTACATCAGAGCCTCGACGGCCTCGCTCACGAACGCCGTCGCCTGGTGGCCGTCGGCGAAGCGGTACGAGCGCGCGTCGACCTCGTCCGCTGCCTGAGGATCGCCGATCGCAACCTCGACCACGCAGACGTGGCCGTAGTCGAGGGCCTTGAAGCTCGCCACGGAGCGACCGTTCCTCCGGGCGCGCCGCACGTAGAGCTCCTGCGGCTGCGCGTTCTCGTCGAGGGGAAGCGGCGTCGCGCTCATCGACGGGCGTTCGCGACCGCTTGCTGGACAGTGTCCCGGTCGGCGAAGCCCTCGAGCTGCGCGAAGATACGAGCAGGGCGCATGACCACCAGAACCGCCGGCGCCTCGACGACGCCCAGCTTCTTCAGGATCGGCACACCGTTCGCCTGCCTGAACACGTTGAGCGAGACGAAGCCCACACCGGCGGCGCGCGCCGCGGCTGCGGCCTCGTCGCGCGCCATCCGGTCGACGCCGACGTCGGGCGTGACCAGTGAGACGACGACGACGCGGTGGCGGCGGAGCGCCTTCGCGACGGCGAGCGGCAGGCCGTGCGTTGCGATTCGGACCGGTCTGTGGACCGGCGTCGGGTTCTTCGCGGGCACTCGCGCGTGCGTGGCGGGACGCGGAGCCGCGGGCGCCCTCGCCGTCTTGTGCGTGGGAACGGGAACGTCGGGCGTCGCGGTCTGCTGCTTCTGGCCGAGGACGAACATCCCGCCGCCGACGACCAAGACGAAGAGCAGGCCGAGCAGGACGGCCAGACGGAGCTGTTGCGGGCTCAGAGTCGGATTCATGCGGCTTCTCGCCTCCTATCGGCAGTTCGGGCCAGGGGCTGACCCCTCGAAATGGGGATAGCGAGAGGGCGCGGTTGCCCGCGCCCTCTCGAGGTGAACCAGATCAGAGATGCGTTAGCAGGGATCCGCGGTGGCGTTCGTAATGGTTCCGCCAGGGCCCGTGACTCCTGCCCACCAGCTGCCGACCTGCGACGAGAGGCAGTAGCCGTCGTTCGTGGTGGTGACGGTCACGGCATGCGCGTTCGTCAGCTTGATGCCGGCGTCGATGCCCTTCAGTGCGGCGGGGCTGATGCCGGCGTAGCTGTTCGGGCTCTGGTCGCCGTAGTAGGCCTCGGCACCCGGCATCGCCGCGCGGACGTTCGACGCGGACGCGCGCTTCTCGGCGCGCTCCTTGAAGCCGAGGTACGCGGGGACGGCGATCGCGAGCAGCACGCCGATGATGATCAGCACGACGAGCAGCTCGATGAGGGTGAAACCGCCCTCTTCCCGAGCCGCGAACGCCCGTGCCTGAAGCTTGCTCAGCATGTGTTCTCCTTTACGGGAGGTCGATTACCTGCCCTTCATCGGCGCGGGATCTCGCGCCGCCCACCCCCGGTTGAGTGATCTGTGGGTGAGCTCCTCCCCCGCCGGGGGGAGGTATTCCGCGGCCGCGCGCGATACACGACGCGAGGCCCGCCCCTGAGACGAGGGATCCTGCGGGGGTGCCGGCTCGCGCGCGCGCGTGAACCCGTCGCCGCCTCCGAGCCGCCCGCCAGGCGGCGAGACCCCTAAAGAAACGCTCGGCGCAGGCCGATAGCTCGCCCCGGACGCCATGTCACACACACCGTTCGCCATCGACACGCTGCTGGAGCAGGTCACCACGCAAGGTGCGTCAGACCTGCACCTGACCGCAGACTCGCCGCCCGTCATCCGCGTGCGCGGCCAGCTCGAGCCGATCGAGGGCTTCGATCCGCTGAGCGCCGAGCAGACGCGCGACCTCCTCTACCGCATGCTCTCGACCGAGCAGCAGAAGCAGCTGGAGATCAAGCGCCAGCTCGACTTCTCCCACGCGGTCCCGGGTCTTGCCCGATTCCGCGTCAACGTCTACTTCCAGCGCGAGACCCTCGGCGCCGCCTTCCGCCTGATCCCCGACCGGATCAAGTCGGCGGACGAACTCGCACTGCCGAGCGTGCTGCTCGAGCTGGCGAAGCGGCCGCGCGGCCTCGTGCTCGTCACCGGGCCGACGGGCTCCGGCAAGTCGACGACCCTCGCCACGATGCTCGACGAGGTCAACCGCACGCGTTCGCAGCACATCCTCACGATCGAGGATCCGATCGAGTTCCTGCACTCGCACAAGCGCTGCATCGTCAACCAGCGCGAGATCGGCCCTGATGCGACCGGCTTCGCCGAGGCGCTGAGAGCCGCCCTCCGCCAGGACCCGGACGTGATCCTCGTCGGCGAGATGCGCGACCTCGAGACGGTCGCAACCGCGCTGACCGCGGCGGAGACGGGCCACCTCGTCCTCGCGACGCTGCACACGCAGAGCGCCCCCGGCACGATCGACAGGGTGATCGACGTCTTCCCGGCCGAGCAGCAGGGGCAGGTCCGGACGCAGCTCGCAGCCTCGCTCGAGGGCGTCGTCACGCAGACCCTGCTGCCGACGCTCGACGGCCGCGGCCGCGTGCCGGCGCTCGAGGTCCTGCTTCCGGACGACGCCGTCCGCAACCTGATCCGCCAGGCCAAGATCGAGCAGATCTACTCGGTGATGCAGACGAGCACCGCCAGGGGGATGCTGACGATGGAACAGTCGCTCGCCGACCTCACGATTCGACGCGTGATCACCCAGGACGTAGCCCTCGGCGCGACCAGCAGGCCGGACGAGTTCAAGAGCGCGCTCGAGCGCAGTGGCTTCGAGAGCGGGTCGGACGACCACTTGCCGCCTGCTCTGCGCGGCCTGCAGCTTGCGGGAGCCCAGCAGTGAACCCGTCGTCTCTTTTCAAGCGAGAGCTGACGCGCGGGCGGCGCAAGAAGCCCGCCGGCGCGAACGGCGGCAGCTTCGGCCGCGCGAAGGAGCTCGTCGGACTGAAGGTCGGCGCCTCACACGTGGCCGCCGCGGTCGTGGCCAACAACGGCGGACCGCATCTCGTGAAGGCCGCGCGTGAGCAGCTGCCGACCGGAGTCGTGACGGGCGGCGAGGTGCGTGAGCCGGAGGCCCTTGCGACGGCGCTCGACGCCTTCTTCCGCAAGCACGACCTCCCGCGCCGCAACGTCCGCCTGGGCGTCGGCAGCAACCGCATCGGCGTTCGGATCTTCGAGCGACCCGGGGTCGACGACCCGCAGCAGCTCGCGAACGCGATCCGCTTCCGTGCGCACGAGGCGCTCCCGATTCCGATCGAGGAGGCGATGCTCGACTACCACCTCGTCGACGATCTCGAGGGCCCGGGGCGGGTACTCCTCGCCGTGACCTACCGCGACCTGATCGACCGATTCATGCTCGCGTGCGCAGAGGCGAAGCTGCAGCTCGTCGGCATCGACCTCGAGGCGTTTGCGCTGCTGCGGGCACTCGCACGCCCGAGCTCGGACCCGGCAGAGCGCCGTGATGCCGCTCTCGTGGCGGTGTCGATCGGCCACGACCGCACCGCGATCGCCGTCTCGGACGGCCGCCTCTGCGAGTTCGTGCGCGTGCTCGACTGGGGCGGCGAAACGCTCACCGGCGCGATCGAAGAGGCGCTCGGAGTGGAGCACGCCCAGGGCGAGGCGATCAAGCACTCGTTGTCGCTGCTGCCCACGTCGTCGTCAAGCGAAGCCGAGACCGATAGCAAGGCGCACGATGCAGTCCGCCGCAAGCTCGAGTCGCTCGCGCGGGAGCTCGTCTCGTCGCTCGAGTTCTACCAGGCTCAGCCGACGGCGCTCCCGATCGCCGAGGTCATGCTGACCGGCGGCACCTCCGAGATTCCGGGGCTCGACGACGAGCTTCAGCGCCTGACCGGCGTTCGTGTCCGGATCGCAGACCCATTCACGCGAGTCGCCGGCGGGCGAGACGCCTTCGGGGACGGCGCGCCCGGCGCCCTCACCGTTCCGATCGGATTGGGGATCGAAGACCGATGAAGGCCGTCAACCTCCTTCCGAGAGAAGACGCACCCAGGAAGGCGACGGGCGGCGGCCGTAGCAACACCGTCGCGATCGTCGCCGGCGCCGGCGGTCTCCTCGTCGTGCTGGCCCTTGCGGTCGCGACGACCGTCGCCAGCAACCACGTCAGCAGCGCGCGGGCGGATCTCGACGCGTCGCGTGCCGAGCTCGCTCGCACGCCTGCACATGCCTCGAGCTCGCTCGCGCGAAACCGCCTGCTGAGTGCGCGAGAGCGGCGGACGCTGGCCCTGGCCTCCACGCTCAGCCGCCGAGTGGCGTGGGATCGAATCCTCCGCCGGCTGGCGCTCGTCCTGCCGGACGACGTCTGGCTGACGGACCTCGCCGGCGATACCCCAACCGGCACGCTCGACACGACGGCCACGGCGGCCCCGGCCACTCCGGGCACGGTTCCGACGGGACTGCAGATCGACGGCTACTCGTACTCCCACGCGGCCGTCGCGCGACTGCTCTCGCGGCTCGCCGTCGTGCCCGACCTGAAGGACGTCCAGCTCCAGACGAGCACCGCGGAAGAACTCAACGGCGTACGCGTCGTGCGGTTCACCATCGCGGCCGACATCCGCCGTGGAGGTGATGCGAAGTGAGCGAGCGGCGTACCTTCGGTGCTGTCTCGGGTGAGCGACAGGTGGCTCTGGTCTGCGCCGGCCTGCTCCTGGTCGCGATCCTCGGCTACTTCGTACTCGTCTCTCCGAAGCGCTCGAGCGCCCACAAGCTCGCGGAGGAGAAGGCACAGGTCGACGCGCAGATCGAGCGGAATCGCGCCTCTGCGCTCGCGAGGAACCTCCCAGCGATCAGAGCGGCCGACGTGTTCCGGCTCTCGAAGGCGATGCCGGACCGCGTCGCGATGCCGGACGTGATCCTCGAGCTGAACCAGCTGGCGCTCGCCTCGGGCATCTCGTTCGACGAGATCGCACCGCAGGCGCCGACGAACGAGCCCGCGTACGAGATCCACCCGATTTCGCTCACCTTCAGCGGCAACTTCTACAGCCTCGCAGACTTCCTCTTCCGCCTCCGCAACCTCGTTCAGGTCCACGACCAGAAGCTCATCACCCAGGGACGCATGTTCGCCCTGAGCGCGCTCAGCTTCTCTGAGGGCGAGAAGAAGTTTCCCGAGATCAAGGCAGAGCTGACCGTGGACGCGTTCGTGCTCGGCGCCGCTGCCGGGCCCGCGCCGAGCGCCTCCGGCACGGCTGCCTCAGGCTCGACGTCCACTACCCCCACGACGACGACCCCCGCGCCCACGACGTCGAGCCAGTCGGCGTCGGCAAGTGCGGCTCCCTCGACCCCCACTCCCTGAGATGAACATGAAAAACGCCAAGGTCGTAAGCCTCAGAGCCGCGAAGGAGCGCAAGCAGAAGAAGTTCGCCCTCGTCCTCGGCGGCCTGTTCGTCGTCCTTCTCATCGTGCAGGGACCCCGCACGCTGAAGATGATGCGTGGGAGCGGGAGCTCAGCCCCTGCGACGGCGCCCGCGAACGGTCCCCAGGCGCCTGCGAACACGGCGGCGCTGGCCGCCACCGCCAGCTCGACGCAGCTGCCGGAATCGGACGTCCCGCCGCCCCGTACGCGCTCGCAGCTGTTCTCGTTCGAGCTCTTCGAAAGCAAGGATCCGTTCGCTCAGCAGGTGTCGCAGAGCACTGCCGGCGCGCCCATGGCAACCGCGGTGGCACCGCCCTCGGCGTCCGCGCAGCCCGCGTCTACGCCGGCGGGCATCGAGCCCACAGCACCGGCGCCCAGCCCGACATCTCCGGTGGCTGCTTCGAGCTCCGGCGCTTCCGCCTCGAAGACGGCCGCGGCCGTGATCGAGGTGAACGGGCAGCGTCAGACCGTTGAGCTCTCCCAGTCGTTCCCTGCCGTGAACCCGACCTTCAAGCTCGTCTCCGTCAAGGGCGAGGTGGCGATGATCGGTATCGCCGGTGGCTCGCTCGCGAGTGGCAACGGCTCGATCGCTCTCCGTGCCGGCCGGACGCTGACGCTCATGAACACGAGTGACGGTCAGCGCTACGAGCTCAGGCTCGTCTCGGTGCGGTGACCGCCGTGGCGGGAATCGCGCTCGTGCAGCCGAGCGGCAGGCCGGGCTCGCTCCGTCGCCTCCTGAGGAAGGCGGACGGCTTCGGTTTGATCGAGCTGCTGATCGCGCTGCTCGTCCTCAACGTGGCGATCTTCGCCACGGTCGCCGCGTTCAACGCCGGCATCCTCACGCTCAGGCGAGCGAGCCGCACCTCCACCGCGGCGTCACTCGCAGAGCGGCAGCTGGAGCTGTACCGCGCGCTCGGCTATGGGAGCATCGCACTGGCGTCGGCGCCGCTTGACGCGACGTACACCAGCGATCCGCAGGCCGTTGCACGAATGCCAATGGTCGGCGTCTGCCCGGGCACGGTGCCACCAGAAGCGTGCGCAGCGATCCAGCCTGCCGTCCAGGGCGGGGACGGCAACACGTACCGCCTGGATACCTACATGCACGAGCGCGTCGAGCCGACGACCAGCCCGTTCCCGGGGCGCTCGGTGAAGAGGGTCGCCATCGTCGTACGCGACGTGCGGACGCTGGCCCCGATCATGCGCGTGGAATCGACCTTCGACCAGTCGACGGGAGCTTAGATGGCTGCCTACGCATACAGCGCTTTCAACATCCAGGGCGTCGAGACGAGCGGCGAGATCCATGCGCCGACGGTCGATTCGGCGCGGGAGCAGCTTCGCGTCCGCGGCCTGCTCGCCCACCGCCTGCGCGAGCTGCCGGCGAGCGGAGACGACAGCCTGCGGACCGCGTTCAAGAAGGTCAAGCCCCACTCGATGCAGGTGTTCTCGCGGCAGTTCGCGACGATGATCGAAGCCGGGCTGAACATCGTCGCGGCGCTCGTGATCCTCGAAGAGCAGACCGACGACCTCTACCTCGCCGCGGTGATCAGCGAGTTGCGCGCCGACGTCGAGGGCGGCCTTCTCCTGTCTCAGGCGATGGCACGTCATCCCAAGGTCTTCAACACGCTCTACGTGGCGATGGTCGAGGCCGGCGAGGCCTCGGGCATGCTGGGCCACGTGCTCGACCGCGTCGCCTTCCAGATCGAGAAGGAGACGAAGATTCGGCGGCGGGTGAAGGGCGCAATGGTGTACCCGACAGTCGTCTTCGCCTTCGCGACCCTCGTGTTGGCCGGAATGCTGATGTTCATCGTCCCGATCTTCAGCAAGATCTTCAAAGATCTCGGCGGCAGCCTGCCGATGCTGACCCAGTGGGTGGTCGCCGCTTCGGATTTGCTTCGAGGCCAGTGGTTCATCATCTTTCCGCTGCTGATCGGCACGATTCTGGCGCTGCGGCGCTACAAGCGGACCGAATCCGGCCGACAGGCCTGGGATCGGCTCAAGCTGCGGATCCCGATGAAGATCGGCGACGTCGTCCTGAAGGTGACGATGGCGCGCCTCTCGAGGACGCTGGCAACACTGGTCGCGGCGGGTGTCGACATCATCAAGGCGCTAGAGATCGCCGGGGCGACGGCCGGTAACTGGGTGGTCGAGACGGCCCTCACCGACGTCCGCACGCGCGTTCAGGAGGGCGTTCCGATCGCCGAGCCGATGATCGAGCACCCGGTCTTCCCGCCGATGGTCAGCCAGATGGTCAAGATCGGCGAGGAGACGGGCGAGCTCGAGCAGATGTTCGGGAAGATCGCCGATTTCTACGAGGACGAGGTCGACAGCTCGATCCAGTCCCTCACCTCGATCATCGAGCCACTGATGATGATCGGAGTGGGGGCGATGGTCGGCATCATCATCATCTCGATGTACTTGCCGATGTTCAAGATGCTCACGCTGATCAAGTAGCGACGCACTCGCACCTTTCAAAAGGCACTCGGAGGCCGAACCTCTGCCGGCTTACGAGCGCCCGAGCGTATCGACGAGACGGAGCGGCGCGCGGACGAGGCCGTGCGCGTCGCCCGGGTGCGCCAGGTCGCCGCGTAGGAAGCCCGAGACGACACCCCAGACGAGGGGCAGGCGCGCGACGCCGAAGACGAGGCGCGGGAAGCGCTCGAGCGCGCGCTTCGCCTTCCAGGAAGCGGCGAGCGCGCGCCCGAGCTCCGCCTCGAGCTTCGGCGCGTAGCCCTCGAGCCCGCTCGCGCGCCCTTCGAGCAGCTCGACCACCGTCTCCGCCGCCAGCCGCGCGCTCACGAACGCCTCGTACATTCCGTCGCCCGAGAGCGGGTCGACGAGCGCCGCTGCATCGCCGACCAGAAGCGCCCGCCCGCGCGTGACGCGATCGCCGGGAGCGCGCATCGGCAGGCGGTAGCCACGCAGCGACTCGAGCCGCTCCGCCGGCAGTCCATACGCCGCGCACGCCCGCTCGAGGTGCTCGCGCAGCCGGGGCCCCTCCGACTCCCAACCGCCCACGCCCACGTTCACGTGGTCGCCCTTCGCGAAGACCCAGGCGTAGCCGCCCGGCACCGCGCCGAGCTCGACGACCGCGCGGCCGCGGTAGTCCTCGCGCGCGTGAACATGAGAGACATTTCCCTCGAGCGCGACGGCGTGGCTCCGCCCGCCCGTCAGCCCGAGCGCTCGCGCCGTCAGGCCGTTCACGCCGTCGGCGCCGATCGCCACGGGCGCCGCCGCTGCGGAGCCGGCGAAGCGAACGACGATCCCGCCCTCCTCGAGCTCGAGCGCTCTCGCCCGCACGCCGTCGCGGAAGTCAGCTCCGGCCGAGGCCGCCTGCTCCGCCAGGTGGGCGTCGAGGCGGCGGCGCTGCGTCATCAGGATCAGCGGCTCCTCGGTCCGCCGCTCGAAGCTGCGGCCGTAGCGAAGACCGAGCCGGCAGCACCGCACCGTGTCCTCGACGACGGCGTCGACCGGCACCGGCAATTGGCGAACGGCGCGATAGGTGAGACCGCCGCCGCACGGCTTGTCACGCGGGAAGCGCTCACGATCGAGCAGCAGCACGCGCGCACCCGCGCGGCAAAGGCGGAAGGCAGCCGTCGATCCCGCCGGACCGGCGCCGACAACGATCGCGTCGAACTGTTCCACGACCGTCATCGTATGCGGGTTAGGATCATCCGATGCCCCGTTACCTAGTCGTACGCAAGTTCGAGGTCGACGCCGACGAGATGCCGGCCGTCGGCCGCCGCTCGCGTCAGGGCATCGAGAACCAGTTCACCGAGATCACCTGGGAGCACAGCCATGTGACGATCGACGACGACGGGCTCGTGCGGACGTTCTGCGTCTATGCCGCTCCGGACGAGGAGGCCGTCCGCGGCCACGCGGAGCATCTCGGCCGGCACCAGGTCGAGTCGATCCACGAGATTGCGGGCGACGTCACGCCCGCGGACTTCCCGGGCTAAGCGGGCGCTTCGGTCTCGCCGCGGCCGAGCAGCCGCGCGTCGAGCACGTGGTAGTGCGCCTGGCGCGCAACGGCGAGCTTGCCGCGGATCTGCCGCCGCCGCACGTCGTCACCGTCCTCCACGAGTTCGAGCGCCTCGCGGTAGAGCGCGACCGCCTGCTCCTTCGCCCAGCCGCGCTCGGCCTGCTCACCGGCGGTCAGGAAGTAGCCGATCGCCCGCCCGTTTTCCGCGGCGTCGCGCCAGTGTCGCGCGAGCGCCGCGGTCGCCTCACCAGTCTCGGAGGTCGCCTCCTCGAAGAAGCGCGCCACCTGCGCGTGCCGCTCGCGTCGCCGCGCGCGCGGAAGCAGCTCGTATGCCGCGTCGCGGATCAGCACATGGGTGAACGAGTACTGCCGGTCGCCCTCGAATGCGGAGACGGTGTCGCGGCGGATCAGGTCGCGCTGCTCGAGCGCAGCGAGCAGCTCGCCGACGCCGTCGTCGAGCCCCATTGCCTCGAGCGCCCCGCGCCAGAAGGTCTTGCCCGCGACGGCGGCGTCGAGCAGCAGCGACCGCTCCTCCCGAGGAAGGGCGTCGAGCCGCGCCGCGAGGAGCCCGCGGATCGAGTTCGGCAGACCGGTCTCGGTGCCGGCTTCGAGCATCGTCGCCGCGAGCTGCTCGATGAAGAGCGGGTTGCCCTCTGCCCCGGCCGCCACGGCGTCGCTCGCCCCGTCGGCGAGCAGGTGGCGCGCCAGCTCGCGCGATTCCTCGTCGCTCAGCGGCTCGAGCGGCAGTGCGGTGTAGGCAGGGAGACCGCCGCCCCAGGACGGGCGCGCGTCGAGCAAGTCCGGTCGCGCCAGCGCGAGCAGCATGATCGGCAGCTCGCGCAGCCGCCCGGCGAGGAGCTCGATCAGATCGAGCAGGCTCGTGTCCGCCCAATGGACGTCCTCGAAGACGAGCACCGTCGGCCGGTCGCGGGCCACGGCTTCGATGAACACGCGCACGGAGAAGAAGAGCGTCTCGCGGTCGGCGACGGAGGTGTCGGGGTCGAGCCCGAGCAGGATGGCGAGGTGGCCCGTGATGGCCTCGGCTTCGCTCGCCCCGACGAGCGACGAGACCCGTTCGTGCAGCTTCTGCAGGCCGACCTCGCGGGAGTCGGTCTCGAAGATCCCGCACAGGTGCTTGACCTGAATCGCGAACGCGAAGTAGGCGCTGCTCTCGCGGTACGGCAGCGAGCGGCCGTGGATCGCACGGCCGCCGAGCTCCTCCACCGCGGTCGCGAACTCCGTCGCAAGGCGCGTCTTGCCGACCCCGGCCTGCCCGATCACCGTCACGAGATGCGGCCGGTGCTCGGCCGCGGTCCGCTCCCAGATCCCACGCAGGACGTCGAGCTCGCGCGCCCGACCGACGAGGGGCGCCCTGGCGCCGCGGCGCTCGCCGACCGGCGCCGACGCCTCGACCGCGAGCCACGCCTCGACCGGCGCGGCCTTCCCCTTCGCAATCACGGGCTCGACCGTCTCGTACACGATCGCGTCACGTGTCAGCCGGTGCGTCTCGATCCCCACGAGGATGCCGTTCGTGGGCGCGGCGCCCTGCAGGCGGGCGGCCGTGTTGACCACGTCGCCGGCGACCATCGCCTCGCCCAGCTCGGGCCGCGCGTCCAGCGTCACGAGCGCCTCGCCGGTATTGACCGCGATCCGCAGCTGCAGGTCGAGCCCGGTGCGCGCGCTCAGCTCGGCAACGCTTTCTCGCACCGCGAGCGCTGCCCGGATCGCGCGCTCGGCGTCGTCTCCGAAAGCCGTGGGCGCGCCGAAGACGCCCATCACGGCGTCGCCGACGAACTTCTCCACGCTTCCGCCGAACGACTCGATCTCGCCGCGGACGCAGTCGTGGTAGGGCGTCAGGATCGCACGGACGTCCTCCGGGTCGAGCCGCTCCGAGCGTTCGGTGAAGCCGACGAGGTCGACAAAGATCACGCTGACGACCCGTCGCTCCTCGCGCGGGCTCGTGGCGACGGTCAGCTCGCGGCCGCACGCGAGGCAGAACCGGGCCACATCCGGGTTCTCCTGGCCGCAGGCAGGACAGCGAGGCACAGACGAAATGTAGTGGCGAGCTAGGCCGATGCGAAAGGTGCGGGGCAGGCGCCGATCTTCGGAATCGAGAAGCGCGCGATCGCCCCGAACTGCGGCGCCGGCCGGCACGCTTGCGCAACGCCCGCATCGCAAGCGACCGAGAGGAAGATGAACGCGTCCTCGATCGAGAAGCCGTGCTCGTCGACGAGCAGCCTCGCCGCCTCCTCCGACACGAGCTGCAGCGCCTCGTCATAGGCATCGGCGGTGGCGTGCGGGAGCCAGCGGTCGACGAGCTCCGTCACCGGCCACGTCGCCTGCTTGCCCTTGAGCAGGTCGAAGCGGATGTCGACCTCGCCTGCGATCTCGACTCCCGTGAAACAGATCTCGCCGTCGCCCATCGAGGCGTGCATGTCGCCGACCGCGAACATCCCGCCCGGCCGGCGCACCGGGAAGAAGATGCGCGCGCCCTTGCCGTGCAGGTGATCGTCGAGGTTGCCGCCGTGCCGGCCGGCGAGCCCGTTCGAGAGGCTGTCGCCGTCGGTCGCGACGCCGACGACGCCTACCATCGGCCGGGCGGGAAAGGAGACGCGGTCGTTCATCCGGATCTCCCCGTCGCGCACCTCGAACATCCGCGTCAGCGGCGCCTGCACCTGCTCGATCAACTGGCCGAAACCCGGAATCAGCGTCGCCACGCCCCAGTCGATCGGTCGCACGTCGAGGATCTCCGCGACGAGCGAGTCGCCCGGCTCGGCGCCGCGGACGGCGACCGGCCCGGTTGCCCCGTTGATCCGCTCGAGGTCGATCTCCGTGACGAGGTCGTCCTCGCTCCGAATCTGCCCGGTGAAGCAGTCGTTCGTCTCGAAGGTGACGGTCTCGCCGGACCCGACCTCGATCGCGGCCTCGAGGTCGGGTCCGAACGACCAGATCACCTGGTCGCGCGAGAGCCGGTGCGTCGCGGCGACCGCCACCTAGGCGGGCCGATTACGATCGGCGAGCCGTGTGATCGATTGGAAGAGCACCTGTGGCAGGCTGATCGAGTGCTCGCGCAGGTGGTCGAAACGACGTGGTGAGCCGGCAGTCGCGGCTTCCATCGGCACCTCCTGGGTCGATTCGCGGCGGGATAGTGCCGCACCAGCGGCCGTGGCGCAACTGCGGCCCGGCTACAATGGCCGACCCCGGGGGTGTGCCCGAGTGGCCAAAGGGAACGGGCTGTAAACCCGTCGGCTCAGCCTACGGAGGTTCGAATCCTCCCGCCCCCACTCGACCCCCGTTAGGGGACGCGGCAGCGGCTGATCCAGACGAGGTCGCCAGGCGACAACCCAAGCCCCTCGGCTGCGCTGGCCGGGTTGCCCCGCACGATCTCCAGCCACCCCCGCTCGTCGAAGATGGCGCCGTAATCGCCGGTCGCGAAGTCGGCGTACGTGCTCCCACGCCTCGCCTCGGTCGCCGCGGCGACCGACCTGATCGTCAGCACCTGCGCAGCTTCCAGTCCGGCGCGCGCCAGGTCCTCCTCGCGGACGTTGAGCTGGATGTTCCCGAAACGGTTGAAGTCGAGAACCTCGGCGCGGAGCTCCCCGTCGGAGATCTGCGGCTCGGGCAGCGAGAGCGCAAACAGCGTCGCCGGATCGAGAGCAGGGCCGAGGTCTTCGATCGCGGTCCCGGCGGCCACGTGCGCCGCCGCGCGACAGAGCGTGTCCGGTGCGCGAAACGACTGCGCGCGCGGGTTGCGCACGATCTCGTGTGACGCGATCTCGACGGCCGCCTCCACGCCGCCGGCCGCGTCCCAGGCAAGCGACAGGACACCGTTGTCCGGCCCGACGAGGCACCGGCCGGAGGCCGTGCCGACGGCGATCTCACGGTCTTTGCCCACGTTCGGGTCGACGACGCCGAGCACGACCGCGTCGTCCGCGATGTACGGCATCGAGTCGGCGAGCAGGAGCGCCCCCGACTGAACCTCCAGCGGGCGGATCAGGTGAGTGAGGTCGACGATCGGGCTCTGCGGCGAGATCGTCGCGAGGACCGAGTGGCAGATCCCGACCCACTCGTTTCCGAGACCGAAGTCGCTCGCGAACACGATCGGACGGGGAGCGGCCACGGGAGCAGCATCCCCGTCTCCCTCAGGCATTGCAAGCCGCTCGCGGACGGCGGGCTCCCCGCGGCCGCGGGGGACGCTCAATCCGTGTCTTCGGTGATCTCCTCGGTGTCGCCGCTCGACGTCTTCGCCCAGGGGTTGCCGCCCTCGTCGGGCTGCTCGTCGTCCGCGGGCTTCTCGGGCTCGTGGTCGCTCATGCCTGCGTTGTGTCCACGCTGCGGCGGGAAGAATCATCGCGATGCGGATCGTGCCGTGGATGCAGCCCCTCTTCCGTGATCGCGCAGAGGCGGGGCGATCGCTCGCCGAGGCGTTGCGCGGCCGCGACGGCGTGGTGGTCGGCGTCGCCCGCGGTGGCGTCGCGGTCGCCGCGGAGGTGGCGCGCGAGCTCGGCCTACCGCTCACGGCCGTCGACGTGGAGCGCGTGAACGCGCGGGGTAGGCGTCTTGGCGCCGCGACCGCGGACGGCCCGCCGTACCTGCTCGTGCCGGAGGAGGCGGTGGAGGACGTCGTGGCGCGGGCGCGGCGTGACGCGGAGCGGCTCGAGACGCGGCTCGAGCACGAGACGTTGTCCGTCGAGGGCCGTGAGGCGGTGCTCGTCGACGACGGCGCGATCACCGGCCTCACCCTCGCCGCCGGCTGCCTCTGGGCGCGGGCGCGAGACGCGAGACGCGTGGTCGCGTCGGTGCCGGTCGCGCAGGCCGAGGGCCTGCGCCGCCTCGCGGAGGTCGCGGACGAGGTCGTGTGTCCCCACCCGCTGGAGCAGATTGCGGTCGTCGGGCAGGCCTACGACAGCTTCGATCCGCTCGACGAGTGGTACGTCGCGTCGCTGCTCGAGGAGCGCCCCTAGCCGAGCGGGAGGAGCGCGCCCTCGTGCTCGAGCAGGAACCGCTTCACGTGCAGCCCGCCGCCGAACCCCGTGAGGGAGCCGTCGGCGCCGATCACGCGATGGCAGGGCAGCACGATCGGCAGCGGGTTGCTCCCGTTGGCGGCGCCCACGGCCCGCGCCTTGTCGCTGCCGAGGCCGAGGCGGCGCGCCTGCTCGCCGTAGCTCACGGTCTGTCCGTACGGAATCGTGGCGAGCGCGAGCCAGCAGCGACGCCTGAAGTCGGTGCCGTGCAGCTCGAGCGGCAGATCGAACTGCGCGAGCTCACCGTCGAAGTACGCCTCGAGCTGCCGCTCGGCCTCGTCGAGGACCGCCGACCGCCCCTCCGGCCGGATGCGGCGGCCGTCGAACATCACCCCACGCAGAGCGGAGCTCGAAGCGACGAGCCCGAGTGGCCCGATTAGGGTGTCGACGACCGTCTGCGGCATCTCGGCAATCTAAAACGAGAGCCGGAGGCGGCCCGTGAGATCGCCCTACAATGGCCCAGCTGCCCTCTTAGCTCAGTTGGTAGAGCACCTCCATGGTAAGGAGGGGGTCGACGGTTCGAGTCCGTCAGAGGGCTTTCACGGAAACGTGACCGAATGACCGTTCAGCGGATGGACAACGTCGGCATCGTCGTCGACGACCTACCGGCGACGATCGCCTTTTTTCGCGAGCTCGGCCTCGAGCTCGAAGGACAAGCCACGATCGAGGGAGAGTGGGCAGGGCGCGTCACTGGACTCGGCGACCAGAGCGTCGAGGTCGCCATGATGCGAACGCCGGACGGCCACAGCCGGCTCGAGCTCTCACGATTTCTCACGCCGCCTGTGGTCGCCGATCACCGAAACGCCCCGGTGAACGCTCTCGGCTACCTCCGCGTCATGTTCGCGGTGGACGACCTCGACGATACGCTCCTCCGGCTCCGCGATCACGGCGCGCAACGCGTTGGCGAAGTGGTCCGGTACGAAGACGTGTATCGGCTCTGCTACGTCCGAGGCCCCGAGGGCATTCTGATCGGGCTGGCCGAGCAACTCGGCTGACGCCCGCGCGCTCTGGCGTCCGTGGCCGAAAACTCGCCGTCCGGAGTGACGGATGCGACGTCGCGGTTTACAGGAAAAGCGGCCTGTTGAGCGTGCCGTCTCGCTGAGCCTCAGTCGTGCTCTGCCGCGTCGGGAGATGCGCAGGTGCCGGCGTTTCCGGGCGCGAACTGCTCACGGAGCACGAGGAGAATGTCGCGAAGTTGCTCGCGCTGAGCGTCGGTGAGCCCAGCGAACAGCTCGCTTTCGGCGTCGCGTTGTGCTTGGGCGGCTCGTTCGAGCTGCTGGTGACCCCGTCGGGTGAGCGTCACGACGTGCCGGCGGCGGTCGGCTGCGTCGCGTTCGCGTAAGAGGTAGCCGTCGGCTTCGAGCGGGTTGAGCAGCGTGACGAGGATGCTCGGATCAACGTTCATGAGCGTTCCGAGTTCGCGTTGGGTCAGTGCGGCGCGATCGTGCACCAGCCCGAGCAGGTGCTGACCGACGGCGACACGGTGCTGATCGTCGGCGCGACCGGGGCGTCGGCAGCCTCGCCGTCCAGCTCGCCGCCCACGCCGGCGCGACCGTCGTCGCGCAGGACTTGCCGAGCACGAGGCCGACCTGCGCGAGCTCGGCGTCAGCGAGCTGCTGCGCCGCGACGAAGACCTCGCCGTGGCCGCGCGCGACCAGCACCCCGACGGCTTCGACGCTGTCCTCGCCCTCGTCAACTACGCGCCGGATGTTCCGGCATCTCTGGTCAAGGAGGGCGGCCGTCTCGCCTCGCCGACCGGGAGCCGCCGGCGAAGGCCCCGGGCGGACGATGATCATGGCCGCGCCGACGCGCGACAACCTCGAACGCCTCGCGCGCCTGCTCGCCCACGGGACGCTACGCGTGGACATCCCGGGCACCTACGAACTGGCACAGGCGCCCGACGCGCTCACCGCGCTCGCGGCGGCGCACACCCGATGCACGCTCGCGATCCGGATCGCGTAACAGCGGAACCTCGCACCGACGTGAAAAACGCGCCTACGCGGGGCGACTCCTACGAGCGCACAGCGGCGCCCGACGATCGCGGAGCACGTGCCCTCGTCTTTGCCGGCGCTCCCAGAGACACCGTAGCCCCCGCGCGAGCCGTGTCGGCCTCGGCGCCGCACTCGGAAGGATCAGGCGAGGGCGCGTTCGAGAGCAGAGCGATCGGCGGGCTCGCCGTGCGTCGGCAGGACGAACTCGACGGGCTTGGCGAGCAGCGGCCTCAGCCCGGCCGCGACCTGCTCGGGCGTGACACCCTCTGGCAGCCAGCTCGCGGGGATCTCAAGCCCGTTGCCGAGGTCGATGAGCGTGTCGCCGGCGATCACCGCGCGAATCCGCTCGCTCCAGAGCACGAGGTCGAGCTGGCCTTCACGACCTGGATACGCCTCCATCCCGAACAGTGAGTCGCCGATCGTGTAGCGCGTTGCCGGGACGAGCTGATCCTCCGGGCGATCCGGCGCCGGCGCCCACACGGGAAAGCCGAGCGATGCGGCGTCGCGCTCGTGCCACGTGGAGGTGAGTACCGTGACCACCTCGCGCGACCCGAACAGCGCGCGAACGTCGTCCGGAACAGCAATCGGGTCGATGAGGATGAGCCGCTCGCCGTGATCGATTGCATACGCAGAGACCGGCCCTTCCCACTCGGGATGCGTCGCGGTCCAGTGGTGCACGCCCTCGGGAAGCAACCCGTCTGATGTTACGCACCACGTACTCCGCGCGACCGACAACCGCTCGTGACGTCGGCTGGGCGAGTGTTCGGGAATGACGCCTGACGGAAGTGAGCTGACGGCGGTTCTATGCCCGCCACGGCCAGGCTGAGTGCTTATCGACGGGCCACGAAGATGTACTCACGGCTCTCGTCGTCGAGCGGCTCCCCGTCAAATCCGCCATAGAGAGCTTCGAGGTGCAGGCCCGCGACGTCCAGGAGTCCCAGCCATTCGTTCTTGGTTGCCCACCAGAGCGAGCCGGTTCCACCGTCGTCCAAGGTGATGTCGATTCGGTTATCGCTGACGCTGTAGTGGTTCGTGTGCGGCACCGGTACTCCGGGGTTGGCGTCGGCGTGCTGCCCGTCTAGCGCGGATGCAATGTGATGGTCGAAGGCGAATGCGTTCCACGCGAAGCGACCGTTAGGCAGCAGCGACGCCGCGACGCGCTCGAAGCAGCGGCGACGATCGGCCCAGGTGGGCAGATGCAGCAGAGACCGGCCGGGGCAGTAGATCAACGCCGCCGGTTCCTCGAGGTCAAGCTCCCGTATGTCGCCTTCGCGCAGGTTGAGCTCGACTCCCTGCTCAGCCGCGCGCACTCGTGCCTGCGCCGAGCATCCCGCGCGAAGAGTCAATCCCGACCACAAGGCTGCCCGTCGCCTGAGCGACCGGAATCGCAACTCGCCCGGTACCAACGGCAAGCTCGATCACTGGCCCGTCAGCCTCACGGGCAAGCCCGACGTAGAACGGAACGTCAGCGCTGTCGCATTTGACGACTCCGCGTATCGGTCGGCCCAAGCGTCGTACCAACTCGACATCGCAACGCAATCTACGCGCAAAGGAGGCGGCGTTCGGCTCGGCCAGTGTTCCGGAATGTCACCAGAAGGTCAGGCGACACTTCTGCTATCGCTGCCCCGCGTGGGTCATCATGAATCGCGCATGAACAAGCCGCGCATCTTCCTCGGGTCGTCAGGCAAGCAGGCCAAGCTGCTCCAGGCGATTGCACGCGGACTCAAGGACATCGCCGACGTCGAACCCTGGACGACCACGTTCAACCCCGGGCGGTCGACCCTCGAGCGGCTCGTCGAGCTGTCTCAGGAGGTCGATTTCGCGGCGTTCGTGTTCGCCCACGACGACTGGACCGCAGCGGATGCATCCGAGTCCGGCCAGGCGTCGCCGCGCGACAACGTGGTGTTCGAAGCCGGGCTGTTCGGTGGCACCCTTGGCATTCGGCGCACGTTCATCCTCCACGCCACGGGTTCGAAGCTGCCGACCGACCTGCTCGGGCTGACCTCCGTCCGCTACGACCCGGCCACCACCCCCTCAGAGGTTCGCGCAATCAACCAGAAGCTCCGCAACGCGATCGAGACCGAAGGCCGCCGCGGCCCCGTCGAGGGCCTCTGGTGGCAGCTCTCGCTCACCGTGCGGAGCGAGGAAGAACCGTCGGCGGTGAGCCTCCTGCGCATCTCGCGGGACCGCGACGGTGACCTGAACGTGACCGGCCGTGCGTGGCAGGAGAACGGGACCCTGTCGGCGCGCTATTGGAGCGAGGCCGCGAAAGAGCGCAAGGAACCGGCCGGCATCCTCTACTTCTGGAAGGGTGAGCGCCCCCTGGACCCGAATGCCCCGCAGCTCGAAGGCACTGGTGAGATCAGGTTGGAGACCACGGACCGCGCCACCGGATATTGGACGACACGTTCGGAGCACGACGCCGGGCTGAATGTCCGAACCGCCGGCGTCTACCAGCGAGCCGACCCCGCAGACCTCCAGGTGCTCGACGGCGGGAGCGAAGAGGAGCGGGCGGAGCTCATCGCGCGGCGGCTCCGGGAGTGGAAGTCGGCCGCGAACACATTCTGAGCACTCGCAACGGGCGACCGGGGCTAAACCGACGGTGCGGTCGGGCGGACGCTACCTGCGCTCCGTCAAGGGGCTCGGAAATCGCCTCGACGAGCCGGTGTGTTCCTCCAGCATCAGTCGCGCGGCCTCGATCACCGATGCCTTTGCGCCGATTGAGCGGGGATCGCCGGTCATTGCGTCGCGAACGCTCTTCGCCCTCGTGCGTGCCTCCTCTTCGCTTGCTGTGCGATCTTGTCCCGGCTCGAAGAGGTTCTCATGCGAACCGCTTGACGAACTCGAGCGACGTCTGGGCGACCTCGCGCCAGCCGTGGTCGATCGTGAGCGAGTGACCTCGATTCGGCATCTTCACGATCTCGGTCACGCCGGGGTTGTGCCTCTGCCTCTTGTAGGCGGCGTTCGCGATCGCCCACGGCACGGTGTGATCCTTCTCGCCGTCGATGATCAGCAGGGGACCGCGGTCGGGGTTCTTCGTGTTCACCTTCGCCTCCGTCCACGGGTTGAGGTTCGCGTTGCCCATCTGCACGAGAGAGACGCCGGAGCCGGCGACGTGGAACGAGTCGTAGAGCTCCTTCGCCTCCTTCTCCTCCAGCGCATTGGCCCAGCCGTACTTGAACTGATCGAACGTCAGCGTGATCGCGCGACCGCGCGTGCGGGGGTCGACCAGAAACGGGCCCACCCCCTTGAGCACCGAGGCCGGCAGCGGCAGAACGCCACGGAAGACTCCGGGGTCGATCGCGACGGTGGCCGCCGAGAGTCCGCGGCCCGCGAGCATCTGTGCAAGCAAGCCCCCGGTGGAGTGCCCGATCAGCGCTGGTTTCTTGTCCAAGGCATTGATGATCTCGGTGGTGTGATCAGCGACCTGCTCCAAGGTCTTCTTGGCGAGGACGTCCGGGTTCGTCCGGGCTTCGTCAACGGTTTCCGGATCGTCGGGCCAACTCGGTGTCAGTCCGACGTAACCGGCCTCCTCGAAGAACGTCATCCAGTTGTTCCAGCTCGAAGGCAGCAGCCAGAGCCCGTGAACGAAGACAACGGGTTTGGCGCTCGACGCGTTCGCGCGCTCGACCTGCGCAGCCTCCCGCTCAGTGATGGTCTGCCCGGTGGTTGCGCTGTTCATGTCCCCCTCCTTGGGTAGCCAGGCGTTCGCACGGAGCGAGGATCATGCGCCGGGGACGCACTCGCAGCCGCCGATGTGCCAGCCTAGTCGCTTGTCGCCTGTCGCGGCTACCGTCGCCGCGCTGCCGGATCAGGCGACGATCTCCGCCGTACCTGTAACCCAGATCTCGTCCGCAGCTACGCCAAACGACCCGGCGCTGGCATGTGCCAGCGTGCGGGAACGTCACCGGAGGAAAGGCGGCGGCGCGAAGTCATACAAATCGGCGGAAGGAGGCGAGCGCATGAACCTGTGGAACCGGTACGAAGCTCGTCGGCACCGGAAGCAGCACCAACGCACGGAAGCCGAGCGGGCGCGACAGAAGGCGCTTGCGGGCCGAGATGCACAAGAGGCGGTTCGTGCCGTCGCGCAAGGCTCTGCTACTGCCCAGCAGGGCGTGTACGGCAGCGGCACTTAACTCCGTCCTGGGCCAGTGTGCGGGAATGTCCCCCGGCCGACGGTGCCCTGCCCGCGTACGCAACGATCGAAGATGCCGTCACAGCTCTGGCCGCTCGCGCTAGGGAGCCACGTCGGCTGAAAGCGGCTTCGCTGGTCGCCGTCAACCGCGGCGGCTTACGAGAGCTGAGCCGGGACTCACCTCCCTGCGACGGCTGACGAGGTAACGCTGAGGGAACCCCGCCGCGGCACGCGCGTCCAACCGCGGTCACTCCTTCTCTCCCGGAAACGGGTGTCCAGAGCCGGCTGGCGTAGTCTCCACGCGAACTCGAGGAGAGACCGCTGGAGGATCTCGTGCAGGTCGGCATGGACGTTGGTGACGTAGTTCGCAGGGCGGACGAGGCCGGTCTGCGCCTGGTCCGCTTCCTCTGGTGCGGCAACGACGGGACCGTGCGGGCGAAGGCGTCGAGCCGCCACGGCCTCGGCGGCCGCCTCGAGACCGGGATCGGGCTGACCGTGGCGATGCAGGCGATGAACGGGCTCGATCAACTCCAGCCGGTGGACGGGATGGGACCGGTGGGCGAGGTCCGCCTCGTGCCCGACCTCGACACCTTCCGCGTGCTGCCCTACGCGCCGCGGACGGGGGCGGTCCTGACCGACCACGTCGCGCTCGACGGCGTGCCGGCGGCGGTCTGCCAGCGCTCGTTTCTGAAGCGGATGGAAACGAGGCTCGTCGAGCGTGGGCTCGTCCTGCGAGCGGCCTTCGAAAACGAGTTCTCACTCGCGACCGATGAAAACGGGCGCTACGTACCGATCGACTCCGGCCTCTGCTTCTCGACGATCGCCGCGACGGCCGCACAGGACTACGCCGATGAGCTGGCGGCGGCGCTCGAGACGCAAGAGATCGTGCTCGAGCAGTACTACACGGAGCTCGGCCACGGGCAGCAGGAGATCTCGACGGGTCATGCGCCGGCACTCCAGGCGGCCGACGAGCAGCTCCTCGTCCGCGAGACGATCCGTGGCGTCGCAGGCCGGAGAGGGCTGATCGCGTCGCTCGCTCCCAAGCCGTGGCCGGAGAACGCCGGCAACGGCGGCCACGTCCACTTCTCGCTTTGGGAAGGCGTGCGCAATCGCTTTTACGACAGCTCGGCGCCGGACCTGCTCTCGGGCGAGGCGCGTTCCTTCATCGCGGGCGTGCTTGAGCACCTACCCGGCCTCTGCGGTCTGACCGCACCGAGCTTCAACTCGTACCACCGGATCGTGCCGCACTACTGGGCGGGCGCCTTCGTCTGCTGGGGCCACGACAACCGCGAGGCGCCCGTGCGCGTGGCCTCGGCTTTTCGGGGAATGGAAGAGGCGTCGACGAACGTCGAGCTGAAGGCGTGCGACGCCAGCTGCAACCCGTATCTCGCCGTCGGGGGGCTGATCTCAGCGGGATTGGACGGACTCGAGCGCGGACTCGAGCCACCCGACCCGGTCGAGGTCGACCCGGCGACGCTCGACGAGCGCGAGCGCGAGCGCCGCGGGATCGTCGGCCTGCCCACGACGCAGGAGGAGGCGCTCGATGCACTCGAGAGCGACCCCGTCCTGATCGAAGCGCTCGGCCCGGTGCTCGCCGAGTCCTACCTTGCCGTCCGCCGGTCCGAGTGGGCGGCCTACTCTGCGGGAGACGCCGCATTCGAACAGCAGGGTCACTTCGAGAAGTACTAGCGGCGGTCCCGCTCGTCGACCAGCACGCTCACGGGATCCTGCGGGAGCCGCCGGAGTCGCTCGACGCGTTCCGCGGCCTCTTCTCCGAGAGCCCGGACCGGCGCCAGTGGCCCCACGTCGCAAGCGCCCTCACGTATCAGCGTGCGATCGCCGCGCTGGCGGCGCACCTCGGTTGCGAGCCCGACGAGGACGCCGTGTACGAGCGGCGACTTGCCTCGGACCCGGCCGAGTACGCGGCTTCCCTGCTGCACGCGGGCGGCATCGAGTGGCTGCTCGTCGACGACGGCTACCCGCTTGGCGGGACGAGCTGGGACGAGCTCGGCGAGCTCGCCGGCTGCAGGTCGAAGCCGGTCATGCGGATCGAGCGCGTGGTCGAAGAGTTCGGGCAAGCGGCGGTCACCGGAGAGGTCGGCTCCGCCCGGGAACGGGGCTTCGCCGCCTTGAAGACGATCGCGGCCTACCGCGGCGGGCTGGACCTGGACGTCGTCTCACCCGAGGTGCGCGCCCCGCTCGTCGAAGCGCTCGAAGCGAACGAGGCCACCGGCGACCCGCTCCCCGTGCAGGTGCACTGCGGCTTCGGCGACTCGGATCTCCACCTCCCGCGTGCAGATCCCGGCTGGCTCAAGCCGCTCGTCGAGCGCTTCGAGGAGACACCGTTCGTGCTGCTCCACTGCTATCCGTTCGTTCGCGAGGCTGGCTGGCTCGCGCACGTCTACGGCAACGTCTGGTTCGACCTGTCGCTGACGATCCCCCACGTCAGCCGCCCCGCCGAAGCGCTGCGCGAGGCGCTCGAGCTGGCACCCGTCTCGAAGCTGCTCTACGCGTCGGATGCCGCGCGAACGCCCGAGCTGTACTTGCTCGCGGCCGCGTGGTGGCGAGATGCGCTCGCCGAGGTGCTGAGCGAAGCACTCCCGGCTGCAGGCGCAGACGCGGCCGCGCGGCTGATCCTGCGCGAGAACGCGTTCGCGCTCTACCGGCTCTAATCGAGCTCGCGATCTCGCGCCTCGGTCCTGATCGTCAGCCGGATCCGCGCCGCGCGAGGTAGGCGAAGCGCGACAGGCGACGCTCGCGCGCGAGCAGATGGCAGGCGCCGAGGAACCTCTGCACGCCTTCGAACGTCGTCACTCCCTCGTCTGCCACGAGGTCGTCGGCGAAGCGTTCCCGCGCCTCGCGCCAGCGCGCTGCGACGGTGGCCATGTTCTCGGTCAGGTCCTCGCGGTGGAGCAGCTCGAATCCGGCGTCGGCGAGGAACTCCTCGTTCACGGACGCGACGGAGAAGGCATAGATCCCGATCGCGCTTCGATCGGCGATTTCCGCCGCGGTCACGAGGCCGGTGATCATCGTCGGGTCGGTGAAGACGACACGAGCACCCGGTGCCATCACGCGATGCCACTCCTCGAGGACCGAGAGACGGTCTGGAAGGTGGCACATGGCGTCGACGGAGAGAACGGCGTCGAAGCTCCCGTCCTCGAAGGGAAGGCGCTCGCCGGCATCGGTTCGGACGAACCGAGCCCTCACGCCGAGCCCGCGGGCCTGAGCGAGCTCCGTCGCAGCGGTTATGCCCTCCTCGAGGATGTCGACGCCGACGACGTTTGCGCCGGTCGTTGCCGCGAGGCGAAGCGCCGGCCCGCCCGCTCCGGAGCCCACGTCGAGGAGACGCGCGCCGGCCCGGAGCTCGAGCCAGTCGCCGAAGCGGTCGAGCTCGTCGACGGTCAACCAGCCGGACTGGCCGAGGTCATCGCCGTAGGTCTGGCGGCGAACCCGCTCGCGCACCGCCAGGCCGGCATAGGCCGAGGCGTAGAGGCTCACCTCCTCCCCCATGGGCACCCAGGCTAATGCTTGCGATCGAGAGCGCGAGCGCCGCGGCCGCCCACCGCCGCGAGTCGTCGTCTCAGTGCGCCGGGTTGAAGGCGCTCAGCCGGTCGAGCACCAGAGCATCCGCCTCTCGCTCGCTCGACTCGTAGTCCGTGACCCGAAAGGAAATGGCGCCGGTCGAGGGTCAAGAGTCGGAGCGGTGTACGTGCGCGGATAGTGGTCGTCCGCAGCATGTCGTGGAGCAGCGCGATCTCGCCGAAGCCTTCTCCTTCACGCAGGGTGCGAATCAAGCGCCCGTCGCCGAAGACCTCGGCCTCGCCGTGCTCGATCACGTAGAAGCGATCGCCGTGATCGCCCTGCTGAAAGACGTCTCTTCCGGTGGCCACCTCGACCTTGTCGACGTGCGACGCGAGCTCGTCGATCGTCGGCATGGGCAGCAGGCGCAACATCGCGATCCGAACGCGGATGCTCCCAGCGAGCTCGCCACTGCGCCTGCACCGATGGCCGCGACCAGCAGACCGACACCGGCGCGGCTCCCATCCCCAGCTGCTCGAGCGCGAGGGCGACGACGAAGACGTAGAGAAAGCCCTGTGTCACCGACTGCGCGAGGGCGAGCCCGATCAAGAGACCAGCGTCGCGATAGCGCGCGCGGAAGCCGCCGACCTGTTCGTGCGCTATCCGCCGGAGCGGCTGCCGTCGTCCCCGCGGCGCGCCACGTACGAGAGCCGGAAGAGCAGCGCGGCCGACGCAAGAGACAAGAGGGCGCTGGTCGCGAACACCGAAGCCGGGCCGCTGAGCTTCAGGAGCAGCGCGGCCGCGAGTGCTGACGGATCGAGGAGCCCGCGAACGACGTTGGCGCTACTCAGCTCGAACGGGGTGTTGCAAGCGCCGGCAGCAACGCCGAATGGGCGGGGCGGAAGAGCCTGAAGGCAGGCCCACCGAGCGCGAGTCCGGCTGCCGCGCCGCCGGTCGCGGCAGCGCGGATCAGGCACGTCCACACGAGCACGCGGTCGCGCGGAAGCGGTCCGCGAAGGCGGTGGCCACTGGCGTCAGCAGCGCGGCCGGCACGGTGCGCGCGAAGGGGACGAGGGCGACCGTCTGGACGCCGCCGTCGCGGAATGCCACCACCGCCGACGCCACGGTGAAGGCCGCCTCGGCGGTCCAGGCGGCGCCGAACGCCAGCTGCGCACGCAGCAGACCCGGGTTGTGCGCGGTCGCGGAGAACGCGCGACCCGACGCCGCAAGCCGCCTCGGCAGCCAAGGCGGGACCGCGGGCTGAACGAGGCGCCCACCCTGCGCGAAGTCGTAGCTGCGGCCTTCGACGATCCTGAGCCAACTCGAGCTCGTCAGGCATTTCGTCGACAGACCAGGCTGAGCCGAGGCAGCGGGGGAAGGAGACCAGCCGGCTGGCGCAGCGCGGTTCAGACGCGCTCGCGCAGGAGCTCCGCTGCGCTCGCGGCGAGGAACAGGCCCGTCGCCGTCAGCACGATCGTTCCGCCCGGCGGCAGGTTGCCGTAGTAGGAGATCGTCAGGCCGGCCAGCACCGACGCGAGGCCGAGCACGATCGAGAGGCCCATGGTCGAGCGCAGGCTCCAGGCGATCCGCTGCGCCGCGATGACGGGGAGCACCATCAGCGCCGCGATCAGCAGGATGCCGACGATCCGCATCGAGATCCCGATCGTCAGCGCCGCGAGCGTCGCCACGACGGCGTTGAGCACGGGAACGGGCAATCCGGCGACGCGAGCACCTTCCTCGTCGATCGAGATCGCGACCAGCGCCCGCAGCAGAACCGCCACGAGGACGAGCGCGCCGAGTCCGAGGAGCGCGATCGTGAGCAGATCGCTGCGGGTGACGGTGAGAATCGAGCCGAACAGGTAGGTGAAGAGGTTGGCGTTGAGGGCTCCCGCGGCCGAGATCAGGACGACGCCCCCGGCGATGCCGCTGTAGAAGACGACGGCCAGCGCCTGGTCGCCCGCAGCCCGACGGTGCGCGCGGAGCCATTCGATCGCGATCGCGCCGAGCACCGCCGCGGCGATGGCCGTCCAGACCGGCGAGATGCCGAGGAGAAAGCCTGCGGCAACGCCCGCGAAGGCCACGTGCCCGATGCCGTCGCCGATCAGGCTCATCTGTCGCTGGACGAGGAAGAACCCGACGACGGGAGCCACGACGCCGACGATTGCGCCGGCGGCGAAGGCGAGGCGCATGAACTCGAGCTCAAGCATGGGTGTGGGAGGGGTCGTGCCAGAGCTCGGGCAGGGCGGTCGCAGGACCGTCGAACACGATCCGCTCGCGGACGAGCACGAGTCGCTGCACGACGTGCTCGACGGCGCCGAACTCGTGTGAGACGTAGAGGATCGTGACGCCCAGCTCGCGGTTCAGCCCTTCGAGCAGCTCGGCGAGCGCCTCTTGCGCCGCGACGTCGACGCCGGTGGTCGGCTCGTCCAGCGCCAGCAGCTTCGGATCGGCAGCGAGCGCCTTGGCGATGAACGCGCGCTGTTGTTGGCCGCCGGACAGCCGCCGCAACGGACGGTTCCCGAGCGCCGTCAGTCCGACGCGCTCGATCGCCTGCTCGATCGCCTCCCTGTCGGTCGTGCGTAGGCGCCCGAAGGGCTTCCGGGCTGCCCGACCCGCGGCGACGACCTCGGCGACGGTGGCCGGCGCCTGCACGCCGAGGTCGGTGCGCTGGGCGAGGTAACCGAGGCCGGCACGACGGCTGAACCGGTCGGCACGTTCGCCGAACAGGCGCACGTGTCCTGCGCCTGGCTGCGCGAGTCCGAGCGCGAGGCGCAGCAGCGTCGTCTTGCCGCTGCCGTTCGGCCCCGCGATCGCCAGGAACTCGCCCTCCGCGACCCTCAGGTTCACGTCACGCAGCACGGGCTGTCCGTGCAGGTACGCGAAGTCGACGTGCTCGAACTCGACGGCTACCGGCATGAGAGCGCCGCCCGCAGCTGCCGGAGGTTCTGTCGCATCAGGGAGAGATAGTCGCTCCCTCGGCGTTGTTCGGCGGCGGTCAACCCTTCGATCGGGTCGAGCACCCGCGCCTGCGCGCCTGCGTCGCGCGCGATCGTCTGCGCAAGCCTCGGCGAGACGAGGCGCTCGAAGAAGACCGTCTCGATGTGCCGATGGCGCACGACCTCGATCAGCCGTTGCAGACGCTGCGGGCTCGGCTCCGATTCCGGATCGATGCCCGTGATGGCGATCTGGCGAAGGTGGTAGCGGGCGGCGAGATAGCCGAAGGCTGCGTGGCTCGTGACGAACTCCCGGCGCGCGCAATGGGCGAGCCCCCGACGGTAGTCAGCGTCGAGAGCCAACACCCGCCGCGCGAGAGCATCGGCGCGGCGGGGCCGCCCGAGCGCTCTCCCGACTCGCTTCGCGATGCGGGCGAAGACGACCGGGTCGAGCCAGACGTGCGGATCGCGCCTCTCCCCTTCGTCGCCGACGCCGCGGCGTAAATCGAGTCCGGAGAGGACATCTAAGCCGGTGCCGTTCGCCGCGTCGACCGCCTGCTCCACCGCCGGCTGGAAGCCGTGCGAGAGGTAGAGGACGACGTCTGCTCGCTGCAGCTCGCCGACGTCCCTCGGCGTGAGCTCGACGTCGTGAGGCTCCGCTCCGGGCGGCGTCAGGTTCGTCACCTGCACGCGGTCTCCGCCGATCTCCTCCGCGACGAAAGCGAGCGGGTAGAAGGCCGTGACAACGGCTCGTGCGCCGGTGGCGCCGGAGCTGCCCCCGCAGCCGGCGACGAGGAAGGCCGCGGCCGACAACGCGATCGTGCTGCGAATCGTTCTCATCCACACCGACCTTACCGTTTCCGAGAATCGTTATCATTTTGTCGGTGTCTGATCCCCGCGTCTCCTGGTCGTCCCAGGCGAACCGCCGGCTGCGCGATGCCGGCGGTCGGTCGGGCGCCGCCCGTCGCGCGGTGATCGAGCTGCTCGAGGAGCAGCAGTGCTGTGTCGGAGCGCAGGAGATCCATGACCGGCTACGAGGCGCAGCTCGGCCGGTGGCGCTCGCCAGCGTCTATCGCGTCCTCGAGGCCCTGACCCAGCAGGGTCTTCTGCAGCGACTCGACCTCGGCGACGGGATCACCCGCTTCGAGCCGGTTCGATCGGGCGCGGATCACCACCACCACCTCGTCTGCGACGGTTGCGGGAAGGTCGAGGCGTTCGCCGATGACGGTCTGGAGTCGGTGATCCAGGAGGTCGAGCAGCGGAGCGGGTACGCCGTCGCCGCCCACGACGTCGTGCTGCGCGGCGCCTGCACCGCCTGTCAGTAGCTCGAGTCGCGGCTCGCGCCGGCGCGACGAGAGGGCTCCCCCATCCCGCGCGCGAGCGATACTTGCGCCGGTGGCGGTCGCAGACGTGCAGCTCTCGCGCGTCGCCTCGACTGGGCGGCTGAGCGTTCCTGCCACACGCGGGGCTCAGTTGCTCGCGGCGTCGGGCTTCGCGCTCTCGCAGCCGCTCTTCGATCTGCTCGGGAAGAATGCCGAGTTCTTCGCCGCGCACGGCTCGACCCCCGGCGACATCCTGCTCTTCGCGCTGGCGGTGACGTTCGTCCCCGCGCTCGTGCTGCTGGTCGTCGAGCTCGTCGTCGCCGCTGTCAGCTCCTCCGCCGCCTACGTGCTGCACCTCTCCTTCGTGGGCTTCCTCGGCGCCGTCTTCGGCGTGCAGGTGCTGAAGCGGCTCGGGCTCGACGGTACGTCGGCCCTGATCGTCGGCTCCGTCATGATCGGGGTCGCGACCGCCTTGCTGGTCTGGCGCCTTCCGCCCGCCCGGTCTTTCCTGACGATTCTGGCCGCTGCGCCCATCGTCTTCCTCGCGGTCTTCCTGCTCGACTCGCCGGTCGAGCGGCTTGTCTTTCCGAACGCCCAGGCTCGCGCTGCGGCCGCCTACGTCCGCCAGCCGACGCCCGTCGTCTTCCTGCTCTTCGACGAGTTCCCGACGATCTCGCTCGAGGACGAGCGCGGCGAGATCGACGCCGGCCGCTTCCCCAACTTCGCGCGCCTCGCCCGGAGCGCGCTCTGGTTCCGCAACATGACGACGGTCTCGAGCACGACCACGGTCGCGGTGCCGGCGCTGCTGACCGGACAGCTGCCGAAGAAGGGGTCGCTGCCCGTGTACCAGGATCATCCGAACAACCTCTTCACGCTGCTCGGCCGCCGCTACCGGCTGAACGTCGTCGAGACGCAGACGGCCCTCTGCCCGAGCCGCCTCTGCAAGCGCAAGAAACCGCCCGCCGGAGAGCGCCTCTCCTCGCTCTACTCGGACTCGCGCACGGTGTATCTGCACCTGATCGCGCCGCCGTCCCTCGAAGAACGTTTGCCTGCGATCGACGAATCGTGGAGCGATTTCGGTGCCGACACGGGCGCTCAGCTCGAGGATCGGGTCAGCGCGCCGAAGATCAACGTCAAGACCTTCTACATCAGCCGCCTCCACGACTTCAACCGCTGGCTCGGAAAGCTCCGCGCTCCCGGCCGGGTCCCCTCGCTCGACTACCTGCACGTTCTCTTCCCGCACGGACCCTGGCTCTATTTTCCTGACGGCAGAGTGCGAGCGGTCGCCGTTCCGCGTGCGCCCGGACGAACCGAGGAGCGGTGGTGGAACGAGTCGCTCGCCGAGCAGGCTTGGCAGCGGCACCTGCTGCAGGTCGGGTTCGCGGACAAGCTCCTCGGGCGTTTCCTGGCGCGCCTGCACCGGACCGGTCTCTGGGAGCGCGCCCTCGTGATCGTGCTCGCGGACCATGGCGAGAGCTTCCGCGGCGGGGACACCCGGCGCGACGCGACGAAGTCGAACCTCGCCGATGTCGCCTTCGCCCCGCTGTTCGTGAAGCTGCCCGGCCGCGCCGACGGCGGCGCGGTCGAGCGGCACGTGACGACGGTCGACGTCCTGCCGACGATTGCCGCCGTGCTCGGAGCGAGAATCCGGTGGCACGTCGACGGCCGCACCGTCCTCGCGCGAAGTCCAGGCTCCGGGACCGTGCGCGTGGGCGGCTACGCGGCGCCGCTCGCTGCCGCCGAACTCCTGCGCGAACGAGCCCGCCAGCGGAAGATCCGCCTCTTCGGCACCGGCGAGTGGGGACCCGAGCTGGCCGGCACCGGCCGCTACTGGGCGCTCGTCGGAAGCCCCGTCGGGTCGCTCGACTTGGGCCCGAGGCGCGCTGCGACGGCGACGGTCGACGCGACTGGAAGTCGTCTCCTCCGCGCCTTGCCGAACCACTCGCAGTTGATCCCTTCGCCGCTCGGTGGCGCAGCCGCCGGCCTTCGGCCGGGAGAGACGTTCGTCGTCGCGCTGAACGGCCGGATCGCGGCTGTCTCCCAGGTGTATCGGGAGAAGGACTCCGGTCGGCTGCGCTTCTCGGTGCTGCCGGCCGCGACGGCGTTCGTCCCCGGCAGGAACCGCCTCCGGGCGTTCGTGGCGATGGGCGCCCCTGCGTCGCCCGCACTCCACGAGGTGCGGGTTCGCCTCAGCCGTTGAGGGCGTTCGCCCTCCCGTCTCCGCGAGGCCTGCTCGACCTTAGGCTGCCTCTGCGAGCGCCGCATCCGCCGCGACGCGGGCCGGCGCGGGCACGTGGAGCGCGACGACGAAGCCGATCGCGCGCGCGACAGCGGCCGCGGCGAACGCGATCGTGAAGCCGCGCGCGGTCGGCAGGCGGCCGGCGGCGATGGTGGCGGTCACGATCGCGGCCGAGACCTGGCTGCCGATCGCGCCGCCCGATGCCAGAGAGATCGCGCTAGCCGGAAGGCGGTTGCGGGCGGGCGAGCAGCACGGCACCCGCGGTAACCGCGGCGAACGCAAGCACACGCACCACCCCGAGGGCGCCGCTCGGGACCGGCTCGTCGAGCACGACCGTGCCGGCCGCGATCGGCAGAGCGTTCGTCAGCAGCGTCGCGAGCCCGGCGACCGTCAGAGCGCCGCCCGCCTGGTAGCCGATCTGCAGCAACGCCGTCCCGAGCGAATAGCCGGCGACCAGCGGGAGCACGAACAGCACCCGCACGCCGCCCTGCGTCGCGACCTTCGTCGAGATGTCGCCGATCGAGAAGAACAACCCGCCGGCGATGCCGTTCGCCACTGCGGTGGCTGCGCCAACCCGTCCGGGCAGCAGCAGGAGAGTCGCGACGCCTGCGGTGACCCCGAGCCAGAGCAGAATCCCGGCGGTCGAGCCCTGCCCGCCCTCGCCGCTGCCGCCGGCGAGGGAGACCGCCAGGGCGAGCAGGCCGAGCACCGACAGGAGCACGCCGCCGAGCTCGCGGCGCGCGAGCTGCCGGCCGACGACGCGCGCCGAAACGTAGGCGAGAATGCCGATCCCGCCTGCGATCACGCTCTGCACGAGTGCCAGCGACGCAAGCGCCAGAGCGGCCGCGTAGAGCAGGAACCCGCCGGTCTCCATCGCGAAGCCGAGCAGCCAGCTGCGGTCGCCTAGAAGAAGCCGCGCCGACTGGAGCGGGCGACGCAGCGAGAGCACGGGCAGCGCCGCCGCGGCGTCGTGCTCGCGCAGGTACGCGAGGCTCGTGAGCGTCGTCGAGACGAGGGCGAGGCCGAGCGCGACGCCGGTCGAGGGCGTCACGCGTCAGGCGACGGTGCCGGCGCGGCGCAGCGCCGCGATCTCGTCGGCGCCGTAGCCGAGCTCGGCGAGCACCTCGCCGGTGTGCTCGCCGAGGAGCGGCGGCGGCCTCTCGGCGAGCCCGAGCGGTGACGGGACGAGCGGCAGCGCGCCGATCGTCGGATGCTCCACCGTGCCGCGCTTCCGCGACGAGAGCGACTCGAGCACGCCGCGCACCTTGCCCACCGGCACCCCGGCATCCGTCAGCCGCACAACCCACTCCTCGGCGGGCCGCGCCGCGAAGAGCGGCGCCAGCTCCGCCCCGAGCTGCTCGCGGCGCTCGACCCGCTCAGGATTCGTGCGGAACCGCTCGTCGTCGGCGAGCTCGGGCCGCCCGAGGGCGCCGCAGAGCCGCCGGAAGAGACCGTCGTTGGCAGCGGCTACGGCGACCGGCGCGTCCAGGGCCTCGAACGTCTGGTACGGGACGATGTTCGGGTGCGCGTTGCCGTGGCGCCGGGGCTCGCTCCCGGTCACGAGCGCGGCCTGCGCGACGTTCGTCAGCGCGGACTGCGCGACCTCGAGCAACGAGATCTCGACATGTTCGCCACGGCCCGCGAGCAGCGCGGCGAGAACCGCCGTCGCCGCGGCATAGCCGGCGAGCACGTCCACGACCGCCACGCCCACCTTTACCGGTTCGCCCGTACCGGTGATCGCCATCAGCCCGCTTTCGGCCTGGAGGACGAAGTCGTAGCCGGGCCGGTCGTCGCCGAAGCCGCTGATCGAGCAGTAGACGAGATCCGGATTTTCCTCCGCAAGCTGTGCGTAGCCGACGCCGAGCCGGTCGCCCGTGCCGCGGCGAAAGTTCTCGACGACGACGTCGGCGTCGACGGCGAGCCGCCGTGCCACCTCGTGCGCCCCGGGCCGCGTGAGGTCGAGGGCGACGCTGCGCTTGCCGCGGTTCACCGCGAGGAAGTACGCCGCCTCACCGGCCGCGTACGGCGGCCCCCACGTCCGCGTCTCGTCCCCCTCCCCGGGCCGCTCGACCTTGATCACGTCCGCGCCGAGGTCGGCGAGCAGCATCGTGCAGTAAGGGCCCGCCAGCACACGCGACAGATCGAGCACCCGGAGGGACAGCACCGGGGGATCGTACGACGGTGCCGCCAGCCAGGGAGCGAGCGGATCGGCCGTTGCCGCGAAGATAGGGGCGTGGATGACGGCCTGCTCCTCCTGCTCGTCGGCGCCGTGCTCGCGGCCAGCATCGTCGTGGCGCTCGGCGCGGCACGCACCGGGCTGCCGGTGCTCGTCGCGTTCCTCGGCCTCGGCATGCTGCTCGGCTCCGACGGTCCGGGCGGGATCGCGTTCGACGATGCGCACCTCGCTCGCCGCGTCGGCACGGTCGGCCTCGGGCTGATCCTCTACGAGGGCGGCCTGCAGACGTCTTGGCGGCGGCTGCGCGAGGTCGCGGTTCCGGCCGCAATCCTGAGCACGGTCGGCGTCGTCGTGTCGATGCTCGTCACTGGCGCCGGCGCGCGCTTCCTGTTCGACCTTTCGTGGCTCGAGGCCCTGCTGCTGGGCGCGGTCGTCGCCTCGACCGATGCCGCCGCCGTGTTCGCGACGCTGCGCTCGACGCACGTCCGCCGCCGTCTGGCGCGCACGCTCGAGGCCGAGTCCGGTGGGAACGACCCGATGGCGATCGCGCTCACGCTCGGCCTGATCGCCTGGATCGAGCAGTCCGACTACGGAACCGGCGACCTCGTGCTGCTCGTCACCCGCCAGCTCGGCCTCGGCCTGGTGATCGGCATCGCGGCCGGCGCCGCGGCGTCCTGGGTGTTCGCGCGCATCCCGCCCGCGATCGGCGCCTTCGCCCCCGTGGCGTCGATCGCCGCGGCCGCGCTCGCCTTCGGCGCGGCCGACACGATCGGCGGCAGCGGCTTCCTCGCGGTCTATCTCGTCGGGCTCGCCGTCGGCAGCACGCCCTCGCGCTACCGACGGCAGCTCGTCGCCTTCCACGAAGGCGTCGCCTTTATCGCCCAGGTGACGCTCTTCGTCGTCCTCGGGCTGCTCGTCTTCCCACACGACCTGCCCGACGTGGCGTTGCAGGGCCTCGCCCTCGCGTCCGTGCTCGTTCTGCTCGCGCGACCCGCGGCGGTGTGGGCCTCGACGGCGTTCAGCCGGTACACGAACCCCGAGCGGCTGCTGCTCGGCTGGGCGGGCCTGCGCGGCGCGGTGCCGATCGTGCTCGCGACCTTCGCGCTCTCGGCGCAGGTCCCCCACAGGGAGACGATCTTCAACGCGGTCTTCTTCGTCGTCCTCGTCTCGATGATCGTGCAGGGGACGACCCTCGAGCAACTCGCGCGACGCCTCGCCCTCGTCTCGCCCGCGCCGCCCGTGCCCGAGGCGCCGCTCGAGGTCGGGCCGCTGAGCAAGCTCGAGCTGATCGACTTCGCGGTCGCACCCGATCACGCCGTCAACGGCTCGGCGGTGCGGGAGCTCGGCCTGCCCCGTAACGCGCTGATCGCGGTGATCAACCGTGACGGCGAGACGATCCCGCCGCGCGGCAGCACCGTCGTCCGCGCCGGCGATCGCCTCTTCGTGCTCGTGCCGCGCGCGAACCGCGCCGACCTCGAGGACGTCTTCTCGCGCTGGCGCCGGCGGGTCTGAGCTGTACGCGGCTGAGCGGCTGGTTCGGGTGCTCCGCTGTCCAGCAGAGGACGAAGTCGGCGACCCTCCTCCCAGCCGGCGTTACGCGGCCTCGGCCGCGCGCTCCAGCTCGTCGATCTGGATCTTCTTCATCTTCAGCATCGCGGCCATCGCGCGCTGCGCACGCTCCGGGTCGGGGTCTCCGAGGAGCCGCGGCAGCGCCGTCGGCACGATCTGCCACGAGACGCCGAAGCGATCCTTCAGCCAGCCGCACGGCCCTTCCTCGCCGCCGTCCGAGAGCGCGTTCCAGTAGTGGTCGACCTCGTCCTGGCCCTCGCAGCTGACCTGGAACGAGATCGCCTCGTTGAAGGTGAAGTCGGGGCCGCCGTTGAGCGCGACGAACGGCGTCCCGTCCAGCTCGAAGCTGACCGTCATGACAGAGCCCTCGGGCCGCGGCCCGGCAGAGCCGTAGCGACTGATCTCGCGGATGTTCGAGTTCGGGAAGACGGACGTGTAGAACTCGGCCGCCGCCTCGCCCTCGGTGTCGAACCACAAGCAGGGGGTGATGCCCTCCATTCCCTCTCCTCTCGTCGGGATCGATGTTCTACCCGGTTAGACGCGCGCCGGCCACGAGATTCATCGAGGAGGAGGCGATCCGGTCGCGCCCCTGCGCCGGGACAAAAGCCCGCGGATCAGGCGAGCGCGGCGAAAAGGTCGCCCTCGTGCTCGACGCGTTCGAGCACGGCGGTGCGCGTGAAGACGAGCCGTTCGGGCCGTGCCTCCTGCGCCGCCCGCTCGACCTCCTCCCAGCGAACGGGCGTCGCGACCGCCGGGTACGCAAGACCGCGCAGCGAGTAGGGCGCCACCGTCTGCCGCGTGACGTCGTTCTGCAGCCAGTCGACGAACACCTTGCCGTGACGCGCCGCGCGCCGCATCTCCGCCACGACCTCCTCCGGCCGCTCGTCTGCCAGCCGCTCGGCCAGCTCGCGCGCCACCGCCTTCGGGTCGAGCGGCTCGCGCAGGCGCGCGTGCACGTGCAGCCCGAGCGAGCCGCTGGTCTTCACGTACGGCTCGAGCCCGAGCTCCTCGACGAGTGGGCGCAGCAGCGAGGCAACGCGCGCCGCCTCGACCAGCCCGGCCGGCGGCCCCGGGTCGAGGTCGAAGACGATCTGCTCCGGCTCGCGCGGCCGCTCGGTTCGCCAGAGAAACGGGTGCAGCTCGATCGCGGCCTGGTTCGCCAGCCAGACGAGCGGCGCGACCCCGTCGACGGTCGCGAACCGGAGGTGCCGGCCGCCGCGGCCGGTGGTCTCGAAGACCGGGAACCAGTCCGGCTCGCGCTGAATCTCGTTCTGGTGCCAGCTGATCCCCTCGACACCGTCGGGGAACCGCCGCAGCGTCAGCGGCCGGTCCTGCAGGTGCGGCAGCAGCACCGGCGCGATCGCGACGTAGTACTCGATCAGCTCCGCCTTCGTCGTGCCGGTGTGCGGCCAGAGCACCTTGTCGAGATTCGTCAGGGCGAGCGAGCGGCCCTCGACCTCGACCGTCCTCACCACGGCAGCAGCTCGACAGGGTCGAGACTCGGGGCGACGAGCTGGTCGAACGTGCAGGAGGCAGGGTCGCGATCCGGACGCCAGCGGCGGAAGCGGCCCGGGTGGCGGAAGCGCAGCTGATCGAGCTGGTCGTACGCGACCTCGGCGACGAGCTCCGGCGCGACCGGCACCCAGTCCTGCTCCATCTCGCCGGGCGTCCAGCTTCCGGCCGAGCCCTTCAGGCGACCGGTCGGGCTGCCGGCGAGGCGGAAGCCGTGCTCCCAGGTATGACCCTGGAGCGGAACGACGAGCGGCGCGAGTCGCTCCAGCAGCTCGCGCCGGCGCGTCTCGGCGAACCCCGCCGCGATCCCGACATGGCGCAGCTCGCCGCCGTCGTAGAGACCCAGCAGCAGCGAGCTCGGCAACGGCCGCTCGACGAGCCAGCGGAAGCCGGCGACGACACAATCGGCCGTCCGCTCGTGCTTCACCTTGACCATCGCGCGGCGCCCCGGCTCGTAGCGCAGCTCCCGGTGCTTCGCGACCACGCCCTCGAAGCGGTCGAGCCACCCGGCGGCGACGCGCTCGTCCGTCGTCGCCGGCGTCAACGCGAGCGGAGGGCTTGCGCTACCGAGGAGCGCCTCGAGCCGGGCGCGCCGTTCCGCAAACGGACGCTCGAGCAGGCCGTCACCGTCCACGGCAAGTAGGTCGAAGACAACGAACGACGCCGGCGTCTCGGTGCGCAGCCGCTCAACTCGCGAGGCGGCCGGGTGCAGGCGCGCGAGCAACGCGACGAAGTCGACCTCGTCGTCGCCGGCGACGATCAGCTCGCCGTCGAGCGCGAGCCGCTCGTACGGCAGGGCGAGGAGGGCCTCGACGATCTCCGGGAAGTAGCGTGCGAGCGGCCGCTGGTTGCGGCTGCGCAGGTCGACTTCGGCGCCGTCGCGGAACGCGAGGCAGCGGAAGCCGTCCCACTTCGGCTCGTAGACGTAGTCTCCGCGCGGCAGCTTCCGCGCGAGCCGCGCCAGCATCGGCGCGAGTGGCTGACCGACCGGAAGCACACCTTCGAAGTTCCGCGGCGTCCGCGGGCGAAAACGCTACGAGGACTCGGTCGCGACCGCCTCGGGCGTCTTCTCGCGCGGCAGCAGCAGCGCCCGCGCGGCGCTCGGCGGCAGCCACCAGTTCCATTTTCCGAAGAGCCGCATCAACGACGGCACGAGCAACGTCCGGATCACCGTCGCGTCGAAGATGATCCCGGCCGCGAGACCGATGCCGAACTGCTTGACGTCGACGCCCGGGCTCGACGAGAGGACGAAGAAGGCGAACATCAGCACGAGCGCCGCACTCGTCACCAGCTTCCCGGTGCGCGCGAGCCCGAGCGAGATCGCCTTCGGGGTGTCGCCCACCTCGTCGTAGGCCTCGCGCATGCGCGAGAGCATGAACACCTCGTAGTCCATCGAGAGCCCGTAGAGGAAGGCGAAGATCATCAGCGGGATCCAGGGGATGATCGACTCGGTCGCGTGCACGTTCCAGATTGCGTCCGCGCCGTGGCCCCACTGGAAAATGAAGACGATGATCCCGTAGGCGGCCAGCAGCGAGACGAGGTTCAGGATCACCGCCTTCGCCGCTAGCACCAGCGAGCGGAAAGCGCGTGCGAGCAGGATGAACGTCAGCAGCACGACGAAGCCGAGCACGTACGGGAAGTTCGAGTAGACCGCGGCGACGAAATCGCGGTCCTCGCCGGCGACGCCGCCGAGCGTCGCGCCCGTGCCTTTCAGCTCCGCGCGGACGCGCTTGATCGTCCCACGCGTCCCCGTGGCCGCGCCGTCCTCAGCGGGGAAAGCCTCGACGAGGCTCGTGTCGCCCTTCTGCCAGCCCGGCGGGGCGGCCGCGCCGGCCACGCCCTCGACCCCTCGAACCTTCGCGGCGACCGCCCGCGCATCGCCGCCGTTCTCGACCAGCACGACGAACGGCTTGTAGACGCCGGCCGTGATCGCGGCGCTCGCGATCGCCTCGCGACCGACGATGGCGTCGCCGCTGCCGGGGAAGTCCTTCGCCTGCGCCTCGCTCGGGTTCAGTTGCACGCCGCAGTAGACGAGCGCCCCGACGATCGCAAAGCCGGCCAGCGCGACCGGAACCGGCCGGCGCATGACGAAGTCGGCCCAGCGACCCCAGAGGCCCTCCTCCGGGTGTCCCCGGTCGACGAAGCGCTTCGGCAGCAGCCGTAGGCTGTTCACCCGCGTGCCGAGCACCGCGAGCAGCGCCGGCAGCAGCGTGATCGCGGCGATCACCGAGACGGCCGGGATCAGCATCCCGCCGATGCCGATCGAGCGGATGAACGGCAGCGGGAGAACGAGCATCGACAGCAGCCCGACGGCCACGGTGGAGCCGGAGACGATCACGGCCCGCCCCGCGTGCGTCATGGTCTCGACGACCGCGGTCTCGACGTCCTCGCCTTCCCGCAGCTCGTCGCGGAAGCGGAAGATCATCAGCAGCGCGTAGTCGATCGCCACGCCCAGGCCGACCAGCGCGATCAGGAACTGCACGATGATCGAGACGTTGGTGACGTAGGTGAGGGCCCAGACGAGGGTGAAGGTGTTCAAGATCGCCGCGATCGCGATCGCGATCGGCAGCAGCACCGCGGGCAGCGTGCCGAAGACGAAGAACAGGATCACCAGGCAGCCGAGCCCGCCGATCATCGCCTCGGTCAGGACGCTCGGGCCGCCGGCCTCTCCGCCGGCCGACGCCTCGTAGAGCGGATCGCGCCCCGTCAGATTCGCCTCGACGCCCTCGGGCGCCGCCGCCTTGAGCTTCGCGCGCACTTCCTTGATGTGCACCGACGAGCTGAAGGTCGGCGTCCCGGGCGGGTAGATCTCGGCAAACGTCGTGTGCCCGTCTTCGGAGACGTAAGCCCGGTCGCGCGTCGAGAAGAACGACGAGACGCGCGAGCCGGGGTTGACGGCGGCAGCGGCCACGATCGCGCGCCTGATGCCGGTCTCCTTCGTCACGTCGCCGTCGCTGTGGAAGACGGCGACGAGCGGCGCCTGCTCGCCGGTCCCGAACGTCTTGAGCGTCCGCTGGTTGGCCTCGTACGACGAGTACCCGGGAATCGAGAAGCTCTCGAACCAGCGGTTGGAGACCTGACCGGCGCTGAACGCGCCGAACAGCGTCAGCAGGATCCAGGCGCCGATCACGAAGCGCCTGCGGCGCACGATCACGTGTGCCAGCCGCGCGAGGCGCGGAGATGTGTCTCGGGTGCTCATGGAAGCGTGCAAGGTAGCGATTCGTCAGTCTGCTCGTGTTACAGGCTGGAAAATGAGGATCACGACGCCGTCGGTGCCGACCGGCCGCGACTCGACCAGGCGCAGCGCCTTCGGCGCGCCGAGGTCGCCGAAGAGGCGCTTGCCGCTCCCGAGCACCGTGGGGAAGACCATCAGCCGGTACTCGTCGACGAGGTCGTGCTCGACGAGCGTGTCCACCAGCCGGCCGCTGCCGTTGACGAGGATGTCTCCGCCGTCCGTCTCGCGCAGCCTCTCGACCTCGCCGGGGACGTCGCTCGAGATCAGCTTCGAGTTGCTCCACTGCGGCTCGCCGAGCGTCGAGGAGACGACGTACTTGGTCATGCCGTTGAACTTGTCGGCGAAGTCGCCCTCGCGCGACGGCCACGCCTGCGCGAAACCCTCGTAGGTCACCCGCCCGAGCAGCAGCGCCTCGGCCGCCATCACCTCGTCGAGCTTGAACTTGTCGCCGTCCTCGCCGCGCTCGAACTGGAAAGCCCAGCCACCGCGCTCGGTCCCCTCGGACCCACCCGGATCCTCGAAGACGCCGTCGACGGTCACGAATTGCGACACCACTACCCGCCCCATCTCGCCCTCCTTCGACTGGTCACTGGTCGGTAGGACGGGCGGCGCTCGCGAAACTCATCGGCCCCTACGCGAGAACCGCGTCGTCGGCCGGTGCGGCGGCCTCGAGCAGCCGCTCGAGGAGCTCGCGGTCGCCTTCGACCTCGACACCGTCCCAGCGCCGCTCGACGAACAGGTAGTAGAAGGCCGCGGGCGTTGCCTCGACGATGACGTCGGGGTCGTCGACGGAGCCGGCGGCCGCCTCGCCGTCGACGAGCGCCGCCTCCTCGTCCCCGACCCGGAACTGGAACGACCCGTCGGGCGCAACGGGAGCGAAGAACGTGTCGAGCGCGCCGCGCAGCCAACCGGGCGCGAGCGCCTCGTCGTCGCCCGGCGCCGGGAGCGAACGCAGGCCCCAGCGGGCGAGTTCGCGCATGACCGGCTTCAGCGCGACGCCGTAGGGCGTGAGCTCGTAGACCTGTGCCGGCGTGGGCGGCGGCAGCCGCCGCTTGGCGACGATGCCGCACCCCTCGAGGTCCTTGAGGCGCGCTGCGAGCACGTTCGTGCCGATCCGCGGCAGCGCTTCGGCGAGGTCCGTGTAGCGCCTCGGCCCCTTCAGCAGCTCCCGCACGATCAGCAGCGACCAGCGCTCACCGACGAGCTCGAGCGCGTGTGCGACGGGGCAGTACTGCTCGTAGTGCTTGGCCATATGCGCAGCATAGCGCGTCTACTTGCGGTTTCGAAGGGAATGCTTGTCTTTAGAAAGTCGTTCCTGCTAGATTGCAAGCCTCAACGAGTCGAAAGGAACGTCGAGATGGTGGCAACCGAACGACGCAAGTGGCTGGCACTGGCCCTCCTCAGTGCCGTGCAGTTCATGGTCGTCCTGGACATCGCGATCGTCAACGTCGCGCTGCCCTCGATCAAGGTCGACCTCGGGTTCTCACAGGAGAACCTGCAATGGGTGATCAGCGCGTACGCGCTCGTGTTCGGCGGCTTCCTGCTGCTGGGCGGTCGGGCTGCAGACCTACTCGGCCGGCGTCGCATCTTCCTCGTCGGCCTCGTCATCTTCACGATCGCCTCCTTCCTCGCCGGGATGGCGTGGTCCGAGGGATCGCTGATCGGGGCGCGCGCCTTGCAGGGCTTGGGCGCGGCGATCATCTCGCCGGCAGCGCTGTCGATCCTCTCCGTGACCTTCCGCGAGGGCCGTGAGCGCAACATCGCGCTCGGCGTGTGGGGCGCCGTCGGTGGCTTCGGCGCAGCCGCGGGCGTGCTGCTCGGCGGCATCCTGACCGACGCCCTGAGCTGGGAGTGGATCTTCTTCGTCAACGTCCCGGTCGGCGTGGCAGCCTTCGTGATCGCGCCGTTCCTGCTGACCGAAAGCCGCGACGCGCGCGTGAGCAGCTTCGACGTCCCGGGAGCGGTGCTCGTCACCGCCGGCCTCTCTTCGGTCGTCTACGCGATCACGAAGGCGGGCACGGACGGCTGGCTCGCCGGGCCGACGTTGGCGTTCTTCGCCGCGTCTGTCCTCCTGCTAGCCGCCTTCGTCGCGTGGGAGGTGCGGCACGCCGAGCCGCTGATGCGCTTCGGCATCTTCCGGATCAGCACGGTGACCGGCGCCAACGTCGCCGGCTTCATCCTCGGCACGGCGATGTTCTCGATGTTCCTGATGCTGACGCTCTACATGCAGCAGGTGCTCGGCTACTCGGCGATGAAGACCGGGATCGCGTACCTCGCCGTGGCGGGTACGGCGATCATCTGGTCGGCTGTCGCCGCTCAGCTGACGACGCGCCTGGGCGTGAAGCCGGTGCTGGTCGCCGGGATGACGACGCTGACGATCGGCCTCGTCTACTTCACGCAGGTGTCGGTCGGAGGAAGCTACCTCGCCGACCTCCTGCCGGGCTTCCTGCTGATCGGCTTCGGGCTCGGCTTCTCGTTCGTGCCGATCTCGATTGCCGCGCTGGCGGGGGTCCAGCCGGCGGAGGCCGGCCTCGCCTCCGGCCTGATCAACACCTCGCAGCAGATCGGCGGCGCGCTCGGCATCGCGGCGCTTTCGACGATCGCGAGCTCCCGCACGGAGGACGCGGTCGCTACGGGAACCGCGCTCCCCTCCGCGCTCGTCGACGGGTTCACGGCCGCGTTCGTGGCCGGCGCGATCATCGCCGCGGTCGGGATCCTCGCGTCCCTGACGCTGATCCGGCGCCGCGAGCTCGAGCAGATGCCTGCGGTCGAGCCTGCGGTCGAGCCTGCGCCCGAGCCGGCGTTCGACGCGGTGGCCTGAGCTGACGAGCGGGGGGACCGCGAGGTCCCCCCGCTCCAGCTGCTCTAGGGCTGCGGAACGACGCGGATGTACGGCTTCGGCGAGTCCCACTCGCCGAAGATCTCGCGGGCCTCGTCGTCGGAGACGGAGCCGGCGATGATCACGTCCTCGCCCTGTTCCCAGTTCACGGGCGTGGCCACCTTGTGCTTCGCGGTCAGCTGGAGCGAGTCGATCACGCGCAGCACCTCGTCAAAGTTGCGGCCGGTCGTCATCGGGTAGACGAGGATCAGCTTGATCTTCTTGT
>Ga0126311_10000086_pt1 | contig 45926 bp, 45 predicted proteins | sample Plot61_FD_92539 | JGI IMG/M metagenome (GOLD analysis project Ga0126311, IMG submission 92539) | Serpentine soil microbial communities from UC McLaughlin Reserve, CA, USA - Plot61 | ecosystem: Environmental > Terrestrial > Soil > Grasslands | place: USA: UC McLaughlin Reserve, Lake County... | reverse complement strand
CGCGCTCGACCTGACGGTCGGCCAGTACTTCCTGCCGAGCGGGCGCAACATCGGTGGAAGAGGCGTCGCCGAGGGGAGAGGGATCGCGCCCGACGTGCGCGCGAGCGACGATGCCGACACGACGAGACGCGACGAGGCGCTCGACGCCGCGCTCGCCCAGCTGGCCGCCGAGTCGCGGTGACGCGCTACGAGCAACGCGAGCGCGAGCGTCCCGCGCCGCGCACCGCCGTCGTCGCGGTGCTCGACAAGCGCGGGCGCTTCCTGGTCGGCGAGTCGTTCTTCGGCCGCGGGCCGCAGCTGATCGTCGACAAGGACCGCAGAGCCGGCCCCGGAGACCTCGTCCTGCTGCGCACCGCCACGAACGGCCGTGGTGGGCAAGGCGGGCGCGGGCATGCGAAGGTCGAGCGGCGGATCGGCCGTCCCGACGTCGCGCGCGACGTGCTCGAGGCGCTGATGCTCGATCGCGGCCTCAGACGGCGCTTCGACCCGGCCGTCGAGCGTGCCGCGCGCACGGCCGCGGAGGGGGAGGGCGTCGCCGACGTTCCACGCCGCGACCTGCGCGACCTGACGACGTTCACGATCGACCCGGCGACGGCGAAGGACTTCGACGATGCGATCTCCGCCGAGCGTCGCGCCGACAACGCCTGGCGTATCTGGGTCCACATCGCCGACGTCTCGGCCTACGTGCGTCCCGGCTCGCTCGTCGACAAGGAGGCATACAAGCGCGGCACGAGCGTCTACGTTCCCGGCCGGGTCGAGCCGATGCTTCCGGAGGCGTTGTCGAACGGCGCCTGCTCGTTGCGCCCGGATGAGGACCGTAACGCGGTGACGGTCGAGATCGACCTGCGCGGGACCAGCGTCGAGCGCACCTCCTTCTACCGCTCGCTGATCCGCTCCAACGCGCGGCTCGACTACGACCAGGTCGATCGCATCTTCGCCCTGCACGAACATCCCGCGGAGCCGTGGGCGGAGCCGCTCGCGGCAGCTCGCGAGGCCTCCGCGGCGCTGCAGGCCGAGCGCGAGCGCGGCGGAGCGCTGGCGATCGAGTCCTCCGAGCCGGACTTCGCGTTCGACTCCCAGGGCCACGTGACAGCCTCCCATCGCGTCGTGCAGACAGAGGCGCACCGCCTGATCGAGCACCTAATGATCCTCGCCAACGAGCAGGTCGCGAAGCTCCTCTCCGACCAGCGTGTGCCGACGCTCTATCGCGTGCACGAGCGCCCCCCGGGCGAGGCGGCCGAGCGGCTGGTTGCGCAGCTCGCATCGCTCGACGTCCCTACCCCGCCGACACCCGAGTACCTCACTCCGCAGCAGGCGGCCGAAACGATCGCCGAGTGCTCGCGTCTCGTCGAGCTGCACGTGCAGCGCACGGGGCAGGGCACGATCGGACTGAACAGCCTCGTGCTGCGCTCGCTCAAGCAGGCCCGCTACGACCCCGCCAACCTCGGCCACACGGGTCTCGGCCTCACGCACTACTGCCACTTCACCTCGCCGATCCGCCGCTACCCCGACCTCGTCTGCCACCGCGCGCTGCTGGCGGCCGTCGGCGGTGGGGAGGAGGCGCCGAGCGCTTCGACGCTGCCTGGAGCGGGCGACTGGTGCTCGGCGCGCGAGCGCGACGCGATGAGCATCGAGCGCGCCGCCGACGACGTCGCGCGCGCGTTCCTGCTCGAGCGCGAGCTGTTCGAGGGCGGTTGGGATCAGGACTTCGAAGGGGAGGTGACGGGCGTGATCGGCGCCGGCGCCTTCATCGCCTTCGGCCAGGGCCACGAGGGGATGCTGCCCGTGCGCAAGCTGCGCGGGGAATGGTGGGAGCTCAACGAGGAGGGCACGATCCTGGAAGGCACGCGCAGCGGCGCGGCGATCCGCATCGGCGACCGCGTGCGCGTGCAGGTCGAGCGCGTCGATACCGCGCGCGGGCGCGTCGACCTGCTGCCCGTCGAGCTGTAGGTCAGCTGCCGAGCTGCTCGGCGAGCACGGCGCGCTGCGTCGGCTTCGCCTGCTCGTAGCGCGTCCGTCCGTCCGGCGTGAGCGAGGCGAAGATGCCGCGACGGTCCTCGCTGCACATCTTGCGCTCCACGAGGCCGTCCTGCTCGAGGCGTCCGATCAGCCGCGAAAGGGCGCTCTGGCTGAGGTGCGTCGCGCTGCACAGGCGCTGCATGCGGCAGTGGTCGTCCTCCGCGACGGCGAGCTGCTCGAGCACCTCGAACTCGCTGAGGCCGATGCGGTGCTGCTCCTGCAGCGCGCGCTCGAGCGAACCACTGATGCGCGCGTGGCGCTCGCGCAGCTCCTGCCACGTCCCGGCGAGGTCGGTCTGAGCTGTTCTCACGCGCGCGATTATAGCAGGCGTCATCAAAAGTTTCCCTAACAAAAGTTTCACGAGCAATAGATGCACATGCATGTACTATAGCCCGCATGACTTCCTCCACCACCTCTCCACCACACTGGGACGTCCGCCTGTGGGGCACCTTGATCGTGCTCTGCGGCGCCCTGTTCCTCGACGGCCTCGACATCTCGATGGTCGGCGTCGCACTCCCGTCCATCCGCGAGGACCTCGGCCTCTCGACCGCGCAGCTGCAATGGATCGTCTCCGGCTACGTGCTGGGCTACGGCGGGCTGCTGCTGCTCGGCGGCCGGGCGGCGGACCTGCTCGGCCGCCGGCGCGTGTTCCTGGTGGCGATCGGCGTGTTCGCCGTCGCCTCGCTGCTCGGCGGGCTCGCGAGCGACGCGACCGTGCTCGTGCTGACGCGCTTCGTGAAGGGCATCTCGGCGGCGTTCACCGTCCCGGCCGGACTGTCGATCATCACCACGACGTTCGCCGAGGGACCGGCGCGCAACCGCGCGCTCGCGATCTACTCGGCTGTCGGCGCGAGCGGCTTCTCGCTCGGGCTCGTGTTCGGCGGCCTGCTGACGACGCTCGGCTGGCGCTGGACCTTCCTCGTGCCCGCCCCGATCGCGCTTGCGATCCTGTTCGCGGGGACGCGGCTGATCCACCGCGACGTCGTCCCGCCGTTCGTGCGCAGCCACTTCGACCTCGGCGGCGCCGTATCGGTCACGCTCGCGATGCTGCTGCTCGTGCGCACCGTCGTGCGCGCGCCCGATGTCGGCTGGGGCGTCGCTGAGACGCTGGGCGGCTTCGCCGTCGCGGCGCTCCTGCTGGCGGCGTTCGTCGCGATCGAGCGGCGCGTCGAGCGGCCGCTGGTGCGGCTCGGGATCCTGCGCTCGGGCCCGCTCGTGCGGGCGAACGTCGGCGCCTTCGCGCTCGCCGGCTGCTACTTCGCCTTTCAGTTCGTCGTCACGCTCTACTTGCAGACGGTGCTCGGCTGGAGCGCACTGGAGATGGCGCTCGCGCTGCTCCCGGCGGGGCTGCTGGTCGCCTTCGGATCGAGCCAGGTTGGCCGGCTCGCGACCCGCGTCGGCACGCAGCTGCTGATCGTGGTGGCGTTCATCGCCTTCGTCGGCGCCTACGCGCTGTTCCTGCGGATGGATGCCTCGTCGGACTACGTCACGCTCGTGCTGCCGACGGTGCTGCTGCTGGGGCTCGGCTTCGCGCTCGGCTTCCCGGCGCTCAACATCCAGGGGACGGCCGGCGTCGCCGACCGCGAGCAGGGGCTCGCGTCGGGGCTGGTGAACACCTCGCTGCAGGTCGGCGGCGCACTCGTGCTGGCGATCGTCAGCGCGGTCGTCAGCAGCCACACGGGAGCGGGCGTCGAGGACACGATCGACGGCTACCGCACGGCGGTCGCCGTCGTCAGCGGGGTCGCGGTGCTGGCGCTGCTCGTCTCGGCGACCGGCCTCCTCGGCAGCGCGCCGGACGCCGCGCTCGAGCCGGCCGACGCCTGACGTGGAGGGGCGGAGCTGCCTGCCGTCCCGGCGGCCGGCAGCCCGCTCCGCGCCGGCGCGGCGCTTTCCGCCAGACTCTCCGCCATGGCCAAGGGCAGAGGCAAGCGCAAGATCAGCGCCGGCGACGTCGCGAGCAACCGCGCGGCGAGCCATCGCTTCAACCTGCTCGACAAGATCGAGTGCGGGATCCTCCTGAGAGGTACGGAGGTGAAGTCGCTGCGCACCGGCGGCGCGACGCTGAAGGACGCTTACGCAACCGTCAGAGACGGCGAAGTGTGGCTCCACCACGTGCACATCCCGCCGTATCCGCCCGCCTACCACGACAACCACGCGCCCGAGCGCGATCGCAAGCTGCTGCTGCACCGGCGCGAGATCGAGCGGCTGCAGATGAGAACGAGAGAGCGCGGCCTCACGCTCGTGCCGACGCGCATCTACTTCAGAGGCCCGCACGCGAAGGTCGAGATCGCGCTCGCACAGGGCAAGGATCGCTTCGACAAGCGCGAGTCGATCAAGCAGCGCGAGATGGCGCGCGATGTGCAGCGCGAGCTGCGCGAAGTCAACCGCTGAGCGATCGTCAGCCGCCGCCGGCTGGGCCGCGCGCGTCACGCCAGGCTATGAACCCGCTGCTTCTGTCGACGCCGACCCGACGGAAGCCGGCGGACGTGAGGGCCGACGGCACCTCGGGCCACCACTCTTCGCCGAGGAACAGCATGGTGCCGCCTTCGGCGCGGAGCGTGTCGACCGTCTCGTGCAGCTGCTCGACGGTGGGCATCTGGTGCAAGCCCGTGTACGCGGCCACGTTGCGGACGTCGACTTCGTAGCCGATCCGGTGCCCTAGCGCCGTCACGATCGCGACGGCTGTGCCCGGTCTTGCGAACGTGCGGATGAAGCGGCCGGCGTCGGGCCATCGCAGCAAGGCTTCGTCGGAGCTCCGCGCGATCCGCTCGACCTGCTGCCATGGCAGGGGGAACTGGGCGATCGAGCAGACCGCGAGTCCGCAGCCGACGAGCAGCGCGAGCGTCGCCGGCGACGGAACTGCCGGTCCCCGCGCTCGCGCCGCGCGGACGGCGACGATCAGCAGGAGGGCGAGCGTCAGCGCCCAGATCGAGAACAACGCGACCAACGTGTCAGGGTGCGAGCGGTAGGCGAAGTAGGCGCCGGTGCCGAGGCCGAAGACGCCGCACCAGGCGAGCATGCCGGTCAGCGACACGTCCTCGGCGCCGCGCGCCGCGCGGACGGCGGCCGTCGCGACGGCCGCGACGAACGTCGCGAGGACGACGAGGTGGAAACCCAGCAGCGGCGTCGGCAGGTTGCCAAATCCGGCGATCCCGAACATCCGCCCGTAGGCCGTCAGTCGCCCGAAGTGCGGCAGGCTGTCTGCGCGCAGCAGCGTCAGCAGCGTCGCGAGCGCGAGCGCGATCCCGAGACCGGCCGCCACCCGGCCGCCGAGCGCCAGCAGCTGTGCGCGGGCCCGCGGTGGCCGGGCGCAGACGAGCGCCGCGATGGTCGCGCCGAGTGCCGCCAGCCCGAAGTCCGTGTTGTTCAACAGCACGAGGCCGGCAACGGCGAACAGCGCGACCGTGCGCGGCCGGTCGCCGTCGAGGTGACGCGTCGTGAGCCACGCGAGCAGATAGGGACCGGCGTAGCGGATCGGGAAGACGCCGAAGTAGTTGCCGTAGTCGAAGCGCGTCACGGCGTCGCCGCGCACGATGAAGAGGCTCGTGGCCAGGAACGGCACGTACAGCGCCAGCGCGGCCGCCGCGTTGCGCGTCAGGCGGCGCAGCAGCGCAAAGACCGCAAGCAAAGCGAGCGCCGTGAGCAAGGTCATCAGCGACGTGAATGCGGCGAGCGACCCGTGGAGCGCGGCCAACGGCAGCGCGACGAGGTACGGGATCAGCGCTCCGTACGTCGCCATGTCGACCAGTGGCGAGCGGCCGTTGAGCACGCTCAGCGCTTCATCGAAGCTGAACTGCAGATGCACGGTCATGACCGGATTCGCGTAGGTGGCACCCGCGTCCGTGATGATCGACGGCAGCAGCCAGATGACGGTCAGCAGCACGGCCGCCACCCCACATGCCGCGCTGATGGCCCGCCCGGGGTGCAGCTGGGAGAACCGTTCGAGCAGCTCCGGCCGCGTCAGCGCCCAGCTGCCGGCCGCCGCGAGTCCCAGCGCGGCGACGATCGCGAGCGGCGCGAAGTACGTCGGATCGCCGTTGTCGTAGGGGTTGACGTCCCCCTGCGCGACGAAGCACCAGACGAGCACGCCCACGACCAGGAGTTGGGCGAGCATGACGACGGCACGGGCCCGATCCGGCCGCATCCGCAGTGGCCGCGCCGCCGCGAGCGGGATCACCGCTGCGAACCCCAGGGCACACACGACCGTCAGGACGAAGCGCGCGAGCTCGGTCGGCTTCGGGCGCAGCTGTTCGCTCGCGGCGCTCTGCCAATACGTGTAGTGGGTTCGCGTGAACGCGAGCTCGCCGAGCGGCGGGCCGAGCAGCGCGATGACGAGGATCGCGAGCGCCAGACCCGGAAGGATCAGCAACCATGCCGTCTCGTCCGCGCTGAGTGCACGCGTCTCGGCGAGCGCATCCCCCTGGCGCAGGCCGGCGCCGTGCGGCGCGATCCCCCTTCGCGTCGCCATCTGCCAACCATAACTGGGTCAGCGCCTTCACACCTCTATTTGGTGTGTTGGTCGTAGTTCAGGCGTCGGCGAGCGTGCGCGCCACGTGCGTCACGTCCATCCCCACGACGAGCAGGGCGATCAGGCCGATGTAGACGACTGCGACGGCCGCCCGGTGCGCCGGTCTGATGCGGTAGTAAGTCTCTGATGCCTCGCAGCCGGCGCGACGCGCCTTCCAGCGCTGCCAGGTCGAGAACGCGGCGAGCAGCAGGATCAGCAGGATGATCGGGTTGGGGAAGGCGATCGCCAGCGCCGCCATCGCGGCGAGGCCGACGAACCACATCCACGGCGCCATCGCCGCCATCGCGCGGCCGCCGTCGAGCGGCACGACCGGCAGCAGGTTGAAGAGATTCAGGAAGAAGCCGGTGAACGCGAGCGCGGCCCAGAAGTCGTTGCCGGTCGCGAGCCACACGGGGATCAGCAGCGCCGCGCCGAGCGAGCCCAGCACTGGGCCGGCGAGCCCGACGCGCGCCTCTGCGGCCGCGTCGTCGCCGAGCGACTTCGCCGCGACGACGGCGCCGAGGAACGGGATGAACATCGGCGCGCTCGCCTCGATCCCCTCGCGCCGCAGCTGGATCACGTGGCCCATCTCATGGACGAGCAGCAGCAGCACGAAGCCGGCCGCGAACGTCCAGCCCCAGATGAGGCTGTAGGCCGCGACCGAGACGAGCATCGAGCCCGAGGTCGTCAGCACCTTGAGCTTCGGGAGCAGCAGCAGGACGCCCTTGAACTTCGCGAGGATCGCGCCGACCACCGCGAGCGGGCCGAGCAGGCGGCGCCAGCCGGTGCGCGGCTCAGCCGGGGGGAGGCCGACGTCCTCGGGCGCCGCGGGCGTCGGTGTCGCTGGGGGAAGCCACTGAACGCGCTGGTCCATGGAATGGAGTCTGGCAGCTACACTTGAGGGCGCAGTAAAAAACCCCAGGGGACGACAGGCTTCGACGTGGTTGTCTTCGTGGGGGTGGTTGCGAGCCGAGGTCCCGGTTGGCCTCGTAAAACCACCGGGAAAACCATACGTGCGGACTCTCACGAGTACGCCCTCGCCGCTTAGCACCTAGCTAAGCCGTGAGGTTTCGGCCCCCGCCAGCCTGCCGCGGGGTTTCGCCGGAATCAGAACGCAGGCTCACCCGGTGAGGCCCGCCTCCGCCGATCCGGGGACATCTTCAGGAGGCTGGTCCCCCGCAACCCCGCCGGCGAGGCGAGCGAGGGACGAGACCAGAGCGCCGGCTACGCTCGTAGAAGCTGCCTTTCACGCGACCGCGGACCCGGGTTCAATTCCCGGCGTCTCCACTGATCCGCCCGGCGACGGTCCTGCCGGGCGTGGCGGCAGGACCGCGCCGAGGCGGCTGCGACTACGCCGTCGGCGCCTGCACGCAGACGACCCAGACCTCCGGTCTGATCCCCGAAACGGCACCGCCGGCTGGGTTCACCACGGTGATCCGCCAACCGGTGAAGCTCTGACCGTTTCTCGGCGGCTCGGTGTTCGCGCTGCTGATTGCGGGCCGCGTGTTCGTCAGCACGGTCTCCTCGGACAGGGTGTCGTCGCCGCGCCCGCCGCCGGCGATCGCCTGTTGACCTGCGGGGCAGTAGACGTCGTAGGACGCGTTGGTGGCGTTGGCGAGGTCAGCCGCGGCCTGCTCGAACTGCACGGTCGCCGCTCCGACCGTGCCGGTCGCGCCTCTGGCTCCATCGGCGCCTCTGGCTCCGTCGGCGCCTCTGGGACCGACCGGACCCTGCAGTCCCTGAGGACCCGTCGCACCAGCCGGCAGCTGGCCGCTCTTGAAGTCCTTTCTCAGCAGCGAGCCGTCCTTGACCTCGGAAGAACCGACGCCTCCGGTCTTGATCTGTCTCGCCCCGACGCTGTTTCTCTGGAGCGTGATGGCCGCGTAGCTGCTGCCGCCGAGCGCTACGAACAGCGCGATCAGCGACACGACGTTTGCGAAGCTCAGGCGCGCCCGAATGCGATGCATGGGAGTCCTCTCTCTTCTTCTTGGAGCGACCCCGAGCCGCTCAGGCGTCGGATCCGCGTCTACCGGTCGGGCGCCACCCTAAGCAAGGCCCCGGCGGCTCGCAACAGCGGACCGGACCGGCTCCCGCCGGGACTACGACGTCCGTCGAGCACGTGGCGCGTCGCCGCTCAACCCGCGGCTTGAGCGCCAGCCTCAAAACCCCGGACATGCGTCCAAGTAGCTCGTGGACGGATGTCATGCGGCCGATCCAGTCGGCATGGTCGCCGGTCGCAGACGTCTCCGCGGAAGCCTTCGCTCCCACGCCAGTGGCGCGCTGCGCGTGCTGCTCGGCACCTCGTGGATCGCCGGCCGTGTCGGCGACGCCGCGCGCGGCGCAGACGCGCGCCCGCGCTACGGACGCTTCTTCGAGCGCCACCAGCGAATCTCGTGCACGCTCGCGCTCGCCGCGCTGAGCTGGGGCGCGGTCTATCTGACGTGGCGCATCGGCTGGACCGGCTCCGGCGCGAACCCGGTCACGTTCACGATGCTGCTGGTCACGGAGCTGTACGGCATCTGGGCGCTCGGCACGCTGACCTGGTTCTCGTGGAAGCGGCGCCCGGTCACACGGCCACCGATCGTCAGCGACCCGACGGTCGACGTCTACATCTGCACGTACGACGAGCCGGAGGAGGTGGTGCTCGCGACGCTTGCCGGCTGTCGCGCGCTGCGCTACCCGCACACGACCTACCTGCTCGACGACGGCCGTCGCGAGAACATGCGCGAGCTGGCCGAGCTGACCGGCGCGCGCTACATGACGCGTCCCGACAACTCCCATGCGAAGGCCGGCAACATCAATGCCGCGCTGCCGCGCACGGAGGGCGACCTCGTGTTCATGCTCGATGCCGACCACGTCCCGATGCCCGACGCGCTCGACGCGCTCGTCGGCTACTTCGAGGACGAGCGCGTCGGGCTCGTGCAGAGCCCGCACGACTTCTCCAACCAGGACTCCGTCCAGCACTACGCCGTCGGGCGTCACGAGCAGTCGCTCTTCTTCCATGTCATCTGCCCCGGCAAGGACCGCCACGGCGCCGCCTTCTGGTGCGGCTCGGCCGCCGTCATCCGCCGCGAGGCGCTGCTCGGGATCGGCGGCGTTGCGACCGAGACGATCGCGGAGGACTTCCACACGACGATCCGCATGCAGCGCAACGGCTGGACGTCGGCCTATCACGACGAGGTGCTCGTTCAGGGCCTCGCGCCTCATGACCTGGACGGCTACCTGCTGCAGCGCGACCGCTGGTCGCGCGGGAACCTCGCCGTCTTCACGCTGCCCGAGTCGCCGCTGCGGGCGAGAGAGCTCAGACCGCTCCAGCGTCTCTCCTACTTCACGAGCCTCGCTGCGTACCTCGCGCCGCCGATGCGCCTGCTGCTGCTCGTGACGCTCGCGCTCGTGCTGTGGGCAGGCTGGTTGCCGATGCGCGTCGACTGGCTCAGCCTCGCGATCCTGTGGCTCCCCGCCATCGCGCTCAACCTCGCGGCAGGCTCGGCGCTCGCGCGCGGGTACATGCGCGTGGCTGAGACGACGCACTACGAACTGATGACGATGGGCATCTACGTGCGCGCACTGCGCTGCGCGATCGTGCCGGCGAAGACCGCCTTCAAGGTGACCCCGAAGGAGGGCATCGACCTCGGTGGGACCCATGCGTTGGCGCGACTGAAGATCGCCTGCGGGCTCGCCGTCGTCCTGGCTGTCGGGATCGTGATGCGCGTCCTCGATCTTTTCGGGATCGGCCCCCTGCCCGACCTGCCCCCGATCGCCGAGGCGGTCATCCCGCTGCTGGCGCTCGTCGAGCTGCGGCGCATCCTGCGCACGCTCGCGCTCGTCTCCGGGCGCCGCCAGCGACGCCTCATCTATCGCTTCGAGGGCGATGCGCCGGCGCTGTGCCTCTCGCCGAGCGGCTCGATCCCGGGACGCCTGCTGGATGCGAACGCGACCGGTCTGGGCTTGATCGCGACTGCCCCGCTCGAAGTCGGCACGCAGCTGCCGATCCGCCTGCAGCTGGAGGACAGCGAGGGCACACCGCGCGACGTGCACGTCGTCACGGAGGTCCGCTCCTGCCGGCCGGCCGACGACGGGCACATGCTCGGCGTGCGCATCGTCGAGCTCGAGCCGGCAGCACGGATGGCGCTGATGGAGTGGTGCTACGTCGTCTGCAGCCACCAGGAGGTGCGCGGCACGCGTCCCGGCATGCGTCCCGGCGAGCACTCCGTCGCCGAGCCCGCCGCGCTGCCGTCCGTCCCACCGCGGCTCGTGCCGCAGCCGGCCGCGAGCATTGAGCCGGTGCCCGCAACCGTGGCTTGATCGCCGCGGAGTGCGAATTTCGACCAGCTACCGGTGCGCTAATAGACAGAAATGATGTTTAATATGGGAGTGCTGAGTCGGCGCGTGTGGCGCTGGCGGCGCGCGCGGAGGGTCCCATGGCAGACATCGCAGGCTTTGTCTCAGAAGTTCACCGCCGTTTCGGCATGCGTCCGGTCGTTCCGCTCGAGTTCCCGATCGAGATCGGCGACATCGGCACGATCGGCAGCGACGGCGCGTGGAGACCGATCTCAACGGTGCGCCATCGCTTCAACGGCTTTCCCGGAAGAGTGCGCCGCGCGACAGACGGGCGCGTGTGGGAGTTGAGCTCCGGCGACGACGTCTCCTTCCGTATCTATGACCGTGGCGAGACCTCGCCGCTGGTTCCCGCGCCGGCGCACGCGAAGGCACGTGCCGAGATCACGTTCGACTCGCCGAGCGCGTTCGTGCTCGCGGCGCGCGGTGTCACCGTCCGCACTGCGACTGACATGGACACGCTGATCGACAAGATCCACCTCGCCTACCACACGCGTCGCCAGCGTCCGGAGGAGGGCCGCTGGTACCGGGACTACGCGTTCGTGTTCGAGGTCGCCGACGCCGAGCGCTTCACGGCGCTGCTGCCGTCGAACGGCCACGCGCGAGTGGCGATCACGCCGAAGGGCACCGCGGGGCCACCGAACAGACCGGACAAGCTCGCCTCGCTCGTGCGCTTCGGGCCCGGCTCCGAGGATCTCGAGCGCACGAACCAGCGCGACGCGCGCGGCCGCTTCTACCGCGCGTACAAGCTGCGCCCCGAGGTGCTCTCGCGCTGGCGCGAAGAGCCGTGCACCACGTCGCGCGGCGTGATCTCGTTCGGCTGGGAGACGCCGTCGTTCGAGGAGACCTTCAAGGAGGTCTGACTCCTCATCACGGCGTGCTGCTGAGGGTGCGCCGGCAGCGCCGCTCGAGCACGTGGGCGGCGACCCAGAAGCGCTTGAAGGCCGGGTTGCGCGTCTGTCCGTGGTGGTAGCGGTAGTAGATCTGCTGCGCGATCACGGCCAGCCGGAACAGGCCGAAGACCTCGTAGAAGGCCCACGCGTTGGTATCGATGCCGGTGCGCTCGCCGTAGCGCGCGACGATCTGAGCACGCGTCGGCATCCCCGGCAGGTGTGACGGCTGTCTGCGAAACAGGCGGCCGGCAAACCCGTCGTCCGCCTGCGTCCAATAGGCGAGCGAGCTGCCGAGGTCCATCAGCGGATCGCCGATCGTCGCCAGCTCCCAGTCGAGCACCGCGCGCACCCGCAACGGATCCTCGGCATCGAGCACGAGGTTGTCGAGACGGAAGTCGTTGTGGATCACGCACGCGCCGACGTCGTCCGGCCGGTTCGCGTCCAGCCAGCGCATGACGCGCTCGAATGACGGCACGTTCCACGTCTTCGCGCGGCGGTAGCGCTCCGACCAGCCGGCGACCTGCCGGCCCACGTAACCGGGACCGCGGCTCAGCTCCGCCAGCCCGGCTGCGCTCGGATCGACGGCGTGCAGCTCGGCGAGCAGGTCGACGAAGCGCTCGCCGATGCGACCCATCAGCTGCGGATCGGTCCCGATCTCCGGCGGCATCTGCGCGCGCGGGATCACGCCTTCGACGCGCTCCATCACGTAGAAGTCGCTGCCGAGCACGGCGTGGTCGGTGCACAAGGCCACCATCTCCGGGACCTGCCGGAAGACCGGCCGCAGCGCGGCCTGGATGCGGTGCTCGCGCGCCATGTCGTGCGCGGAGGAGGCCTTCGTACCGACCGGCGGGCGCCGCAGGATCAGGTCCCGCGCGGGGTAGCGCAGCAGATACGTCAGGTTCGAGGCTCCGCCCGCGAATTGGCGCACCTGCGGAATGCCGTCGAGCCCGGCCACGCCGGACGCGCGCAACCACGCATCGACCACGCCGACGTCGAAGGCGTCCTCCTCGCGCACGGGGCGGTCATCGCTCATCGTGCGCCATCCAACACCAGCACCCCGCTCGGAGGGCGCAGTCGCCACGCGAACGGCAGGCCGGCGAGAGCCGCCAGCGCAAGCAGGCCGAACGCCGGCGCGGCGTGGTGGACGAGCGCGCCGACCGGCAGCGCGAGCGCGATCCCACCGAGGTTGCCCGCCAGCCACAGCAGGGCTGCGGCCGAGGCACCCGCCGGTCCGGCGCGCCGCTCGGCCAGCTCCAGCAGGACCGGCAAGGCCGGCAGCACGACCGCGCCGATCGCCGCGACGAGCACGAACTGGGGGCCGACAGCGCGCACGCCCGCGAGCGCCGCGCAGCAGACCGCGCAGACGAGCAGCGCGAGCGCCAGCACCGTCCGCTCCGCACCGTTGCGAGCTGCCGCCGCAGGCAGCCAGATCGTCGTCGCGACGCCGGCGACGACCGCTACGGCGAGCATCGCTCCCGCCGTGTCGTCGGAGACGCCGAACGGCTCCAGCAGCCCCTGCAGCCACGTCGTCAGCGCGATGAAGACGCCGAAGCCCACGAACGCCAGCGCGCACAGCGTGCGCATGAAGCGGTCGTCCCAGACCGCGCGCAGCTCGTGTACGCCGATCGCCCGCTCGAGCGTTGCCGCGCCGGCCGGGCGCGAGCGCAGCGCGACCCACAGCGCCGCCGCCGCGACCACGGCGAAGCCGGCCTCGGTCAGCAGCAGCGGCTGCAGGTCCGTCGCGCTGCCCAGCGCCGGCCCCAGCAGGAGCCCGAGCAGCAGACCGACGAACGTGCCGCCCGCGCCGAGCGAGATCGCCGCCGGACGTGCATCCGCCGCGACGTACTCGCTGGCGAGCTTCGTCACCGCGTTGAGGACGAACGGCTGCGCGATCGCCACCAGCAACTGGCCGGCGAGCGCCCAGGCGAAGCTGTCGCCGCCGAGGCGCACCAGCGCACCGGCGGCCGTCAGTGCAGCGCCGGTCCGAAGCGCCGGCACGAACCAGCGGTCGAGCGCCATCCCGGCCGGAATCGCCAGCACGACGTACAGCAGCGGGAAGATCTCCGCGAGCCAGCCGACGGCTCCCTCGCCGACGCCGTAGTGCTCGGCGGTCGCGGTCGTGATCGGCGCGAACGTCAGCCACAGCACCTGCGTGGCAGCGCCAAGCGCGGCGTAGGCGACGACGACGCCCCAGCGGCTGCGAGGGTCCGGGCTCACGGCGGCGCAGCGTAGCCGTTCGGGCTGGACGTCTGTTCTACCTGCACGACGCCGTTCGGACATGTCGATGTAGGCGAATGCGCCATAACGGGCACTCACGGAGCGCGGCGCCGGAAGCACCACCTCGGACGGCGCCGTGTTCGAGAAGGTCAAGCTGCTCGTTCCGCAGCAGGCCGACTCCTAGGCGGCTCGCCGCACCGAACCGTCCAGTGCCCGAGGCCGGGTCCCGCCTACATCAGCGGCTCGGCCTCGCCGCGCTGGCGGCGCAGCTCGCGCCGTGCGATCGACAGCTTGTGCACCTCGTCCGGGCCGTCCGCGAGCCGCAGCGTGCGCATGTGCGCGTACATGAAGGCGAGCGGAAAGTCGTCCGAGACGCCGGCGCCGCCGTGAACCTGGATCGCGCGGTCGATGATCTTCAGCGCGACGTTCGGTGCTGCCACCTTTATCGCGGCGACCTCGATGCGCGCGTTCTTGCCGCCGACGGTGTCCACCAGCCACGCCGTCTTCAGCACGAGCAGCCGCAGCATCTCCAGCTCGATGCGCGCCTCGGCGATCCAGTCGCGGATGTTCGAGCGCGTCGAGACCGGTCTGCCGAACGTCTCGCGCTCGTCGGCGCGCTTGCACATCAGCTCCAACGCCCGCTCGGCCGCGCCGACCGCGCGCATGCAGTGGTGGATGCGCCCCGGCCCGAGCCGCGCCTGCGCGATCAGGAAGCCGGCGCCCGGTCCGGCGATCAGGTTCGACTGCGGCACCCGGACGTCGGTGAAGCGCAGCTCGCCGTGGCCCTCCGGGTCCATGTAGCCGAACACCGGCAGCGACCGGACGATCTCCAGCCCTGGGGTGCCGAGCGGCACGAGCACCATCGACTGCTGTGCGTAGACGGGCGCTTCCAGCTCCGTCTTGCCCATCACGATCAGGATTCTGCATCTCGGGTGCATGACGCCGGTCGTCCACCACTTGCGCCCGTTGAGGATGAAGTCGTCGCCGTCGCGCTCCATTCTCAGCGAGATGTTCGTCGCGTCGGAGGAGGCGACGTCCGGCTCGGTCATCGCGAAGCCGGAGCGGATCTCGCCGTCGAGCAGCGGGCGCAGCCAGCGCTCCTTCTGCTCCTCGTCGCCGAACTGGTGCAGCACCTCCATGTTGCCGGTGTCCGGCGCCGAGCAGTTGCACGCCTCCGAGCCGATGAAGGTCCGTCCGAGCAGCTCCGCGAGCGGCGCGTACTCGACGTTCGTGAGACCGGAGCCGTGCTCCTCGTCGGGCAGGAACATGTTCCACAAGCCGCGCCGCCGCGCCTCCTCCTTCAGCTCCTCCATGACCGGCGGGTGCACGTGCGGCGTGTCCGCCGCGCGCACCTGCTCGACATAGACCGACTCGGCGGGGTGGACGCTCTCGTCGAGGAACGCCTGCAGTCTGTCGCGATAGTCCTTCGCGCGGTCGCTCGGCTCGAAGTCCATGGCGGTCAGGCCTCCTCGGTAGACACGGCCGCGCGCGGCCCAGGGATGTTGCGGAACGCGAACGGTCCGGGCTCGCGGCCGGGCTGGACGAACCAGCACTCGCCCGCGACGTCGAGCGCGAACAGCCGCACGACCGTCTCGGCGACGACCTCCGCCGGGATCAGCGGGACGCCGGCCGCCTCCAGGTCGGCGGCGAACGGGTCCGTCATCGCGGACTTCGCGAAGCCGGGGCAGACTGCGTTGACGCGGATCCCCTCGTGCACGAGCGCCGGGCCGAGCGAGCGCACCAACCCCACCACAGCATGCTTGTTGGTCGCATAGAGCGGGTCGATCGGGACCGCGGTCAGACCGGCGAGCGACGCAGTCGCGACGATCGCGCCGCGGTCGGGGCCGTCGTTCGCGTGCAATGCCTCGAGCGCGGCGTGTGCGCCGAAGACGACGCCATCGAGGTTCACGCCCATGGCGCGCCGGTATCTCGCGAGCTCGAAGTCTGCGCCGACGCCGCAGCCGGTCGTCACGCCGGCGTTGAGGTGCACGAGGTCGAGCCGCCCGCAGCGCTCGCGCACGAACGCGACCATCGCGCGGTTCGCCTCCAGGTCGGACGTGTCGGTCGCGACAAAGTGACCGCCGACCTGCGCGGCCACCTGCTCGCCGCCCGTGGCGTCGACGTCGGCGACGACCACCTCTGCGCCGGCAGCCGCGAGCGCAAGCGCCGTTGCGCGTCCGAGTCCACTCGCGCCGCCCGTGACCAGCGCGACACGATCGTGCAAGGGGGAGAGGTCGACGAGGGTGCTGAAAGCGCTGTCCACGGCGCGTACAGTCTGATCGTGGCGGTTGGTCGATGCGCCGGCAACGGCAGCGCGAATGTGCCAGTCCGGACCATCGGCGATGACACGGTCGGGCGCGGAGGCTACGCTAGGTGGTCAGCAGACAGACCAAATCAGGTCTGTACCCGATGGTTCAGCTCGGATTCGCTTGAGAGGCTTGCTGCGGCTGCCGACGAAAGCCGCAGAGGCCGCCACCGAACGCATATGGACGCCAAGGACCAGTTCGCCGTTTCTCGCTCGCGCCATCTGATGTGTGGTCGCGGGATCCTTGGTCTGCTCACGGTCGTGGCCCTGCTGGTGCTGCTCCCGGCGATCGCGCTCGCCGACGATGGCGGCGAACCGGCTTGGAGCACGCGCCATCTCACCACCGCGGTGCTGGCGCACGACGTCACGGCGGACGACGAAACGCCGGTCGACCCGATCCCCCCGGTCGCGGATCCCGCCCCGCCCGCCGAGCCCGCGCCGCCGGTCGCAGACCCTGCTCCTCCGGTGGCGGATCCCGCTCCCACCGAACCGCCTCCGCCCACGGAGCCCGCGCCCATCGAACCGCCTCCGCCCACGGACCCCGCACCGCCGCCCGCCGAACCGGCACCCGTCGAACCGGCTCCGGCTCCGGCTCCGGCTCCAACGGACCCTGCGCCGCCGGCCGAACCCGCGCCCGCCGAGCCGGCGCCCGTAGAGCCCGCGCCCACAGACCCTGCTCCGGCGGACCCCGCCCCGAGAGACGGCAGATCGCCCGCGCCCAAACAGCCCGACACGCAGACGGATCCGTCAGCGGATGAACCGACGCCGTCGCCGGACTTGGCGCCGTCGCCGGTGGCCGATCCAGCGCCTGCCGCCACGGCCCCTGATGCGACCCAGCAGCCGGCGGCCTCCGCCGACCAGGGCACGGCGTTCAAGGCGGTCGCCGTGCGCGAGACGCTCGCGAGACTCGGCATCGGCACGATCGCCGCGCCGTCCGTCGTCGACACGACACCGGACGTGGCCACCGCTCCTGCACAGGCATGCACGCCGGTCGGCTCGGTCGGCGTCGTCGCGTCGCCGCAGACGGCTGCCGCACTTGCCGGGCACCCGATCGCACATCCGCATGGTGCGACCGACGAGCCGACGCACCTGCGCGGTCCGCCGGCACCGCTGGACACCCAGCCGTCGCCGTTCGCGACCGGTGGCACCGGAGGCGCCGCTCCCGGTGGCGCAAACAGCGAGCGCGATTCCGCGATCCACGCCGAGGAGACCGTCCTCGAGTTGGCCGAGGGCAGCACCGCTGTCGCGGCCGACAGCTGCGACCACGTCGCTCCGGCGTCAGCAAGCGCCGCCGCCCGCGCACCTCCCGTCGCCTGACGCACCCCAACGAGCCCGTTCCGCCGGAGCGGGCTCCGAGTGACGTCAGGACCGACCTTAGGAGGCATCAGATGGTCGCCACAAACGACCGAATCCATCGCATCACCACCGCTCGTCGCGACCGCATCACGCGCTCGTCACGGGTGCGCCTGCTGGCGCGGCAGGTCGCCGCGGGCGAGTACCAGGTCGACGCAGACGCCCTGGCCGAGGCGCTCGTCCGTCGTGCGCTGTTTCACCACAGCGTCCGCGAGGAGCTGATCGCCGAGCGCGCCGCGCGCAGCGACGCATGACGCGCGCGGCGTCGCCTCGGCGGGCGGCGGGCGAGGTCGGCCGCTATATGCGGCCTGCGTCGCGCGCCGCCTGCTCGGCGGCGGCGAGCTGCTGCTCGACGAGCACGAGGCCGGCGTCCCAGAAGCCAGGGTCAGCCAGGTCGATCCCGACGATGCGTCCGAGCTGCTCGGGCGCCATCGAGCCGCCGGCCGACAGCAGCCGCAGGTAGTCCGGCACGAATCCGGCGCCCTCGTCTTGGTAGCGCTGGTAGACCGACAGCGCGAGCAGCTGCCCGTAGGCATACGCGTAGACGTAGCCGGGCGTATTGACGAAGTGGGGGATGTAGGACCACCACGAGCGGTAGCCGTCGGTCACCTCGATGGCGTCGCCGAACAGCTCCTCCTGCGTCTCGCTCCACAGTGCTGAGAAGCGTTCGACCGAGAGCTCGCCCTCCTCGCGTCGCGCCGTGTGCACGAGGTGCTCGAACTGATGCATCGCGGTCTGACGGAAGACGGTCGCGATCGCGCCCTCGATCGACTCGGCGAGCAGCGCGAGCCGTGACTCCGGCGTCTCGGCCGCCTCCAGCAGGCGCCCGAACGTCAGCGCCTCGCCGAACACCGAAGCCGTCTCCGCGAGCGTCAGCGGCGTCGACTGGTGGAAGACGCCCTGTGGCGCCGCGAGCGCCGCGTGCACGCCGTGGCCGAGCTCGTGCGCGAGCGTCAGCACGTCGCGGCGACGCGCGGTGTAGTTGAGCAGCACGTACGGGTGCGCGGAGGGGACCGTGTAGGAGCAGAAGGCGCCGCCGCGCTTGCCCGGGCGCACCGGCGCATCGATCCAGCGCTCATCGAAGAAGCGCTGTGCGAGCGCACCCAGCTCCGGGGAGAAGCTGCCGTACGCGTCGAGCACGAGCGAGCGCGCATCGGACCAGGCGAAGCGCTCGTCCGCCGTCGCGACGGTCGCAGCGCGGTCGTAGTCGGCAAGCCGCTCGACGCCGAGCAGTCTCGCCTTCAGCCGATACCAGCGCTGCGGGATGTCATAGCGCGCGCGCACGGCGCCGACGAGCGCCTCGACCGAGGCGTCGCTCGCCTCGTTGGCGAGGCTGCGCGAGGCGAGCCAGTGGGGGTAGCCGCGCAGCCGGTCGTCGACGGCCTTGTCATGCAGCAGCGTGTTGTAGATCGAGGCGCGTGTGCGGATCCCCGGCTGCAGCGCCTCGGTAACGGCCTCGGCGGCGGTGCGGCGCTCCTCTCGATCGGGGCCCGACAGGCGCGCGAGCGCTTGCTCCAGCGAGACCGCCTCCTCGGCCTTCGGCAGTGTCACCTCCAGCGATGACATCAGCTCCGCGAACAGCCGCGCCCACGCGCTGCGGGCGCTGATCGCCTTCTCGTTGAGGATCCGCTCCTCCGGCTCGCTCAGCAGGTAGGGGCGGTAGCGGCGCTCGCTGCGCAGGTGGTGGGCGCAGAAAGCCAGGCTCGGATCGGCGAGCAGGGCTTCGGCGCGGTCATCGTCGAGCGCGGCCCACTCCAGCTCGAAGAACAGCAGTGTCGTCTGGATCGCGGTGCCGCGCTCCTGCACGAGCTGCAGCAAGGCACCGAAGGCCGGATCGGCGGTGTCGACGGCGAAGCGCAGCGAGGCGTAGGAGCCGGCACGGCCGACCAGCTCATGCAGCGCGGCGAGCTCCTCCATCGCGGCACGCAGGCCATCGGCGTCGAGTTCGGCGACGCGTCCCGCGTGCGCCGTCGCGAACGCCTCGGCACGTGCCGAGGCCTCGTCGAGCAGCGCGCGCACGCCGGCCTCGCCCTCACCCCGAGCGAGCGGCTCGAGGTCCCAGGCGACGCCCGCGACCTCGGGATCGTCGGGCTCCTGGGCGGTGGCGCGGATGCTTGCCATGAGGTCCGAGAGCTTAGTAGTCAACCACCACGAACGGGACCCGCCTCAGCGGCCACATGGCCGCTTCCGGCGCCCGCCGACGGCGCATCCGACAGGCGGATCTGCTTTCCTTGCAGGGAAGACAGACCCATACTGCCGAGTCTCCGCCGTCCCTGACGACGGAGAGCGGGGGACCCACTCGGATCGCGGACGGTCGCGATCCACGGGGCGAATCACTGCCGGCACTCCGATCCCAAGGAGTGCTCTGGCGGCGTAGCGCGATCTTTCCGCGCGAGCCCGACAGCTCACCCCGTAGGCGCCCGAAAGAGCCCACGGAGGTCCCATGTCCAGCCGTCTCGCCCTCGTTCCCGCGCTCGTGCTTGCGCTTGCGTTCGCCTGCGTCCTCGCGGCGCCCGCCAGCGCCGATGCCGAGGTGCTCAAGCGCGGCAGCCGCGGTCCGCTCGTCGCACAGGTGCAGCAGAAGCTCGGCGTGCCCGCCGACGGGGTCTTCGGCCCGCAGACGGGCCATGCGGTGCGCAGCTTCCAGGCGCGCAAGGGGCTCACCGTCGATGGCATCGTCGGCCCGCAGACGGCGCACGCGCTCGGCATCGACCTTGCAGAGGGCCGCTCGGCCGGCGGCAGTCATCGCTCCGTCCGCGTCCCAGCGACGCTGGAGCGCATCGCGCAATGCGAGTCGGGCGGCAACCCGCGCGCAACCTCGTCCGACGGCACATATCGCGGCAAGTATCAGTTCGACCGCCAGACGTGGCAGGCGATGGGCGGACACGGCGACCCGGCGCGCGCCTCCGAGACAGAGCAGGACCGGCGGGCGCTCGCGCTCTACCGCGACCGCGGCACCTCGCCGTGGCCGGCCTGCGGCGCCTGAGCCGCTGAGCGGACTACGTCGGCGTCGCCTGCTGGGCGGCGGCGGCCGTCGCCTCGGCCGGATCGCCCGGCGGATCACCGCGCAGGATCCAGGCGCCGTCTTCGCGGCGCTCGATCACGCCGCGGCGTGAGAGGTCCGACAGCGCCGTCGTGACGGAGGGACGCTGTGCGCCGACAAGTCGGCCGAGCACTTGGTGCGTCAGCGGAAGCTCCAGCACGACGCCGTCGGGTCCGACGCGGCCCCAGCGGTCGGCAAGGCCCCAGAACATCAGCTCCAGACGCGCGTCGACGCGCGTCAGGTGGCTCGTCGCCTGATTCGTCGCGAGCTCGAACGAGCGCCGCACTGCGCGTGCGACGATGGCACTCACGAGCTCCGGCCAGCGTCCCATCACGGCGGCGATGCGCCGGTCCAGCACGGCCAGGCGGACGGGCTGGAGGGCCGTCCATGTGACGACCGGCTTGATCGTCAGCACGTCGCGCTCCCAGTCCCACGGGCGCAGCAGGTCGCCGCGTCCGATCAGCTCGGTGCAGGTCGCCTGTGCGATCGCGACATCGCGCATCAGCAGACCGTCCAGTACGAGCAAGCCGAGGTTGCCCCCACCCCCGTCGGCCGGGAAGGCCGGCTCCCAGGTGCCCGGCGCGACGATCTCGACCGCCGCGATCGCGTGCCGCGTCGCAAGCTGGACACTCGTCGGATCGAGCCCGGCCGCAAGCTCGGGGTCCTCCTCGAGCACGCGTACGAAGGCGTTTCCCGCTGCCATGCGATACAGCGTATTGGTGCGGTGCATACGAACGCAAATTCAAGGCCTATGTCTAGGGCCCGCGGCGATCGTGTCAGGGCCCGAACGGGTACGCTGTACGGCGCCGGGTCAGCCCCGCGTAAGCAGGCGAACGCGCAAACGCTCGCTCTCCGCGATGTCGCTCTCGACCGAGATCGTGTCGGTCAATCGCCCCAGCAGCGAGCCGAGCCCCGGCAGTTCTGTGTCATCGACGAGGCGCTGGGCGCCGCCGGTCGCGAATGGGCCGATGAGCAGGTCGAAACCGCCTTCGTGCTCGTCGATCGCCACGTTGAGCCGGCCGTTGGTGAGGTGGGCTGGGGCGGCACCGGCGATCGCATCGCTGACGATCTGGGCGTCGGAGAGGCGGTCGATCGAGAAGTCCGCGCGTGCCGCGATGAGCGAGACGACGCGCCCGAGCACCGGGGAAGTGCGGTCCGAGGGATGCAGCTCCAGCACGATTTCGTCGCAGTCGGGCGCGGGCTCCGCGGACGGCTGGATCGTGAGTGGCGGCGCGCTGCCGCCGTTGAGCGAGAAGGCGATCCGGACCTCGGTGCCGTGCCGCCCGCCGACGAGGCCAAGCTCGTCGGACAGCGAGGCGATCAGTGCCAGACCGAAGCCGAGCGGCGCCCCCTCGTCGCGGCCTGGCAGCGGGTGCAGCCCGTTGCCGCGGTCGCGCACGCTCAACACGAGGCGTCCATGCTCGACGACCATCGTCACCTCGAGCGGCCCCGGGTCGTCGCCGTACGCGTGCACGACGACGTTCGTGCACGCCTCCGTCAGCGCGATCTTCATGTCGGCCGCGCGCGCCGGCTCGACGCCCAGCTCATCGGTCAGGCCGGCGAGCGCCTGTCGCACGAGCGCGACGTTCGCTGGCAGCGCCGGCATCAGGAGCCGCACCTCCGGCTTGGAGGCGTCGTCGCGCTCACCCGCGGGGCCGCGCATGTCGCCTGAAGATTGGGTGCCGACGCCGTCGCTCACGTCATCCACCCGTATGTGCGGTCGGGCGTTTCGCCAAACCTGGAGTCGCGATGGGGGTCTGGACGTTCCCCCGCGACAGAGTGGACGGTCAGCATGCCGTCATATTCTCCCAGGATGGAGCTGCACGGGCCGACGCTCACCCTTCGCTATGCCACGCCGGACGATGCGCCGGCACTGTTCGAGCTCGGTTCGGACCGTGAGGTCACGCGCTTCTTCTCGTGGGGCCCCTACGTCCGCATCGAGGAACCGGTCGCCTACATCATCGGCCTCGCCGACCGACGCGAGCGTGGCGAGCAGCTCGATCTGCTGATCGTGCATCGCGACGACGGCCCGATCGGCGTCGTCGGGCTCGCCGAGCTCTCGCGCCGCGATCGCCGCGCCGTGATCGGGACGTGGCTCGGCCGTCGATGGTGGGGGAGCGGGGCCAACCTGGAGGTGAAGGCGCTCGTGGCCCACCTCGCATTCGCGCACCTGGGCCTGGAGCGTCTTGGCGCTTACGCGGACATCGAGAACGGCCGCTCGCAGGCGGCGCTTGAGCGTCTCGGCTTCGTGCGCGAGGGGCTGCTGCGGCGATGGCACCGCCATGGTTCCGCTGCACACGACGTGTACGTCTACGGCCTGCTGCGCGAGGAGGAGTGGGAGACCTCACCGCTCGCGATGGTCCCGGCAGAGCTGCAGGGGGAGCCGCCGGCGTCGTTCGTGATCGAGGCCGACCAGCTCGCGTAGCGCCTCAGCTGCGGCGTTGCTCCCAGCTGAAGCCGCGGATCGCCAGCGTCACGCCGAGCGCGGTCCAGACGATCAGCACGCCAAGCGCTGACCACTGAGACCCGAGCCCCTCGCCGGTCACCATCGCGGCAGACAGGCCGTCGATCAGATGCGCGAGCGGCAGCGCCTCTGCGATGCCCTTGAGGAAGGCGGGGTCGTTTGCCGCGTCGATCGAGATGAAGACGACTGGCAGGAAGATCATGTTCACGTACACGGTCGCCGCCTCGAACGTCGGGATGGCGTGCGCGAGCGCGACGCCGAGCGAGGCGAAGCAGACCACGCCGATCACGACGAACAGCACGAGCTCGCCGACCTGCGGCGGCCAGTCGATGCCGTAGAACAGCTTGCCGGCGACCGTGATCAGCACAATCTGGATCGCCGTGTTCGCGACCGCGTTGCCGGCGATCCCGAGCAGATAGGCGCTGGACGGCAGCGGCGTCCCGTGCATGCGCTTGAGGATCCCCTGCTCGCGCAGGAAGACGACGTTGTACGCAAGCGCGCTGAAGGTCGTCGCCAGCACCGCCATCCCGGCGATCCCCGGCACGATCACGTCGCGGTCGCTCTGCTTGGTGAGCACCGCACACAGCAGCACGAGGAACAGCAACGGCAGCAGGAAGTTGAAGAACGCCGCGCTGGGGTTGCGCCAGAACATCTTGCGCTCGAGCCGGAACTGGCGCCAGGACAACTCGGCGATGCCGTGCGACTCAGCCATCGGAGGTCAGCTCCAGGTAGACGTCCTCGAGCGTCGGGCGGGTGACGCTGAGCCCTTCGAGCCGCTCGCCGCGCTCGAGCGCAGCCGACGTCAGCTCGTGCAGCAGCTGCGTGGGGTCGTCGGTCTCCTGCTGGTTCAGCAGGCCGCTGCCGTTGCGCCACGCGACGCGGTAGCTCGTCGCGCCGTCGCCGGCCCCGAGATCGCCCGGCGCCCCCTCCGCGAGGATCCGTCCGTCCTTGACGATCGCGACGCGATCGGCGAGCACGTGCGCCTCCTCCAGGTAATGCGTGGTCAGCACGACGGTCTTGCCGAGCGCCTTCAGCGAGCGGATCGTGTCCCACGCGCCGCGGCGGGCGGCCGGATCGAACCCGGTCGTCGGCTCGTCCAGGAAGATCAGCTCGGGATCGCCGACGAGCGCGAGCGCCAGGTCGAGGCGGCGCAGCTGGCCTCCGGAGAGCGTGCGCGTGCGGGCGTCCTCCTTGCCGCGCAGCCCGGCCAGCTCGATCGTCTCCTCGACGCCGCGGGGAGCGGGGTAGAGGCCGGCGAAGTGGCGCAGCGCCTCCCGCACCGTCAGGTGGCGGTAGATGCCCGTGCTCTGGAGCACGATGCCGACGCGCTCGCGCAGCGCTCGCGCCCGCACCTGCGGGTCGTGGCCGAGCACCGTGACGTCGCCCTCACTGCGGTCGCGGTAGCCCTCGAGGATCTCGATGGTCGTCGTCTTCCCGGCGCCGTTGGGCCCGAGCAAGCCGAACACCTCGCCGCGCCGGACCACGAAATCGATCCCGCGGACTGCCTCCAGATCGCCGTAGCGCTTGCGGAGGCCACGGACCTCGATCGCCAGCTCGTCGTTCACGGGGGCCATGATGCCTCAAACTGATGGAGCGACCGTCTCTCATCCCCTCGTGCGCTGCGCTTGCATCGACATCGGCTCGAACACGACGCGTCTGCTCGTCGCGGACGTCGTCAGCTCCGCGGGCGGCGAGTGGGAGCTCGCGCCGGTCGTCGAGCGTCGCGCGTTCACGCAGCTGGGACGTGTCTGCCGCGCCGGTGACACGGTGCCCGAGACGACCCGCGCCGCGCTCGCGGCCGTGGTCGCCGCGCAGGCGCAGGAGGCGCGCGCGCTCGGTTCCGAGAAGCTGCGCGTCGTCGCGACCGCGGCGCTGCGGCGCAGCGCGGACGGGCTGGCGACGTGCCACGCGCTGGCGGCCGCGGCGGGGGCGCCGGTGGAGCTGCTGAGCGAGCACGACGAGGCGCGCCTTGCATTCGGGGGTGCCACGTGCGCGCTGAGGGACGGGTCGGGCGGCCCGCTGGCGGTCGTCGACGTCGGCGGCGGCTCCGCGCAGGTCGTGGTCGGCACGTGCGCCGGCGGAGCGACCTGGTCCGTCTCGCTGCCGCTCGGGTCCGGGGACCTTGCGGCGGCCCATCTGCGTGGCGATCCCCCGGACGCAACGGAGCTGGCAGTCCTGCAGGCGGCAGTCGACGAGACGCTCGCCGGCATCGCGATCCCACCGGTGGAACGCGCGCTCGCGGTCGGCGGCAGTGCGACGTCGCTGCGACGCCTCGCCGGCGCGCGGCTCGAGCCGGCGACCCTCGAGCGTGCGCTCGCGACGCTGGTCGCCGCGCCGGCTGTCGACGTCGCCGCGCAGCTGCGCATCGCGCCCGAGCGCGCACGCCTGCTGCCGGCCGGGATCGTCGTGCTGGCCGCGATGGCCGCACGGGTCGGTCCGCTCGACGTCGCTCGCGGCGGCTTGCGCGAGGGCGTCCTGCACGAGCTCGCGACGGGGTAGCCGCAGCTCGCGCGATCTCGGAGCGTCCGCGCAGCGCGCGCACCCCGCTGCGGAGACACCGTGCCAATCGTCGCGCAAGGGCCTCGATCGGCCGCCGGGGCGCGCGATGCTGGGCCGATGACGGGCTGGAACGACGCACGCGGGCAGGCGACGAGCGAGTACGTCGCACTCGTGGCGCTCGTCGCGGTGGTGCTGGCACTCGCCGCCGGCCTCACGTCGGGCGGCGTCGGCGGCCGTGTGCTCGCCGGCCTCCAGCGAGGGCTCTGCCGCGTCGCCGGCTCGGCATGCCCGCGATCCCAACCGCCGGATGCGGATCTCGCACCGTGTCCCGTCGAGCGCACGACGAGCGGCGAGTCGCTCGAAGGGACGTTCGAGGTCGTGAAGCTCGGCAGAGGCGGCACGCTGACGGCCGAGCGCAGGTCTGACGGTCGCGTCGTCGTGACGCTCGCCGACGCGACGACGGCGGGCGGCGAAGTCGGCCTCGGCTTCGAGCTCGGGCTCGGCGCACAGCGCGGCGCCAAGGCGACGGCCGGCATCGAGACGAGCGTCTCCTCAAGCCGCTCGTGGACGCTGCCGAACGCCGCGGCGGCGCGCGCCTTCGTCGACCGCTACGGCGCGAAGGCGACCATCGGCGGCAAGGCGGTCGACGTCGTGCGCAGCGGCTGCTCGGTCCTCTGCGACGCGATCGGCTGGCACCCGCACGCGGAGCTGCCGCCCCCCGACGAGACGTACCTCGGCCGCAGCGCCATGGGAACGCTCACGGCGTCAGCCGGTCCAGCCAGCGCCCATGCGGCGAACGCCTCGGTGCTCGGCGTGCGCCTTCGCCGCGACGGCGGCAGCACGTGGTTCACACAGTTCGACGCATCCGCCGGCGCGGAGCTGGCACTCGGCCCGGCATCGCTCGCCGCGACGTCGCTGCGCCAGAGCGTCGTCGCCTTCGCGCTCGACGCACGGAGCCGTCCGGCCGAGCTGGCGATCCACACGGTCGTCAGGACCGGCGGGGCCGCCGTCGCCCGCGGTGAACGCGGGCACACGACGGCGTCGCTCGGCGCGGGCGGCGCCCGTGTGACGGAGCTCGATGCAACGCTCGATCTGCGCGACGCGGCCAACCGGGCCGCGGCAGCCGCCTTCGCGGCGGCGCTGCGCCACCCGCTCGCGGTGGTCGCGCTGCGTCGTGAGGCCGCCGCAGTGGGCGAGCGGATCGCCCGCACCGGCATCATCGACCGGCGCACCTACGCGCTGTCGTCGTCGGCGTTCTCGCTCGGCGGCAAGTTCGCCCTCGGCGCGCAGTTCGGCGGCGGCTTCGAGCGCACGCGCGAGGGCATGCGCCTGGTGTCGGCCGAGACCCGCCTGCCCGGCCTGCCGTTCCTGCCTCGCGACGACTGCCGAGACGCGTGAGATGCGCCGTCGGCTCTTCCCAGCCATCGTCCTCGCGACGCTTGTCCTCTCGCTCGGCGGCGCCGTCGCTGCTCCGACGCCACATCGGCTGCCCGCCGTGGCCCTTGGGGCCGTCCTCATCTGGCGTGTCGAGGTCGCAGCGGTGACCTTCACCGTCGCCTATGTGGCGATCGTGACGGTCCGTCTCGCGCTGCACGGCCGGACCTTCACCCACCTCGGCTCCAGAGGCATAGAGATCCCAGATGTGCTCTCGGACGCCGAGGCCGAGCACGAGACCGAGATCGCGGCGGTCGATCTCGGAACGTCCCTCGCGGCGATCAGAACGACCATCGAACAGCTCGATTCGCGGCTCCGCGCGCTCGAACATGCACGACATGTGGTGTTGCATTCCGACCCGGGAGACCTAGCATGAGCCCTATGGATCAAACGCGAACCACCATCGTCCGTAATTCCATGGAGCCGGACCCTGAGTTCGTTGCTCAAATGGCTCGGATCGATTTGCATCTCGCGCGCGCCAGAGAGCACCTCGCGCGTGCCGCGCGGATCCGGGAAGAGCGGGCGCGCTGGGAACGGACGCACCGTCGTCCTCGCGGCATCTTCATCGGCCGCCTCTGAGTCGACGCCGAGGCTGGCGCTAGCCTGGCGCTGAGATGACGGTCGCTGCCCGAATCACTCCGTGAGCGCCGATCCGCCCGGCGCCGTGCCGCCGGCGGGCGGCGGGGCGCAGACCGACCCGTCCGATCGTCTGCCCCGCGACGCAATCGCCGATGTCCGCATCCGCGTCCCAACGCGCGGCAATCGCAAGCTTGAGCGCCTGATCGACGCGGTCAACGCCGACGAGCAGGTGAAGGCGTGGTGGCACGTCTCGGCCGTCAACGCGACCCGCCGGCTCGGGATGTCCGACCACTCGTGGATCCACATCCAGATCGTGCTGAACGTCGCACTGCGGCTCTCGCGACTGCTGTTCCGCAAGGGCGTCGTGCCGAACGTCGTCGCCGACTACGGCATGAGCGAGCGCGACGCCGAGGTCGTGATCGCCGCCGGCGCGCTGTTCCACGACACCGGCATGACGATCCACCGCGCCGACCACGAGGCCTACAGCCTCTTCCTCACGGCCGACAAGCTCGGGTCGCTGCTGACCGACGCCTATGACGAGCCGGAGCGCTCGATCGTCGTCGCCGAGGCGCTGCACGCGATCATCGGCCACCGCCGCCGCGGCGAGCCCTTCACGATCGAGGCCGGCATCGTGCGCGTCGCGGACGCGCTCGACATGGCCCGCGGCCGCTCGCGCGTCCCGTTCGAGGCCGGCCACCAGAACATCCACTCGCTGTCCGCCTACGCGATCGAAGAGGTCAAGATCGTTTCCGGCAAGGACCGCGCCGTCCGCGTCGAGATCGCGATGTCCAACAGCGCCGGCATCTTCCAGGTCGACGAGCTGCTCGCCACCAAGCTCCGCGGGTCGGGACTGGAGCAGCACATCGAGGTGATCGCGCGGATCGACGCCGAACACGAGAGACGCCTCGTGCCGGTCTTTCGCATCTGACTTGGCGCTTCTGTCGGCTCGCTGTGCCCGGTTCCTCGGTGGTACGCCGGCGCGCGGTCGTGTTCCCTCGCGTGAGCGCAGCTTCGGCCTGGGTCACTGATGGAGCGGTGCGCGAGCGCGCGGGTAGCCGGCCGCGCGGCGTTGCTGGCGAGACCCCCCTGCGGCGTCCACAAACATTCCGCAGCGCCAACCCCAGTTCACGTGAGGGTCTCGACGGCGAGCGCTGCGCGGCCCGGCGTACCGCAGACGCTAGAAGCGCGTCGGTCTCACCAGTGCACCCCACGAGTGAGATGCGCGAGGGCCAGCTGCTCGCGGGAGACGACCTCGTCGCCACTCGTCGCTCCGCGTGCCGCTGCCGAGTCCGGGAACACGCGATAGGCGAGGTGCAAGAGCTGGTCGACCGCTTTCGGCGCCAGCGCGTAGGCGACCTCGCCGAATGTGCCGAGGCGGGTGTTGATCTGCTTCGGCTTTTTGCGGATCGCGTCGCAGATGAGGTCGGCGGCCTCCTCGGGGGAGATCGTCGGGAAGGAGTTGTAGAGCTTCGTCGGCGCGATCATCGGCGTGCGCACGAGCGGCATGTGGATCGTCGTGAAGGTGACGCGATCGGCGATCGTCTCGGAGCCGACGACGCGCGTGAAGGCGTCGAGCGCGGACTTCGAGGCGACGTAGGCGGAGAAGCGCGGCGGGCTCGTCTGCACGCCGATCGAGGAGATGTTCACGACGTGGCCTTGTCTGCGTGCGCGCATGTGCGGCAGCAGCGCGAGGATCAGCTTAACCGCACCCAGGTAGTTGAGCTGGATCGTGCGCTCGAAGTCGTGGAAGCGGTCGTAGCTGAGCGCGATCGAGCGGCGGATCGAGCGCCCGGCGTTGTTGACGAGCACGTCGACCGCCGGATGGTCCGACAGCACCTTGGCGACGAGCTGCTCGATCGACTCGGGATCGGAGACGTCGGCCGTGTAGACGTACGCGCTGCCGCCGAACTGCACGATCTCGTCGCGCACGTCTTCGAGCTTGTCGGCGCTGCGCGCGACCAGCAGCGGGATGCCGCCGGCACGCGCGAGCTTGATCGCGGCCGCACGGCCGATCCCGCTCGATGCGCCGGTGATGAGGATCGTCTTGCCGTTGACCGCGTTCGCGAGCGAGCTGTCCGCCTTGAACTGGTCGGGGTCGAGGTTCGCCTCCCAGTAGTCCCACAGGACGCGCGCATACAGCTCCAGCTCCGGCACCTCGATGCCGCTGCCGTCCAGCGCGCGCTCCGTCTCCTCGGTCGCAAACTGCGGGATCAGCGCGACGTGGTCGACGACCTCGTCCGGGACGCCGACCTGTGCGAGGACCCCGCGCCGCACCGCGCGGGCGCCGGGCAGGCGCAGCAGCAGCGAGCGGGCGGCGCTCGAGACGCCGAGCGTCAGCTCGTCGTCGACCTGCACGGCGATGCGCGGCGCGCCGGCCGCACGTGCGAACGCGTTGACGACCTCCGCCGAGCGCTGGGGCCGCGGGTTGACGAGGTGGAAGGCTCGGCCGTCGAGACCGGGCTCGTGGGCGAGGTGGTCCATTGCTGCGGCGACGTAGTCGACCGGCACGATGTTCGTGTCGCCCAGCTCCGGTGCGACGAGCGGCAGCCACGACGGCACCGCACCGCCGAGCCGCTGGATCAGCTTGAAGAAGTAGTAGGGCCCGTCGATCTTGTCCATCTCGCCGGTGACCGAATTGCCGACGACGACGGCCGGGCGGTAGACGCGCCACGGGACGACTCGCTCCTCGCGCACGATCTGCTCGGCCTCGAACTTCGTGCGGTGGTAGGGGTGCTCGAGCGGCTGACCCTCGTCGAACATGTCCTCGCGGAAGATGCCTCTGTAGGCGCCGGCGACCGCGATCGAGGAGGCGTGGTGGAAGCAACCCGCATCGAGCACGCCGGCGAGCGCGACGGCGTGGCGGGTGCCCTCGACGTTGGCGAGCCGGTCCTGCGCCTCGCTCGCCGTCATGTCGTAGACGGCCGCGAGGTGGAAGAAATGGTCGATCGTGCCGCGCAGCTCCGCGACCTGCTCGGGGTGAGGCCGAGCAGCGGCTTGCTGAGGTCGCCGAGCACGGGGCGGATGCGCCCGGCCCCACCCCAGCGATGTATCAGTGCGTCGAGCCGTCCGATCGATTCCGGCCGCACGAGCACATAGATCGTGCCCTCGCGCGTCAGCAGCCGCTCGACCAGGTGCCGGCCGATGAATCCCGTCGCCCCTGTGACGAAATACGCCATTCCAGAGACCCTATACCCGGGAGCGTCCCCGGGAGAGCAGTCTCGGCTCTACCAGCCGCCGGACCAGTCCGCTGAAGCGCGACGGCGCTTCGCGGCGGCCTTGCGCGCATCTCTGCGCTTGTCGAGCCGCCACTGGAGGAGGCTCAACACGAGGATCAGCGTCGGGAAGAACGCGATCACGATGAAGCCGGCGTTCGTGACGACCTTGTCGTCCGCCGCACCGTAGGTGCCCTGGCCGCCGTTCGGCGCGCTGGCGAGCGCAGCCGGGACGAGCACGAGCAGCAGCAGGGAGCTCGTGACGCAGGTGGCGAAGAGGTGACGGAGACGCTTCATGCGGGCGCGAACGATAGCGGAGGATCCGGCGAGCGTGCCGTCCCGCCGCGACCGCGGCCGGCTCGTACCATGGGCGACGACATGGCAGTCGTGATCGCATCTGACATCGGCAAGGACATGGCGGGCGAGCCGCTCATGCGCGGGGTCTCGTTCAAGCTCGAGCGCAGAGACCGCATGACGCTCTCCGGTCGCAACGGCGCAGGCAAGACGACGCTGCTGCGGATGCTCGCGGGCGAGTCGTCGGTCGACGGCGGCGAGCTGGTCTTTCAGAAGGGCACGAAAGTCGCGCTGCACGACCAGCGCCCCCCGCGTGAACGCGACGTGACGCTGCGCGACTACGTCCTCTCGGGTGCCCAGGAGATCCTTGCGGTCGAGGCCGACCTGGCCCGCCTGGAGCAGGCGATGGCGGACGGCGCGCACGACGAGAGCACGCTCAACGCTTACGCGCGTGCCCAGGCGGAGCTCGAACGGCACGGCGGCTACCGCTGGCGCGACCGCGCACAGGCGATGCTCCACGGCCTCGGCTTCGGCGATGAGCAGCTCGACCGCAAGCTGTCGACCTTCTCGGGCGGCGAGCTGACGCGCGGCTCGCTGGCGCGCGTCCTGACCGGCGAGCCCGATCTGCTGCTGCTCGACGAGCCGACGAACCACCTCGACATCGCGTCGCTGGAGTGGCTGGAGCGGTATCTGGTCGACCTCGACGCCGCGGTCGTGCTCGTCGCGCACGACCGCTGGTTTCTCGAGGCGGTCGGTACTGCGGTACTGGAGCTGGAGGCCGGTCGCTCGCGCTTCTTCGCCGGCCCATGGCACAAGTGGCGGCAGGAGAAGGCGGCGCGCGAACTGATGCTGGGCCGCGCGATCGACAAGCAGAGAGCCGAGATCGAGCGGCTGGAGCGCTTCGTCGAGCGCTTCCGCGCGAAGGCGACGAAGGCAAGACAGGCCCAGTCGCGCGTGAAGCGGCTGGACAGAATCGAGCGGATCGAACGCGACCCGCGCGACATTACGACCCTGTCGTTCTCGTTCAAGGCGCCCGAGCGCGCCGGTCGCGTGATCTTCGAGCTGGAGGACGGCCGCGTCGAGGTGCCCGGTCGCACCCTGCTCGATGGTGCCGAGCTGTGGCTGGAGCGCGGCGAGCACGTCGCGCTCGTCGGCGCGAACGGCGCCGGCAAGACGACGCTGATCGAGACGCTCGCGGGCCGCAAGCCGCTGGCTGGCGGCAAGCTCCGCAAGGGCCACAACGTGCAGGTCGGGTATCTGTCACAGCACTCCGAGCACTTCGACGAGACCGGTTCGGTTCTTGACGCCGCCCAACGCGCGACGAGACTCACGCCGAACAAGGCACGAGCGCTGCTCGGCCAGTTCCTCTTCTCCGGGGAGGAGGCGCAGAAGCCGATCGTCGGCCTGTCCGGCGGCGAGCGCCAGCGGCTGTCGCTCGCGATCCTCGTTCACTCGGGCGCGAACGTGCTGATCCTCGACGAGCCGACGAATCACCTCGACGTTGAGAGTCGCGAGGCATTGGAGGAAGCGCTCGAAGGCTTCCCCGGCTCCGTGCTGCTCGTCTCGCACGACCGTGCGCTGCTCGACGCGGTCGGCTCCCGCACGGTCGCGGTCGAGGACGGCACGCTGCACAGCTACGACGGCGGCTGGGCCGACTACCTGCGCATGCGCGAGGAGCGCAGAGCGCTGGAGGAGGCGGCTGCGGCCGCCGGGACGGCGGCCGACAAGGCGGCAGCGAAGGCGAGGCCGCGGGCCAACGGAGCGAAGCCCACCGGCAACGGCAAACCGGCTCGTTCCAAGAACGCTGTCCGCGAGGCACAGCGGCTGGAGCGCGAGATCGAAGCGGCCGAGGCGGTGCTGCAGACGCTGGAGGAGGAGCTGGCCGATCCGACCGCGTGGGCCGATCCTGCGCGTACTGCCGACTCGACCGAGCGCCATACGGCGGCGAAGCGGGCCGTCGAGGAGCTGTACGCGCGCTACGAGCGCGTCGCCGAATAAGCCGCCCGGCGGCTGGCTCGCCCGCACGTCGTCCCTGCAAAGGCCGAGATTCTGTGACCAAGCGGTCACCGCCTCGTCACAAGCAGGACACATCGCTTCGCGTGTGCGGCCGTACCGTCGCCCCATGACCGATCTCAGGGATCCAGCGCACGCGCGGGTGGGCAGGCGCGCATCCCGCGCCGCCGGCGGAGGGGCGTCCGCTCGCCGGTCGCCTCGGCCTCGACATTCCGCACGAGAGAGATGGTCATCTGATGCGCGATTCGCTGGTCGACGCGGTCCTCGCAAAAAGTCGCAATTTGCGAGGGGGTTGTGAACCCCCTGTTACCGAGGCAGGAGAGACTGTGGCGGCGTCGCAACCGCCCGTTAGACTCCCCGCCACCATGCACAGCATCGCTGCCGTGACTCCGGATCGCCCCCTCGGCGACTCCAACTCCCAAGGAGCGCGGTCCGCTCCCCTCCGCCTGGCCGTGATCGACGGCGACAGCGGCTTTCTTCATGTCCTCGACAAGCGCGTTTGCGCGCGTGGCTGGCAGCAGCGGGTGTTTCCCGGCGCCGTGCCGGTCGAGGAACTCGTCGCGCTGCGGCTCGGGGCGCTCGTCATCGACCTGTTCGTGCTCGGCGCGTCTGGCTGGGCGTATCTCGAGCAGGTCGGCACTGCGCTTCCGGCACTGCCGACGATCGTCTGCAGTGGACCGTCGACCGTCGCTCAGCGCGTGCGTGCGCTGCGACTCGGAGCCGACGACTGGCTCGCGAAGCCATGTCATCCGGAGGAGCTGATTGCGCGCATCGAGGCGATCGTGCGGCGGGGCAGAGTCGCCGCTCCGCCGGCCGAACGACCGGCCTTGGAAGCGGGCGAGTTGTCGATTCGCTCCGACCAGTTCCAGGCCTTCGTGGGCACCCGCAGCCTCGACCTGACGCGCCGCGAGTTCGAGCTGATCCGTCTGCTGGCGGGCAACGCTGGCCACGTGCTGGAGCGCGAGACGATCTACCAGCGCGTGTGGGGGTATGCGATGGCGCACGGCGACCGCTCCGTCGACGTGTTCGTGCGCAAGCTGCGCCAGAAGCTCGAGCGCGCCTCGCCGCAGTGGCGCTACATCCATACGCACTTCGGCGTCGGATATCGCTTCGCGCCCGAGCGCGTGGACGCGGGCGAAGCCCCGTCGATGGCCGGCGAGCTCACGGCCGGCGAGCTGACCGCCGAGCATCTGCTGCAATAGCGGCGTGCCCGAGACGCTCCGCAACGTCGTCATCATCCTCGCGCTCGCCGCGGTGGTCATGCTGGTACCAGGCGGCGGCAATGCCAGCGCCGGCATCATCCAGGCGCTCGTCATCGCGATGCTCGCATCGATCGCCTGGTTCGGCGTGCGGCTCTACCGCGAGCACCGCAGCGACATCTACGCGCTGGGCGATCGCAACCGCGGGATCCTCTATGCGTCCGCCGGGCTTGTCGCGCTCACGGTGACCGCCACAGATCGTCTGTGGGCGACGGGTCCGGGCACCGTCGTGTGGGTGGCACTCGTCGCGCTCGCCTGTTACGGCGTCTACTACGTCTTCCGCGTCTCGCGCGAGTACTGAGCGGCGAGCTTTCCGACGCGCTCGCGCACGCATGCGGGCGGAGCTGCGCGTATTCGGCACGAATCGCGACAGTCATGTGACAGGCGCTGCGCAAGCGTGCGCGCATGCTCTCGCTTCGCACCGACGATGGCCAGGCGACGGTCGAGCTGGTCGCCCTCCTGCCGCTCGTGGGACTGCTCGTCGCGCTGTTGTGGCAGGCGCTGCTCGCCGGCGAGACCGTCTGGCTGAGTGGTGGGGCGGCACGTGCTGCCGCGCGCGCCGTCGCCGTCGGCGCTGATCCGTCCGCCGCGGCGCGCGGCGTCCTGCCAGAGCGCTTGGAGCGTGGGATGCGCGTCGAGCGTGAGTCCGACGGCGCCGTCACGCTCGTGTTGCGCGTCCCGGCGGCGCTCGGCGCTGGGACGATCGCGCCGGTGGCTGCGCGGGCGCATTTCGAGGCGCAGCGGTGAGCGCGCCACGACGGTTCGACGCCACAGGCCAGGCCGCGGTTGAGCTGGTCGCGCTGCTGCCGCTGCTCGTCGCAGTGGCACTCGCGATCTTTCAGGCGCTGGCGGCCGGAGTTGCGTCCGAGCTGGCTGGCCACGCAGCGCAGAGCGGAGCGGTCGCACTCGCCGAGGGACGGGACGGCGTTGCTGCCGCGCGGGCGTCGCTTCCCGGTTGGGCCCGGTCGCGCGTCCGCGTCGAGGTGCATGACACTCGGGTGCACGTGCATGTCGCACCTCCGTCGCTGCTGCCCGGCCTCGGGGAGCGACTCACGGCGAGCGCAACGGCCGACGCGGGGCGGGATCGATGAGCGAGGCGCTCGCACACGCACGGCGGCTGCCGGGTGTCGCACACCGGGTCGTGGCGGCGAGCGGGGCCGGCGCGCCGTTGCCGGCGCCGCTCGTCGCGATCCTCTGCACCCCATCGCGTGGGCGGGTTGCCGCTTCGGCGATTGCGCTTGCGCTGGCGCGCGTGTCCCGCTGCGCGTGCGCTCTTGCCGGCACGGTCGGCGAGGACCTCTCCGGATCGATCGGAGGCACGCCGAGTGCGCGCCGGGCAGCGCGCGGCGTGCGCGACCGGGGCCTGTCCGCTACGGCGAGTGGACGGCTTGTGTGGCTCCCCGACCGACGCGGTGCGGTCGTGGCGGACGACATCGCCGGACGCGCGGCGGTGATGAGCGCGGAGCTGGGCCGAGCGGCTGCGTTTGCTGGTGTTCCGGCAGCGATCGCACTGCCGTTCGCCCGCACCGCGGCGCTCGACCGTGTGCTGGCCTGGCACGACGCGGTCATCGTTGTTCGCGAACCGGACACGCCAACCGCGGTGATCGAGCGCGCCCTGACAAGCCTCGCGGAGCTCGGCCGGCCCGTCGCCACGATGGCGCCTCCGCTGCGGCTGTCGGGCACGCTTGCGGCCGGGGGCGTGGTCGCGCCGGCGGAGGCGATGCAGGCAGTCGCCGAGCTCGAGCTTGGCCTGCGGCCAGGTCCCCCCGATGCATGAACGGGCGAACCGCAATGCCCGACCCGGGGATGAACGCGGTCAGGCGCTTCTTCTGCTGGTGGCCGCAATGTGTGCGGCGCTCGTCGCCGCGCTCATGCTCGGCGGTGTCGCACGAGGCCTTGGAGAAAAGGGCCGCAACCAACAGGCGGCGGACCTTGCGGCGCTCGGCGGCGCACGGGCGATGCGCGCGAGCTACGACCGGCTGTTTGCGCCGGTCGCGATCGACGGACAGCCGAATCCTCAGCACCTCGAGCGCAGCGCCTATCTCGCCGCTGCTCGCGACCGCGCGCTGGCCACGGCGCAGCTCAACGGAGCCGAGCGTGTCGAGGTGGCCTTCCCGGACGGCGGCGCCTTCGCGCCGACGCGCATTCGTGTGACGGTCCGCGATCCTGCCGTCGTCGAGGTGGCCGGTCGGCGTCGCAGCACACCGGTGGTCGCCGTCGCGGAGGCGCAACTCGCGCCCGGCGCCGTCGACGCATTCACGACCGGGGTGGGGGAGTACCAAGGGCCGCTCGCCTACCGGCAAGGCAAGCCGATGCGGCCGGACGTCGCGCTCGCGTTCGACCACATGGCGGCCGCCGCGGCGCGCGACGGTGTCTCCCTCCTCGTCGTCAGCGGCTTTCGCAGCAACGCCGAGCAGGCGCGCCTGTTCGCTGCGCATCCCGATCCGAGATGGGTCGCGCCGCCCGGCAAGTCGCTCCACCGCCTCGGCACCGAGCTGGACCTTGGTCCGGCGAGCGCCTACGGGTGGTTGGCCGCGCATGCATCCGCCTTCCACTTCGTCAGACGCATGGATTGGGAGCCCTGGCACTACGGCTTCATGCTCAATGCCGGCTCCACCTCCGTCGGCTTCGGCGGCGACGGGCGCGCAGGACTGCCGTCCTTCGTGCCTGCAAGCTTCGCGGCGCCAATCGCGGCTGCGGCGCAGCGCTGGAACGTCTCTGCCGCGCTGCTGGCGGCCCAGCTCTATGCCGAGTCGGGCTTCAACCCGAATGCAGTCTCGCCGGCCGGCGCTCAGGGGATCGCACAGTTCATGCCGGGCACTGCACGCTCGCTCGGCCTCGACAACCCGTTCGACGCGAGACAGGCAATCGACGCGCAAGGCCATCTGATGCGCGACCTGCTGCGGCAGTTCGGCAGCGTCCCGCTCGCCCTCGCGGCCTATAACGCGGGTCCCGGCGCCGTCTCCGGCTGCGGCTGCATCCCGCCCTACCCCGAGACGCAGGCGTACGTCGCCCGCATCCTCGGCCTGCTCCGTGGCGCCGGCGACAGCGCCGGTCTCGCCACCGGCCTCGACATCCGGCTCGTCAGATGACGCTCGTCGACGCCCTTGTCCAGTTCGCGGCTGAGCTGCCCGACCCGGGCGCCCCGATGTTCCCCGGTATCTGCGCCGGCTACGGCGGATTCGTGGGTGGCCTCATCGCATGGCGCCGACGGCATCCGATCGGCCCGCATATGGCCGGCGGAACGATCGTGGGCTTTGCTATCGGCTTCCTGTGTTGGCTGATGAGTCTTGCCATGGATCGGCTGTAGACAGCGGACCTACGATCGGGTCATGACCTCGAACCATCTCTCGATACGTCGTCTGCTCGGGCCGCTTGCGATGGCACTTTCCGTTGTCGTCATCGTCGCCGGGACGCTGCAATGGCCCGTGGGAGTCGTATACGCGCTTTTCGCAGTGATGCTCGTCGTGGTCCTGGCCGCTCGGCGCGCTGCGCACGACGACAGACGCGCGCGCTGACTTCGTCACGCCGGCCCCTATCCTCGACAGCCGAGGATGGCCGGGACGAACGGGAACGACAGAGGGCGCACAGGCGCGAGCTGGAACGGCGGCGAGGCTGACGACGCCGCGCCGGCGCTCACCCGCGAGCAGCGGCTCGCCGAGCAACGGCGTGGGCTGCCTGACCAACCGGGCGTCTACCTCTTCCGCAATGCGAAGGGGACCGTCATCTACGTCGGCAAGGCGAAGTCGATCAAAAAGCGCGTCGCGTCGCACTTCTCGAACCCGAGCACGCAGATGGGGCGCGACCTGCTGCCGATGATCGAGCGGATCGACTCGCTCGTGGTGACGACCGAGTCCGAGGCGTTGCTGACCGAGCAGAACTTCATCAAGCAATACAAGCCCCGCTTCAACATCCGCCTGCGCGACGACAAGTCGTATCCGTACATCGGCATCAGCCTTGACGAGGCCTATCCGCGCGTCTACTTCACGCGTGAGCGCCACCGCAGGGAGCGCGCGTACTTCGGCCCGTACTCCAACGCGAAGCGCGTGCGCGAGACGCTCGAGCTGCTCGGCAGAGTCTTCATGTACCGCACCTGCGAGGGCCCGGAGCCGGGTCGCCACAGCGGCTCTCCGTGCCTGGACTACTACATCAAGCGCTGCACGGCCCCCTGCGTCGGTTACATCTCCCAAGAGGAGTACCGCGACTCGATCGACGGCATCGTCGACTTCCTCTCTGGCCGCTATCGCCAGATCGAGCGTGCGATCGAGGGTGGGATGAGAAAGGCCGCGGCGGAGCAGCGCTTCGAGGATGCCGCGCTCGCGCGCAACCGCTTGAGAGCGATCCGCTCGCTGCTGGAGCGTCAGCGCGTCTCGAACGAGTCGGTCGGGACGCTCGACGCGGTTGCGCTCGCGGTCGACGGCACCGAGGCGAACGCGCAGGTGTTCCAGGTGCGCGACGGGATCCTGTCCGACCGCCAGAGCTTCTACCTGGAGAATCAAGCGGCCGACGACCTGCCCGCCGTCGCCGAGGCGTTCCTGTTGCAGTACTACGGCGACGCGATCGCGATCCCGCCGCTGCTGGTCGTGCAAAGAGACGTGGGCGCGCTGCCGGTCGTTGCCGAGGCGCTCGCACAGCGCCGGGGCGGATCCGTCGAGCTGCGCGCCGCCGAGCGCGGCGACAAGCGGCGCATCCTCGAGCTGGCCGAGCGCAACGCCCGGCTCGCGCTCGACCAGGAGAGACTGCGCGGCGAGCGCAGACGTCAGCAGCGCGTCGAGGCGCTGGAGCGCCTGCAGGGAGCGCTGGGACTCGACGTGATCCCGCTGCGGATCGAGTGCTTCGACATCTCAAACCTCGGCGGCACACACACGGTCGCCTCGATGGTGGTGTTCGAGGGCGGCGCGCCGAAGAAGGCCGACTACCGCCGCTTCACGCTGCGCGCGGGCGTTGAGGGCGTGCCGGACGACTTCGCCTCGATGGAGGAGGTACTGAGCCGGCGGCTTGCGCAATACGAGCGTCAGCACGACCGCTCGCCGCACGACGAGGACTACGACGCCTCGTTCGCGGCGCTGCCGAACGTCGTCGTGATCGACGGGGGCAAGGGCCAGCTGTCCGCCGGGCTGCGGGTGCTGGAGGGCTTTCGCCGCCGCGGCGTCGCGATCGTCTCGCTGGCGAAGCGGATCGAGGAGGTGTTCGTCCCCGGCCGTCCGGCGCCGATCGTGCTCGCGCACGACACGCCCGAGCTGCAGCTGCTCCAGCGCGTGCGCGACGAGGCGCACCGCTTCGCGATCGGCCACCACCGCATCCGCCGCGACAAGGCGATGACGGCCTCCGTGCTGGACGACCTCAGCGGCGTCGGCCCGGCGCGCAAGCGCGCGCTGCTGCAGCATTTCGGCTCGCCCGAGGCGTTTCTGGCGGCGAGCCGCGAGCAGCTCGAGGCGGTACCGGGACTTCCCGGCAAGGTCGCACGAGACCTCTACGCCCAGCTCAACAAGACCGGCCATTGACCGTCTGTTCACGCGCGTGTCCGTGCGGGTCGGCACAATGACCGCATGAGCCTCTCCCGGTCCAAGCGACTCGGGGACCGCCAACGTCCGGCAGGCCGCATGCTCGAGCTCACGCCGGAAGAGGCGGACATCCGCAGCTCCGCGCTGACCGATCTGGTCGTCATCACCGGCTTCTCCGGTGCGGGGAAGTCGACGGCCATGGCCGCCTTCGAGGACGAGGGCTACTTCTGCGTCGACAACCTGCCGCCGGAGATGATCAGGACGCTGGCGGAGCTGTTCATGCACGAGGGGTCGAAGGTCGAGCGCGCCGCCGTCGTCTCCGACGCGCGCGGCGGCAGCTACTTCGCCGGGCTGGTGGCGGTGCTCGACGAGCTGGAGCACCTCGGCGTCAACCACCGCGTGCTGTTCCTCGAGGCCGACGAGCAGTCGCTGCTGACGCGCTACAAGGAGACGCGCCGCCGACACCCGCTCTCGCCCGCCGGCAGCGTCGCCGACGGGATCGCGCGCGAGCGGCTGCTGCTGGCGCCCGTGCGCAAGCGCGCCGACCTCGTGCTGGAGACGACCGGCCTGACGAGCGCGATGCTGCGCCGCAAGCTCGCCGACGCGTTGCTGCCGACACGTGCGCCCGGCCGGCTCGCGGTCACGATCCAGAGCTTCGGCTTCAAGCACGGGCCGGCACGTGACGCCGATCTGCTGTTCGACGTGCGCTTCCTGCCGAATCCGCACTACGAGCCGGAACTGCGCCCGCAGACCGGCCTGGAGCCGGACGTCGTCGCCTACATCGATCGCGACGGCGCGCTGCAGGCGTTCTACGAGCGGCTGCTGCCGATGCTCGACTACCTGCTGCCGCAGTACGTCGCCGAGGGCAAGGCGCATCTGTCGATCGCGATCGGCTGCACCGGCGGCCGGCACCGCTCCGTCGCGATCACCGAGCAGCTCGCCGCGCGCTATCGCGAAGCCGGCGAGTACTTGGTGGAAGTCGCCCATCGCGACATCGACCGCGTCGGTCGCGGCTGAGCGGCGCCACTTCGCGACGCGGCAAGATGGACGGCATGACCCTGGAACTCCGCGAGGAGGATCTGCCGCCGGACCCGATCGCGCTCGCGCAGCGCTGGTTCGCCGATGCGCAGGTGGCTGGGATCGAGCAGGCCGACGCGATGACGCTCGCGACGGCGACGCGGGACGGGCGCCCGTCGGCTCGCGCCGTGCTGCTGAAGGGCGTCGACGCACGCGGCTTCGCCTTCTTCACGAACTACGAGAGCCGCAAGGGACGGGAGCTCGACGCGAACCCATACGCGGCACTCGTCCTCCTGTGGGTCCCGTTGCAGCGACAGCTGCGCGCGATGGGCCGTGTGCAGCGGCTGAGCGGCGAGGAGTCCGACGCCTACTTCGCGACACGCCCGCGCGGCAGCCAACTGGGGGCGTGGGCGTCAGAGCAGAGCCGGCCGCTGCCGGACCGCTCCGAGCTGGAGCAGCGCTGGGCCGCGCTCGACGAGCGCTACGGCGGCGCCACCGTCCCGCGGCCGCCGCATTGGGGCGGCTTTCGCGTCGAACCCGACGAGGTCGAGGTATGGCAGGGGCGGGCGAATCGCCTGCATGACCGCTTCGCTTATGTCCGCACGCCCGACGGCGGGTGGACACACGAACGCCTGGCTCCCTGAACCCGAGCGCGGTCTGACGACGGCTGCGATACTCGCGGAAACGGATCGGGGGGTTCGGGGGAATGCGACTCGGCGCTGTCGCACAGGAGGGCGCGAACGGCTACTACCGCTTGCTGCTGCCGATGATGGCTTTGCGCGAACGCGGTCATGAGGTCGTCCACGTCGTGCAGGAGTACAAGAGAGTCATCGACATCGCGCCGCTTGCCGGCTGCGAGCACGTCCACATCCACCGGCCGGCATTGCTCTATGACGACGGCGAGGTCGTGACGAGGCTGCTCGACGCTGGCATCTCGGTCGGCTTCGACGAGGACGACAACGTCGTCGACATGCCGCTCGGCCTCGAAGAGATCACCGATCAGCCCTGGGCGCCGCGGGCTCGCCGCAACTTCGAACTGTTTTTGGAGCACGTCGGGCGTGTGGACCTCGTCACGACGCCGAGCGACCATCTCGCAGATCGCTTCGAGGCTGCCGGTGCGCGCAACGTCCACGTCGTCGACAACTACCTTCCGGGTGCGTTCTCACGCGTCGCGCCGCAAGGGCATGACGGTTTCGTGATCGGCTGGCACGCCGGTCGCGAGCACCTCCTCGACGTCGACGCGCTCGGTCTCGCCACCACCCTCGAACGAGTGCTCGACGCGCACCCGGATGCGCGCGTGGAGACGATCAACATCGAGCTGGGTATGAGACACGCCCGCTACCGCGTCGAGGAGTCGCTGCCAATCGAGCGTTTGACACAGCGCCTGGCCGACTTCGACGTCGGGCTCGTGCCGCTCACGAACATCCCGTTCAATCAGGGCCGCTCCAACGTGAAGGCGCGCGAGTACGCCGCGGCCGGCGTGCCGTGGCTCGCCTCGCCGGTCGGTTCCTACGAGCACTTGGGAAGAGACGAGGGCGGCTGGCTCGTCGAGGACGACAAGTGGTTTGAGGCGATCGACGCGATGATCCGCGCGCGACGCGAGCGCTCGAAGCTGGCGAAGCGGGCAAAGGCGTGGGCCAAGGACGAGACGATCTGGAACATGGTCGGCGTGTGGGAGCGCCTGTTCCGCGACGCAATCGCCGGCCGGCGCGCCATAGCCTGACCGCACGGCTGCGCCCCGTCCGTCTGGGTGCCGGGGTCCGTCGCCGCGGGGCGCGCTGATAGCCTTCGCGCCCCGCCGGGTACCGTCAGCCTCCGCCCGGCATCCCTCTTCTCAGCACAGCACTTCGTCACGAAGGAAGGACCGCACGCATGCCGCTTCGGGTTGGGATCAACGGCTTCGGCCGGATCGGCCGGAACGTCTTCCGCGCCGCTCAGGAGCAGGGCGCGGACATCGAATGGGTCGCCGTCAACGACCTGACCGACGCCAAGACGCTCGCGCACCTGCTCAAGTACGACTCGATCCTCGGCCCTTATCCGGGCACGGTCGAGCAGACCGACGGTGGCCTGCGCGTCGACGGCAAGGAGCTGAAGGTGCTCGCCGAGCGCGATCCGGGTGCGCTGCCGTGGGGCGAACTCGGCGTCGACGTCGTGATCGAGTCGACCGGCTTCTTCACGAAGCGCGACGACGCCGCCAAGCACCTCGCGGGTGGTGCCAAGAAGGTCATCATCTCGGCGCCGGCGACGGGCCCGGACGCGACGGTCGTGCTGGGCGTCAACTTCGACGAGGTCTATGACAAGGCATCGCATGACGTGATCTCGAATGCGTCCTGCACGACGAACTGCCTGGCGCCGGTGGCGAAGGTGCTGAACGACACCGTTGGAATCGACCACGGCCTGATGACCACGATTCACGCCTACACGGCTGATCAGCGTCTCCAGGACATGCCCCACAGCGACCTGCGTCGCGCCCGCGCCGCCGCGCTCAACCTGATCCCCGCCTCGACTGGCGCAGCGAAGGCGATCGGCCTCGTGATCCCGGAGCTGAACGGCAAGCTCCACGGCTTTGCGGTCCGCGCGCCCGTTCCGACGGGCTCGGTCGTCGACCTGACCGTCGTCGCGAAGCGCGAGACGAGCGTCGAGGAGGTCAACGGCGCGCTGAAGGCGGCCGCCGAGAGCGGCTCGCTGAAGGGCTACCTCGCCTACACCGAGGACCCGATCGTCTCGACCGACATCGTCAAGTCCCCGTTCTCGTCGATCGTCGATGCTCAGCTCACCTCGGTGATGCAGGGCACGATGGTGAAGGTCGTCGCCTGGTACGACAACGAGTGGGGCTACTCGAACCGCGTGGTCGACCTCGTCCAGAAGGTTCTGTGAGGACGCTCGACGACCTCGACGTCGACGGCCGCCGAGTCCTCGTCCGCGTCGACTTCAACGTGCCGTTGAAGGACGGCGCGGTCGCCGACGACACGCGCATCCGCGCGGCGCTCCCGACCCTCACCGAGCTGCGGGAGCGCGGGGCGGCGCTGATCCTCGTCTCGCACCTGGGACGGCCGAAGGACCGTGAGCCCGAGCTGTCACTTCGGCCGGTGGCGAAGCGGCTGAGCGAGCTGCTCGGCGTCGAGGTGAAGCTCGCGCCGGGTGTCGTCGGCGACGGAGTGACGCAGCGGGCACACGCGCTCGACCCGGGCGAGGTGCTGCTGCTGGAGAACGTCCGCTACGAGGCGGGCGAGACGAAGAACGACCCGACGCTGGCGGCCGGCCTCGCCGCGCTCGCGGAGGTCTACGTCAACGACGCGTTCGGCGCCGCGCACCGCGCGCACGCCTCGACCGAGGGTGTCGCGCACCGCGTCTCGCAATCCGGCGCCGGCCGGCTGCTGGAGCGCGAGGTCAAGACGCTCACGGGGATCCTCGAGGATCCGGCAAAGCCGCTGGTGGCGGTCGTGGGGGGTGCGAAGGTGACTGACAAGATCGCCGTCATCGACCGCTTCCTCGAGGTGGCCGACGCGATCCTGATCGGTGGCGCGATGTGCTTCCCGTTCTTCAAGGCGCAGGGCCATGACGTCGGCGACTCGCTGTGTGAGGCCGAGGGCGTCGAGCCGGCGCGGCAGGCGTTGGAGAAGGCTGCGAAGGGTGGCTGCCGCTTGGAACTGCCAAGCGATCTCGTGCTCGGTGACAGATTCGGCGCGGACGCGGAGCGACGCAACTCGGACGGCGTTGACGTCCCGGCCGGCTGGATGGGGCTCGACGTCGGCGCGAAGACCGCGGCCCGTTACGCCGAGGAGATCGCGAAGGGCGGCACGGTCTTCTGGAACGGGCCGATGGGGGCCTTCGAGCTGGAGCCGTTCGCCGCTGGGACGCGGGCGGTCGCTGAGGCCGTGGCGCAAGCGCCAGGCACGACGGTAGTAGGGGGCGGCGATAGCGCCGCGGCTCTGCAGCAGTTCGGGTTGGCGGATCAGGTGACGCACCTCTCGACGGGTGGTGGGGCGTCGCTGGAGCTGCTCGAGGGGAAACCACTGCCCGGGGTGGAGGCGTTGTCATGAGCGCGAGCACGCGCAGACCGCTGATCGCGGGCAACTGGAAGATGCACAAGACGATTGCGGAGGCAGAGGCGTTCATCGCAGCGCTGCTGCCGCGCGTCGCGACCGCGGATGCGGTCGACGTGGCGATCTGTTCGCCGTTCCTCGCGCTCGGCGCGATGGTCGACTCAACGCGCGGCTCGCGCGTTGAGGTCTACGCGCAGAACACGCATTACGAGGACTCAGGCGCGTTCACGGGCGAGGTCTCGCCGGCGATGCTGAGCGAGCTCGACGTCCACGGCGTCGTGCTCGGCCACTCCGAGCGGCGCGAGCTGTTCGGCGAGACCGACCGCGCGCTGCAGCTGAAGGTGCCGAAGGCGCTGGAGACCGGGCTGAAGCCGATCCTCTGCGTCGGGGAGACCGAGAGCGAGCGCGAGGCGGGTGACACCGAGCGCAAGCTGCGCCACCAGATCGGTGAGGATCTCGAGAAGGTGTCGGTCGAGCGGCTCGCCGACGTCGTGATCGCCTATGAGCCGATCTGGGCAATCGGCACCGGGCTCGTCGCGACGCCCGAGCAGGCGCAGGAGGCGTGCGCGTTCGTGCGCGCGCTCGTCGGATCGCGCTCGCCGGAGGCCGCACAGCAGGTGCGGATCCTCTACGGCGGCAGCGTCAAGCCTGACAACGCGGCCGAGCTGCTCGCGCTGCCCGACGTCGACGGCGCGCTCGTCGGCGGCGCGTCGCTGGAGGCGGAGTCGTTCGCGGCGATCGTGGCGGCCGCCGGCTGATGAGCCTGTCCGGCGGTCCTGACGGCCTGCCCGCGCAGCGTGCGGTGCTCGTCGTGCTCGACGGCTGGGGACTCGCGCCCGCTGGTCCGGGCAACGCCGTTTCGCTCGCCCAGACGCCGGTGTTCGACGAGCTGTGGCACGCGTACCCCACGACGCAGCTGACGGCGTGCGG
>Ga0126311_10000085_pt1 | contig 46141 bp, 39 predicted proteins | sample Plot61_FD_92539 | JGI IMG/M metagenome (GOLD analysis project Ga0126311, IMG submission 92539) | Serpentine soil microbial communities from UC McLaughlin Reserve, CA, USA - Plot61 | ecosystem: Environmental > Terrestrial > Soil > Grasslands | place: USA: UC McLaughlin Reserve, Lake County... | reverse complement strand
TAAAGACTCAACCAGGATCCCGCCGCCATTCCCAGGGTTAGCCGAGTTATTTGAGAAAGTTGAGGTGCCGATAGTCGCCGATCCAGTACCGCCGCCACCGGGGGCCGCGAAACCAAAGACCAGGAGATCCGCGCCACCGCCGCCCGAGCCGATCGAGCCTGCCGTATTGCGGCTGATTGTCGTCCCGCTTACGGTGAGGATGCCCGTTGCCGCAGTGTGTTGCGGCGCTGAGGGAGTAAACATTATGCCGCCGCCGCTGCCACCCTGAAGATTGGCGGTGTTGGTGCTGGTCCGATCCGCATAAGCACCGGGCGCGGCGCTACCACCGATCGTGCAGTTCGTTACATTCATGTCACCGCCGGTCCACTGGATACCGCCACCGCCGATGTTCGCACTGCCGAGTACTGTTACCTGGTTGTTGGCGAGGACCACATTGGTCATCGTCAGCACGTTGCCCTTCTCGCCGCCGATGATGCCGCCGCCGCCCAGGGCGGTGCCGGTTCCCGCTGCCGTACCGTCGCGACCGCCTACCATCGTAAAGCCTGAGAAGTTGTAGATCAGGTTTAGCGTGAATGGCTCATTCATGCACATCACGCGGTCGCCGTCGTTAGCAGGTCCGGTTCCGGTCTGCCGAATGATCGTGGTCGCGGCGCCCGCGCCGACGATCGACATTGTTCGGTTGGCTCCGAGATCGCCCACGGCGTTCCCGTCACAACCGCCGGCGCTGGTGCCGTTAGTGGATAGAATGTAAGTGTTCGCCGGCAGAGTGATCGTAGTGTTGTCGTTGGCAGGAAGATTTGCGAACTGGATAGCGCCACGCAAGCTACAGTCACTGCCAGCCGCCGTACAAGCGGAGACCGCCGCCAATGAAGCACCGGAAGGATCGTCGGTTCTATCAACCGTGATCGTGGTGTTCGGTGCGTTTGGAACGATATTCAACTGAGGATCCATGGAGTCGAGCACAACTACGTCGGTGGTGCCATTGAGCTTCTTCGGAAGCGTCAATACCGCAACCGGCTCACTCTCCACGTCCATTGTTATTTTTGCTATATCGTCAGTAACTAAAAGTGACTGCTCAGTAGCTGGGGCCGGATCATTCTTCCCAAGCGGACGCAGGAGCTCGAGTTTTGACTGCACGAGCATCACTTCATCCATCTCTTTACCGGCGAGATTTGTCCGCAGCAACGGCTTCGGCAAGTCAGCAGTCAAATTGCTGCCAAGGATCTGCCTGGAATCCTTCCACCCGCCGGCTTGTGCGGCTCTCCAACTCGGAGCCGACTCTACGTCGAATTTAGTATTTTTCTGGGCCTTAAGATTTCCTCTCGTTCGCTGGGCTGCTTCAGGGCCATCAAACGCGCGAGTGTCCAGTTTCCCGTTCTCAACTATATGCACGGTACCATCAGACGTGAGGGCGGCAATTTCCTTCCGACCCTCACGATCCCATGTAAACTCTCCCAGAGCTAACCCGCGCACACCGGGTCCAATGTTAAAGCGCTCCGCGCGCGACTCTGGCGCCAACTGTTCTTTGCGACCCCACCCGTGAACGACGAGCATTTCGCTACCGGCGGCGGCGGCGACGTCCAAATAGGAATCGTCGTCTAACCCGCCAAACTCAATCGCACTCGCCGCCTCGGATAACCGGTACTGCGCCAGTGCGTTTTTGAATCCGTCCACGCCGTCGTCAAAAATCATTAAGGAGTTGCCATCAGGGCCGCTCACGCCTACCGCCAGATCGGTAAACCCATCCGCGGCACGGAATTCTCCCGCGGCCAAGGCCGTTACTGGTCCCGGCAAACCGATCTGTTCCGGCTCACCAAGCCGGCCCGAGCCATCGCCCTTCATTAAATAAAGGCCGCCGCCCTTTGCGGCAAACACAACGTCCTTTTCAGTGTCGCCCGTGAAATTTCCCGCCACGAGAAAATCGGGCGAGGCAGGGATCGAATAAACATCCGCGTTCGGCAACAACGATGCGGGGTTGTATCCCTGTTGCATACGCCCAAAAACCGAATCGTCCGTGGGAGCGAACGCATCCGGGTTTCCGCGTTGCACGGTAATTATTCCCGCGCCATTGAAAGCAAAGGCTGCCATCACATCCGGCGTCCCATTACCATCTAAATCCGCCGAGGCCAAGGCTCGCGCCTGCGCGGCGCCACTCTGCAAAGCGGCAACCGCCGCTTGATCTCCTCGATAGGTGACGCTCATCTCGCGCCCATCTTGCAGATTTAAAAAGGGCTTGCCGCGATTTGCAGCGTGCACCGTAACCTGCTCTTTGGCGTGCTTAGTAACCGTGACGGGACCTTCCGCCTTACTAAACTTCGCCGAGTCTTCAGATTTGACTCGGACGTAGAGAGCAACTGGCACTGCGACGACTATTAAGAAAATGGCGAGCAGCTTCGCAGTGCTTTTAATTGTTATTCGAGAAGATAGAGCCTGGGGCTGGTGAGTCTGGTTCATTAGGGGACGCATAGAGTTACCCTCCTGGGAGCAAGCGCGTGAACTGAGATGGTTAGGAGCTAAGTACGGTTAACCTTCGGAGGCGACTAAACAGACGGTATCGAGAAGTAGGAAAATCCGAACGGAACCGATTATTGGACAGCGTTACTTTACTTGCGTACTGTGCCAGCGTCAAGGGCAGAACCCTGTTCCCGCAAGCGGCAGGAAACCGCTATGAGCAAAGGGGTTAAACACTCCCACAATGACGTCGAAACGTTAACCGCAAGCGTTGATTTCAATAGGAAAACCTCAAGAAAAAGAAATGGGGCGCGAGTTATTTACCCGCGCCCCGCACAACAAATTGTTAACAACACCTAAGATCAGTTACCGCAGTCGGGAGTGTCGCTGTTGGTTATGGTCCAACTCGCATTGTCCGAGCACGCAACGACCTTGTAGAAGAAGCAGCCTTCGTGATCTTCGGCAATCACCTTGATGCTTGGACCATTACAGCTCACGTTACCAACTGTAAAAGATCCGCCATTCGCGGCAATGACCGAATTCCCGAGCTGGTCCGAACCCCAGTTGTTCTGGTCTGGGGCCGAAAGAAAGACATGTCGAATCTCACGACTCGAGTTGTTCGTAATCGTGATGGCGTTCGTTGGCGCATAGGCCCTGGACTGGAAGGGGCCATAGACCATGACGCCGGCAAAAACACCCAAGAGTACGAGAGACGTGAAAACCGGTCTCGACTTGCGCAACGTAATCCTCATGTCAGTTACCTTTCATCAAAAACAAGTTCTGGGCCATCCCTCGCCTATGGGCAGAGACTATTTACCGTGTAGCCTGCGGCGGCGCCGTTATCGACCGCTGTACCGCCATTGGTGATGGGCACAGAGACCTTAACTGTCGCCGTCGCAGTGTTGCCGAATGAATCGGTGACCTTGAATGTGATCGTGTAGACGCGTCCATTAAGGAGGCCGTCACGTTCACGTCGCAGTTGCACCGACTTGCAGTTCGTGGCAATCACGATGTCGTTCAGAGTGGTTCCATCACCACCGCTCAGATTATCCTCCGGCTCATCGCTGGTCACCTTCTGGATAACTACGCTGCTGGTGATGTCGCCGCCGCCACATCCTGCGGTAGCGCTCGACACGAAGTCACTCACGGTGAACGTCTGGTACTGGTGATTGGGTGGCCACATGGTCGCGGAATTCGTGATCAGGTTGATCGTGGGAGTACCGCTACTCACATTCAGGATCGCGGTCTGGGTTTCACTACCGCATGCTCCCGTAGTTGTGACTGTAACCGTGTGGTTTCCAAGACTCAGCGAGCCAGTCGGAACCGTGATGCTCGGGCTGTTTCCGTTGAACGGTGAAGCGTCAAGCGTCCATGCATAGCTGAATGGACCAGTACCTGATGCAGTCGTAGAGAAGTGAGCATCAGTTCCCTGGCAAACTGTCTGATCCGGAGGATCAGTAGTGTGCGTAGCTGCATTGACAGTCAGTGTTGCACTCTGCGTGGCGGTATTGCACTCACCTTTGGCTTCGACAGTGTAAGTGTCCGCATCGCTCACCACGGTACCCGTGATGCTCAGCGTACTGGTGTTGCTGCCGTTGGTGATGGTAACGCGTCCGCCGAGATCGAGGTTGTTGAGAACGGTTGCACCCTTCTTCCACACAAAGGTGATCGGGCCTGGGCCACTGGCTGTGGTGCTGAACGTTGCCGTCTGACCTTCACAAACAACCTGGTCGCCTGGATCGGTTGTCTGATTAGTGTCAATGGTCATGTTAGCTGTCACAGTCTGGTTATCGCCTGTGACATCGACACTGGCAGCCCCAGGTGACGCGCCTGCCGTGAATGTTGCCGTAGCCACGCCACTAACAAAATTCGTGGCGCCTGAAACGCTTCCACCTACCACATTGTTGAAGACCGCCGTAAAGGTAGGTAGGCCATTCAGCTCGGTGGTCAAAGGCGCGCCGAGATTTCTTTGCTTGATGTCGGCCGTCAACGTAGACGTCGAGCCGGTGCAGAGCTGACTCGGACTGGCGCTAACTCTGAGTTGCAGATACGTATTCGGAAACACACTGCCGGAGGTGTTGCGGAAATCATTTGCTCCCGGACCAGTGTTGATTCCCCACCAGTTATCATCTGCCGTAAAAGGACCTGAAACAACAAACAGAGCCAGTCCATTCAAAGGATTCGGAACGCTGTTACCGACTAGCCTTGAAAAGGTTATCGAGGCGCTGCCGCTGGAAAAAACTGCACCACCACTGACACCTGCCGAATTGGCTGAAAGAGAACTGGTGGTCATGGTGAGCGGGCCGCTCTCGACGATAATCGCGCCACCGCGAGCGTTGGGCGCCGTATTATTCGAGAAGCTCGTGCTGTCGACGTTGTAAGTACCAGTACCGAGGTTGAAGTTGAATAGATCTGCACCACCGCCGCCTGCGGCAGCGGAGTTGGCGGTATTTCCTGAGAATGTCGAACCGCTTACCGAAAGAGTTCCGGTAGCTGGTCTAATCAGCGGGTCTCCCGCTGTGTAACCCAAACCACCGCCGCTCCCGCTGGTAGAATTGTTCGAGAACGTTGTGCCCGTTATCGTAAGACTTCCACCTGAGTGCGAGATACCACCGCCGCCAAACGTACCGGTGCCCGTTGCGGAGTTATTTGAAATTATGCAATTCGTCACCGACACCGTGTTACCCACCGAGCCGGAGATGATGCCGCCGCCGCCAACCGCCGTAGTCTCTTTTCCCCCAGTGATGGTCACACCGGAAATCGAGAAATTAAAGTTCGCCAGCAGATCCGGGTTCACTTCAATAACGCGATCATTCGGCTGCGTCTGTTGAATGATCGTGGTAGCCGCGCCCGCGCCGACGATGTCGGTATTGTTACCCCGAATGTCGATATCCCCGATCGCGTTATTGCCGGTAAAACCCTCGCCGGCGCCGCCGGCTATATTCAGTTGGTAGGTTCCGGCCGGCACATTGATCGTGGTGCCCGGGTTCAGGTTGGCGAACGCGACCGCGCCACGCAAGCTACAGTCATTCGCCGCAGCCGTACAAGCCGAAGCAGCGGCAGCATCGTCAGTGCGATCGACATCAATAGCAGCAAATGGCAGCGGAAAGCTTACCGTTGCGGCGTTGGCGGCAACCGTTGCGGCTGGCACACGGATGCGATGATTGCGCCGCTCAGCCCGATTCGCACCGGCAGAAGCGGAGCCAGGCGCTATCGCGAACACCAGAACGCTTGCGGCCACCAGGGAGGCGATAGCCGGAATTCTAGTCACGGTTCGTTTGAATTTCCTATTCTGGGCGTGAAACATTTTGCGACTCCTTGATCCAGAGTTGTAACGAGCCCCTCCGGAGCGTTGGAAAAGGTTTACGCAGTCTCGTGTGCCGAGACGCTTGTTCAGCATGTGCCCGACTTTACGGACGCGCCGGAAAAACTCCCTGCAATGCAATACAGAAATTGAGCGTCAAGTAGGGCTGCATATTATTGTGCGGCAGACCACCACCGGTGACAGCCAGTGACTGTAGCTGCACTGGTCCGGTCGGCGCCCCGTTTTGATAAAGAGCAGCCGCTCCTCGACCTGCGGCTGACTGGGCCCAAACAGAGTTTGCCGGCGAAGGTGAATTGCCGTCAGCACTAAGTGCCAGGCCAACAGAATGTGCATGTGCCGGTATTTCGGACTGCAGCAGAGTGACCGATTCAACGCCACCCTGCTCGCCCAGGTCATGTAGCGACAACCCGGGACCTTGTCCCGGATGCATTGCAGATGAGCCTTGCAGATCCGGAAGCGCAAAGGTTGACTTGCCATCACCGCCGTAAGTTGTTCCCAACAGGGAGAAAAGCGCCGTATTCTGGCTTAGCGGCAGGAGCTGCCCATCGCAGAATGCCCACCCTTTGGGCGCAAAGTTGAATGGAAAAATTCTAATTTCAGCAACAAAAGGATCAGCCATGTTTTCTCTCCCTCTTCTAGGTTTGCGATGGGAAAATTCCCTGGAGCGCGATACAGAAATTGAGCACGAGGTAAGGCATCATGTTCGTATGCGGCTGACTGCCGCCAACGTTGCCAACAGCCTGCGGGCTCATCACCGTATTTCCCGGAAACGCTGTATTCCAATTCGTCTTTCCGGTATTGGCCCAGTTGTTACCAGCAGGAGTACCCAAAGTTGCGTTCAGGTTGGCGCCGACCACTGCCATGTTGGCGGTGAGAGGATGCGTATGCGTGGGCAGTTGCTGGATATTAAGCGTAACCGCTGAGGAACCAGCGGCCTCGCCCAAGGTGTGGCCGGAACCTTCATGGAGCTGCGACCTGCCTCGCAAATTGGGCAGAGCGAAAGTGGTTTGCCCGTTGCCTCCATAGGTAGTGCCTAACAAAGAGAACAAAGCCTGGTTCTGATTAATAGGCAACAATTGACCGTCACACGTCGCCCAGCCCTTGGGCGCAAAGTTGAACGAAAAGATTCTGATTTCTGACAAAAACGGTTCAGCCATGATTATGACTCCTTCAAATTGTTGAACGTTCAGCCTCGGTACACCAACCGTAGTTGATTCTTCGGAAGGAAGAACCGCTTTTTATGTTGGAGACGGGAATATCCCGAAGAGCGAGATAATGTAGTTGATACAAAGGTAAGGCTGAAAGTTGGTATGCGGTTGGGAACCTCCCGCAATAGCACTTGTAAAACCGGGCGTTCCCAGTTGGGCATTAGGTGCGGTGTTATTGCTGTACTGGTTTATGTCTGACGGGCCTGCTATAGCACTTTGTGGATTGCTTGAAACAGCACCAGTAGCGTCGGAAAAACAGAACATGGCATGAGTGTGAATCGGAATCTGCTGCGTAGTGAGCGTTACCTCTTCAACTCCACCCTGTTCCGCCTGCTGATAGGTAATGCCATCCGGGCCAGTACCGAAGTGCAGCGGTATCCTGCCTTGAAGCTGAGGCAGTGCAAAAGTACTCTCACCATCACCGCCGTACATGGTCCCGATCAACTGGAACAAAGTCTCGTTTTCCGAAATAGGTAACAACTGTCCGTCACAAAACATCCAGCCGACTGGCGGAAAGTTACCGGCGAACATTCTTATTTCGCCTACATATGGTTGGGCCATCGAATCGTCTCCTTATTTCTCTTAGGGAAGCCGCAATGGAATCTTTATGATTTATCCGGCCGACTGTGTGGGTCTCTGGACATTGGCCCAAACAGTGGTTTCGACTTTGCACGGTTCTTAGCAAACCGATGCAAAACACGTCATGGTCTAATTGCTAATTACTACTGCGGAAAAGGATCCGCTAAGTCTTAGGGTCGAGCGACTGAGGGCGCACTATAGATCGAAAGCCGAGATATTACAAGAGTGTATTCAAACATTCTCTAAAACTTTTTTGATGTGTTTTTTGTATTGCAAGTTTTTTAAAGAAGCAATAGACTGCACCGCTTTCTACCGCAAGCCCAGATCAAGCAACTTTCTAGGAGGATACAGATGAGTAGTTCGCGCCGAGAATTCTTGAAGCGAGGTACGTTCGTGGCACTTGCAGCGGGAGTTCCGCTGTCTCTCACCGAGAAAGCCTTTGGCATGGTCACCACAAAGTCAACGGTGGCTGGTTTGGATCTGGAGTCATTCGAAACCCAACTGGGCACGAATTTTCTGATTAATCACGAATCGTCAAAAGTGAAGGTGAAGTTGGTCCGCGTAACTAATTTTGCTTCAGAGAAACACACGGCGGCAGGGAAAGAAGGCTTTTCACTGCTTTTCCGTGGTCCAAACGCGACCACTCTCCAACAGGATACGTATGTGATCGAGCATCAGCAGTTGGGTAGGTTCTCCTTCCTGGTCGTTCCGGTTGGGACCAAAGACACGCGCGCTCCACACTACGAGGCCGTTATCAACCACCTGAATTCTTAGCTTCCTGATATCAACCCAGAGTTCATAGCCAGTCGTCGAACCTGGAAGACGTCAGTCCCGGCTTGCGTTCAGAGTTCCGCGTTCAGAGTTCGAGCTTTAGTTTGCTGCGCGTGAGAGCAAGCTGGAGCTTGAACTCTGAACTAAACCTACGGCGTGAGCGATTGAGCAGGATTGCATTGCAGCAGCAGATGAATTCCGTGCTGCTCGCCTGGCGAGAAACCCAAACGTTCAAACAGACGAAGTGAAGGATTAAATTCCTCCACGTAAATCCGCGTAATCTTTCCGGAGCGGTTCGCTTCCTCGAGTAATTGCTTGATCAGAAAACTTCCGATCCCGGCATTCCGCTCGGCAGGCAGTAGAGTAATATCGATAATCCGAATCTCCTGGTCCAACCGCGCCACGTAGAGACGGCCCACTGGCCGGTTGCTGGACAGGATTATGTCGTGACTGGCCGAGGGATATGTTTTCGCATAGTGGTCCTGTTGCGACGCGAACTGCGATCGGACGAATACCTGCTGCTGCTCAGTGGTCCATGGCACTAAAGCCAACTCTTCGGCTCGAGTGCTGCCATAAACTTCAACGAGAAAATCGTAGTCGTCCGAACCAACCGGACGAAGTGTAATGTTTGAACTGCTCATGTGGCTTACTGCTGGCGCAGGCGATTGAAAACCGCTTCGTAGTAAAAACCCTGCTCGTTTTGCTTGATGGGTACTATGAAGAGCTCAAACTGGCCCATTTGATCATGCGTAAAGGTGCGCACGCCCTGGTCGAGAAACATGTCTAATGGGCCACGAAACTCGAGCGCAAACTCCTCCTGCTGAGGATGCAGTTTGAGCTCCGAGATCCGGGTTAGCTCCAATTCCACTTGAGTGTTTTCGTCGGCCTGAACCTGAAACTTCGTATTCGCGTTTTTACTAAATTCTTCGTGCGTTAACGAATCCGCCATTCAAATCTCCTTCGAGTTTTTATCCACAGATTACACGGATTGTTTATGACATCTGTGTAATCTGTGGATGAGGTTTGTTCATTATCAAAACCAGAAAGTCTTTTATGCCGGGACCAAAGTGATATCCCTTGCTCAACGGCGAAAAAGAATACCCGATCAACCCTGTCTCTTCTACTACTTCCTGGCACCGCTCTTCGAAATCCGATTTGGAAATCACCGCATACGGAAGAACGTGCCCGTAATTCTTAAAGACGTGATTGAGGCAGAGTAAATGCTCTTCGCGTCCATTAAGTACCGGAACCTCATCGTCCAAACCCAGGAACTCCTTCAAGGTCAGCAAGCGGCATTGAAAGCCCACCTGCGCGGCACACGCGGCAAGATGACCAAAGTGAATCGAGTATTCCTCGTGGTTCAAGTGATAACACTGTGCCGGAAACAAATCCGCCGCCCCATATTCCGAAACTATGAGCGTGCCTCCCGGCTTCAGGTGTTTCCACGCGCGCTCGATAAAACGAAAAGCGCCCGCGTTAACAAGGAACGAATCCGGCGCACCTTTGTCTGAAAGATTATATTTGTCGAGGTAGTAAGCGCCTTCACCTTCCCACTCCCGATCGTTATTACGCTGGACCGGTGCGACCGGAAAATCTGCAATCACTTCGTTGGAAACGATCAGGTCAAAGGTGTGGCCCGGAAGATCAAACTCGGTCGCGTCCTGCTGGAAATGCCTGCTCTCAGGAAGAAGCTCAGACAAAATCTTTCTTTGACTCTCCATCAACGCGGGGGAGAGATCGAGGATGTGGTAGTTGAGCCTCACGCCATCCAAGCTTGCGGCTTGTTGTAAAAACGTTCGTGCAAACGTACCCGTGCCACCGCCAACTTCCAACACTTCGAGCCGAGTCGAGTTGCTCATTAACGGAATTACTTCAGGCTTCAGCGTGGCCAGGCAAAAGCGGGAGCCATAATCGAGTCCGCCCAGCGCTTCATGAGGAAAACGAAAACAGTGGTTCACGGTGGGTTCGATTTGATCAAACTCCCAATTCGCTTCCTCAATTCCGTGTAAATGGAAATCGATTATGGTCTGGTTTGAGCTGCCGGCACGCGGCTGGTCCTGTCTTTGCGAATGGTAAAGATTGCGCGGCACTATATTGACGTACGTATAAGGATGGTCCAGATCTTCCCGGCGCGTGGTGAATTTGATGAGTTGCCGTTCCTGGGTGGTTAAGAAATCGATCGCAGATCTGAATTCCGAATCTTCCAGAATGTTTCCTTCCCGTAACTCGTTGTAAATTTGCTGGAGTTTTCTGGCGCCGTTAGCCAGCCACAGTATATTGGCAGTCAACGGCGACAATCTCTCTTCGATGATCTCAGGCAGCTCGCCGCGTTTTCGCGAGTAGACCGTGTGCTCCATTGATGTTCGGACCAAAACCCATTCGCCGGTTGTCGAGCGATATGCCACGGCAGGATTTTGAATCGGTCGCGTGACATAGTGATCCAGCAAGGGAGCCAAAGGATCGTAACCTTCCGGGATCAAAAACCCTCTTTGCACCAGTTGCTGCAACTGGAAATTGTCTGTGCTGTTGAAATCAGTGAGTGAAATCCCAGACTTCGTGGCAAGCAATCGCGAGTAGACCTTCTCGCCTGGTTCAATTATCTCCCCGGTTAACCGGTGAAAGACCGCCTGTTGAACGAATCCCGGCAACAGACGGCTCTCAACGAAACTGATATAGGGATTAAGTGAGTAGGTCATCATTACAGAAATAACCATCCACAGATTACACAGAAAGAAATAATCTGCGAAATCTGTGGATGGCTCAAATATGACTCAACCAGCAGCAGGAGCCCATTCCATTTCCAGATACGCTGCGTCGGCGCCGCTGCGACGGAATCCCAGACGCTCGTACAACCGCACCGCCGGAGATGAGGCCAGGACGTGCAGTTGAATCGGCTTGCCCGCAGCTGCCGCTTCCTTCATTAGATCCTGTATCAAACTGCTTCCTACACCTGCGTTTCTATACTGTGTCAAAACCGCAATGTCTCTCAGCAGTATCGCCCCTTCGCCTCTATCGACCATCATCCTGCCGACAGGTTGTCCGTTAAGAAGAATGATTCGATCATCTACTCGAGGCTGGGACCGCTCACGAACAAGAAACTGCATCCTGATAAAACCCAGCTTCTGCTCGTCAGACCAACCCGTTTCTTGCAGCTCTTCGATACGCGTGCTGGCGTAAACCTCAAACAGGAAAGGCTGGTCCTCGGGTGTCACTTCGCGCAGGGAGAGATTGAGTTTTTCCTTTTCGGGCATGAGTGGCTCATTATAGATCTGCTTCATCTGCCGAATCTGCTCCGGTCCCGCTATGCGCGTGGTCTGATTACCGACCTGCACCACCTTAGACGTAAGCCACAGCTCTTTAAAAACATTATCATTGCGAACAAAGACATCAATCTCACGTGCCGACCGATCAAACAACCGAATTACCGTAAGCATGTGGAGCGGAAGCGGAAGCGCAATGCTCGGCGTGAAGCCGGCTAATGCAAGTGCGTGCATGCAACGCTGCGCCTCAGCGGGTGACGGATCGATGACGATGTCAAGATCCGCGACGTCGCGGTCAGCTCCGTGCAGCACGACAGCAACGCTGCCCACGATCACATAACGCACGTTTTCACGATTAAGGACTTCGATTACGTCACAAAAAATCTCTGGTGCCGGCATAAAGTACGTTAGTACTTTGTTTCAACTGATCTTGATTTGGAGATTTTGAACCAACCGCTGCAGATAATTTGGATGAACGCCCAGAAGCCTGGCAGCTTCTGTTAAGTTCCCGTTTACTTGCGCCGCCGCGTCGAGAATGATCTGTTTCTTCGCCTGCGTAACCGCCTCATGATACCTCAAGGGCGACGTGGGCGATAGCCTCGCTTCCAAAACAGCTTCGGGCAGATCTTCGGGTAGGATTAAATCGGTCGTGCCGAGTACGACTGAACGCTCGATTGCGTTTTCCAACTCGCGCACGTTGCCGGGCCAATCATAAGCAGTCAGATAGTTACGTGCTTCTGTCGAGAAGCCTTTCAACTTTCGATTGCAACGCGCGCCGTACTTGTTCACGAAGTAATTCGCGAGCAGCATGATGTCTTCGCGCCGGTCACGCAGCGCGGGCATCTCAAGAGAGACGACGTTGAGTCGATAGTAAAGATCTTCGCGAAACTGGCCTCCTTCGATCGCTTCTTCGAGGTTCTTGTTTGTCGCCGCGATCACACGCAGGTCCACGTTGATCGTTACTGTTCCTCCGACGCGTTCAAACTCTCGCTCCTGGAGCACGCGCAACAGTTTGACTTGCAGCGGCGGAGTTAATTCGCCGACCTCGTCGAGAAAAACCGTGCCGCCATCGGCAATTTCGAGCCGGCCCTTCTTCTGCGCGAACGCGCCTGTGAACGAGCCCTTCTCGTGTCCGAACAACTCACTCTCCAACAGCGATTCATTGAGCGCCGCGCAGTTCACGGCCATGAAAGGCTTCTGCGCGCGCTTGCTGTTTCGATGAATCGCACGCGCAGCCAGTTCTTTGCCCGTGCCACTCTCTCCGTTGATTAGGACCGTCGCAGCCGTCGGCGCGACTTTCGAGATGAAATGATAGACGCGCTGCATCGCGGCGCTTTCGCCGACCATGTTGTGCTCGATATTTACATCGGCCTGCAGCCGCTCGTTCTCGGTTTCGAGCCATTCAAACTGTCGCGCGTTCTCAATCGCCACCGCGGCAATGCCGGCAATCGCAGTAACGAGCTGCAAGTGCTCGCGATTGAAATGATCGTGCGTCACAGTGCTGTCGAGATAGATGACGCCGAGTTTGCGATCGAACAGAATCAGCGGCATGCACATCACGGAGTGCGTACGCGCAGCAATCAAACTGTCAGTGACCAGGGCGGTTTCCGAGGGCGCATCGTTAGCCAGTAAGGCGACACCATCGCGCAGCACCTGCTGCACGATCGTGCGGCTGACATTGATTGCCGCGTCTTTGCCGTACACGCGATCGAGTCCGAAGACGAGACTCGTTTCGAACGAGATCTCGTCCGTAAGCAGAATCGCGCCGCGCTCTGCCGGCACGACTTCGAAGAGCAGATCGAGTAGTCGTTCGAGCAGATTGTCGAGCCCGCGAATCGAGTTGATCGTCGTGCTGATCTTCATGAGCGCGCTGAGATCGCGCGACATCTGGTAGATCGCGTCGTCGAAACGAATCTGGACCGTCGAGCCGCTGAGGACGTGCGCTTCATCGAGCCTGACGTCGCTCGACTTCGAAGTCACGTCACCTTCGTGCATCAGAAACAGAAACTGCGAATCGCCGATGCGGACGCGATCGCCGTGCTCGAGGAGTCGACTCCGGACCGGCACGTCGTTAACAAACGTGCCGTTGAGGCTTTCGAGATCGCTGATTACAAATCCGGTTTCGCTCTTTTCGATTTGCGAGTGGCGGCGCGAGACTGACGCGTCTGCGATGCAGAGATCGGCAGCGGTCTCACGACCGATGACGAGCGACTCTTCATTGAGTGCGAAGATCGCTCCTTTGAGTTTGCCGGCGATGGCTGCGAGACGCGGAGGCATGACGCGACATTCTAACAGCATCAGAGCCATCCACAGATTACACAGAAAAAATTATCCGTGTAATCTGTGGATGGGTTTTCATTACGGTAAAATCCGCCAATTATTATTCGGCTTCGCAGGAACCGTCTTGTTCTTCTCAACCCAATCGATAATCAGCTCGCGGATCTCTTCACTCGATCGGTAAACCACGGGCGCGTTCTTATACATGTCGTAGCCACCGCCGCCGTTGACGCGATAGTTGTTAGTGGCGAGTCGAAGCTTCCGCGTAAGCGACAACGGCTGCCCGTGAAAGCGCAGGTTTTGGATCCGCTGACCGATCGGTTTCGAGATGTCGAGATCGTAAGTGACGCCTTCAGCGATGTCGAAGTTGTAAGCGGGAATTTTTTCGTCGACGAGATCGCTCGCCGGCTTGCCCGGGACGTACTCCTTAAAATATTTCGCGGAGTGTTCCAAAGCATCTTTGAGCTGCTGGCCCGTGACTTCCAGCACCGCGAGCGTGTTTTCATAAACATACAAGCCCGCGATGTCGCGCACACTCACCGGCCCCTTCGCGATGCGCGCCGCGGGGTTAAAACTCGCCACCATCGACACGTCCGCTTTGCCCGCGTCCAACTGAACTTTCTGAATCAGATCGAGGATTGCCGTGTCGCGAAAGCGCGCGTCGCGTGCGGTCAGTTCTTCCGGCGACTCACCGATCTCGCGCGATAGCCACGCTTGCGTCTCTCGATCGTAAGGCTCCGCGATTTTTACCACTTCGGGGTCCGGCTCGACACGATCGTCACTCAGCATCGTACGCGCCGACTTCGCATACATACGCCAGCCCGTGCCGGCTTTCTGCAGGTACAGATCGGCGCGCGCAAGATGTCGTCCCCAGTGGTTCGCCTGCGTCAGCAACACGCCGTTAATGTAAAGCGAAGGCACCTCTCGATGTGTATGGCCCATGAAGATCACGTCGACACCCGGAACTTCCTTCGCGATCAGGATCGCCTCGTTTTCGTGTAGCACCTGACCCGGACTCATTTCACCCGTGCGCAGATCTTCTTCGAGACCCATGTGCATCGCGATCACGACGACGTCCGCTTTCTGCTGATCGCGCAGGATCGGAACCCACTTGCGCGCTTCGACGAGTGGCTCGTGAAATTCGAGGCCGGCGTAGTTTGGCGGATTGTCCCAGTTGGGCACACCGGGCGTCGTCAAACCGAGGATGCCGATCTTCACGCCTGCGACTTCCTTGACGATGTAGGGCTTGTAGTGTGGCTGCTGCTTGGTTTTGTCGTATGTGTTCGACGATAGCCAGGGGAATTTTGCTTCGCCGCGTGCCTTCTCCAGGACCTTGAGGCCGAAGTTGTACTCGTGATTACCGACGGCCATCGCGTCGTAGTTAAGCGAGTTCATCACGAGCATCATCGGATCGGGTGGCGCGTTGTTCTTGCGACCGTGAAACGATTCGAGGGGCGAACCCTGGATCGTGTCGCCCGAATCGATGAGCAGGACATTCGGCTGTTCTTTGCGAATGCGTTTGATCAGCGTCGCGACTTTCGCGATGCCGCGGTTGTCCGGTTTGTTTGTGTAGTAGTCAATCGGGTTGATATTGCCGTGCAGATCCGTCGTGCCGAGGATCGTGATCTGGACTCGATCCGGGACGAAGCTGCGGCCCACCAGAATGAGGGCGAGCATGATGATTGCAGTCGAAAGGGAGTAGATGAATGGTGCTTTGTTCGTCTTCATATGTTTTTGTCGCAGCTAGGTTATACTCCAAATTAAGACCTGTCAGAAACTTATTGCTGATGGACAACCTCGTCACTTCAAACATTCGCCAACGACCGATTCGCACGCTCGTGAGTGTCGCCGGCGTCGCCCTCGGTGTGGCCCTGATCATGCTATTCACGGGCCTCGCGCGCGGCATGTCAAACGAATTGCAGCGTCGCGCCACGAACGTCCGCGCGGAACTGATCTTCATGCGACCCGGCGCGGTTCAACTCACCGCCACCACAGCCAATCTCGATACGAGGTACGTCGATCGGTTGAAGCAGATCGAAGGCATCGAAGAAGCGCTGCCAGTCATTCGCCACTTCAATCAGGGCACGAAAGGAATCGGTATCGAGCAGATTGACGGTGTCGATTGGGACGCTTACGCGCAGATGAATGGTATCAACATGGTGGCGGGAACTGGTCCACAAAGTCTCGATGAGGTCGTGATCGATCCGGTTAAAGCTGAACAAAATAATTTACGTGTCGGCGATCGACTGAAGCCGCTGGGCACGCAGGAATATCGCATCGCGGGAATTTATTCTCCTGAATCGGGAGCGCGCGTGAAGATGTCGCTCGAGGCGATGCAGAAAGCACTTGAAACGGAGGGCAAGTGTACGTTCATCTTTCTGAAACTTCGCAACTCGGATCAGCTTCAGGAAGTCGCGCAGCGGATCGATCGGGAGTTGCCGGGCAATACTATCCAGCCGACGCGCGAAGTGTTTACGGGTTTTGAAAAGACCATTCCCCTCCTCGGCGTGTTCTTGCGCGTGCTGGTTGTGCTCGCGGCAGTGGTGAGCTCGCTCGTGGTGATGCTGGCGATGTACACGACGATCACTGAACGTACGCGCGAGATCGGGATCCTGAAGGCGATGGGCGCGTCGCGTGGCTACATCGTGGGGATCATCGAGAAGGAAGCGATACTGATCAGCGTGATCGGGCTAGTGACGGGGTTTGTGGTTTCACTCCTGGCGGGATATTTGATTCACAGAACGTACGGGTTGGTTTTTGAGTACAGTTGGGGATGGGCGGTTGTGGCGGCAGCGATTGGTGTCGGTGGTGGGATTTTGGGAGCGCTGTATCCGGCGTGGCGGGCTTCGAATCTCGACCCGGTCAACGCGCTCGCTTACGAGTGAAACATTAGCCGCGGATTGCGCGGCCGTTTTTCCAGATCAAGAGTAAGCCGATGGCGCTCCAGAAGATGTCGCGGCCTTTTCTGACAATCGCGAGTGTTTCGCCGATTCCTCTCGCGAAGCCGAGAACTTTCGAGACCTGCCCGGTTCCGCCTTCATCCACGCCGGCGCGCAGCGGAATAAACTTGAACGCCACGTTGATGATTCGATTCACTGATTCGAGAATGAACGCCTGTGTGAGTGTGGGCGCTACCGGGCTGATAAACGAGAGCGTGATGAAGATCTCTGCGACGCCGGCCACATGAAAACACATGTCCAGCAGGAAGATTGATAGAAAGCTGCGCCGGCTCGTTGCGTAAAACCCGTAGACACGATCTTCCAACGACTGGGCTCGGGGTCTAACCTTACTAACCAGCTTCGGCAGCACACCACGTCTACTCAGAAATCCGAGCGCGCCGCTCAGAAATCTCGTCTGCGACCGGATTACAAAGTAAGCCAGCGGAATAATGATGAGTGTTGTAACGAGTGCGCCGATACTCGCGTATCGCAGTGGCTTCGGCAGTGAGAACGTGAGCAACAGGGTCGCAGTCCCTGAGAAGATAAAGATCGCGACCGTGAGCGCGTAAAAAATATTTTCGATCGCGAGTGCCGACAATCCCACCATCAAAGGCACGCGATCTTTCACGAAGACGGCCTTCGACGGCTCGCTCACAGCAACGCTTACGAACGGGATGATGTTGCCGAGCGCGTCGCCCATTAAACGGGCCGCGAATGCGTCGCGAAAGGGAAGTCGATGTGGCGGCTCGATGCAGCGCGTCCATGCGAGCGCGCGCACGATGTAACGAGTGCTGGAAACAGCAATAATAAGGAGAAAACCGGCGCCGAGTCGTTGAATGTTGGAAAGAATCTCGCCGACGCCTGCGCGGCTCACAAAATAAGCGAACAGAAGCAGACCCAACAGGCCGAAGATAATGCCAAGTGGCGCAAATCTCCTGCTCCCACTCTGCTTCTGAGTCAAAACATCGTTCGCCATCGGGAATTCTTTAGCAACCAGTATACCTTCATACGTCCTTATCCACAGATTACACCGATTCATTTAATCAGTCTGCGTAATCTGTGGAGGTAATCTGTGGATGCCTTTTGTGCGTTTTTGTGGCTTTAGTTTATGATGCAATGTTCCATTTCGACACCGTACGACGAGCATCAACACATGAGTCAATCCCAATCAGCAATAGCAACACCTGCGCCGAGTCCACTCACCACGCTAACAGAAGACGAGACGATGTTTCGCTCCAGCGTGCGCGAATTTGCCGAGGGCGAATTGCGGCCGCGCGTCGAGCACATGGACGAGGCCGCGAAGCTCGATCCAGCCCTCATCAAGCAATGTTTCGAGCTCGGTTTGATGGGCATCGAGACGCCCGAGGAGTTTGGCGGCGCGGGCGCAAACTTTTTCTCTGCCATTCTCGCGGTTGAAGAGCTCTCGCGCGTTGACGCCTCAGTCGGAGTATTTGTCGACGTGCAGAACACGCTCGTCAACAACGCTTTCATTCGCTGGGGCACGCCGGATCAGAAGAAGAGCTACCTGACCAGACTCGCGAGCGAGAGTGTCGGAGCGTACGCGCTGAGTGAGCCGAGTTCAGGTTCGGATGCGTTCGCGATGCAAACGCGCGCAGTTGAGCAAGACGATCATTACGTGCTCAACGGTCGCAAGCTTTGGATCACGAACGGGATCGAAGCTGACATCTTCGTGTTGTTTGCGAACGCTAATCCGGAAGCCGGATATCGCGGCATCACGGCGTTCATCGTCGAGAAGAGTTTTCCGGGTTTCGGCATCGGCAAGAAGGAGAACAAGCTCGGCATCCGCGCTTCGTCGACAGTCGAGCTGATACTCGAAGACTGCAAAGTGCCCAAGGAGAACGTGCTCGGCGAGCCGGGCAAGGGTTACAAGATCTCGATCGAAACGTTGAACGAAGGCCGTATCGGGATCGGCGCTCAGATGATCGGCATCGCAGCCGGCGCACTCGAGGCCGCACTCCTTTATACAGCGGAGCGGCAACAGTTTGGGAAGTCGATCAACCAGTTTCAGGGCGTTCAGTTTCAACTTGCCGAGATGGCGACTGAGCTCGAAGCCGCGCGTTTGATGGTCTATAACGCCGCGCGCATGAAAGATGCGGGCGTCAACTTCGTCAAAGAAGCGGCGATGGCGAAACTCTACTCGTCCCGGGTGGCCGAGCGTGTCAGCTCGAAAGCGATTGAGCTCTACGGCGGTTATGGTTACGTGAAGGATTATCCGGTCGAGAAATACTGGCGCGATTCGAAGATCGGTGCGATTTATGAGGGCACGTCAAACATGCAGTTGCAGACGATCGCTAAACTCATCATCGGAAAGTGAGCCGCAAAAAGGCACAAAATGCACAAAAAAGATCCTCTTCAGATAAGTTTTCATTTGTACCGTTTTGTGCCTTTTTGTGGCTAGCAATCATTTATGAATACTGATACTAAAGTTTTGAAGCTGGTGCGGAAGAGTGAGTCGGCGACGACGACAGAGTTGCCGGATCACAAACTGCTCATTGAGATGTATCGGACGATGTATCTGTCGCGGCGTCTCGATGACAAAGAAATTCAACTCAAGGGACAGAATCGCATCTTCTTCCAGATCAGCGGGGCGGGTCACGAGGCGATACTTGTTGCGGCAGGTGTGGTATTGAAGCCGGGCTACGACTGGTTTTATCCCTACTATCGCGATCGCGCGCTCTGTCTACAGCTCGGCATGACTCCGCTCGAGATGTTGCTCTCTGCCGTCGGCGCTGAAGCCGATCCCAACTCACACGGGCGGCAAATGCCTTCACACTGGGGCCATAAGAAACTCAATATCGTCTCGCAGTCGTCTCCGACCGGAACCCAGATGTTGCAAGCAGTCGGATGTGCCGAAGCGAGTTATCGCTTCGAGCTAATTCCCGAGCTGCAAAAGCGCATCAGCAATTTCAAACACGACGAAGTGACGTACGTCTCGCTCGGCGACGGCACGAGCAGCGAAGGCGAATTCTGGGAAGCACTCAACACGGCCTCTAATTTGAAACTGCCCGTGCTGTTCCTGATTGAAGACAACGGCTACGCGATCAGCGTTCCGGTTGAAGTGCAAACTGCGGGCGGCGACGTGTCGCGGCTGGTCGAGAACTTTCCGTCACTCTACCTGCAACGATGCGACGGCACCGATCCGATCGAGTCTCTGGAAACGATGCGGCGCGCCGTCGAATACTGTCGCGAGCGAAAAGGCCCCGCACTAATTCACGCGAGAGTTATTCGACCGTATTCACACTCGCTTTCAGACGATGAAAAGCTCTACCGGCCTGACGAGGAACGCGCCACCGACGCCGAGCGCGATCCAGTCAAACGTTTCGGCGCACTGCTGATCGACGAAGGCGTGATCGATCAGGACGGCCTCCAGCAGATCAAAGATGAAATCGATCGCGAAGTGAATGAAGCGGCTGACATCGCGCTCGCGAGCCCGCAACCGGCGCGCGAAACCGCGACGAAGTACGTCTTCTCACCTGATGTCGATCCGGCGAGTAAAGAGTTTGACACGGAAGACAGCGTTCAGCTTTCCGGCAATCCCGGCACGATGGTCGACCTGATCAATCGCTGTCTCGATACAGAGATGGCGCGCGATCCGCGCATCGTCGTGTTTGGTGAAGACGTGGCCGACTGCTCGCGCGAGCAGTATCTCGAAGCCGTGAAAGGCAAGGGCGGCGTTTTCAAAGTTACCGCGAACCTGCAGCGCAGGCACGGAAGCGCCCGCGTTTTCAACTCGCCACTCGCCGAGGCAAACATTGTCGGACGCGCGATTGGCATGGCGACACGCGGGTTGAAGCCTGTGGTCGAGATCCAGTTCTTCGACTACATCTGGCCCGCGATGCACCAGATTCGCAACGAGCTCGCCCTCCTCCGCTGGCGCTCGGGAAATGAATTCAAAGCTCCGCTCGTGATGCGCGTGCCTGTCGGCGGTTACCTGAAAGGCGGCGCTGTTTACCACTCGCAATCCGGTGTGTCCACCTTCACGCAGATCCCCGGCCTGCGCGTGATCTATCCCTCGAATGCGCTCGACGCGAATGGATTACTGCGCACCGCGATTCGCTGCGACGATCCGGTGCTGTTTCTCGAACACAAGCATCTCTATCGCCAGGCGTATAACAAGTCGGCGTATCCGAATGACGAGTTCATGATTCCGTTTGGTAAGGCGAAGAAAGTTCGTGAAGGAACCGATCTCTCGATCATCACTTACGGCGCGCTGGTCCAACGCTCACTGGTTGCGGCAAAACAGATGGAGCAGGAAGGTGTCAGTGTCGAGATCATCGATCTGCGTAGTCTCGTGCCGTTTGATTGGGACGCGATTACGGAAACGGTGAAGAAGACAAACAAGGTGATCGTCGCGCATGAAGATTCACTCTCATGGGGCTATGGCTCCGAGATCGCTGCGCGAATCACCGATGAGTTGTTTGAGTATCTCGACGCGCCGGTCAAACGCGTCTGCGCGCTTGATACCTTCGTGGCGTATGCGCCGCAACTGGAGGACGCGATCCTGCCGCAGGCTTCCGACGTGGCCAAAGCCATCGCAGAACTGAAAAGTTATTGACAATATTTAGCCACAGATAACAAGGATTAAATCCGTGGATTTTATCCGTGTGATCCGTGGCTAAAGTTCCCTCACCATACACGCCTGTACTGATCTGTTTCGTACAAATTCCCTCTTCGGGTTGATTTATCGAGCTTTATGCCAACGGCATAAATATTGCCGATTTTTGGAGACGTATACGCCTCTGCGCGTCTCCCCGACATTAGCTTCCCCCGCGTTCGACAATTAATCGCGATTGATTAGACACAAGGGAGGTACAACTGATGAGGAAGCATGCTTTGAGCGTTTGGGGGGCGGTGGTCCTGACTCTTGCACTCGCCGCTATCGCTCTCGGACAAACGACAACCGTTACCAAGACGGTTCAAAATCCCGACGGCACATACACAATCATTGAGTATCCTGTAAAGAAAGAAGTAACGCTTAGTCTAACCCCAGTCAATGTCACTGGCGCCAAGGGAGTGGCCACTATTCTCCGTGATGACGATGGAACCAGAATTAAACTGAACTTAACAAACGTTCCCGCGGACGTGACCGCGATGACGCTTTATGCGGTTGATGACACGGGCACACTTACCGCTCTTGGTCCAGTTGCCATTTCAAACGGCACCGGCACACTCGCCGCGACGACTCCGCTGTCGAAGTTCATGTTAGTCGCATCGCCAGAGCCGGCGTTGACGGCTTACGACACGAACACGAAAGTGCTCTTCAGGAGCGCAGTGCCGGAAGGCTTCACGGTTATACCCGTAGCCCGTTCTGGTGATGAGAAAGTAGCGGCTGTCGGAGCGCCAGTGTCCGCGACCGCGCAGACCACTACAACCACGACTCCCGGAGCAGTAGTTCAATCTCCGAGTGGTACAACCGTTGTAGTTCCGATGACGGAAACCAAGACCACTTACTCGGCGCCATTGCTCAACATCCCGTCGTACAAAACGGGCGATGACACTAAAATCAAAGTCGACTTCACGGGTGCGCTGACAGGCGCGCGCGCGAACGTTTTCATCACGCCGCGGAAAGACGGACCGACTGAGGTCAAGATGCGTTTCCATGAGCTGAAGGAAGCGCCTGCCGGTCAGAAATTCATCGTGTGGGCGGTTTCGGCGGATAATCAGTTCACCAAGATCGGCGAGATCATTAATACGGGTGGCCGGAACGAAGCTGAGATCAGGTCAGAAGTCGCTCTGCCGGACTTTGGTTTAATTGTGACGATGGAAAGTGCTGTCGGTGCGATGCCGGTCGGCCCAGCCATCGGAACGATTCACATTGTTCCCTAGCTGATAAAGCTAGCGTTCTAGGTTGTTCTGAAGGGTCGCTCGCGAGGGCGACCCTTTTTCTGTGTCAAATCCTTCACAAAAAACTATCGCCAGAGTACCAACTTGGTTTAATATGTCGTTCGCTGAAGTGCCCTGAGTTTTTCAGGTCTCCCGACGGCTGGATTTCGAGCCACTTCATCTTTTCAATAACTGCGAGATCCCCTGTTCGTGAATCTCCTTCACGCGCCGAAGTCTCCGTTTTTGTCTGGGTGTTAACGACATGATTAAGAGAAGCTACCCTCGTTTGTTCCCGCTTGCATTAGTTCTCCTCGTCGCCTCTTTCGTGCAGGCACAAGAAACTCTCCCCAATCTCGTAAAACGCGTGAAGCCGGCTGTTGTCGCCATCGCGACTTACGACGCGAATGGTGAAGCGTTGATGACCGGCAGCGGTTTCTTTCTGCGGCCCGGCCAGGTCGTGACAAATCTTCATGTGATCCGCGGCGCGGTTCGCGCAGAGATCAAGACTCTCGACGGCAAAGGCAAGATTTTTCCGGTAAACGGAACGCTTGCCGTCGATGAAGAAGGCGACCTCGCGTTGCTGGGTGTGGAGATGCCGTTGGAGCGCACCGCCAGAGGCACCGAGCTCGCGAAAGATCTGCCGGATGAAGGCGAAACGATCTTTGTGATTGGTAATCCGCTCAAGCTCGAAGGCTCCGTGAGTGACGGGATCGTTTCGGCGGTGCGGGAAGTGCCAAACAGTTATCGCATCATTCAGATTACAGCGCCGATTTCGCATGGAAACAGCGGCAGTCCGGTTTTCAATCTGAAAGGGCAAGTGCTCGGTGTCGTGACGGTGAAAGTCACGAACGGGCAGAACATCAATCTCGCGATTGCCGCGGCGCGAGTTGCGGAGCTGACTGTGGGGAAACTTCAGCCGTTGTCAGAGCTGGCGCTCAAAGGCAAAGGTGACGTGGCTGAGTCGCTTTATCGCTCGGGGCTGGATTCGCTCTGGCTCGGTAATTACGACAATGCTGTCGGTTACTTTGAAAATGCGGCGAACAAGAATCCGAGGCGCGCCGAGGCGTGGGTGCAGGTTGGGTACTGCAAAGTGAAGCAGGGCAAGAACCTGGAAGCGATTCGCGCTTACCAGCAGGCACTTCAGCTCAAGCCGGCGGATCCGGAGATTCACAACAAGCTTGGGGACGCTTATTACTACTCGGGGCGTTTGCGTGAGGCGATTGACTCGTACACCGAGGCGGCGCGGCTGCGACCTGATTGGGCGGAGACTTTTTACAATCTCGCGATCGCGTATTCGGAGAGCGGCAATCCGAGCATGGCCGCGCAGCAGGCCCGCATCCTGCAAAAATTAGATCCGAAGCTCTACGAGAAATACTTGCGGGAAACAATGTAACGGTCACCCCAGAATGGAACAAGTCAGAATAGAACAAGTCAGGAAGAGGGGCTTGCCCCCGCCGTTGCCTGGGATTGGACGAGCGGGGGCAAGCCCCTCTTCCTGACTTGTTCTATTCTGGATGCTTGTAAGAGACCTTTTACCCTGCCTGACCAATGAAGACGCCGGTATCGACGCTCTTCGGGTTACCTAACACAACGAAGCGAATATTTTTCATGTACTTCTGCGAGACGCGCTGAATGTCCGCGGGTGTCACGGCTGTCAGCTTTTCGAGGAAGTTGATTGAATTTCTCCAGCCACCACCAATCAATTCATACTGCGCGAGCTCACCGGCTTGCGCGGCATTCGTCTCCTGGCCGAGGTAATACGTGGTCAGATATTGGGCGACCACCCCTTGAATGTCCTCAGCGCCGACCGGCTCAGTCTGCAAGCGCGCGATCTCGTTCAGCATCACTCGTATTGATTGATTGGCGTCCACGGCTGTCACATACAAGCCACCGACATTCGCCGCCTGCGTTCGCAAAAATGCGTCCGGCGCGTACGACAGATTTCGCCTCACACGAACCTCTTCAAACACACGATCGCGCAACATCGAGCTCGCGATACGCATCGCGTAAATGTCAGGCGACGTCAGCGTCGGCGCCGTGAATAAACCCTGGATGTAGTTCGTCGGCAACTCGCGCGGCGTGACTTCCACGGTCGATTTATCAAACGCGAGCTGCGGGATCGGCTTCGCCGCATAGTTACCACGCGGCAACTTGCCGAAGCTCGCCGTCACGAGCCCGCGCACATCATTCGGATTCAGATCGCCAACGATCACGAGCAACAGCCGCGACGTCTCCATCAGCTTCACGTGATACGCGCGCAGATCCTCCGGCGTGAGCTTGGAAACGGTTTCCGGTGTGCCGCTCGTGTTGTTTACGTACGGATGACCAGCGTAAGCCACGCGCTCCTGCAACTTTTGCAGGTAAACGTCGGGATTGTCAGTGTCATCACTGAGCGAGACGACCTGTCTCTGCTGCACTAAGGCCACGTCTTCCTTCGTAAACGACGGCCGCAGCGCAACGTCGGTAAAGATCTCCCAAGACCGATCGAAGTGCATGCGCGTGGCTGCAAGCGACAGTACGGAATAATCGTTGTTTGAGCTGCTGCCGATCACTGTGCCCATGCGCGACAGCTCGCTGCGCATTTTTGCACGCGGAAAGTTTGCGCTCGCTTCAGTGGCAGCGTTGAGCATCAACGTCTCGATGCCCGCATTTTCTGCGTTAATGTTCGACGCACCGCCGCGAATAAAAAGACCGGCGGCGACGGTCAAACTTCCCTCACGTCGCTTCAGCAACACTTTCAGACCGTTAACTTCAAACTCGCTGACCAGCGCCGCCTGCTTTGCAACGACGCTGTGAACAGTCTCCTGTGACTGTGGTCCTCCTTGTTTAGACGCTTGTTGAGTCGCTTGTGAATAGTCCGTGCTTGCGATGAACATCATCGCGACCAGCAGTGCACTGCTGATCAGTCGCCGCACCGATTTAGCGCGAAAAGACGTACCCGACTGTTGTTCTGGCTGGTTGATAAATTGGCTCATGATTATCCTGACGTTTACTGTCCTATTAACTCTTCCGGTGTAAGCTTGACTCGCGCTTGCGCATCGCTCGACATCAGTGCGAGACCGACGTGCGGCTTGCCCTGAATGTATGTGGTGATGTAGCGGCTGATGTCGGCACGCGACGTGGCGCGCAGACGCGGCAGGTAACCGCGGAAATATTCGAGACCTGTCGATGCCCACCAGAAACTCAGCGTGTGTGTGTAGTCGCTCAGCTTTTCGCGCGAATACAGATCGTCGGCTTCGAGTAGGGCCTTGGCGCTTTCCAGCTGCTCGTCGGTGTAGTAGTCCTTGTCGTTGAAGTGGGCCACTTCCTCGTACATCGCTTTGATCGCCGCGCGCGCTTTGTCGGGAGTGGTTTGCGCGATGAGTGCGATTGGCCCAACGTTGCGCTGCGTGTAGTAGCTCAAATCGACCCCCGTCACCAGACCCGTATCGACCAGATTTCTCTGAAAGCGCGAATTCGGCTGTCGCAGGATGAACGAGAAAACGTCGGCTGCGTAAGTCGCAGGATTGTCTTTACCAATCGACGGCCCGTGCCAGCCAATGTCGATGATCACGTTCTGCACTGGTTGCTGAATCACTGCGCCTTCACTCTTCGCGAGAGGCGAATGTTCCACGAGCGGAAACTCGACAAACGGATCTTTCTCGCGCCTGGACCAGTCGCCGTAAAGCTCCTGCGCCATTGCGAATACTTCCGTGGGATTCACGTCACCGGTCAACACGAGTGCTGAGTTGTTTGGGACGTAGTAACGACCCTGAATAAGCCGCATCATCTCGGTGGTGGCGCCGCCCACTGTCTGACGATTTCCGAGTGCGTTTTTGCGGCTGGGATACTTGAAAAAGAGACGGTCGTTCATCTCTCTCGTCAGGTAGAAGAACGGGTTCGATTCGTTGCGATCCATCTCTCCGATCACAACCTGCTTCTCACGACCAAACTCGCGCTCATCAAAAAGCGGATAGCGCACGGAGTCTTTCATGAACTGCATGGCCGTGCGAAGATTCGGGCTCGTAGTGGTGAAGTAGTAGTTAACTACTTCTTCGCGCGTCGTGCCGTTGTAAGCGATGCCCTTTTGGCCGATGGCGCGCACGTAGTCTTCGGCGTTTGCGATCGCGCGGTTCTGCTTGAAGAACATGTGCTCGTAAAGGTGCGACAAACCGTTCAGCTCAGGCGGCTCTGTGTAAGAGCCGTTTCGCACCGCGAGCTCGATCGTGACGAGCGGGACCGAGTGATCTTCGAGCACGATGATCTCGAGGCCGTTCGGAAGCACTTTGCCAATCAGGTTTGCTTCCGGTAGTCGCGCCGGAGTGGCTGCGGTCGCGGGCGCGGCTGTTGTGGTTGGCTTCGTCGAGCGTTGTTGTGGTGTCAGCACGCGCGCGGAAAGCGTGGATGGTGACAACAACGTTAGTAGAAGCAGAAAGACGAGCGAACTTCGTTTCACTGATAACTCCATATGCTGGAAATTGATGTTAATAGTGGGGAAAAGGTTATCTTGTTTATCCTGAAAAATCTTGTAATCGTGTTAACGGCTCTTTGACAGAGTCACACATTGTACAGGATTAACAAGATTTCGCAGGATTCACAGGATTATCTCTTGGTCATCGATCGCGCTTTTTGGCGGAGGGCGGTGCGATAGGCGGCAGCGTCAGTTCCTGCCGCGTTTGATAACCATTGAATGCGCGGAGTGCCGCGCGGGGTGGTTTCGCCGGTCATCTGCATCGAGTAAGTGCGTTTGTCATTCGGTACGAACAGGACGAGCCGCCGGAGGTTGCGGCTTTCGCTGGAATCCTTTCCCGTAAACAACAACTCTTCAAAACCGTCTTCATCAGCATCAACGAGATCAGAGCTCCAGCTCGCATGACTGAATCCTACGGCGTCGAGTCGGCCCTGCGCGCTGAGTCGGAATTTTCCATTCTGTTTCTGAAGTACCAGGTAGTTTGTTGTGCCTGCTTTCCGCTGGTTATTTATGGCAACGATCGCCGGTCCGGAGTCGGTATCGACGATCTCCACATCGCCGAGCGAACCCTTTGCAAAACGCGCTGCGATTTTGCGTGCTTGATCCAGGGTTAACTGTTCCGCCGGTTTCGGGTTTTCGCGTGGCTCGGTCACACCACCAGATGGAGCAACGGAGCCGCTGTTGCGCCAGGAAGCCGGCGTCCACTGCGATTGCGAAGCGGCGACCGGAAACGCGTTGTTTGGTATGCGTGGCTCAGTCGCACTCTGGCCGCCGGTGTAACCCCAGACGAGGAGTGCGCTGAAAACGGTTACGATTATCGCAGGCGCACCCACTTGAAACATCAAACCGCGCCCGGCATCCGCAGCCGCGACCATAGACGACATCGGATCAGCGTGGGCCACCGGACCTTCAGGTCGCAGCAGGCTACGCTCCAAAAGCATCTTCGCCATCGCGGCCGTTCGCGGTCGATCCTCCGCCCGTTTCGCAAGTAAGCTATGAACGGCGAGCGCGAGTGAACGGGGAATGTCCTGCCTTAATCTCGGCAACGGCGGCGCGGGCGCTGTCGCCTGTTTGACTAGCAACGCTGATTGCAGTGGATCGGTGAACGGCGGGCGGCCAGCCAGCATTTCATACAACAACACACCAAGACTGTAGAGATCACTGCGCGCGCCGACACGTTGTCCCAAACATTGTTCAGGTGACATGTAGCGCGGCGTCCCGATCAATTGGCCCGAACCCGTGCTCGCGTGTGTCGCAGTTGATTCGGCAGACGAAGCCAAAACCTTTGCGACGCCGAAATCGAGCACACAAACGCCTCGCTTGCCGAGCAGTATGTTTGACGGTTTGAGATCGCGATGAATGATCCCGAGCCGGTGTGCTTCTTCGAGAACGTCGCAAATCTGCGTTGCGATGTCGATTGCTTCAGTAAATGAGAAACGTCCCTGGCGTGCGAGTGCCTGCGACAGAGTTTCACCCTCAACAAATTCCATCACGATGAAGTGACGGCCGTCAGGCAGGTTTCCAGCGTCGAAGATCATCGCCGCGTTCGGATGATGAAGCTTCGCCATCGTTCGCGCTTCGCGCAGGAACCGATCTGACACGTCGGCGTCAGCCGCAAACTCGGGCCTGATGATCTTGACTGCGACGGGGCGTTCGAGATCGAGGTGCGTGGCAAGGTAAACCGTGCCCATGCCGCCGGTGCCGATTTCGCGTTCTATTCTGAATCTGCCAGCGATAAGTTGGGGGACATCCATATTGACCTTCCTTCGGGTTAAAAGGTCGCATCAACTTCAGTTTTGGACGTGGTTGGGGGAAGAGGCCGGATAGTTTAGCATAAATCCAACCCCAGATAACACGGATAAAATTTCGGATTTTCAGATCCGTGTTATCCGTGGCTCACTTATCCAGGCCGGGGTGCACGCCTGGCACATTTGGGATCCAGAACACCTGCCCGTTGATCTCCAGACTTCGCAGCCCGTTTTTCGGCAGGTCCTTCTCTTTCAAACCGAGATACGTGAAGTGAGGCAAGTCGCTGAGCACAGTCTGAAACCAACCGTGCTTCGCCATGATTTCGCGCACGCGCGGGTTGTCAAACTCGTTCACATCAAACGCCAGCATCGCGATGTGTTGCGACGCGCCGGGTGCTGCGATCGAGTAAAGGATCGATTTTGAAAGGTCCTTGCTGAAGTAAATCCCCGTTTTTTCGAGTTCCAGGACTTCCGAGACCTGCTGTCTTAGCGGCAGGCTTCGCATACGTGTCACTTGCTCCTCGGTGAGTCGTCCCTGCGATAACCAGTAATCGAGGGCAGGCTCGAAGCGTGAGTTCCAGAGCCGCACGCTGTCTTCGTAGTTGCGGCGCGCGGCCTCTGCGCCGTCACGGGGTGTGATGTCGAGACCTTCCTTTTGTGCTTCTTTGCGCGCTTTGTTGAGGCTTTTTAGCGCTTCGGGTTGAAGCTCAATCTCGTCGTATCCGATCAGCTCCGCTTCGAAACCGGCGTCGTCCTGAAATTTCGTTACCTGCTCTTCGGTAGTAAAAATACAGACTGGTGGCGGAGTAACTTTTTTATTTGCGACGTAGATCGCGCCATATTCTTCGAGGATGCGGCGTGAAACGGGATCGGATGGCGGGCAAACCGCCTCGATCTTGATTTTCCGTTTCTTGAGGGCCTTTGAGAGGGCTTCGTAGAAAGGAGTTGGTTCGTTGAGGTCTTTCCCGTCGCGCGTTGAGTTTGAAGTCATTGGCTCTGTTGACATCTTTTCCCGTGCTGCTATCACCCCGCTTGCAATAAATTGGCAGACTATGAGGAGAATCAGGCTTATCAGTACACGAATTACTCCTCTGGAATTCAGGCGACCCTCCAAAGCGCAGAAGATGATAGTGGCGGCTGATTGAGACGGTCAACAGGCGCCGAACTGTGCTAGGCTCGATTTGACATGAAAAGCGCCGATTTGTTCACGGAGTTAACGGCGACCTACCGCAAACATGGGTGGCAATTACGGCGTGTACTGCTGCGTCCGGAGACGCGTGTCGAGCTTCAACTTCCTGAAGATTTGCCGGTTAAAGAGGCGACATGCGATGCGCTCTGGTTTTCGCGGCCTTCTCACAATGATCGTGAAGCGTGGGAGTTAAGACTTTTGGCGCAGACGCAGTATGCATTGTTTGAAACGTTTGAAGCTGAAGAGACTGAAGAAGAGCGCGACGATGTGAAACTGGAGATGGAAGCGCGGCTGCGAGATTATTTAGCCACGGATAAACGCGGATAAAACCCGGATTATTGCTTGCCCATCTTTACGGGAATCTCGAGTTTCTCCACCGGATCGGTTTCGTTTTCACCCTTGCGCACAATGCTTAACTTCACTGTGCTGTAAGGCAGGGCGCGACGCACGCGCATCAGAAACTCTTCACTCGTGCGAATCGGCACACCATCAAACGCCGTTATGATGTCGCCTTCCTTGACTCCCGCGAGATCAGCCGGGCGGCTCCGCAAAATCGTTCCCAGGCTGACGCCGTAAGTATTAGTTCCCGGGACCTGAACTCTCTCTGCATCGCCGTCTTCGTAACCGAAGTGAGCGCGTCCTTCCGGTCGACGTTCAAACTCGCGAACCAAGCGTCTGTTATCGTCCTGCGAGATCGTCGTCAACTTGGTCGTCTTCTTCTGACCGTCTCGCATGTATTCGACGTCGACTGTCTTTCCGATCGGCGTCTTGGTCATCAACTCTTCGATTTGATCCTCGTTTTGCACCGGTTGACCGTCAAAGGTGAGAATCACGTCGCCGCCGACGAGCCCCGCCTGATCGGCGGGGCCGTTTGGTGTGGCGACACATTCGAACATCACGCCCTGGTCTGTGTTATTGAATTCGTCAACGCCGATGTAAGACTTGACGACGGGTGCGCGCGACACGATGTTCGTGCTCTTGCGCAGCGGAGCAACCAACGCGGTGAAGGCGGCAGCCCCGACGAAGAACACGAGCAGTCCGATAAAGATCCAAGACATCCCGCTGATGCGACGTTTCTTTTTCGACAGCGCGGCAGAGTCGGCGACCGCAATGTGCTGACTTCCTGTGTAGGCGCCGGTGTTTCCAGTCAGTCGGAACCCGCAATTCCGGCAAAAGCGCAGCTCTGCCGGCATCGTCGAATGGCAGTTTGAACAAATCGTTTCAGCAACCTGCGACATAGCGGATCCACCTATTCGTTGGAATCTAGGCGAAGAATACACGGACAGGTTCTATACGCCAAATAATGTTTTCCGGTTGCATCGGGCTGCCTCGATAGACTTTGGGCCACACAAAGGCAATAATGATCGGCATCCGGAGGATCTAACAAGTGGAAATTACTAAAGCACTCGCTGCTCTCCAACCCCTTTATGGCAAAGACAATGTGGAGATCATCACGACTGATGGAAGGCGGGTGCGCGGGACAGTGCGGAGCATGAAGACGACCCAGGCCCTCACCACGCCCAGCGTAAAGATGGAAGTCGCAAGCGGGCAGATCGTGAAGATTCCCTTTCCGACGATTGCGGAAATTAAAGATCACAACGTCAGCACTTAATTTTCGGTTTTTGGTGGTATTGGCGTATAGTACGCCCGTTCTATGCCTTTGCCCCTCAGCATTGACGACTTCGGGACACGCATCGCCACCGTCTGGTCTGAGCTTCGTCCCGCCACGCGCGGACTCATCGAGCGAGCGTTACAAGCCGCCACACCTGGAACTCAAACACCGCGAAATTTCCAGTACGACGCGCGCGCCGACCTCGAGCTCAGCCGCTTTCTCGACGCCCTCGACGCGGAAAAGAACGGCAAACTGAAATCCATCGCTGATACGTGCGCCGCAGTACTTCTCGAAAAAACCGAGTCAGCAGAGGTCTTCGCGCAACTCGTCCGTCGCGCTGAAACGCAAAAAGACTATCGCCGCATCGATATTCTCGCTGACGCACTCAATGCGCGCTTTCCGCCGAGTGAGATCTGCGAGCTCGCCCGCTCCGAAGACACGATCGTCCGTGAGCTCGCGAACGAAGCGCTCGCTCGCTGCCCTGTTTCGGTACTGACCGCTTTGCTGAACGATCCGGTTGATGCAGAAACAGCTCGCGCCGCTCTGCGAAGACAGGTTATCGAGTACGGATCAGAGGAAGCCCGCCAAATCGTCAACGCACTCGATCAACTAGACGAGCTTTAGCCACAAAAAGGCACAAAAAGCACAAAATCTGAATCCGAGTTCAGAGTTCAGCCTTTAGGCTGCCGTTTTAATGGAAACAAGCTAAAGCTTGAACTCTGAACTTTTCCGTTTTGTGCTTTTTGTGCCTTTTTGTGGCTACTACTGATTTATTTGATGAAGGCGCTCAACGACCTGATCGATGAGCCAGTTAGGAGTTGAGGCGCCCGCCGTCACGCCGACTTTCTTCACGCCCTGCAAATCAGCCGGATTGATTTCGGCAGGAGTCTCGATCAGGAAACTCTTTGCACACTGTTCCTCGCAAACTGCGAGCAACTTGACGCTGTTTGATGAGTGGCGGCCGCCGATCACGTAGAAAGCATCGACTTGCCCGGCGAGTGCTCGCGCCGCGTCCTGTCGATCGCGCGTCGCCGAACAGATGGTGTTGATGACTTGCGGCTCGGTGTCGGCTTTCTCGCGAACCGCTTCCGCAACGTCCAAAAATGTCTGCAACTTGATCGTGGTTTGCGAAACCACGAGTGGCGCGCGCAGCGCTGGCAGCGCAGCTACTTCACTCGCATCGCGCACGACGTAAGTATTGTTCGGCGCATAACCAACAACACCGATCATCTCCGGATGATCCGGATTGCCGGCCACGACAACGTCACGTCCCTGGCGCGCGGCGCGTTCGGCGAGGTGCTGCACGCGAGTCACGAACGGGCACGTCGCGTCGATCACTTTTGCCGCTCGTTTCTCGAGCTCATGTTGTACTTGTGGCGTGACTCCGTGCGCGCGAATCACCGCGATCGTGTCGGCGTCAGCTTCGTCAGGCGAGTCGATTGTCGAAACGCCGCGGGCGCCGAGTCGCTCCATCTCCTGCGCGTTGTGAATCAGTGGTCCAAGCGAGCGAATCGGGCGCGCACCTTCCTCGACTACCTCCTCGACCATCTCAACAGCGCGCTCGACGCCGAAACAGAAACCGTATTCCTCTGCGAGTAGGACTTCCATGTTATTGAGATGCCTGCGAGGTCCGCTGCCGGCACTTCTCGCTCCACTCCTCTCTCAGCTTGTCGCCGCCCGCGACGCGGTCATCGATCCAGTCCATTTCCCACCGCAGCGCATTAGTGAGCTGGCCGAGCAGGACTTTCTTAACGCCCGCCACGGAATGAGCGATGTCTTTGGGTAAAATTGCGTATGAACAATCGCCGATCTGGCGCAAACCGCCTAAAACGGCCTCGGCAACGTCACGAATTGGGTCCCGATTTTCCGCCATATATCAAACCTCCAACGTCCGTCATTCTAGCAGTTATTAACCGCGATCACACAGATGGATACGGATTAAGTCGGGAGGCCGTTCCGGGCGATTGATTCCATGAGGCTGCAGAAGCGATCGAGCTCGCCGAGGGTCGTGTAGACGTTGGGGGTGATGCGAATGCCTTTGAATTCCTCGTGTACGATCGGCGTCGTGAAGACGCGGTGCTTGTTGAAGAGATAACTTCCGATCGCTGTCGGGTCGATTCCGGCAATATTCACGTTCGCGATCGCACACGATTGGTCCGGATCGAATGACGTGTTGAAGCTGACTTTCGGCACGTCTTTCAGACGGTTCATCCAGTAACGCGACAAGTAGCGGAGTCGCGCCTCTTTCCGCTTTCCGCCCATTCCGTTGTGAAACAGTAATGCTTCACCAATCGCGATCCGCGGCGCCGCGGAGTGTGTGCCGATCTCTTCAAACTTGCGAATGTCGTTTGACTGTTTCGACTCCGCCGCCATCAACGGCCAGAGCTTCTCGATCTTGTCGCGCCTGACGTAAAGCAGCCCCGATCCTTTTGGCGCGTAGAGCCATTTGTGCAAACTCGTCCCGAAGTAGTCGCAGCCGAGATCTTTCTGTTTGAAGTCGAACTGGGCATACGAATGCGCGCCGTCGACGATCGTCTCGATGCCTTTCGCACGCGCCAGCTCGCAGATCGCTTTCACCGGCGTGATCTGGCCCGTGATGTTTACCTGGTGCGATACGAGAATCAGCTTCGTTCGATTCGTGATGCCTTTCTCGAAAGCTGCCGTGATCTCGTTGAGATTCTTCGGCGGAATCGGGATCTTCACCGTCTTGAGCACGAGACCTTCGCGACGCTCTCGCTGTCGCAGTGTGGTCAACATGCGGGGGTAGTCCTGGGTGGTGGTGAGTATCTCGTCGCCCTGTTTGAAGTCCATTCCCATCAAAAGGATTTCGAGTGACTCGGAGGCGTTGCGTGTGATCGCGATCTCTTCACGGTCAACGCCAAACATCTCCGCGAGTCCGGTGCGAATGGTTTCCGACTGTGGCTCGAGTAGTTGCCACATCGTATAGGCCGTTGCGTCTTCCTGCTGCCAGATGTAACGGACGAGTGCTTCGGTAACGATGCGCGGGCTCGGCGAGACGCCACCGTTGTTGAGATTCACGATGCCGCGCGTGACGGTGAACGAGTTTTGTATGACGAACCAGTAGTCTTCATCCATCGCCACCTGCTCGGGCGTGAGGCGGGCCACGCTGCGCGACGCCGCCTCGACTTCTTTCAGTAGCGCGCCAATGCTTGGCGTCGTGAGTGCAGCGAGACCGAGACCCTTACCGGCAAGCGAGAGGAAGTCGCGACGTGTTTTCATCATGATTGTCCTGTCTTTTACTTTGATTCATAACCACTCGGCACAATCGCTTTCAGCTTTTGCCCGCTCGGTGAATCCAGCTTTACTTCGACCTTGCGAACGCCTTTCGCCTCAGCATTCGACGACTGGTAAGTGATGCGAAACTGTCCGTGCAGGTCGTGAACGATCTGCATAATCGAATCAACCAGCTCGGTTCGATTTTTCGGGAAGAACACGCGCCCGCCAGTTTCGCCAGCGATGGTATTCAGGAGTTTCTCGGCTTTATCTCGGGGACTCATGCGAGTCGAACTGGCATTCTGATCGAGGTCTACAGTCAGGCCAATGACGAAGACCTGGACCTTCTCCTGGTGCAACAGGCTTAAGAGTTTCTCGAGCTTGTATGTACTCAATCGATCTTCGCCATCGGTGAAAAGCACCAGTGCCTTGCGCCGGTCGGAGTTTCGATTGTGCTCTGCGACGTAATGTGCGCCGGTATAAACTGCGTCTACTATTGCCGACTGTCCACCCTCGATGAATATCTGCTGGAGGGCTTTGGTCAGAACATCCTCATCCTTCGTGAAATCCTGAAGCCTCTGGATCTTGTCGGTACTTATGAATCGCTCGATAAAGATCTCGTCTTCGGGCTGGCGGTTAACGACGACGAGCCTGGCTGCTTCGACTATGGAATCTCTCAAGCTTCGGACGGAGCCGGACGAATCAATCAGGAGACCCAGGTCAACCGCCCTTACGTCCGGATCGAGGCTCAGCACGGTTTGCTCAACTTTGTCTTCTACTAAATGAATGTCCTCTTTGCTGATCGTGTTGACCGATTTGTTTTTTTGAATCGGTGACAATCAGACTCAACTGCACCGTTGGACCAGCAGGTTTCGCGGCCGGGCTCGGCTCCTGAGCGAGAAGCGTCGCGCTCAGCGCAAGCACGAGAATCGCTGCTTTTATGATCAAGTTAGGTCGCCTCATGAACAATCTCACCGTTGATGACTGTCATCACGCAGCGCGTCTTGAGTATTTCAGACGCGGGAATGGTCATGATGTCGGCGGAAAGGATCGTTAAGTCTGCCAGTTTTCCAACCTCGATCGTGCCGCGCAGTTTGTCTTCAAATGCCGCATATGCGGGCCAGATCGTGAACATCTTGAGCGCTTGTTCGCGTGTTACGGCTTCTTCGGGATGCCAGCCTTCGCCGGAAAATCCCTTCTGGTCCTTGCGCGCAACCGCTGCGTAAAACTCGATCATCGGCTCGCCGCGCTCCACGGGCGCATCAGATCCACCGGGAACAACGACGCCCGATTTGATGAAACTCTCCCACGCATAAGAACCTTTTAGACGGGGGATGCCGAGACGGCTCGGCGCGAAGAAGAGATCGCCGATCGCGTGCGACGGCTGCATCGAGGGAATGATTCCGAGCTTCGCGAAACGCGGGATGTCAGCCGGGTTCACGATCTGCGCGTGCTCGACGCGCCAGCGCGGTTCCACAACTTTTCTCTCTGCGGGCGGCACGGCTTTGAGCGCGGTTTCGTACTCGTCGAGTATGAAACGATTCGCGCGATCGCCGATCGCATGTGTCTCGACTTGAATGCCTTTCTTCAAAGCCTCGATCAGCATCGGTCGCAAGTCTTCGACTTTAACTGTCAGAAATCCGGAAGTGTCGGGCGCGTCTGAGTATGGTCCAAGCAGCGCCGCGCCACGCGAGCCGAGCGCGCCATCCGAGACGACCTTGATAGTTCTGACGGTTAGACGATTTCCAAACTCGCCGATGATTGCGCCTTCGTTGAGCAGTCGATTCGCTTGTGGGCCTGGTCCATAGACGGCTTTGTAGATGCGAAGCTTGAGCGTTCCCGCGGCGTAGAGTTTTTTGAAGATATCGACTTCGTCGAAACTGCCGCCCGCATCCTGAACCTGTGTCCAGCCAAGCTCGACGTCGCGTTTCGCGCCGAGCACGACTGCGCGCTCCTCGTCTGCAGCGGTTGTCTCCGGGACACGACGGCGAACGAGGCCCTGCGCCGCGTCGAGCAACATGCCGATCGGCTCGCCGGTCTGTTTGTCTTTAGAGATCTCGCCTCCGAATGGACTTGGAGTGTTCTTATCAACGCCAGCCAGTTTCAGAGCAGCGCTGTTTGCGACTGCGCCGTGGCCGTCGGCGCGTCCGAGAATCACGGGATTGTTTGGTGAGACTTTGTCGAGGTCCCAGCGCGTCGGAAACACGGGCGGGTTCCAGTGCGTTTCGATCCAGCCGCGGCCTGTGACCCATTCGCCCGGCTTTGCCTGATCGACGCGCGCTTTCACTTTCGCGAGCAAGTCTTCGAGACTGCTGGCGCCTTCGAGATTGAGTGTCACCTCGCGCTGGCCGACGCCCGAGAGATGCTGGTGCGCGTCAGTAAAACCGGGCAGCACAGTTTTGCCTTTCAGATCGACGACGCGTGTGTTTGGACCAACAAGTCGCTCTGCGGCTGCATTCGTGCCGACATAAATAATGCGGTCGCCTTTGACTGCGATCGCTTGTGCTTTAGGTGTCTGGTCGGTTGCGGTGTAGACGTTGCCGTTTTTGAAAACGATGTCGGCTACGGTCGATCGTTGAACCGGAATAAAGCTCACGAACAGCAGACTTGCTGCAATCAAAAAGAGTTTCATTTTTCCCTCGGAAGAGTTAGACCACGGATGAACACAGATTATATAACGGATCAGGCTCGTAGAAACTTGTCTAGCTCAAATCTTGTTGGCAGAGCGGTGCGGGCCCCCAGGGCGCTGCACTTCATGGCGGCGACCGCGTTGCCGAGTTTCAGGCTCGTTTCGAGATCTTCGCCGTTGAGAAAGCCGTAAAGAAAGCCGGCGTGAAAGGCGTCGCCCGCGCCGGTTGTGTCGCGACAACCGCCCGGAGCGGCGAAGCCCGGCGACCCGATAAACCTGCCTTCGTGATAAAGCACCGCGCCGTCCGCACCGATCGTCATGCCCACCAGCGCACAACCATAACGGTTCTTCAATTCAACGAGAGCTTCACGGGCGTCCTGAATTCCAGTTACGCGACGCGGAAATTCTTTCGATCCGATCATGATGTCGATCAACGGCAGTAGCTCGGGCAAGCCGTCGTAGACGTTATCGATATCCGCCGAAACGATCGTCCCCGTTTCACGCGCGAGCGTAGCGACGCGCGCACACGCCGGCGGATCGTGGCCGTCGAGATGCAACACCTTTCCTAACGCTCCGAACTCAGCGGGCGCGTCTGCTGCCGCGTAGGCAAGCTTGTCGTCGCGATCCCACACAATCGTTCGCTCGCCGCTGCGCACGTCGATCGTGATGAACGCGACCTGGTTCCTCGCGCCTTCGACAATTTCTGCAAAGTCGACGTTCACGTCCTCGTCGCTCATTGTTTGAAAACCAAAATGCCCTTCCGGATCGGATCCGAACCTTCCGGCGTAGGCAGTCTTCAAACCGAGGCGGCGGAGCGCGACCATCGCCGTCGCTGTTTGACCGCCGGCAGACTGCTTGTGATCCAGTAGCCGCATCTTTGTATCGAACGCGGGATATTCCGGCACCACGATCAGGTGATCGACGGCGTTCAGCCCGAAGCCAACGGCGTCGAACGGTTTGTCTGCCGGGAGCGTAAGTGGAAAATGCATTTGCCTCAGGACCCTATAGAGCGTTTTGTGCTTCTTTGTGGCTAAAATAGCATCCAAACATCGTGAATATTGAGGAGAAACTGAAAGAAGTCACGACCTCGCCCGGCGTATACCTGCACAAAGATGCGGCGGGAAAGGTGATCTATATCGGCAAGGCAAAGAACCTCCGCAGCCGTGTCCGCTCGTATTTTCGCGCGCGGCCGTTCGACCGGAAGACGGACGCGCTCGTCGGTCAGATCGCCGATCTTGAATTCATCGTCACCGACAACGAAGTTGAAGCATTAATACTCGAAGCGTCGCTCGTCAAACAGCACAAGCCGCGTTACAACATCAAGCTTCAGGACGACAAGTCGTACCCGCACCTGAAACTCACGATCAACGAGCCGTTTCCTAAGGTTGTGATCACGCGTCGCATTCAACGCGATGGCGCGTTGTATTTCGGTCCGTTTCTGCCGGCCAGTCTCGCGCGCCGGACTATTGATTTGATAAACCGGACGTTTCAATTACGCACCTGCGACATCGAGATCGATGGTAAAGCGCCGCGACCGTGTCTCGAGTATCACATCAAACGCTGCCTCGGCCCGTGCGTCAAGGGACTATGTACGCCCGAACAGTATCAGGAAGCCGTGAGCGACGTAAGACTGCTGCTTGAAGGACGTAACAAAGAGCTCGCGGACGAGCTCGAGTCGCGCATGTTCGAAGCATCTGAAACGATGCGGTACGAGCTCGCGGCGAAGTATCGAGACCTGCGCAAGACTGTGATCAGGCTTTCGGAACAGCAGAAAATGGCGACAACTTCCGAAAGCGACATTGACATCTTCGGCTATTACCGCGAAGGACAGCGTCTCGCGCTCCAGCTCTTCACGATGCGCGAGGGAAACATCGTCGGGCGCCGCGAGTTTTTCTGGGAAGACTTGCCGGAGGACGCATTCGATCCGGCTGAGTTTTTGAGCGACGTATTGTCGCAGTATTACGCGTCAGACTACGTGCCGCGCGAGATTTATGTGCCGGTCGATTTCACCGATCGCGAGCTGCTCGAAAAAGCCCTCACGAAACGCAAAGGCAGGCGCGTAAAAATCTACGATCCGCAACGTGGCGAGAAGCGCGACATGATCGATCTCGTCGACAAAAACGCAAAGCTCGCGTTCGAGCAGCGCTTCCGGATTCTCAAGCCTGACATGAAGCTCGTGCTCGAAGAGCTACAGGAGACGCTGGAGCTGCCGCACTTTCCGGCACGCATTGAGTCGTTTGATATCTCGCACATTCAGGGCGCGGAGAACGTCGCGGGCATGGTCGTTTGCGACAACGGCAAGATGAATCGTTCCGAGTACCGGAAGTTTCGAATCAGAAGTGTTGAAGGCGCGAACGATGTGGCGTCGATGCGTGAAGTGGTGACGAGGCGTTATCGTCGCTTGCTCGAAGAAGGAAAGCCGCTGCCGGATCTGATCATGATCGACGGCGGCAAAGCGCAGTTGAACGCAGCGGCGAGCGCGATGAGCGAGCTCGGACTCGAAGCGATTCCGATGGTCGGCATCGTCAAGCCACCGCAACGCCACAACGATGTAGCGTACCTGTTGATGAAAGGTCGTGAAGACGAGCCGATCTATCTCGACTCACACTCGTTGATACTCCGTCTACTGCAAATGATTCGCGACGAGACGCATCGCTTCGCGGTCACTTATCATCGGAAGCGCCGCGAGCTGCGCGACTTCACTTCCGAGTTAACGGCGATTCCGGGTGTTGGAGATAAGCGAAAGGGAAGACTGCTGCGGCACTTCGGATCGATCCAGAGAATCTCACGCGCGGGAGTTTCGGAGCTAACGCCCTTTGTTGGCAGAAAGACCGCGGAAGAGATCGCGGAACACTTCGAAAGGCAAAGACTTCTCGCGAGTAAATCAGCCACGGATTTCACGGATGAACACGGTACAAATATTCAGTGAAAGATCCGTGTTTATCTGTGTAAATCCGTGGCCTAAGTTCCTCCATCTTTCACGCCGCTGAACTCGTAGATCAAATAGAGTTTTAGAGAGCCATCCAGGACTTCAGCGCGAACGTCTTTCGCACGTGCCTTTACGGCGCCGTTGCTCGCCTTCACCGGAATCTGTAACGACAACTGCGGCTCGCTCACGAGCACGAGTGGATTCACCTTCTGATTGATCGCGCCCTGCACAAACACCGTGACGAAGTTGTTCGCGATCGGATTCACACCTTCGAGGTTCACGCCCTCGACGTCAACGTATCCAAAAACCGTCTGCTTCTCCTGATCGAACGACAACCTGATTTTGTTCTGGGCCCAGCCTTTGAACTGCATACAACTGCCGGCGAGGTTGTAGCTCCCCGTGAACGCCATCGGCGCATAAACGTTGCCATTGCGAAACTGCACCCCAGTCTTCACGCCGCTGCCTTCCGGCAGGAGCGTGATGGTATTTGCGCAGCCGCCCTGAAACACCGCCTGCTCGATCCGCTCCGAACCATTTCGCGATTGCCCGAGCTGAAACGTCGGCATGCCGAGACCGCTGAACGTCGTTGCGAGAACATCATCGATAAAACCCTGCTCCAACGCTATTACAACAGCGCCCGGCTGAGCTCCACTCTGGTCAGGCGGCTTGATCGCCTGACCAGGCGCGGACTTCGCCGGCGGCGTGCCGAGAAAAAACACCGCAGCACCGCCGCCGAGCAAAATTCCAACCAGGAGAATGACAGCGTATCTCATATTTTTACCTTCACTATCTCGGACTTGGACTCGTCGCCGGAGAAACAGTTGGTGACGCAGTCGGTGAAGCCGATGGCTGAGGCGTTGTGTTCATGTTCTGCAAAAGCGTTCTGAGCACTGCCGCAACCGTATTTGTCACTGCGTTCACTTGAGCGCGCACCTGCTGCTCCGAAACCTTGTTCATGCCCGTTGGTATTTCGAAAAGACTCGGATCGGGATTCGTTTGAATGTCGCGCATCTCCGCGACGACCTTCGCGCCTTTAACTCCCTGTACATTACCACTCGCTTCGCTAAAAAGTTCCGCGCGCAGCGGCAGTCCCGTGTCTTTATCGACGTAGATGAACGATTCTGTATGGACTTCACCAGCCGATGTTTGCGTTTGCGAAGTTCGTGCGTAGCGATATTTCAGCGCTGTGCGACCGGCCTGTTGTTCTTCGCCGACGAATTGGATGCCCTGAAGACGATCGAGGTACGCCACGAGTTGACCCGGCGTCATCAGCCTCTGAATCTGAAAGCCCGTGGCTTCCGGTGTCAGCTCTGCATACTGCTTGCGCGCGGGCGCGATGCCGTATTGAACGCCTGCCTTCTCCAGGTAGATCAGATCCGAGCCGTCTGGAAGTTTGAACGAGAGTCGACGATCGCTGCCGCTCTTGGCGACGTCGGCGGAGAGAGTTGGGATACCGATGGCTTTGTCTCCACCTTCAGTCTCGGCCGTAAAGACAATGGTGGCCTTGTAGGCGTCGGGCTCGCGCGCCGACAATGTTGAAGGTGCGGTGTTGGCGTTGATGTTCGCGTTGGCGGCGACGTTGGCATTGACGTTGGTGTTGATGTTGGTGTTCACTGATGTATTCGCTACTGGACCACGCGCACAACCACTCGCTGCGATAACAAATACTGAAATAGCTAATACAAGGATAAAGACCGGCGGTCTGACGTCGGTGTTTTTCATATGGCATTCTCCGAATAGCTCGCGCTCACGCGCGACGTTATTTACAGGGGGTGTTTAAGAAGGGAAGGGTCATAGGATAACATGATTTGCAGGATTTCACAGACTTACAAGATCTGGTAAAAGACAAACATGAAAAACCTACTGGTCCTGCTGCTACTGGGCTTCGCCCTTTCCCTTTGCAACCTCGGCGGAAAATTTAAGAATTCCAACTCAGCATCTGGTCCATCCGCGTCTGGCGGCGGCAGCGCGCGCTCCGCTGAGCACGGGCAAGCAACAGCCGCGCAGACAACGGCGCTGTCCGGCGGTCAACAGGTGAAGTGGGATCGTCAGGGCCTGTCGTGGACGGTGCCGCCAACCTGGACCGAGCTCGAAAATGAATCGAAGTCGTTTGTCTGGCGTTCACCGGGTGGCAGTGATGGCGCAACTTTGAATGTGAACATCTCGCCGATGGGCGCCGATTTCCCGACTGATGCGAGTATTCAGGCGTTTTACGATGGCGCGAAGACACGCGCGCAGAATGGTGAAGTTGATGAGTTGAAGTGGGTCGAGATCGACGGACTCACGGGTGTCCAGTTTCGCGAAGCGAATCCTGAAAAGCCCGACGACTTCCGGCGTCTGCAATGGCTCGCCTACCGAAAATATCTGGGTCAGGTGCAAATGATCAACTTAATGCTCGCGACCACCGGCAAAGGCTACGAGCAGCACAAAGATGCGATGTACGGCATCCTTTATTCAACCAAGATCACGCATTAGATCCTCCGAGCGCCTCGTAGCGCACAGAACCGAGCGCGGTAGCGCCGGGTCAAAGATCCAACCTTGCGCGATTGGGGGTTGACCCGGCGCTACCGCGCTCGGTTCTGTGCGCTACGAGACACGCATACAGTTATGCGGCAAAGTGCCCCACAGAAATTTATCGTTGACATACCCTCTCAATTAAGCTAACTGTGCCTGCGAGTTACCAGGCTCCAGGTTTTATCCTTACGTTCCATACGTTTCCGAGTGTAGTTCCCATTATTAGTCTCGGCTACGGCTGAAGTTCTATCTCCCACATCCGAATGAACAAAGACTGGGAACTGTCACAGGAAGCTTTTGACGCTTTGCTTGATTGGCTTGATTCCGATCGCGAACAAGCTGCCCTCAAGTACGAGAAAATTCGGCGCAGCCTCATCAAGATCTTCACCGGGCGCGGTTGTTCCGAGCCTGAAGACCTCGCCGACGAAACCATCAACCGCGTCACCAGCAAGCTCAAAGAGATTGAAAAAGAATTTAGCGGCGACCGCACACGCTACTTCTTCGGCGTCGCAAACAAGGTCCATCTCGAACACCTCAGACGCAAACTGCCTCAGCCCACGCCCTCGCCAACGACCGATCCAGACCGGGTCGAGCTGGAATATAACTGCCTCGAACGCTGTATCGAGCGCCTGAGCCGAGAACATCGCGAGTTGCTGCTGCGGTATCACGGCGCCGATGGACCGGCGGAAACAGAACATCGACGAGCCCTCGCAGAAGAGCTCGGAATCGCTCCAAATGCTTTACGCATTCGGGTTTATCGTATTCGGTTGGCCCTGAAAGAGTGTGTGGAAAAGTGCATCGAGCGCTCACAAGGATGAAATAAGTGGCGCTCTCCAGTCATTAAGATTAGAAGTACCTGTTGCCGGAGACACAATTTGAACCCCACCGCTGATAAACAAGAGAAGAGAAGTTACTTGTTAGGCGTTTTGGATAGCAATCGCAAAACGCAGTTCGAAGAGCGAATACTTTGTGCGCCCGAGACTTACGAAGAACTTTTGATCGCTGAAGAGGAGTTGATCGATCAATACGTAGCCCGTGGTCTATCCGAATCCGAGCGGCAGCAGTTTGAGACTCACTTCCTGATCACGGCCGAACGTCAAAAGAATTTACGCTTCGGGCAATTGCTAAAACGCTATGTGAACTCCCATCACGTCGAAAAAGGCGCTCCCGCCAAAAAATCTTTCATGTTTTCTCGATTGCCAACCAGCGCCCGGCCGGTGATGGCGTTTTCCATCGCAGGTGTGGTCCTGCTCGGAGTCGCTTTCCTGGGCTGGTTTGGGTACAGAAGGCCGCCATCACGTTTGGCCCAGCAGCAAATCGAGCCGGTGGTTGTAGTCTCACTTGCACCCGCTGCTGCGCCCCGCGTCAACGTTCCACCAAAAGGGTACAACTTAAAACTCGAGCTCGAGCTCGCAAACCCGAGTTTTCAAAACTACAAGTCTGAGCTGTTTCGAGAAAACAAACCGGTACAAACCCGTGGCGAGTTAAGAATGGAGAATAAGGGCCAGCAGTATTTTGTTCCACTCACGATCACTGGAGAAATGCTGAGTCCGGGAGATTATGAAGTGAAATTGAGTGGTGTGTCGGAGTCGGGTGGCGACGAGTTTGTCGAGAAATATTCTTTCCGTGTAATCGAGTAAGTCCTCACTAACCACGGGCTAAAAATATTTCTGAAATGTTTGACCTGCTGAAGTCATAATCATTGAAGCGTCGCATTGATAAAAAACACCCCACGCGCGACATCACCCCTCACCCCTAAAGCAATGGCGAGCGACCTCGTGAACAGTCGCTCGCCTTTGTGGTTTCTCGCCACAAAAAAGTCCTTATCCACAGATTACGCCGATTTTTTTCATCTGTGTAATCTGTGGATGAAAAAGCTACTGTTGTTTACGAATGTAGTTTCGGTGAACCCAGCCATCGTTCGCGGCTCGGTCCTGAGTTTCGAAGAAGATGTTTTTGTCGTCTTCTCGGGTCACGACCTTCACGCGCGGAGTCACTTGTCGCGCTTCGGCTCGGGCCTTCTCTGAGTCCAGCAGAAACGAATGCACAGCCTCACTCGCGACCGTCTTCGCCTCGACCTCTTTGTTCAACTCCGCCACGGCTTCCACTGCGCTCGCCTTGAGCAGCTTGGGCCAGAGCTTCGTGAACAGGGTGCGTGAAGCGTAAACGTCCGCGCTGTTGACGTGCCCGTTAATCGCAAACACATAACCAATCACGTCTGACTTGTTTTGCAGTATTCCAGAAAGCGCCTTGATGTAGGCGGCTGTCGTTTCTTTAACTTTCTCGTTTTCAACGGACAGCTCCAGGCTCGATACCGAAACAGTTTCCTGAACGCTGCCGCCAACGTTTTTGCTCAATTTCTCCTGCGCCGCACTGACGTTCTTCCACACGGCTTCCTGCGACCGCTCTCGTTTAGCTGCGAGCTTGAGATCCTTCGTCGCCACCATGTTTTCAGAGCTGCTGAACGATGCCGACTCCTCGTTTCCGCGCTTGTTCCAACGTCCCGATTCGACGCAAAACGCCCCGATCGGCATGCGTCCTGATCTTGGCGGAACGATGAAGTCGACCGAGATCATCCGGTCCTGATCGCCGCCCCGCACGATATCGCCGGCTTGAACGTAGACGTCCTCGTCCGAAAGATTTCTGATGGCAAGCTCATTCACGTCTTTGGTTTCATAAACCCTGACCTTCTTTTGCGCGAGAGCTTCCTGAAGTGTGAGAAAGTTTTTGTTGGTCAAATCCTTTCCGTGTACGAGAAACACGGTGAGATTGCCGTGAGTGTATGGACCGGAGAGCCGGTAACTCGACTCGGCTGCGGCGTCCTGCCCGTTTGTTGACGGGTTTTGGGCCACGGCGTTGATGAAAAGTCCTACAGCGAGAAGGAGACAGAAAAACGTTATTGTGGTTAGGTGCTTAGGCTTCATTGTCGTACTCCTAGTGAAGTGGATGCCGGGGAGACAACCGCAGGGAGACTAACAGGAACGAAATTATGAAGACTTCTTGCGCGGTGAGACGAGGATTGAGGCGTGTACGTTGCCTGAGGTATTTCTCTGCGGCCCTCTGCGTATCTCTGATGTTATGAAGCAAGCGGGGGCCGCTTTCGTTTACCCGTAAGTGGTTTAGACTGACGGTTGACATGAAACTGAAAGGAGACACCCGCTATGAACCACATTATATATTGC